>Ga0116141_10003349_pt1 | contig 13589 bp, 11 predicted proteins | sample AD_UKC097_MetaG_FD_89744 | JGI IMG/M metagenome (GOLD analysis project Ga0116141, IMG submission 89744) | Active sludge microbial communities of municipal wastewater-treating anaerobic digesters from USA - AD_UKC097_MetaG | ecosystem: Engineered > Bioreactor > Anaerobic > Digestate | place: USA... | reverse complement strand
TGGCCACGAGGGCGATATATCCATCTCCTGAGTCTACCTGCTCCCAGTAGTCACCGGCTACCTCCGTACCTTCCGGGAGTATGACTATCTGTCCGGGGTCATGTCCGACCCCGGTGAACACTCCACCGGTGCGGTCCAATGCCGCCTGACTATACACCTTCACGTGCTGGTATCCACCGCCCTCGAGCGGCGTATCCTGGTAAATTATCTCGCCGTTTAGCGTGGACTCAAACTCCTCGATAGTCCCGCGGTCTACCCAGTTGTCTAACTCCCACCGCGTCATGTTCACGCCGTAGGTATCGCGATATAGGTCATTGTACTGGCGCTCTTCGTCGGACAAAGTCTCTGGGTCAACTGTTTCGATGCCGTAATTGTTCGGATCTACGCCGCGTTGCCTGGCCTCGGCTGACGTTACTAGCCCCCGCAAAATCTGTTGCTCGCTTGTTTGATTATCAACCCAGGCAAGATCGTCTTCTGTGACGTGTCGACCAAGAACATCCATGTACATGTGGTCGAGATTCTGGTATGTAATTGTAGGGCTGTCCTTATCCTCGGGGTTCCCATTCAGCGATATCTCGTGCTCGGGATCGTCGAATAAATCTCCGATCTCGTAGGTGCCGAGGGGAGATAGCCCGGACGCGCCCGAGGCGGATCTGCCGCTTCCACCAGAAGAATCGCTATCGCCGCCAGAGGAGCTTCTGGCCTCGTACTCCGGGGACTTGCGTATGGCCCGGCGAATATCCTCGTCTGACATGCCCGCGTAGGTGGCACGCCCGGAAGGGTCTGCATTCCGACCCAGCTCCTCCTGATAAATTTTATCAATGTCGGTTGCCATTGGTTACCTCGAAATATACCTGCTCACACTCGCCCCCATCAGATCGACGTCGTGATCAATCAGCTGGACGTTGAACCCCTGTGAATCGTGGTTGGACTTCTGGTTCGTCAGAAGCCTGATCGCATTGGCCTCGAACTCAACCGCCTGGTTCAATTGCTGCTTATTTTCAAGTTCGATTGCCTGGACAAGGCTCTTAATCGCCGGTATGTTCTGGATTGGAAGAATGTCGTCCAACGCGCGCAGCTTGCGGCTGGCCATCTTTCCGTATATCAGGATGTTCGAAGCGCTGCAGTTTTGTCCGCGCAGTCGGTATCGCCTCCAAAACGGCCGCGTCTCGTACGGGCCGGCTTTGCAGAGGAACCACATGCGGGCGGTCGTCGGCTCTACGGCGTACAAAGAGACGTGCCCGGCAGTTTCGGGTTTGCTCCACGCGGTTATCTGGCGGTAAAGTCTGGTCGACGTCGGGTAGTTCGTTATCTCTGCCGTGAGCGCCCCCTCTGATCCGCCATCCCAAGGCGTAATGCGAACCTGCTCGGACGGGGTGAAGGCGGCCCCGGTCGCGCCTAAAGCGGCGTTGTACTTGTCCAGCCCCTGCAGAGTAATGCACTGGTTGACATCGGCCGGCGACGTGCTGAAGGCCATTATGTTCAGGCCGTCAACAGTAAACGTCCTGTCTGTCTCCCTGCAGCCGGCCGGCTCCTCGATGGATGGCAGATCGTACATCAGCGGATACAGACCCATCTCGTCGATGTCCTTGTACCCGGTACCGCACCACGACCGCTCTTCGCCCGGCCCGGAGGCCATAAAGCGAAAGTACGGACTGTTGACAGTGGACGGGTTATTGTCGATGTTGATCGCGCGTATGGCCTCGAGCTCATTCGGGAGCGGGAACGTCCAGTTGTCAACGCGCGCTCTAACGATCATCATACTGTGCGGCCAGTCGCCAACCTGCAGCAGCCGGTCGCAGGCCTCGTTCACGCGGTCAATCATCGTGTCCCGGTCACATGCGCCGCTGCCATTCTCGACGAAGCGGGCGGTTGCGTTTATAGCATCTTGAAGGGTGTAGAGATTCATATCGTCACTCCATAGTCGAAATCGTGGAACTCTTCCTCGGGGTACTGCACGAGGTTTGGGTTGTCCGTCTGGCACTGGGCCCTAGGGCCTTCGTCTGCAAGTGGCGCAGCAACGGTGAAACGATTGATCGTAAGGTGGCCCGTCCACACGATTCGAAACTGAAAAGCGTGACCGACATACAAAACTTCCTTAGTCACCGAGTTACATCCAGACATGGCGGCCGGGTTCACCGCGAACTTGACTCTCGTGCGTACTTGGGCGGGAGAACCTGCCGGAACATTGAACGCTTGTGAGCCAAGAAGTGTCCAAGTGGGATAGTGAATAGGGCGGAAGTACACTTCAAGCGTAGTGGGGCGAGTAATGCCGGAAACGAGCAGCTCCACATACGAGAGCGCCTTAAGCCGGTGCAGCCAATACATTTCATTATACTGGCCGCTGTACATCTTTGTGACTATGAAAGATTCGATACTGGTGTCGTTCGGGTCGGAGTGCAGGGACTCGTCGGCTCGAAGCAGATAAACGTCTTCGTCCTGGGCTATAATTGCGTGGAGCGAGTCGCAGAGGGACAGCACCTGTTTGAAATCGAAACCGGTCCACATGCCCTCGTGAAGCGGCGGGATCTCCATGGGGATCGCGGTATACGCCTGCGCGAAGTCGAGCGAGCACACCCCGCTACCATCGCATAGAACCCAATGCAGCCGGTTCTTGGCGGTCGCAGCGGATATGTACGGCCGGTATTCGTTGGTAGTAAGCTGAACCCAGCGCTCTGTCTCGAAGCTCTTCGTGGTGTTGAACTGGGCTGCTCCGGCGTATCCGGCAGAACCCAGCTGAGTGCTGTCATAATAAATGGAGCGCAAATACTTGTTTGCGTCGACATACCAGATGTCGTCGTTAACGTTTACAATAGCGCCCGGGCTGTACGTGCCGGCGCCATAGAACGCGACCTGCGAGAAGGCGATATCCTTCCAGCTCTTCTCTGTGCCTATGGACGAACGGGGCGAGGATACCTCGAATGCACTCACGCCCCGGGAACCGAACACGTACAGAGAGCCGACGCCGGTACCGGTTGCTGCACCGCGCATCGCGCCCATCCCGTGGATAAATCCAAGTTCTGCCGGCAGTCCGTAGCAGCCGCCTTCATCGAGGCTTCGATGCTCTGTCATGCGGAATACGGCGGCTGGCTGAAGCACGTCGAGTACGTCTGAGCTGATGAAGCAGGCCCGGCCGGACTCTGCTGAGTCAACGGGGACGTCGTCCGCATTCGTGTAATAGCTTTCGTCGTCACTCAACTCGAGTTCTGGCAAAGATTCCGGGGCCAACTTGGGGACAAAGTGATAACGGCCGTGGGCGTACGCCCCTATGGTGCCGATCGGTAGCGCGACCCACGGAGCCTGCTCTGCGTCGGTCGGAGGCGGGCCGTCCAACACGGCGTCGCGCGCTACGCGGCTGAATAATCCGCCGGACTCCTGTATAACTATCGGGCGCGACACTCCGTCCTGCACGACCATCCAGCGATACACCTGTGTGAAGTACACCTGAGTGGTAGTAATTGAGAGTGTGTGCCCGGTTATTTCAGTTATCGCGCCAGTCGTACCATTCCACACGTACACCTTTCCCGAGATCGCAAAGGCCATGTGGTCTGCCTCGTCCAGCGCATAGACACCCGCCCCCTGAAACTTTCCTGACCCGAGAGTGCCGAGGTTCGTGAACCCTGGGCGGGTATGTATGTACCCTCCGCGGGTACTGCAATTCACCGCGTAGGCGTACTGGCCGTTGGAGTCAAGCAACAGCGGGTCGAGCCCAGAGTGCATGCCCTTGGTCATCGCACTGAAGCCGTCACTCGTTGTGTATGGTTCCTTGTAAGCCATTATGCCTCGTAAAGATAGTGGAACGTAGAAACTACTGCGGCTCCGGGTGCAACTAGAAATGCAACTACGCTTCCGGTAACCGTGAAGTCGGCCGCGTCTACTATAACTCCGTCATTTAAAATGTTTACGACGCCGCCCGCCGGGGCGTGCGCCAGGGTGTGATCCGTCTCTCCCGCAAGCCACGTGCGCTGTTCTACGTGCAGCTGTCTCGGAGCCGGCGTCCCGGTCAAGTCCGCGTACGCCCCGCTAATAGCCACCGGGGCGAGGCCCGAGGCCAGATTCGCCAGATCAGTTTCCAGGACATCCACGCGGCCATCCAGGCTTTGGATAGCCGTATTCGCCGAGTCCAGATCAGTTTCCAGGACATCCACGCGGCCATCCAGGCTTTGGATAGCCGTATTCGCCGAGTCCAGATCAGTTACCTCGGCGTAGTCCGTGTCCAGCTTCGACGCGGTTATGGCGCCGTCAGCGATTTGCTCTGCGGTTAAGGGCTGTTCAACGAACTCTCGCTTCAGCCTTGCCAACTGGGTCGAGGTAAACTGGCGCGGCATTTGGTCTCCTTACGCTGGTGTCCCCATATATTTCACGTACAATACATCATCGTCAGCAATTTCAAAGGTAACGAAAAGCAAATTGCCGGATACGACGAAGTCGGGGGTCTCCCCGTCAAGCTGTACGTCCTCGTTTATAGCTCCCGTCAATCCCTGACCAACCAACGGACGCTGGTCTACTGTGCCGGCAAGGCGCAGAGACACGGAGTGCGGGTGCACGGCGGCTTCGTCCAAAATGAAATAATACCGCGGCACTACTCCATCACCAAGCGCTGCAGGATAGTTCGGGTCACAAACGTTCACCGCTGTCTTGTTGCTGCCAAGAAGCCGCTCGACACGAAAGTTAAGATTATCTTCATTTATCATGAACTGGTTTATCACAATATTTACGGCCGCGGGCTCTGGTGAGCAGTTACTGAACGAGGAACAACATCTTGTCATAATCGCATCTCCTTAATAAAAACACAAATACATAATACCAGTTATCGACGCCCGTGTCTACTTCACGGCTTCTTTCTAATAACCGGAATGCACGCATCTCCACGCTCTCCAAGCAGCTTCGCCAAGTCTGCGGCGCTTATGAAACAATCGCCGCGGACACCCCAGTCCGCTCCCCACGAGTTGTGCAACCTGTACACGCGCAACTTGTAGCTATATCCATTACAGAGGATCGCGTGTCCGCCCTGAAGCGCCCCTGTCGGATGAACGAAACCTTTAGAATCTGGCTGGGACATTCCCGCGTACCAGTTTATTCCAAGGACTGCGGGTCCGAGGTGTCCTACGGCGAAAGCAAGTTCGTCTTCACTGAATGCCCAGCGGTACTCGTCGTACCACCCGCGTTCTTTACCGGCCTTCATGGCCGCGAGAACAGAAGATCCCTCGTATGCGGGACCCGGCCATTCGTCAATTTCTTTCGCGCGGTGGTAAATGCTGCGGGCTATGTCGTCGGAAACTGGACTTACTACGCACGGGCGGGCGGCCGCTTCGTGGGTCACCGCAAAGCCCGTGCAGGCGCCCTCGCGGCCCTGATCAAGATTAACGTCGCAGCGCCAGGTGTAAGAGCGCGGCTTGGTGGTGCCCCACAACAGGGCCATGGCGGGAAATCGGAGGCTTCTTTCGTCGAACTTCGCTATTCTGTCAAACGTTCTCTCCACTTTCTGCCTCCTTTTTGGCCTGTTTGCGCCGGGCGTGGGCCGCCCGCATTTTGTTACGAACTGCCTCTGTGTTGAGGGCTGCGGTCACCTTTTGGACGTGTTCCGAAGGTTTTTTCTTCCCTCGAAGTGACATAGAAAAACCGACGCCGGCTTTCCACGAGGAGACCTGGAACCGCGCAGTCGGCCGAACGTCAGTTTATTCTGTTAAATCAATTGCGGCATTGGTAGTTTCCTCCGCCTCAAAATCGGCGGGGGACACCAACCACGTGTCGCTGTCAGGTCTACACCGGCAATTGCAGCAAGCGCTGTCCGTTCTCTCACAGGATGAGTAGAACGGACAGCAAGTATTGCAGCGACAGGCCATTTCGAATTCGCTTAGTACGCGTCTTCGACCACAGCATCAATCTCAGCAGCGATCGCGCTCTGAGTATCAACGCCCGCGGCTACCGAGTCCTCAGCGCCAGGATACAGCGGATAGAGCGGATGCACATCCGCAGCGTCCTGAGTTCCTGTAGCTCCGACGGCGGCCGTCTGGTACGGCACCGGCTGCCCATCGGCAGTGTTCGGCACGGTGATACCGTTACCGGACTGATCTGTATCAGTCGGGTCGAAGGTCGGAAGCATTCCGGAAGGCGTCGCGGTGTAAACCACTGTCTGTCCGAGTCGATTTGTATAGCTACCCATGATAGTACTCCTCTTTTAAAGTTGTCCCGGGGCCCCGGATTGGCCGGGGCCCCAGGTGTTGATTATGCCAGCACGATCGTATGACCACCCACGCCGTCGGTGAAGGAGGGGTTCGCGGCCTGAATCATGACGGTATACGTCGGGGCGTCCACTGTGGCCGCGATGTACCCGCTGATCGTCTCGGACGTAGTAACGTCCGTGATCGTCACAGCTGTTCCGACGCTGACCTCGATAGGATCAGGCATCGTGATCGTGAAGACGACGGCGGTGCCGAAGTCATCCGTGTCAACCGAGTCCATCGAGGACGCGGCGACGGCTTCGTCGATCTCGGTCGTTCCGTCAGTGTCCGTATCACAACGGGTCACGCGAGGAACCACACAACGACGGTACAGCAACACGATGGCGTTGGCGGCGTTGTCTTCGGGCTTCGGGTGATACTCGAAGCGGCAGAAGAAGTAGCCGATTTCGCCAAGGACGTTGGTGTCCATGTCGCGGTTGTTGATCCAGGCCCAGTCGCCGTTGAACGCCGGGGCGCCAGCGGAGAAGGACGTGCCGGAGCCGAGGCTCGTCATGACGCGCGGAACGAGGATCGTGTACGTGTTCTTCAGGAAGAAGATGATCGTACCGAACTCTGCGTTCAGGTAGTCAGGATTGGTCTCGGGGCGGTTGCCGATCGCGATAGCGGCGCCATAGCGGCGGGGCTTCACGCGCTTCAGAGTCGCGTTGGTCGCGCCGATGCTCTTAAGAGCCCAGCGAGGCTGCTGCGGATCGTGGGCGATCGCAATACCGCGATAGGTCTTGAAGCCCATATCGAAGCCGGTGATCAGCTGCTGAGCTTTCGCGTAACGGAAGTCTTCGCGCAGGTTGGCGTCGTTGTACACCATCTGCTCGAATTCGTTCTTGTCCATCATGGCCATGAAGACCGGCATGCCGGAGTCATTGCCAACCGCGCCGTCGGGAGCCATATCCGTAAGCCACTGTTTGCAGTAGTCCAGATAGTCCCAGTTCAGAGTGCTGATATTCGGGAGCAGCGCCTTATTGAACGTGATGACCTCATCGCCGTCGGCGTCGTCCACGAACGGATCGAAGCTGAAGCGGGTCGCCGAGTTGTCAATAAAGTCGCAGAAACCAGAAGTCATCACAACGCAGTGACCAGCAAGGCTGGCGAACCACATATAGATTTCACGCTGGAACGTCTCGCGGGTGTCGTCGACGATCGCGCCGCCGGCTTTCAGAATCATAGCCAGCTGCTCTTTCGCCTTGTCGGCCGTATAGAAGTCGCGGACGCAAAGGACCGGGGACTTCCACTCACGCCGGAAACCGGTGTAGCCCATGGACTCCACGTTCCAGTCATAAGTACGGGGGTTGTACGTACAGGCGTCGACGCCGTCGCCGTAGCCGGAGTCGCGCGCGCTGGGCTGAACCTTCGACCACGCCGACAGGCCGGCCTGTTCACCGAGGGTGCCGCGGAAGATGTTGGTCGTCTGGCTCTGACCCATGAACGGTTCGTACACGCCGTAGGGCACGAGGTCGCGCCAGGCGTTGGGCCGTTTCATCTGGCCGTCTTTCAGGAATTCACCGACGTGCTCGGCAAGTCGGATAAGTTTCGCGTCCGTCTGCAACAGACGCCCGTTGATAGTAGTATCAACGTTCGGAATTGTAATCGGGTGTGGCATATGCCTCTCCTTATCGTTGGTTAAAAAATCTCACGCTCTCTCGAGCGTCGTTCTTACTACCGACGATGCGATCGGTCTTTTCAGCATCTGCCTTATCCCCGGGTAGGGCCGGTGGATCATTCCGGAAAAATCGGATCCGTTATTTAATACTTAGCATAAAACCCCGGGGATGTCAAGTCCCCGGGGTTCAAGTGCTTACAGTTTATTGTTCCCAGTTCTGGTCCACGAATTCATTCACGGAGGTCGGAGGAGCCGCCTCGCCCGGAGCGCGCGTGGTAGGCTGATTCGAACTGCCGCCCAGACTGGGGCGAGTTCTGTTCGCTATGGCGTCATACTTGGACTTCAAGTCTTCGTACTTAGTCTTCAGCTGCTCGTAGCCCTTTCGGTACGTGGGAGCGGCAATGCCCTCAAACACGAGCCGGGCCAGATCTTCGGGCTTGCCTGCGCGGATATACCCAATCGCGGCGTTCCTGCGCGCCTCTACGCCCTCGTTCCATTTCGGATCCTGGCCGCGCTGATACAGCCACGAACCATCCTTGGAGACGGCCTCGAACGCCTGTTCGGATACCCGGGTCAACTGCTCGGCCATGCTGGTGGACACCCGGCGAGTCTCCTCGACTTCGAGGGCCGCGCGCGTCTCGCGCCAGTTCTTTATGGCGTCATCACGCCGGCGCGCCAAATCCTCGCGATCTTCCAGCAAGGTGGCTACGGCTCCAATGGTCACGGCAGTCTCTTCCGGCAGCACTTCTTCGAGCCTGGCCGGGTCATTCATCCCGGGCCTAAACACGGTACGAGCCAGCTCTACCGCCTGCTCCTGATTTTTTCCGCTGCGCATAAACTGGCGGACTACTTTTCTGAACAGGTCCTGGAACGGCTTGTCGTAAGTCTCCTGAAAGACTTTGGAGCGGGTGATATCCATCTGACCGATGTAGTCTTCTTGCTCTTTCAGCTTGTCTTCCATCTCCTTCAGCTTGTCTTCCGACGGCGCGGTCTCGAGCTTCTTACGCAGCTCTTCCAGCTCTTGCTCTTTCATCTGACGGTCGCGCTCGATGTCAATCGCCTTCTGGCGCTCGGTCTCCAGTTCTGAACGAAGCTGTTTCCAAGTCTTGATCGCCTCGTCGCCCTTACGAACCACGTGGTCTGGAACGGACTCGTCTGTTTTTATAGGAAGCACGGGCTCGTCTTCAGCCGGTTTCGGCGGGTCGATCGGCACGAAGTCGCTCAGCTCTCCCGGGTCGCCCGCCTTCATGCCGGGCTGCGGCTCGGGCTGCGGCTCGGGCTGCGGTTGGGGCTGCGGCTGCTCTTCGCCAAACATGTTGTCGATGAATTTACCGGCTGATTCTGCGGCTGCTGCGCCGGCGGTCGCGCCGGCAGTGTCTACTGTCTTACTCATTTGTCCTCTTCTCCCCGTTATTTACGCCTTCGGGGGCATGGCTGTTTCGGCTTCAGTTTTTTTCGTCGGGAGCGTGGCTCCATACGTGGTGGGCGGAAGCACATTATCGCCCTCCAAATCTGCGAAGTCCTCAAGACGCTGACACGCCTCCATGAACTCTTCCGCTGTCTCTTTCCTGACAAGCATCGCAACCGCCTCTGAATGGACGGAGCGAGTTGTCGGGTCGCTCGGCTTCGGCGACACCAGGTCTGCCGCGAGACTTAGGAACTGGGCCGTCTCAGGTGCCAGGGCCCAGGCCCTGTATTTTTCTCGGACTCCGGGCGTCTTAAATAGACTCGCAAGTCCGATGTTCTTCGTGTTAATCATTTCCAGGTCTCCTTATTTTTACTTACCGGGCGGGGTCTGCGCCTTCGCCCGCTCAATTTCGAGCTTTGCTTGGACTTTCGCCTGATCCAAAGCTATATCAACGGCCTGACGTTCCGCCTTAAGACGCATGTCCTGCGCGTTCTGCTCAGCTTTAATGCGCAGCTGTTCTTGCGTCTTCTGTGCCCGCATCGCATTCAGTGACTGCACCTTCATCGCCTCAACCTGCGCAGCCATCTCTGCCTTCGCCAGCTCCACTTGAGCTTCGGCACTCAGCGCCCGCTGCTCTGCGCCCTGCAGCTGCTCGGCACGCTGCTGTTCGAGCTTCGCCTGCTCTTCCTGCATCTTCTGGATCTGCTTGGCGAATACGTCGTACAACGCGGAAGCCTGACGAAGAACCTGCACGCCCTCCTGTACGAAGGCCTTGCGAGTCGGATCCGTCTGCAGATACTGTAGATGCGCTTCCATGTTCGGAAGGGCCGCGCCGATATACATCATAGCGCGCTGCGGGTCCACGGCTTCTAAACCTTGCTCCTGCACCGCCTGCATGATCTGAAGAATCTGCTGAGCATGGCTCTTAAAGTGAATCGTATGAATCTGGTCACTGCCGGCCGGGATCTGTATTCCCGCACCGAAGCTCGCATTTTCAAGCGCGGCTATGCTGTGTTCGTTGCTGTTCATCTCGTCTCTGTTCATTAAAGGAATGAAGCGATCGAGTTCTTCGTAGGACGTCTGTGCGGCCGCGTACTCGCGCAGAACTTCTTTACGTCCGCGCTCATCCAGTTCTCCACGCACTTGCATTAAATTATTGAGCGCGAGCTGGCGAGCCTGGGGGCTGCCGCCGCCGATCGGTTTCACTGCCATAACGCGCCACTTGTCGTAGTCCAACAGGAGCTCCAGCGGGACGCCGCGCTCGACGCAACGACGAATGAAGACTATCGCGTAGTCTTTCCCTGGATAATCCATCTCAGATAAGATATAGTCCGGGCTCGTGAGGCGCCGGAATATCTCACGGTACAAAACCTGAAGGTGCTTGGAATAAAAGACGGTCTGCTGGCTCTCGCCTCTAGCCGCCCGCGCGGCTTTGTCCTGAATCTCAGCCGCGGATACCGGCTGCTGGTTGACGGCCGGGTCTTCTGCGTAGTCCTTAATCTCGCGAGTATTGTTCTGCACCAAGTCGGAACTCACGCGACGAAGTGTTAGGATGTCTCCGATTTTGGGCTGAAAATTTTGTTGCTGAATGTTTAGCCCGGGGTCAATAACGGTGAGTAAACCCGCGCGGACGACCTGCAGTTTGTCCTTCGCCATCGCGGACTGCGGCTGAACGAGCAACGAAGCAGAAGTCATGCCGGCGTCGAACGCGCGGCCAAGGAATCGGTTAGACATATCGCAATGCTGCTCAAGGTACGACGCGATGCCGCGACAGGACTTCAGATAACCGTCGCCATAGTTATACGGAAGAAGCCAAAGGGCCTGCTCCATGCTGTCGTAGCGCTCGGGATCGGAGAAGATGAAGCTGTCACTATCTTTGTCCTCAAGCCGCGCGAAAATCTTATGCGCAATTTTCTTTGACTTTACCTGCTTGTAAACAAGGTGCACGCCCTCGATCTGATCGAACTCGTGATTCTGGTAAAAGAAATCGTTGTTGCGGTATAGCTGTTCGAGAGACTCCCACTCCGTACCTTGAAGAGTTCCGCGCCCGTCGTCCTGTTTCTCGCCGCCGTAATAAATGTTAATCAGAAGTTTTCGTATAGCCGGAACGTTCCATCCCGATTCCTTCGCGAGGTCTTCGTCCTCAATGTACCGGAACATATCGCCGACGAAGAACTTGTCGTGCAAACAAAACAAAGGAAGTTTCTCCGTGTCCAATCCCGCGGTCGGATCTGGCATGAACATAGACATGTGGTACGGCTTGGGACGCCAGTCCCATTCGTCCGGGAACAGCGCTACTCCGTAGCCGTACGCATCCGCCTCGCGGCCGACGAGATCGAGAAGCGGATAGAAGCCCGTCCAATCTTCCTTAAGCAGGCGGGTAAATTCTTCCTCGATAATGCCGGTGTACGGCTGCTCGACCTTCTGCTGATCTATTTTGAAATTCTGGTGGACTCGAATCAGACTGTTCACCTCATAATAAGAGCTGAACCGGCGGGCCGCGCGGTCGTCAAGAACGGCGCGGAGTTCGAGGAAGTTCACGTTCGTGCAATATCCAAGACCTTTCTCTGCCAGCATATCCGGGTCCCACGGGGGCTTACCGTCTATCTGGCCTTTGATTCTGTCCCGGCGGTAAGCGTCTGACTCGTTTACATCGTGGAGCTTCTTGTAAATAGCGCGTGCGGCGGCGATCGTAGCGACGCGATCTTCGACCGGGCGACCCGACTCGGTTACGGACAACAGCTCTTCTTCTTTACGAATATCTTCAGCCATTGGCCAGCTCCTCTTTCACCCAACAATTATCTGGAAACTCGAAGCCCGCTACCGGCTTCACGTATTCTGCTCCGAGTTGCAGCACCACGGGAAGCAGTCCCGCGCACGCGCGACATACGCGAACATTACGGTCGAACTGAGTTCTGCGATTCTTGCGAAAATGATCGAAAGCCCCCAAAAGTCCGTTACATGTAACGCACATCCCAAGTGAGTGCTCTGGACAGGTCAAGCAAGCCTTTGCCCGCTGCTCCACCACCTGCATCAGTTGAGGGCCTGCCTTTCGCGCGGCCTCAGCCGCCTTCACCATTTTCTCTGTGCTGTTCTTCACGTCGGTCCAAGTGGGATTAGAGATCGTCGGCTTACCGGTACAAAATCCTGCCGGCAAACTAGCGCACATATAATCCTGTATCAACAGTTCTACGTTGTCGGGTATATCCAGCCCTGCCTTTTTATACGCCCGCTTGACTCGGATCACGCAGTCGTCAAGTCCGTAAACGCTCTCAATGAACTTGCCATTCGGTACCTGATAGAACCAGCGCCGCCCCGGGGGCACGGAGAATGGGTTTCTGAACTTCTGCAGGTCACTCATTAGAACCAGGGCTCCCTCATTCGAATGTTTCTTGAACCGCGGCCGCCGGTATTCTCACGCACGCGGTCGGAAGGATGATAGTTGGTCACGCGTTTATAGATTGTCTTCACGGTGCTACTGATAGACCCATAGTCAATTATGATGGGAGTGGCGTTCGTAACCAAGTAATAATTAGTAACTTCAAGCCAGTCTGTCCAACAATCAAACGCAATATAGTTTGTGAAGGCTCTGGTGGCGCCGGGGAGTCAGTTAAGTCCATAAACGGAACGCTGTTTGTATAGGTGTTCGTGGTTACCGTCGTTACTCCTGTTTCAGGATCATATACAGAGTTCGTGACCGTATAGGTCTCTATCGCGTTCGTTATCGTCTGACCGTCTGTGGCGTTTGTATAAGTGTTCTGGTACGTGATATCAAATATGTACTGCGTGACGATGGTGACAGCGCCAGTAGTTACTAGGTCGCGAAGGGTGCTGTATAAAGTTATTGGATGCGCGTACGGTATAGTATTTGTCACGCGGGAAAAAGAAGATGTCCACGGATCTGCGCCCGTCGTGAGCGTGTTTGTTATGGAAACGAAAACGGGCACCGCGCTAGTACGCACTACCCCATTAGTGGCCCAGTAATACGAGTACTCATAATCTAAGCCGGAGGAACTCGTCGTGTAAAAGTCGCCGCCGTAAAAAACTTTTGTGTAGGCTGCGTCTATTCGCCCGTGAACGATGATATCACCCGCGTAACAGGACAACACCACTGTGCCGGCATATCCAGGAGATCCGGCTCCTCCGTCGCTCCCTGCATTCTGAGAAAAACACGCGGGGCTGCCTTGCCCGCCAGGTTTTCCTGGCGCTCCGCCGCGTCCTCCGGCCCCGCCGTAGCGCGTGGGCTGGCCGGGAGAAGCTTGCCCACCGGCGCCGCCCGCGCCACCGGGACTACCCCTCGAAATGATGCGACCGAGTATCGAAAGTCCCTGTTCTGCAT
>Ga0116141_10003348_pt1 | contig 13590 bp, 6 predicted proteins | sample AD_UKC097_MetaG_FD_89744 | JGI IMG/M metagenome (GOLD analysis project Ga0116141, IMG submission 89744) | Active sludge microbial communities of municipal wastewater-treating anaerobic digesters from USA - AD_UKC097_MetaG | ecosystem: Engineered > Bioreactor > Anaerobic > Digestate | place: USA... | reverse complement strand
TCCGGTTGCTGTGGTGCAGGTAGGCTGAGATACGTCTGATACTTCAGGTGTGGCAGGCGTAAGGGGCTGGGTATTTATAAGGACCTGCTGGGATGCTGGAGATGTGCATCCTGCATCATTGGTAACTGTAAACGTATAGGTTCCGCTTTCCAGATCTGTAATTGTCACTGTTGAGCCTGTTCCCTGCAAGGAGAGACCATCTGATCCTGTAATAGTCCATGTTCCCGATACAGGAAGTCCGCTGAGAGCAACAGATCCCGTGGCCAAAACACATGTCGGATGTGTTACAATACCTGTAACAGGAGGCAGTGGAGTGGAAGGCTGCGGGCTGATGGTGTTGTTTCCGGAGGAGGAGGAGGTGCACCCTGATGAATTTGTAACTGTAAATGAATATGTTCCTGGCACCAATCCGCTTATGGTGGTACTTGTTCCGGTACCGCTTGTTATTACTCCGTCAGGTGACCTTGTCAGGTTCCATGTTCCTGTTGCCGGCAGTCCGTTAAGGGTAATGCTTCCGGTGGCCACAGTACAGGAGGTCTGAGTAACGCTTCCGGTCAGAGGAGCGGAGGGTGTTACAGGCTGAGTATTTACAACAGCATTTTCTGATACCGGGGAGGTACAACCCTGTGAGTTGGTAACTGTAAAATAGTATGTGCCTGCCGGAAGAGCTGTAACAGTATAAGTCGTTCCCGAACCGCTTGTCGTTATATTTCCTGGGCCTCTTGTAAGAGTCCATGTTCCCGTTCCCGGAAGGCCTGTAAGGGCTATGCTGCCTGAAGAGGTACTGCATGTAGGCTGGGTTATTGATAATATTTCCGGTGATGGAGGGGTTACAGGCTGGTTATTTATTGTGACACTTGCCGAAGACGCGGAAGTGCATCCCTGGGAATTTGTTACCCTGAAAGTATATGATCCGGGGGGTACTCCGGAAACGGAAGCTGTAGTACCAGATCCGGAAGTTGTTACGCCTCCGGGGGTACGGGTCACTGTCCATGTGCCGGAGGAGGGAAGATCCCGGAGATTGACCGTTCCTCCTGGTGTTGTACAGTCAGGCTGGATAACTGAGCTGATAACTGGTGCCTGGGGGAGGCTGTTAATAATTATCGTAACTGTAGTTGTTAAGGCACACTGGCCGGCATTTGGTGTAAAGGTATAAGTTGTTGTCTGGGTGTTGTTTATAGCAGGACTCCATGTGCCGGATATCCCGTTTGTGGAAGTTGTCGGGAGTGCAGGTACCGTGGACCCTGAGCAATACGGTCCTGGTGTGGTGAATGCAGGTGTTATATTTTGTGTAATTACGATGGTCATGGAAGCTGTTGTGGCACACAGGCCCGGAACAGGCGTAAATGTGTAGGTTGTTGTCTGCGAATTGTTTATCGCCGGGCTCCAGGTCCCGTTTACGCCGTTTAAAGAAGTTGTGGGTAGCGGAGGAATCGTTGCCCCTGAGCAATATGGTCCGGGCGTTGAGAATGTGGGAACCGTATTCGGATTGATGGTAATTGTCAGGGATGTTGTCGTGGCACACTGCCCGGAATTCGGAGTGAATGTATAGGTTGTTGTCAGGGTGTTGTTTATTGCCGGGCTCCATGTTCCGGATATCCCGTTTGTTGAAGTTGTCGGGAGTGCAGGAATCGATGCCCCGGAGCAATACGGTCCGGGTGTTGAGAATGTGGGAACCGTATTCGTATTGATGGTAATTGTCAGGGATGTTGTTGTGGCACACTGCCCGGAATTCGGAGTGAATGTATAGGTTGTTGTCTGGGTATTGTTTATTGCCGGGCTCCATGTGCCGGAAATACCATTTGTCGAAGTTGTTGGAAGCGGAGGTATTGAAGCCCCTGAACAATAAGGCCCCGGGTTTGAGAATGCCGGGGTTAAAATCGGATTGATTACAATTGTAAGGTTTGCTGTCGTGGCACACTGTCCGGGATTCGGAGTGAATGTGTAAGTTGTTGTCAGGGTATTGTTTATTGCCGGGCTCCACGTGCCGGATATCCCGTTTGTTGAAGTTGTCGGGAGTGCAGGAATAGAGGCTCCTGAGCAATAAGGGCCCGGTGTGGCGAATGTGGGTGTAGTCGGCTGGGTTATTTGAATCGTAAGGGTTGTTGTTGAAGCGCATTGTCCCGCTGCGGGGGTAAATGTATAGAGTGTTGTCAATGTATTGTTTATCGACGGGCTCCAGGTGCCGTTTATGCCGTTTGTCGAGGTTGTCGGGAGTGCAGGTATGGAGGCTCCTGAGCAGTACGGACCCGGTGTAGTGAAAGTGGGTGTAGTTGACTGGGTTATTTCAATCGTAAGGGTTGTTGTTGAAGCGCATTGTCCCGCTGCGGGGGTAAATGTATAGAGTGTTGTCTGTGTATTGTTTATCGAGGGGCTCCAGGTGCCGTTTATGCCGTTTGCCGAGGTTGTCGGGAGTGCAGGTATCGAGGCCCCTGAGCAATATGGTCCGGGCGTTGAAAATGTGGGTGTTGTTTCCGGACTGATAATAATTGTCAGGGTTGTTGTGGTCGCACATTGGCCGGGATCAGGTGTAAAAGTATAAATAGTTGTTTCCTCGTTGTTTATGCCAGGAGTCCATGATCCTGTTATACCGTTGAGTGATGTAAGCGGAAGATCCGGGATATCTGCGTTTTCACACCAGGGACCTGATTCTGAGAACTGTGGTATTATGAAGGGACTTCCGTCATCTGCCACTGTTATGGTTTCGGTTGCTATGCATCCTTCGCTGTCGGTATAGGTTATAAGAGCTGTACCTGTTGAAATACCGGTAACCAGACCGGCATTTGAAACGGTCGCCACTCCCGGAGAGGCGGAGATCCATGGATCAGTTTCTGCAGGTGTCCCTGTTCCTGTAAGCAAAGTGGTTGATCCGGTACAGACGGTAAGTTCTCCTGAAATTCCACACTGGGCCCGCAGGTTAACCAATGAAACCAACAGGAGAAATATTATTCCTGAAAATCTTTTCATTTTTTGTTCTTTAACCATTCACATCCAATGACATAAGGCAAATGAAATGCTTATGTCATCTTCGGTGGCATTTGAAAATACAGCAGTAAGCCATGAATTCAGAAAACGGTAATAATGCTGATAAAAGTAATTTTAAAGTACAACTGCATACAACACTCTACAGATTATGAATCTGCAGTTATAACCTTTAAATTTATTAACTAAAAAGCTAACTTTCAAGTAATTTTTGATAAATATCAATATAGTTTTGATAAGAATAAAATCAGTCTCAGGATGCAGGAAAGAAGATCACCTGCCGGCTGTTGGCAGTATTTTTTTTCGATCAGTTTTTTACAGGGCTTACCCTATTTACCCTTAAGTTTCTTTATGAATTCATTTTTATATGAATCTCCAAGGAACGCCTTGTTCTCTTCGGTGAGAAAGATCTCACCCTGCCGGCTGTAACCGGCAACATGGTCAAGGTTCACCAGATATGAATGATGTATCCTGAGAAATCTCTGATCCTCGAGGATCTCATTGAAGTGTTTAAGATTTTTGGAGCTGATCACTTTTCTGTTGCCCGTAAGGTAAATATTAGTGCAGTAGCCGTCAGCCTGGCACATTATTATTTCACGGATCCTCAATACTTCAAAACCCTTAAGGTGCGGTATCAGTATTATCTGCGGGGAGGAGGATCCTGTTCTGAGGTTCTCGAGCAGAGACGAAATGATTTCTTTATCAACCCCTTTTTCACTGAATGATTTCACCTTTTCAACAGCTGAAATAAGTTCATCGATTTTCACCGGTTTTAGCAGGTAATCAACTGCACTGAACCTGAATGCTTTTACAGCGTATTCCGAATAGGCTGTCACGAAAATAACCTTAAACTCGATTCTTTCGAACATCGACAGGAGATCAAAACCTTTTCCGTCGGCCATTTCGATGTCGAGGAAGACGAAATCGGGCTTGTGTTTTTTTATCATCCTGTATCCTGACTGTACTGATGAGGCTGTTGCGGATACTTCTATGTCGGGGCAGTATTCCCTGAGGTAATTCCGGATCACTTCTCTCGAGAGTTTCTCATCGTCAATAACAATTGTGCGGAGCATATTGCAGATATTAATTCTTTTTAACAGGTATATCAATAGTAACCCTGGTTCCCGTCTCATTTTTGTCGGGGCACAGGTCATTTATAAGTATCTGGTGATTGCTTTTTGTCAGGTTGTTTATTATCCTCATGCGTTCGCTTACTATTGAGATACCCTTCGATTTCTTCTTATCGCCGGGAGTCTTTACCTTTTCTGTTCCGGCTCTCCCGATACCATCGTCCTCAACAGTGCAGATCACTTTGTCTTTATTAACTTCGAAAATCACCTTTACATTGCCTTTGCGGTTGGTAAGTCCCCTGATACCGTGCCAGATGGCATTCTCAACGAAAGGCTGAACCAGTCCTGGAGAAACCTGCAGATTGCCCGATGAAAGGATATCACTGTCGTAGCTCACTTTGTAGTTGAATTTATCACCGAACCTGAGGTGCTCTATTTTAAGATATTCTTCGATTGATTCGATCTCCTTGTTTAGAGAAATATAATCGGAACTGAAGTTGTAGAGAATTGATCTGATGAGTTTAGAAAAATCGGCTATATATCTGTTGGCTGAAAGGGCATCGTTCTTTGAGATGAAATAATTTATCGAATTAAGAGAGTTGAAGATGAAGTGGGGATTCATCTGACCCTGAAGCGAGCGAAGTCTTAAGGTGTCCTGCTGTTGTTCAGCTTTTTGTTTTATTTGTCTTATATAAAGCCATATCATTCCGGCAATAAAGAATATCAGGAGTAAAGGGACAATTATCCTGAATGCCAGAGTCTGGTAGAAATAGGGTTGGACCCTTACATCAAGGAATTTTGATGAGCTCCAGTTTCCCATCCTGTCGGTTGCCTGGACTGCCATCCTGTACCAGCCCGGCTTCAGATTCGCATAATTGATACTTCGGTGCCTTGAATCGGTTTGTATCCAGTTCTCTTCGATTCCTGAGAGACGGTACCTGTAGATCGTTTTGTTGGAGTTTATGAAGTCGGCAGAAGAAAACGAAACCTGAAAATTGTTACTTCCCCTCTCAAGTATAAGTGTGTCGTTATCTGAAACATTCCGGTTCAAGTTTACCTGTTCACCCGAAACATTGATTTCTGTGATAAAGACTTTCTGTTTCACTCCTTCCTTTTCATGCCTGTTGATCTCTTCAGGATAAAAACTTACGATACCTCCCATCCCTCCCATATAGAATTGCCCGTCATCGTCCACGAGGGAGGCCCCGGAGTTGAATTCATTTATGACTAGTCCGTCATTGCTGCCGAATGATCTGATAATTCCTGTTGAGTGATTTATCCTGGAAATTCCCGTGTTTGTTGAAACCCAGTAGTTTCCGGAACTGTCCCGGAGAATGCTGTAGGTAATGTTGTTTGCAAGGCCCGATGAGGTTGTATAAAAGGTCTTGCTGCCGGTTTCCGGGTTGAATCTGCAAACGCCTCCTCCGAGAAGTGCAAGCCACATGTCTCCGTTTTCACCGAAACAGATGTCCTCAATATTAAATTTAGCCCCGGATATAACGAATGCGTCTGTTCTGTTGCTTGCCGGATCATATCTGATAAGTGTACTGAAATTTCCACCTGCCCAGATAATATTATTACTGTCAACCAATATCTTGTATATGGAAGTGGCATTTGAGTATTGTGTTTTTTGCCTTATTCTTTTGGCTGACGGATCATAAATGGCCAGGGAATTGTTAGGTGCAGAGAAAATAATGGAGCCATCAGAGGTTTGAGCAAAAGGCCTTAAACTTTGCGCTTCTATGTCGTGTTTTGTAAAATACTGTTTTTCAATATCATAATAAAGCAAAAGCTTCATATAGAAACCGATCCAGAATCCATTTCCGTCATATGTCAGAGAACGGATTGCTCCTGCCTCGCTTACCGGTATAGAAGATGGAATTCTGACAGTATTCGTTTTTCCGTCCGGAGCGATCTTTAATAAGGGATCTTGTCCCCTAAGACCCACCCATATGCTGCCTGAATTGTCTTTAGCTAAAGCATATACGGATGGAATCTCGGTTTCAGAAGAAAACAGAGGGTAGTATTTAAAAAAGTCATTTGTAAATATTGTTTTGTTTAAACCCAGGGAGGATCCGTTCATGGAAATATTCGAGAACCACAGGATATTATCCTTATCAAAATACATTTCCTTAACCAGCTGGCATTTCTCATGAGGAATTTTATAGAGTCTGCGTTTTTTTGGGTCATGGATTGTTATTCCCCTGAAAGGATCCGACCAGTAAAGATAACCTTCACCGCTGAATTTATCTCCGGGAAATTCTCCGGTAAATCTCCTGAAGATCATCGATGTTTCATCAAGAAGGTAAACTCCCTTGTTGGTGAAGAGCCATTTTTGTCCGTCCTGGTTTATGATCAGTCGGTACCAGGTATAATAGTTGTAATCAGCGTTATGAAAACTGCCGGTTTTGTCAAGAGAATATTGATTCAACAATTGAAAGGAATTATCGGATGCTTTTTCGAACTCATAAAGATTATCTGCCAATAGCCATATTTTACCGGGTTGCTGAACGGATAAGAAATAATAGTCACCTGGCGGAATAAATTCATCATGAGTCCCGTTCCTGCCTGTTAATCTGAAATGATCGAAATCACCCTTTTCCCGATTGAACATATATAAATTTCCGTATCCGATCAGCCAAAGGTTACCAGATTCATCAGAGCACATGTTCATATATGTTGATGGCAATCCCTCAAAGAGCCTATCAACTGTTGAGAAGTTATCCTTATTGCGGTCGTAAAGAGCTGCCTGCCTGAGATCAGAGAACAGCCAGAGATTATTAAATCTGTCTATCACAATCCTCATTATTGAGAAATATGGAATGGAAAGGGAATCTTCTGAATTATAGTAATAGTTTCTGAATGAGTACCCGTCAAACCTGTTCAGCCCGTCCCAGGTAGCAATCCAGAGGAAGCCCGAGCTGTCGCGGGCAACTGACCTGACTTCATTATGTGAGATACCTTCTCTCGTTGTATAGTTCTGTATATTATATGTCTGGGATTTTGTTGTATTCAGGGCTGATATGGAAAAGATCACGACAAACAATGAAATCCTGGCAATATATTTCCTTATGGTTTTCAATCAGGTATCGTGATTATATAATCTTTTCAGCATGTAAAACTACCAAAAGAAGTAAAAAAAATCAGTATTATAAAAAGAACCTTTTAATTTTGGCTTTCGATGGAATTTGAACTTATTTCGGATTTCCTGCCAACGGGTGATCAGCCTGAGGCTATTGAACAGCTTGTTGACGGACTCAACCGGGGTGTGCCCTACCAGACCCTTCTTGGAGTAACCGGGTCGGGTAAGACATTTACAATAGCCAATGTAGTTGAGAGGGTTCAGAGGCCTGTCCTTGTCCTTAGTCATAATAAGACCCTGGCGGCTCAGCTTTACGGTGAGTTCCGGCAATTCTTTCCGGATAACAGAGTTGAGTATTTTGTTTCATACTATGATTATTACCAGCCGGAAGCCTATATTCCCGTCACTGATACTTATATTGAGAAAGATCTGTCGATAAATGAAGAGATTGAGAAGCTCAGACTAAGCGCAACCTCGGCTCTTCTTTCGGGAAGAAAGGACGTGATTGTAGTTTCTTCCATCTCGTGTATTTACGGGATCGGCAATCCTGATGATTTCCATTCCAGCAGTGTGCATATAAGGGAAGGGCAGATTTATGGGAGAAATCTTTTTCTCAGGAAGCTTGTTGACAGTCTGTATTCACGTAACGAGCTGGAATTTAAATATGGCACATTCAGGGTCAGGGGGGATACTGTTGACATCATGCCTTCATACAGTGATACAGCCATACGTGTCGTATTTTTCGGTGACCAGATTGAGGAGATTTTAATGTTTGAGCCAGTTAATGGCCTGGTGATGGAAAGTCTTAAGGAGTACATTATTTACCCTGCAAATATTTTCGTCACCACAAGGGAGAGAATCAACGCAGCCATAAGTCATATACAGGATGATCTGGTCAGACAGGTTACTCATTTCAGGGAAATAGGAAAAAGAGAGGAAGCCAGAAGGCTTGAGCAGAGGGTAATGTACGATCTTGAGATGATCAGGGAACTTGGTTACTGCAGCGGCATTGAGAATTATTCCAGGTATTTTGACGGTCGCAGTCCGGGATCGAGGCCTTTTTGTCTTCTGGATTACTTCCCGGATGATTTTATTACCGTCATTGATGAAAGTCATGTGAGTGTTCCGCAGATAAGGGCTATGTACGGAGGCGATCATTCCCGGAAGCAGACTCTTGTAGAATATGGTTTCAGGCTTCCTGCAGCGCTTGACAACAGGCCGATGCGTATGGAGGAATTTGAAGCTCTTACCGGCCAGACTATTTTTGTGAGCGCCACTCCGGCAGACTATGAGCTCGAGAAGAGCGAAGGAGTATTTGTGGATCAGGTAATCAGACCGACAGGTTTGCTGGATCCTCCTATAGAAGTCCGCCCCAGCCTGAATCAGATTGATGATCTGATGGCTGAGATAAAAAAACGGGCAGGTAAAGGTGAGAGGACACTAGTTACAACCATTACGAAAAGAATGGCTGAAGAGCTGTCAGCCTATCTTCAGAAATTCAATATCAAATGCAGTTATATTCATTCGGATATTGATACTCTTGACAGGATCGATATCATGGAAGGACTCCGTTCGGGTGAGTTTGATGTACTCGTTGGGGTAAACCTGCTACGTGAAGGACTTGATCTTCCGGAAGTATCCCTTGTTGCCATCCTCGATGCCGATAAGGAGGGATTCCTGAGGTCAGCCAGGTCGCTTACGCAGACTGCAGGGCGTGCTGCAAGGAACCTTAACGGGAAGGTAATTATGTATGCAGATACAATCACGGGAAGCATGCAGGAGACGATCAACGAAACCAACAGAAGGAGGGAAAAGCAGCACCGGTATAATGAGAAGATGGGAATAATTCCCCGTCAGATAATGAAAAAAACCGGAACAATAATGAGCGGATTCAGCAGGAAGGGTGTTGCCATGAAAGCTTATGTTGAGCCTGAGAGACCTGATATTGCAGCTGATCCGGTTGTCAGGTTTATGAACAGTGAAGCCCTGGAAAAAGCAGTGGAGACAGCCAGGAAAAACATGGAAAAAGCCGCTTCAGTCCTTGATTTTATCGAGGCAGCAAGGTTCAGGGATGAGATGACGGAGCTTCAGAAACTTCTAAGGAGCAAGCACTGACTTTTCTTCAGGGTATCAGCGGGATGCAGTCCAGTCTGATTTGGTTCCGGATGCAGCATTTACAACAGTCCCTTTCATGACCTTTTCGAAAACCCTGCCTGTGTAAAGGTCACCGTTTACCATAAATGATATAGCATCGCCTTCAAGTTTTCCGTCGGTCAGGGAAAAGCTCCTGCTGCCTGTACTGTATGTGCCGGAGAAATACTGGTATTCCTGATTAAGATTTAATTCACCATTACCGAGTTTCCATATCCCTCCGACTTTTGCAGGAATTATCCAGAGGAAAGCGGTGTTCCAGCTGTTCCAGTTTTCTTCGGTTGTTACTTCCACGTCGGCTTTCCACTCGCCCATTGTAAAGGTGTTGGAGACAATCCTTGTACCAGGCTTCAGGTCGAGGAGCCTGGGACGGAGTTTGAGATTGATTTCCGGCAGGAGGAACATAGTAATTACTGTAGCTTCAGACAGATCGGTCTCATAGAGGTCGGCTTTGATGAATTCTGCCTTACCGGTTAAACCTTCCTTTCTTGCATTCTCCTTAGACAGCTCAACCATATCCGGATTATATTCTATACCAAGGGCTTTAGCTCCTATTTTGGCGGCTGTAATAACAGTTCGTCCATCACCTGACCCGAGGTCGATTACAAAATCATCAGGAGTTACTTTGGCAATTTCCATCATTTTGTCAACAAGTTCCTGGGGAGTAGGAACCCAAACCACATCCTTTCCCTGTTGCCCGATCTGGGGAACGTATTCAGTGCCCTGCTGATTCTGCTGTCCGTTAATATCAAAGGAAATAGCTGACAGAGAGAGGAAGATCACTGCAGTTATTACGATTCTTCTTGTTTTCATTTTTTAATGGATCTAATTGTTATAACGTACCAAATTTAGAAATATAATTCAGATTCTTATCAGGTTTTCCACATAGTTTGCAATCGCAGGAGATGAAGTAAGTCCGGGTGATTCTATTCCGATCAGGTTTATGAAGCCAGGGAGTCCCCTTTCGGATTCTTCCTTTATGTAAAAATCCCTTACAGGCTCACCTGGTCTTTGTATCTTAGGTCTGATTCCTGCCATATCCGGAGAGATATCATCAGGTTGAAGAAAAGGAAGGAATTTTCTGGCTGAAGTATAGAAGGCATCGCGTTTTGAAGGATTTACGCTGTAATCGGGGGTATTGGTCTGAAGGTATGTAACATCAGGACCGAGTTTAACTCCGCCGGCTGTGTCAATCGTGACGTGAATTCCGATACCTTCTAGATTTGTATGGGGAACAGGGTACACCAATCTGTTAAGCAGACGGTTAAGCGGGGGCTTGAGCCTGAAGTATTCACCTTTGCAGAAGAATATCTTCAGGTACGGATCGCTAAGCCCGGCCATACCCGAGATTATGTCCGAACTAAGGCCGGCAGAGTTGATGACAATCCTGCTTGTAAATCTGAATTCGCTCTTGTCCGGTCCGGTCAGGGTTATTTCATATCCTCTGTTTTTCTTCTTTATCCCTGTTACCTCTGATCTGTAGACGATCTGTCCTCCATTGTTGATTATGTTTGTCTCCTGCCTTTTCATGAGAAGATGGGAATCGACCACACCTGTTGAAGGCGAAAAGAGAGCCGCCAGGGCTTTTATGTTGGGTTCCAATGAGGCGATCCTTTTTTGTCCGATGAATTCAAGATCAGTGACCCCGTTTTTTTCTGCCTTCTCCTTCAACTCAGCGATAATGTCCAGTTCATCTTCGGCGGTGGCTACAATTAGTTTCCCGCAGTTAACGTACGGAACATCATATCTTTTACAATAGTCATAAAGAAGTTTCTTCCCTTCGACGCAAAGTCTTGCTTTCAGGCTGCCTGCAGGATAATAGATTCCGGCATGGATTACCTCACTGTTCCTGCTGCTGGTTTCCTGACCGAATGTGTCGTGTTTCTCTATCACAAAAAGGTCACTGAAATCACGCGAAAGCTTTTCAGCAATTGCAAGTCCTACAACTCCTGCGCCGATTATTGTTATCTGTGCATCCATATTCCCGTACAGAGGTCATTAAAATCACAAATCTAATCAAATTCCGAAGTTCTTATTTCTATCTTTGCAAGAGAAGAGAATCCTTAAAATATGAAGAAGATAATTTTGCTCTTACTTGTCGTGTCGTCCTGCAGCCGGGTCACTGAGCCGGGATGGAAGATGGTCTGGTCGGATGAGTTCAACTATACAGGTCTGCCTGATACTACTAAATGGGTAAATGAAGTCGGATTTATCCGTAACAGGGAGCTGCAGTATTACACAGAAAGGAGGATCGAAAACTCCGTTGTTGCCGGCGGAAATCTTTTGCTTATAGGAAGGCAGGAGGAATATGACACTGCACGGTATACATCAGCCAGTATTACCACTGACGGCAGGTACAGCTGGACCTACGGAAAAATTGAAGGAAGGATGAAGCTTCCAAAGGGAAAGGGGATGTGGCCCGCTTTCTGGATGCTTGGTCAGAACATACATCAAGTGGGATGGCCCCGGTGCGGTGAGATTGATATAATGGAGCACATCAATGAAGAGGACATTCTGTACGGGAATCTTCACTGGCATAATGAACGCCATGTTTCCACAGGGAACAGTGTACCCTGCACCGTAGGAGAATTCCATAATTATTCGGTTGAATGGGACAGGGATTCCATCAAATGGCTGATTGACGGCAACAGCTATCATTCCTGGTGTATAACCGATTCCGTCAACAGTACTGAGGAATTTCACAAACCACATTATATTATTCTGAATCTTGCAATTGGAGGACAATGGCCGGGAAATCCCGATGAAACTACCATGTTCCCCGACACAGTTTTTGTTGATTACGTAAGAGTTTATCAGAAATAGGATTATTTTGCTTTTTGCAGCATCAGACTCACCGGTTGTTAATTCAGAATTGCCATTCGTAAAATGAGCGTGATCTGGTTCCTCAATATTTTCTATTTTAATGATCGATAACCACCCTGACCGTATTTTAAGATGGAAATATTAAGTAAAAATAGCACACGATGTGCGGTTTTGAGCATGAAAAAAACTGCAGCTGCAATATTGATGATGTTGCTTTTTGGTAATTCTGTTATTGCGGATGAATTCAGTTTATCGGCCGGAAAGTCACTTCGTTCAGGATCAGACAGACAGTATGACCGGGATACAGCACTGGTTAATTCTCTTGTCCGTAAGGGTTTTTCCGTTCTGTCGTCGAAGAAGGTTGCGTTTGAAGAGGTCAAGGTGTCAATTGACAGTGCTGTGCAGATATGCAGCAAAAGGAACATAGAGGTTCCGGCGTCCCTTCATCTGCTGCTGGCAAGGTATCATTTTCTTACTGGCGATCTTCGCACTGCATCCGAGGAAGCTTCAATGGCTCTGAAAAAGTCTTCCGAGAGCCGGCAGAATGATATTTTGACTAAAACATACTTGTTTCTTGGAGATTATTACAGAAGAACAGGGATGTTTCAGGAAAGCATGGAATATTATAACAATGCTGTTTCAGTTGCCGCGAAGCAGAAAATGAAAAAGATAATTCCGCTTGGGTATACAGGAATTTCAAACATTTATTACACCCTGGATGACATGAAAGGTTACAGGGAAAACCTTCAGTTGCTAATTGAATCGGCAAAGGCCGAAAATGACTCAGCATTCATTATTGCAGGATATCACAGGTTTGGAAGTTCATTTCTTGGCGATACTTCAACTTCAGAAAGAAGGAATTTCAGGGTAGCGGATTCGTTGCTCAGAAAAAGCGTTGAAATATCCTCTGCAATAAGGGATACATCGTTTATTGCGCTATCTACTGCGAATCTCGGATGGAACTTTTACCTTGAACAGAAATATGATTCTTCAATTGCCTGCTATGAACGTTCGTTGAAGTACAGTATTCCGGGCAAGCTATTGACCATATCAGCCAATTCGCTTGGTAATCTCGGGACAATATACCGTGATCTGGGTCAGACAGGTAAGGCTCTGGCTTACTACCGTAAGGGTATTAGCTTGGCACACAAGGATAATGATCTTTATGAGTTATGGTGGATACACCGCGATATGAGCGATTTGTATCTGAGGAACAGGGATACTGCGAACGTATATCTGAACTATGTCCTTTTTAAGAAGTATTCGGATGTATACAATAAAGGAGTCAGTTCACAGGGACTTGCAGATGCCCGCATAAGATATGAAGCTGATACGCATAACAAGGAAGTTGAGCTGCTTTCATTGAGGCTAAAGAATAACCGTCTGCTGAATTATGGTTTTGCAGGATTTATTTTGTTTATAACCTTTATCGGACTGTTGCTTTTCAGAGGATCGAAACTCAAGGACAAACGGAAGCTAAGC
>Ga0116141_10003343_pt1 | contig 13608 bp, 7 predicted proteins | sample AD_UKC097_MetaG_FD_89744 | JGI IMG/M metagenome (GOLD analysis project Ga0116141, IMG submission 89744) | Active sludge microbial communities of municipal wastewater-treating anaerobic digesters from USA - AD_UKC097_MetaG | ecosystem: Engineered > Bioreactor > Anaerobic > Digestate | place: USA... | reverse complement strand
CTGGACCTTTTTCCACGAGCTGATGTCCGACCCCGAGCTGCGCGGCCTGGCCGACCTGGGGCTGGACATCACGCGGCTGGTGCTGCGGGCCTACGAGCCGCTGCTGGTGGAGGTGATCAACGAGCTGAAGGACATCTACTACAGCAACCAGAACCGCATGGACGCGCTGCTGCGTCGCGTGCAGGTGGTGCGCAGCGACCTGAAGATCATCCGCCGCCAGATCAAGGCGCTGCGCTACATCAAGCCCTTCTTCCAGGCCGACCCCAAGGACTACCGCGCGCAGGCCCAGATCGTGGCCAAGATGGTGCGCGAGTTCGGGCCCTTCTTCATCAAGATGGCGCAGGTGGCCGCGGCCACGGCCAACTTCCTGCCCGAGGAGATCGCGCGCGAGCTCGCGGTGTTCCAGGAGGACGTGCCGCCGATGTCGGCGCAGGAGGCGCGCGCGGCGCTGATCGAGAGCTTCGGCCGCCCGCCGGAAGACATCTACTTCGGCTTCGATGCCAACCGGCCGATCAAGTCGGGCTCGATCGGCTCGGTCTACCTGGCCAAGAAGCCGGTGCTGGTGCGCGGCGTGGAGCAGCTGGTTCCGGTCATCATCAAGATCGGTCGCCACAACCTGGACCGCGAGTTCCTGATGGGCAAGACCTCGATCGCGCTGATGCTGGTGTCCAGCCAGTACTGGGCGCCACACGGCAAGCTCACGCCCTTCCTGAAGGCCATGACCGAGCAGATCGACGGCTTCGTCGAGGGCTTCCGCAACGAGCTGCAGTTCGAGCGCGAGGCCGAGGTGCAGGCCGCCTTCGCGCGGCGGGCGCGCCACAGCAGCGTCTGGCGCGTGCCCGAGGTGTACCGGGCCACGCCGCGCGTGATCGAGATGGAGTACGTCGACGGCGCGGTCAACATCGCGCGCGCGGTGCAGCACTTCCGGCCCGCCGATCCGCTGGCCTACCGGCGCGACCTGGCCGACAAGTTCCTGTTCACCCTGCTGTGCCAGTTCTTCCTGTACCAGGAGCTGCACGGCGACCTGCACCCCGGCAACGTCATGGTGGACCGGGCCGGGCGCCTGCACCTGATCGACTGGGGCAACACGGTGCCGCTGGCGGGCAAGGTCAAGCCGGTGTACGAGTACCTGAAAGGCGCGCTGGTGGCCGACGCCGACCTGCTGACGGACGCGCTGATCGCCGTCAGCAACGACCCCGCGGCGGCGCAGGCGCGCCGCGCCGAAATCCGCGACACCCTGGCGCGCACGCTGGACAAGAAACAGATCACCCCGTTGACCCTCGGCTTCGCCTGGACCCTGTACCGCGAAGGCCCCGAGGGATGGCTCAAGCGCGCCAACACGCTGCTGCAGCTGGCCTCCAACACCCAGCAGCTCGGCCTGGTGCTGCGCGGCGAGTACCTGCACCTGTCGCGCTCGCTGACGGCGATGGTCGCCACGCTGGGCGGCCTCTACGAGGGCGTGCCGCGCTGGCGGGCGGGCGCCGACCTGTTGATCACCGTCAATACCTTTCCGGCCCGCGCGCTGAAAGATTGGCTGCGGGGCGTGCGGGCCGATCGCCTGCGCGCCGCCGCGGAGCCCGTGGCGCGCGCGCCGTCACGAACGGCCGTCGGCGGGCTCCCCGGGTAGCTCCTGAAACCATCGCTGGCGGTCGCCGACCGGCGCTGGGGTCTGGCCCCTGAACGGACAAACAACGGCCCATGAAATTTTCGCCCAAGCGTTCCACGCGACGTCTCCTGATCCTGCTGGCCCTGCTGCCGATGGCGGTGCTGTTGCTGGGCACGCTGTACATGCTCGGCATGGACCATCTGGAGGGCAGCCCCCGCACGTTTCTGCAGGGCTTGCAGTGGGCGTCGGAGACGATGACCAACACCGGCTACGGCGCCGACAACCGATGGCACCATCCGGTGATGGCGGCCTACGTGATCGTCACGCCGTTCATCGGGCAGTTCCTGGTGTTCCTGATCTTTCCGTTCCTGATGCTGCCGTACTTCGAGGACACGTTCGAGGTTCGGCTCCAGCACGTGCTGCCGCCGATGGACGGCAAGGTGCTGTTCTACCGTTACGGCCCCGCCATCGAATCGCTGCTGCCCGAGTTCAAGAGCGCCAGCAGCCCCTTCGTGATCCTCGAGGAAGACATCAACCTGGCCCGCAGCCTGCGCGACCGCGGCTACACCGTGGTGTACGGCAACCTCGGGGAAGACCCCCGCCTGCTGGCGCGGGTGGAACACGCGCGCGCCGTGGTGACCAACGGCGACGACCACGCCAACGCCACCTGCACGCTGCTGGTGCGCGAGCACGGCTTCACCGGGCCGCTGTTCGCCCTGGCCGACGACCCGCTGTACCGCGCGCCGATGATCCAGATCGGCGCCACCGAGGTGTTCACGCCCGACCACGTGCTGGGCGCGGCGCTGGCGTCACGGGCCAGCCGGCGCATCAGCCCGCCGGCCGAGGGCATGCACCTTCTCGGCGCGCGGGTCGGCATGGCCGAATTCCGCGTGCGCACCGACAGCCCGCTGGCGGGCAAACGCCTGGGCGACCTGCACCTGCGCGAGCGCTACGGTGTGGCCGTGATCGGCCAATGGCTGGGCGGCGTCTTCACCACCACCAAGGGGCCGGAGACCCTGGTGCAGGCCGGCGCCATCCTGGTGGTGGTGGGCGGCAGCGCCAGGCTCCCGATGGTCGAGCGCCTGGCCATGCCGATCCGGCGCTCCGGCCCGATCGTGCTGGCCGGCTTCGGGGCGGTCGGGCACAAGGTGGTGGAGATGCTGACGGACGCTGGCGAGACCTGCACCGTGATCGACCGGGTGGCTGCGCCCGGCGTGGATGTGGTCGGGAACGTGCTGGAGCGAAGCTGCCTGGAGAAGGCCCGGGTGCGCGAGGCCAGCGCGGTGGTGTTGGCGCTCAGCGACGACAGCGAGTCGGTCTTCGCCACCGCGTTCGTGCGCGACCACGCGCCCGGCGTGCCGCTGATCGTGCGCGTGCTGCGCACGCCCAACACCGAGCGCCTGTACCGCGCCGGCGCCGACTTCGCGATCTCGGTGGGACAGGTGGCCGGGCAGATTCTGGCCTACCACCTGCTGGGCGAGCAGTCGACGCACGTCGAGAACCGGGTGAAGTTCATCCGGGTGACCGCGTCGGCCCTGGCGGGCCAGCACCCCTGGCACTGCGAGGCCCTGGAGCGCACCGGCGCCAAGGTGGTGGCGGTGGAGCGCGGCGGCGAGGTGCTGGTCGAATTCCCGAAGGATTTCTCGATGCGCGCCGACGACACGCTCTTTGTCTGCGGCTCCATCAACAGCCTGGAGCGCTATCAGAAGGCGTTTGGCGTGGCAGGCGCGTGAGCCCGGTGGCGCCGCGCACCATCGTCAGGGCAGCGTCACACCGCCGCGCGTGACAACCGTCTGGTGCGAATAGTCGGCCCGCGCGGGCCGTGACAGGCTGCCGCTGGCGCTGAGGTAGTCCACGAAAGTCTGGGTGTACAGCAGGTAGGTGTTCACGTAGCGGCCGGCGGCAAAGATGGGCCCCAGCGTGGCGTAGCCGTCGCGGCCGGCGGCGACGAAATCGTTGGTCACCAGCACGTAGGTTTTTTTCGGGTCCAGCGGCGCCCAGGCACCCGTGGCGCGGTCGCGCACCTGCACGTTGCTGAAACGCCGGCCTGCCGGCTGGCTCATGTCCAGGTCCCAGCGCAGGCCGGCCGCGTAGGGGTGCGAGCCGTTGGACTGGCCCCGGTCCAGGTGGTTGGCCACACCGTCTTCGAGCGCGGCCAGCACCTCGGCGCCGGTCAGATCCAGCTCGACCAGCACGTTGTTGTACGGCAGCACGGTGAAGGCGGTGTTCATCGTCAGTTCGCCGGCGCCTACCGGCACGCGCACGCCGCCGGCGTTCTGCAGCGCGAAGTCGGCGCGCCGGGAGCCGCGCAGGAAGGCCTCGGCCACCACCTGGGCCACGTCGCTGCCGCGCGCCAGGCGGCTGGCGTTTTCGCAGCCGGCGCCCGCGCGCGGATCGGCGCGCTCGCCCGGCACCCGCACCAGGCACAAGGGCTCGGTGGCGGTGCCGATGGGGCGTGCCTTCTGCGCCGCGACTTGTCCGGAAAAGGCAGCCAGCGTCTGCGCCGCCTGCGGATCGGGCGCGGTCACACGCACCGCGGGCTGGGTGGCCAGTTTTGACTTCAGGGCGTCGGCATCGGCAGGCGCCATCGGTTGCCAGGCACCGGCGGCATCCTTGCGCCTGAAGGTCTCGCCGATCACCAGCGCCGCCTGGCCGGCGCAGCGGCTGACGCGCCCGTGCTCGTCGAAGCCCACCTGCATCAGCCCGAAGGCCTTGCCGTATTCCCAGGCCTGGCCGATGCAGACCGTCTCGCCGTCGGCGTTGCGCGTCACGGTGGGGTAGCGTCCACCGCTGGGCACACCCAGCGCCTTGAAGTCGCCCAGCAGCGTGTGCGAGTCGCCGCCGATGACCACATCGACGCCGCGCAGGCGGCTGGCCATGGCCCGGTCGGCGTCAAACCCGTGGTGCGTCAGCAGCACGATGTGCCGCACGCCCTGCGCGGCAAGGGCGTCGATGGCGGCCTGGGCCGAGCGGGTTTCGTCCAGGAACTGCGTGGTGGGAAGCGGGCGCGACGAGGCCCGCGTCTTGTCGGCGATCGTGATGCCCACGATGCCCACCCGCACACCGCCGATGTCCTTGATGACGGAAGGCCGCAGGTAGGGCGGGGCGCCCGTTGGCGCCAGCGGCGTGCCCGGCTGCGGCACGATGTTGGCCGACAACGTGGGCGTGCCACAGTCGCCCTGCGCCAGTTCGTCGAGGAAGGCCCTGAGCGTGGCGTCGCCGTCGTCGAACTCGTGGTTGCCCGGCACGAAGGCGTCGAAGCAGAGGGTGTTCATCATGCGCGCATCGGCCCGGCCCTTGAAGAAGGTGTAGTACAGCGAGCCGGTCATCGCGTCGCCCGCGTGCAGCTTGAGCAGGTTGGGCGTGCCGGCGAGTGCCTTGAACACCGCCGTCTGGCGCGCGAAGCCGCCGAGCTCGACCTGCGTGGGCACGCCGTCGAGCACCAGCTCGGCCACGCTGGCGTCCAGCTGCGAGTGGTGGTCGTTGATGTGCGCGATGGCCAGTTCGAACGACGCGGCCGGAGCCGGCGCGGTGGGCGGCGCCTGCGTGGCGCAGCCGCCGATCAGCAGCGCGGCGAGGGCGAGCGCGGCCAGGCCGGCGCGGCGGCGAAACGGGAGTTGGGCGGGCTCGGGTGGGGTCATGGCGAGGCGGGGGCGAAGGGCGGATGCGCGATTGTCCATATTCCCGTTCCCGCCGAGGGCCGCGCGGCGCACCGGATCGATTCACAGGCCCGGGCGTGATCGCCTGGCCGGCACGCTGCCCGAGACACGAAAACCCTGCCCGGCGACCGTCTCGATGTCCAGTTGGCCTCCAACGGCTTCGATCCGCTGGCGCATATTGGCCAGACCCTGGCCATCAGCGGAACGGCCTGGGGCGGGCTCGGCAATCCCGTCATCTGAAATCTCGAAGGCCAAGCGGTCGTCGGCGCATCGCAGCCGCAGGCGGGCGTGCGCGCCGGCACCTGCATGCTTGGCGGCGTTTTGCAGTGCCTCCAGGCAGCAGAAATACACGGCGCGTTCGATGGGGGCTTCGCAGCGACCGATTGCTTCGATGTCGGTGCGCACCGGCAAGGCGGCGCGCTGCGCGGCCTCGGCGAGCGCGGCGCCGAGCCCGCGCTCAACCAGCAGCGGAGGCGCGATGCCATGCGCCAGCGCCCGCAGTTCCGACAAGGCGGCTTGCACGTCGGTGTCCATCTCCCGCACCAGGGCTTCGGCGCGGCTGGGGTCCTGCTCCATCAGCCGCGCGGTCACGCCCAACTTCATGCGCAGCGCGATCAGCCGCTGCTGGGCGCCGTCGTGCAGGTCGCGCTCGATGCGGTGGCGTTCGGCCTCCACCGCCGAGGCCGAGCGCGCGCTGGAGGCCCGGTTCTCCGCCTCCAGCCGGTGGCTCTCCAGCGCCATCTGCATGCTGCCGGCGACCGATTCGAGCAGCATCGGCTCTTCCAGCAGGGCGGCGTCGTGGAACAACGCGGCCACGGGTTCGCCGGCGGCGTCGCGCAAGAGCTTCACCGCGCGCCCTGGCATGCTCGCGGCCTCGGGCGATCCGACGGGCTGGCCGTCGGCATCGACCCAGCGCGAGCCGTCGGGAATCCAGTAGGCGATGACCAGCCCGGTGTCGCCGAGCGCGCGGGCCATCACGTCGCGCAGCGCGTGAATGTCGGGGCGGGCGCGCAATCCGGTGACCAGGGTCTGCAGGGCCCGTGCGGTGTACAGGCGACCGCGCAGCAGGCCCGCGGCGATGGCCAGCGGCACGGCCCAGAACGTCAAGGGCAGGGCCAGCGAGTTGCCGTCGGTGGCGAGGAAGTGGGCCACGGCGACCGTCCGCGCGATCGAGGCCAGCAGGACGGGCGCCAGCGCGCGCCGCAGCAAGGGCGTGGCGCGGCGCAGGCGCGCGAACAGCACCGCCCCGGTGCTCACCAGGATGAACCCGCCCGTGATCCGGAACGCGGTGTGCAGCGCGCTGGAGGCCGCGGGCCAGTCGGCCACGAACAGCACGTTACGTGGACAGGCACCGTCGCACTGGAGGAACGGGCCGCCCAGGATCACGTCGGGCGACAGCATCATGCCCGGCAGCCACAGCAGGAACACCGCCAGCGCGCCGGCGATGACCAGGCCGCGCTCCACCCGGCCTTGCAGCCGCCCGCTCGGAAACGCCAGCATGACCCAGATCAGCAGCACTTCGACCGCCGGCCGCGCCACGCGGGCGAGGGTGAACAGATAGGGATTCGGCGAGGACAGGAACGCCTGGACCGCGAAGGTGCCGGCCAGCACGAACAGCAACGGACACAGGGGCCGCTCGGGATAACGCAGGCGCAGCGCCACGGCCACGCTCCAGACCAGCATCAGGCCGACCGCCGCCGCCAGCGCCGTCACCACGCGGTCCGTGTTGGGCGCCTCCAGGATCACCGTGACCGCCGCGGCCACCAGGGCCAGGCCGGGCGCGGCCAGCAGCAGCCCGTTGCGCAGCCGGGGGCTCATTGCGGAGCTTGGGCCAGGTACAGCAGCGTGGCCTGGACGCGCCGGCTCACGGTCTCGTCGTTGGCCAGGCCGAGGCGACCGAAGATTTCGCTGACGTGCTTTTCCACGGCGCGCTGGGTGAGGCCGCGATCGCGGGCGATGGCCAGGTTGCTCTTGCCCTGGGCGATGTCGGCCATGATTTCGCGCTGGCGCGGGGTCAGCTCATCCAGCGGCGAACGCTGGCGCCGCTGGCGCGCCAGGAGATCGTCCACCAGCCGGGCGTCGATGCGGCACTCGCCGGCCGCGACGTCGGTGAGGGTCGAAACCAGATGGTCAAGGTCGTGGATGCGGTCCTTCAACAGGTAACCCCGGCCCGTCGCACCGCATTCCAGCAAGTCGGCCGCGTACTGCGCGCTCTCGTGCTGGCTCAGCACCACGACGCCGACGCCCGGGTGGGTCTGGCGCAGGCGTCGGGCGATCTGCATGCCTTCGTCGGTCTGGGTGGGGGGCATGCGGATGTCGGTGATCACCACGTCGGGCGGGTCCGCCTCCACGGCCGCCAGCAGCGAGGGGGCGTCGACGCACTGCCCCACGACATGGATGGACGGCGCCAGGGCCAGCAGCTGCCGCAGCCCCTCGCGGATCAGGTAGCTGTCGTCCGCGATCAACACCCGCAGCACGGAATCGGCCGGTCGGGTGGGCGAATCGGACGGGGCAGCCATGCGGAGAAGTGTAAGCGTGGGCCGTTCGCCATCCAGCCGCTTTCTGCCCGTCCTCCACCGCTGAGCACCAGAAAACCGAACCATGCCATGGTGGGCTGCCCCCTTTTCCGCTTCATGCGGATGGCGGACAGTCCGGGGAGGCCTGCCTGTGCCGCAGGTCCTGATTTCAGAGGTGTGTGTCGTGAAACAGTTTCTGCGTGTGGTGCTGGGGCTTTTGGCCCTGTTGGTTCTGGCCGGTATCGGCCTGACGATCTGGTTCAAGGGCCAGGCCAAGGACGATGGCGGGGCCGGCCGGCCAACGTATGGCAGCTACGCCTGGCCGCAGGCCGCCGCGCCGGCGCCGGCGGCCTCCGGAGCGGGCGCCGACGACGACCCGAGCGCGCGGAGCATGCCGCAGCTTCCGCGCGGCGGACCGGTGCCGCGCGCCGACGGGTACGTGATGGGGAGCCTGGGCACCGACGCCATCCTGCCGCCGCTGCCGCCGGAGCGGGCTACCGACATCGCGCGCAAGGACAACGTCTTCAGGAACGACGCCATCAAGAGCTGTTTCTGGCCGGGGCCGAAGCTGCGCACCGGCTACTACACCACCGACCCCGACGACTATGGGCTGGAGAACCAGATGCCCGACATCGGCAACACCTTCAGCACGGCCTGGTTCAAGATTCCGCCGGGCGCGAAGATCGTCATGCGCGGAGATTTCCCGCACATGCGGCACTGGAGTTTTGTCACCTACACCGAAGAAGGCGTGCCGCGCGACGGCATCCACGACATTCAGATCGAGCCCGATCCAGGCTCCTACAACCCGTTCCGGCCCGGGGTGCGGCGTGACGCCCAGCCGCGCCGCTACACCCTGTCCATCGTCAACGGCAACCCGCCCACACCGCGTCCGCCCAACACCATCTACACGCTGGCCGAACCTGGCGCCTCGATCGGCATGCACATGCGCAACTACGTGCCCGATCGCAGCGTGGACTGGACCGGCGGAGTCGGCGTGCCCCGGGTGGAACTGGTTCTGGCCGACGGCAAGGTGCTGGGCGAGCAGGAGGCCTGCGCCGCCACCGCCGCCCCGTTGCGCGGCAAGCAGGTGCCGGTGACCGTGTCGCGCAAGCTGTGGCTGGCGCTCAACAGCCTGCCCTGGCGCCCGGCGGACCGCACGCCGGCCAGCAATTTCGAGGTCGCGCCGATGAGCAAGTTCTACAACCGCGAGCACCTCATCGTGGACACCTTCTTTCCGCTGATTCCCAGTGACGGCATGGCGGTCGAGAAGGGCGGCTTCTGGAGCAACCCGGTGACACGCTACGGCTTCACCTACCTGAGCCAGGCCTACGGCCAGGTGTACGTGGTGCACGGCAGGATGCCGACCACGCCGCGCACCTGGGATGGCGACCCGACGCCGATGAAGCAGGATGCGGACATGCGCTACTGGTCGTTGTGCACCACGACCGCGCCGCCCATTGGCAACACCGTGGACTGCGTGACGGACGAAAACGTCTGGCCCATTGTTGACAAGCAGGGCAACTTCAGCGTGGTGGTCTCGCGGGCCACGGACCGCCCGTCCAACGCCGTCGAGAAATGCGGCGTGACCTGGATGGAATACGGCACCGGTGACGGCATCCCCGGCGGCTCGAAGGATTTCGGCGCGGTCATCAACCGCCACACCCTGGTGAACCCGACGTTCCAGAACAGCTGGTTCAACGTGAAGAAGGTCCACGGCGAGGCCGAAGCACTGGGCCCCTACCTGCCGCATGTGATCAACCTTCACGACAAGGCGAGGTTTGAGGCCCTGGGTTGCCCGGTGGACACCAGCAAGTTCACCGCCATGGTGAAGCGTTGACCCACCGAAAGGAACCCTCGCCATGAAGTCCATCACCACACAACAGATCCCAGCGCCGGCGACCACCGCCGAGGTGGGCGGCCCCGTTCCTGGCACGGTCATGGTTCCCGGGTATGCCCGCATGATCGCCACGCTGGCCTATGTCTGGGGCTGGCCGCTGGTGAACATGCACAACCGGCGCGAGATGTTCCGCCAGGTGCCCGCCATCGCCTATGTGGGTGGCGCACCCTTGGCGCCGCTGAACCGGCTGGGCATGTACACGGACTACGTCGACCCGCTGCAACGCGTGGTCGCGCATCCCAACCAGGACGTGGTCTATGGATTTGGCGTTTTCTCGCCGGATCAGGGCCCGGTCGTGGTGCAGGTGCCGGGTTTCGGCGAGCGCTTCTGGGTTTATGCGCTGTACAACCAGCGCACGGACCAGTTCGCGCGGATGGGCAAGCAGCACGGCACCGGGCCTGGTTTCTATCTGGTCGTCGGCCCGGACTGGAACGGCGAAACGCCGCAAGGCATTGCCGGCGTCATCACGCTGGCCACCGCCATGGGCGTGATCGTTCCTCGTGTGTTCATGGACGACACCGTCGAGGACCGCGCGGCCGTCCAGCCGCTGGTCAGCCAGATCACCATGTATCCGCTGAGCGAGTTCGACGGCCGCATGAAGACCGTTGACTGGAAAAACATTCCCAGCCTGCCATCGCCCGCCTCCGGTGAAGGGGAAATGAAATGGGTTCAACCGGACCCGTTCTTCGACCAGCTCGGCGCGGTGCTCGATGAAGTGCCGCCGCTGCCCGGCGAAGAGTCGCTCTACGCGCAATTCCGGGCGCTGCGCGCCGCCGCCGCGACGGACCCCGCCGTGAAGGCGGCGATCACGCAAGCCGCCGTGGACGCCGAAACCGAGGTGGTGGCGCCGCTCTTCTTCTTCAGGAATATCGGCGTGCTACTGGCGGGCCACTGGACGCGCGGTTTCAACGGCGCGGACTTCAGCACCGACTATCTCACCCGGCTGGCGATGGCCAAGTCGAACATTTTTGTGAACCGCAATCCGGAGACCGTCTATTTCTACCAATACCGCGACGGCGAGGGCGAGCGCCTCAATGGCGCCCATCGCTACACGCTCAGGTTCGAGAAGGGCGCGCTGCCCCCGGTTCACGGATTCTGGTCGCTCACCATGTACAACCGGGAGCACTTCTTCAACGTCAACGACCTGAAACGGTATTCGCTCGGCACCAAGAACAAGACGCTGCACCCTGCCGCCGATGGTTCATTGACGATCTGCGTTCAGCGCGACCAGCCACTGGATCATCCGGTGGCCAACTGGTTGCCCGCTCCCGACGGCGATTTCGCCATGACCCTCCGCTGCTACTGGCCGGATGACGTCATCCAGAAAGGCGACTGGCTGCCGCCGGTGGTCGAAAAGGTGAAGTAGCGATCGGCCTCGGCAAGGCCGCGCCGCCGGAGGCCGCTTCAGCGCGCCACGGTCATGCCGGCCGCATGCCCGCGCGTGAAGGCCTCCTCGAACACCGAATAGCCCGACCAGTCCGCGTGGGCGAAGCGCAGGCGCCCGGCGGCAGGGGTCATGCGCTCATATTCTTGTAGCTGCTTGTAGCCGGCGGACGCTGGGAAACGCCTGTTTTGACCCTCAAAATGGCCGTTCCAGAGCGTTCCAGGCACCGGAATCGCCATCGCGTGGCCGTAGCGGGTGATGTCGATGCGGGTGAGCTTTTCAAGCAGGTCGGGATGCGGCACCGACAGCTCGGCCACGATGGCGTCGCGCCAGTGGGACCAGGGCTGGCGCAGCAGTTCGGCGCGGGCGTCGGGCGTGTCGCCGAAGGCGCGGTACCAGGTCAACACCGTGGCGCCCGGCACCGGGCGCAGGCTCTGGTGCATGGCGTCCACATAGCCCAGGCCGGCGCTGCCGTAGAGCACGTTGTCCCAGCTCGGCGGCGCGCCGGGCGGGTCGTGCAGGGGCCGGTCGATGTGCAGGTTGGCCACCAGCCAGGGCGCGTGGCGGGTGCGGGCCGCCGCTTCGCGCAGGAAGTCCGGCGGATTCGCCACCACCCGCGCCGCCACGAACACCGGCAGCGCCACGATGGCCTGCGCGGCGGACCAGCGCTCCACGGACTGGGTCGAACCGTTGAAGACGTCGACGGTGACGCCATGCCGGCCCGCCTCGACGCGCTGCACCACGCGAGCGGTGTGCAGTTGCCCGGCCTGCGCCAGCGGCGCGGCCAGCCGCCGGGTGAGCCAGGCGTTGCCTTCGGGCCAGGTCAGCACGCCGTCACGCTCGGCCGCTTCGTCGCCCGGCGCGTGAAAACCGTGCCGGCTGGCGAAATAGTGGATGCCGGCCCAGGCCGACACGGTGACGATGCCGGCGCCGAAGTCGTCGCGGCAGGCATAGTCGAGGTACCAGCGCAGGTGCGGGTCGGCCAGGCCTTCGCGGTCCAGCCAGGCCTGGAAGGGGATCGCATCCAGCGCCAGGTGCTCGGGGCTGGCCGGTGCCCGGAACGCCGGCATCGCGAACGGGGCGTCTTGCTGCAGCGCCTGCACCCGTTGGGCAAAGCGCCGGTACTGGGCCAGCGTGGCGGGGCCCACGCCCTGCACCGGCAGCAGGCCGTCCTGCCATTCGCCGTTGAAGAACAGCCGCTCCTGCGGGCTGTGGCACAGGTGCCGCTCGTCGACCACCCAGCGGCCGGCGACGCGCTGGCGCAGGCCGAACTCTTCCAGCAGGTCCTGCACCTCATGGGCCTCGTCGCCCGGCACGGGCAGGTAATGCGCGCCCAGCGGGCAGGCGATGCCGCCCACGGCCGTGCCGCGGCTGTTGCCGCCGGCCTCGTCTTCGAGTTCGAGCACGGCCAGGTCGTCGATGCCGCGCTGGCGCAGCGCACGCGCGGCGGCCAGACCCGCCACGCCGGCACCGACGATCACGGTGTGCACGCGGCGCACGACCTGCGCCGTGGCGCTGGCGGGCGGCGCGGCTCCTGGCCCGGCATCACCGGCGGTGGCGGCCAGCCGGTGGCCGCGCTCCGGCGAGGTGCCGGTGAAGTCGCCCTCGATCTGCCGCGATGCCGGTCTGCAGCCTGCCAGGGCCAGCGAGCCGCTGGCCAGGAAGTGCCGGCGTTTCATGGCAACGGCTCGGCCGCGGGTCGGGGCCGCGATGGCACGGGGGACGGCGCGGCCGCCATCAATGCGTCACCCGGCCCCATTCGGTCTCGTAGGTGTGCACCAGCACCTGGTTCGACAGCCGATTCACCTCGGCCGGCACCCGCGCCATGTCCTGCGGGAAGTCGAACAGCAGCGGCAGGCTGGCCAGGTTCAGGAAACGCAGGCCCTCGGGCAGGGTGGCGGGCTGCCGCCAGGGCCGGCGGCTGGCGATCACGAAGCCCCATTCGCCGAAGCTGGGCACGTGCGCGTGGTAGGGGGTGGCGGTCAGGCCCACCGATTCGACGGTCTGCACCACGGTCCAGTAGCTCTGGCGCGCCACCAGCGGCGAGGTGGTCTGGATCACGGCGTAGCCGCTGGCGGACAGGCGCTGGTCGAGCAGGGCGTAGAACGAGTTGGTGTAGAGCTTGCCGATGTTGAAGTTGGTCGGATCGGGGAAGTCCACCACGATCACGTCAAAACTGTCCCGGGTTTCTTCCAGCCACTTGAAGGCGTCGGTGTTGATGATCCGGACCTTGGGCGAGGCCAGCGCGTGGCCGTTCAGCCGGGCCAGGGTGTCGTTCTGCATGAACAGCGTGGTCATGGCCGGGTCCAGCTCGACCAGGGTGATGCTCTGCACGCCGGGGTACTTGAGGATCTCGCGCACCGCCATGCCGTCGCCGCCGCCCAGCACCGCCACCTTCTTCGGCGCGCCGTGGGCGGCCATCGCCGGATGCACCAGCGCCTCGTGGTAGCGGTATTCGTCGCGCTCGGCGAACTGCAGGTTGCCGTTGAGGAACAGGCGATGCCCGGCGCGGCCCTCGCCGGGGGAGTGGGTCACCACGATGCGCT
>Ga0116141_10003341_pt1 | contig 13617 bp, 14 predicted proteins | sample AD_UKC097_MetaG_FD_89744 | JGI IMG/M metagenome (GOLD analysis project Ga0116141, IMG submission 89744) | Active sludge microbial communities of municipal wastewater-treating anaerobic digesters from USA - AD_UKC097_MetaG | ecosystem: Engineered > Bioreactor > Anaerobic > Digestate | place: USA... | reverse complement strand
ACCATACCCGTTTACAAAGCGAACAGGAAAGTCAATGAAATCAACGGTCTACCCAGACCACCCCCGCGCCAGTGCTAGCTTTGCGTACCGTCACTTATTGCACTGAAAACGAGGAGACCCCGGCTGGGGGCGATCCCGGACTTCGGGACCACCTGGTTCCTTGAGCGCTTCGTCGGGCGCGCCCGCGCTGTCGCATTGACGCTGCTCGACGAGCGGCTGCCCGCCGCGCGGGCGCACGATTGGGGCCTCGTGTGGGAAGTAGTCGACGACGAGGCCCTGCAGGAACAATCCCTGGCGATCGCCGACCGGCTGGCGCGATTGCCCGCGCATGCCGCCGAGGAGGTGCGTGCCATCTACGAGCAGGCGGCACGCCAAGGCCTTGCCGAACAGATCGACAGCGAGTTCGAGCGCCAGCGGGAGTTGCTGAATCGACCGACCTTCCGCGAAGGCGTCGTGGCATTTCTGACTAAACGCGCGCCCGCGTTTGTGGGCCGGTAAACCGATATGGCGGAGGATGGAGGGGTAGGAGGGCGACGACCCCTCGCAAAACGTCACCTGGTGGCGACCGGAACCAGGGACATACGGCCACCATGGCGCGCGTCTTCAACGATTTCATCGTCGCCCAGCGGATCGCCGGGCAGCTGGACTCGGTCACCGCGTCGATGACCAAGCTGTGGAGCACCGAGGCGCTGGGTGAGGTGGTCGACAAATGCCTGCAGCTGTTCGGCGGCGCCGGCTACATGAACGAGTATCCGATTGCCCGCATGTACGTCGACGCCAGGGTCATCCGGATCTTCGGAGGGGCCAACGAGATCATGAAGGAACTGATCTCGCGTTCCATTTGAGCGCAGGCGCGCGTCGGGAGATTCATCATGAGCGGTCCCTTGAAGGGGTTGAAGGTTCTGGAAACGCCGGCCATCGGGCCGGTTCCTTTTTGCGGCATGCTGCTGGCGGACCTCGGCGCGGACGTGCTGCGCCTGGACCGCACCGGCGACAGTGACCCCAGTGTGAAGGTTGACGTCAAGTACGACCTCATGGGCCGCGGCAAGCGCTCCCTGGCGGTCGACCTGAAGGCGACCGACGCGCGTGAGCTGGTGCTGTCGCTGATCGAGAAAGCCGACGTGCTGATCGAAGGCTTTCGACCCGGCACCATGGAGCGCCTGGGCCTGGGGCCCGAGGTGGCGCTGGAGCGCAATCCACGCCTGGTCTACGGCCGCATGACGGGCTGGGGCCAGGAAGGGCCGCTGGCGGCTGCGGCCGGCCACGACATCAATTACCTTGCACTCACCGGCGCCCTGCACGCGATCGGCCGCAAGGGCGAAGCGCCGGTGCCGCCGTTGAACCTGGGGGCCGACTTCGGCGGCGGCTCGTTGTATCTGGCGCTGGGAATCCTTTCCGCGCTGCACGAGCGGCAGCAATCGGGCCTTGGCCAAGTGATTGACGCGGCGATGGTCGACGGCGCCGCGTCGCTGATGACTATGTTCTATGGCCTGTTGGCCCAAGGCATATGGAGCGACCGGCGCGGCGAGAACTTCCTGGATAGCGGGGCGCCCTGGTACAACACCTATCAATGCAAGGACGGACGCTTCATCGCCATTGGCGCACTCGAGGCAAAATTTTTCGGCGACATGGTGCAGCGTCTGGGCTTCGATCCCAAGCGGTTTCCCGACCACATGGACCGCACCGCCTGGCCGCAGATGGCGCAGGCTTTCGCCGAGGTCTTTCGCGGCAAGACCCGCGACGAGTGGTGCGCGGTGCTGGAAGGCAGCGACGCCTGCTTCGCCCCGGTGCTCGGCCTGCGCGAAGCGCCTCAGCACGACCACATGAAAGCGCGCCGGACCTTCATTGAGCATGCCGGCGTGGTTCAGCCTGGTCCGGCCCCGCGCTTTTCGCGCACGCCGGGCACGCTGGACCGGCCTCCGCCGAAACGCGGCGAGGGCGGCGCCGAGGCGCGGCTCGAGTGGGGCGTAAAGACATCACGCTGAACGCCCACACCGTCAAACCAGCCGCCCAACGTCTCCCTTATCCAGCGCTTGCTGCTGGGCGTTATGGCGATCACGGCCTCTCAATGGGGAGCGATTAAGCGGCGCAGTTTCGATCAGTAAGTGGAGCCCGCCTTTGGCCTCTTCACAAGCTGGCCTCGACTCAAGAAGACCGCCGCAATCCTTTCCGCCGCATCGGGCTGCTGCAATACGCTGAGGCAAACTACCGATGCCGAGCAAACAGCCTCCACCTGAGCGAGCCGCGACCGGTTTGCGGCGGCCACGGGCGCGCGGGAGCGGGTGCTCAATTTGGTCATCCTGAGATTTGTACGAACAAAATAGATGTTAAGTCGGAAAGGCCCAGCAGGGTGCTGTCCACTTTGATTTGCGTGCCGCAGCCGAAGGTTCTACTCGCGGTGATTTCCGAGGTGACTGAGGCCCGCTTTCTAGGTGAAAACCATGAGGCATGGATTCGACGCGGGATGTATTATCCGGACATTCGAATGTTAGGAGAAACAAGGATGACGCTTCTTGCCCCCGCTGCGCCGGTCACCGGCGAACGCCACCGCGGCTCCGTCGGTCGCTACCTCGAAGAATTCAAGATCGGCGACGTGTACGAACACTTCCCGGGCCGCACCATCACCGAGACCGACAACATCCAGTTCTCGCTGCTCACGATGAACTACCACCCCATGCACTGCGACGCAAATTTCGCGAAGAAGAGCGAATTCGGCAAGCCGCTGGTGAACAGCGGTCTGACGCTGGCGATCGTGCTGGGCATGACCGTCAACGACGTCAGCGGCAAGGCAATCGCCAACCTCGGGTGGACCGACATCAAGCTGACGGCGCCGGTCTTCCCCGGCGACACCGTGTACGCCGAGTCCCAGGTCCTCGAAGTCCGGGAATCGAAGACCCGCCCCACCCAGGGCGTCGTTACGGTGCGTACCACCGGCAAGAAGGCCGACGGCACCGTTTTCATGACCTTCGTGCGCAGCGTCCTCATTCCAAAGCGCGGACACAGCGTCCAGGACGTCGCCTGAGTCCACTCCCCCGAACACACTTTCACCAGCACAAGGAGACAACCATGCTGAATTCGACCCGCCGCGCGCTCGCCGCCTTGGCAGTCGCCGCGCTTGCAGGCCTCGCGAGCGCGGCCGGCGCAGCCGATCTGGTCCTGCCCAGTGAAGTCGCCGCGACGCACTGGAAAACCCGTTACATGAACGAATTCGCTGCGGAGGTGAAGAAGCGCACCGGCGGCGCCGTGAACGTCAAGGTCTTCCCCGCGGGACAGCTCTATAACGACCAGGACGCACTTGCCGCCCTGGGCACCGGCTCGGTCCACATGGTCTGGCCGGTCGCCGTTCGCCTGGAGACCATTGATCAGCGCACGGGTGCGATGAACCTGCCGTTTGCCATCTCTGACGAGCAGATGCAGAACCAGTGCTTCAACAAGGGGATCACTCAGCTCATGTCTTCGTACGTGGAGCCGCGCAACTTGAAGGTGTTGGGTTTTTTGCGCACCAGCGACCTCATGTTCACGTTCCGCGAACGCGACGTGAAGAAGATGGAAGATCTCAAGGGCGCGAAAGTTCGCGTCACCGGCGGGAAGGTGTTCCTGGACGTCATGCGTTCACTCGGCACGAGCCCGGTTTCGATGGCTGCCTCCGAGATGAGCACAGCGCTGTCGCAGGGCGCCATCGACGGCGTCTTTACCTCGCCGGCCGGTTGGGCCGAAATGATCGGGATGACAGCCAAGTACGCCTGGTACGTTCCTGGAATGTCGGTGGCAACGTATGCCGTGGTGGTGGACAAGGGCTGGCTTGAAGGCCTGCCGTCGCAGCACCGCGCGGCGGTCACTGATGTCATGGCCGAGATCGCAAAGCGCCAGTGGAACGAGGCGATCGAAGAAGACAAGAAGATGATCTCGAAGATGACGGGACAGGGAGCCGTCTATCGCATTGCAGACAAGGCCGAAATCGCGCGCTGGCGCGCACATGCCGCTCCGGTGACCAAGTCGTTCACCGACAAGCACGCCGAGGTTGCCAAGAAGATGGCCGATCTGGGCAAGACCTGCAATGCAAACTGACGTCATGCAAGCTGCGGCCATGCGCGCCGACCCGATGCAAGTGGAGGCGCCGAGAGCGGACGCGGCGCCGAAGCGGCCAGCCAAGCGCTCGCTGTGGGACCGCTTCGAGTCCGGCCCTGTGCTGTCGATCGCCAGCCTGCTGTTCATCGCCTCGACCGCAGTGATGCTGTCCGAGGGCATTAATCGGTCGACGCGCGACATCAGCTTCTTCTGGGCCGAGGAGTCAGTTCGATTCCTGATGATCTGGGCGTTCTTCCTCACGCTCGGCGCGGCCGGGCGTCATGGCCTGCACATCCGCACCGAAATGCTGGTGGGCGCGGTGGGGCCGCGGGTGCGTCGCTTGATGCACCTGGGAGCAGTCGTCGCAGGCCTCGGCTTCACCGCCGCGTTGTTCGGTGCCTCGTTCCCCCAACTGGTGCGCTACTACACGATGGGCATGATGTCCGAATCCAACCTCGACATCCCGCAATGGATCGTCTTCTGCGCCATGCCGTTGGGCGCGGCACTGTGGTTCGGCTACTACCTGCGCTGCCTCGTCTCCTGGATCAGGGGCGAGGACCCGTTCACCAGCGCCGGCGTGACCGGCTCGGAGTTGTGACATGGCAATGATGCCTCTCTTCGCAGTGGCGATGATGCTGGGTCTGCTGGCCATCGGCTCGCACGTTGCTGTAGCCATGGGAGTGGTCACCACCGGCATGGTGCTGGCCCTGGACGGCGTACCCATGACCGTGATTGCGCAAACGGCGTTCAAGTCGGTCAACAGTTACCCGTTAATGGCAATCCCGATGTTCGTGCTCGCCGGTAACCTGATGATGAAGGGCAACATCGCCGGTCTGATGATCGATCTCATCGGAAGTTTGGTTCGCGCAGTGCGCGGCGGGCTGGCGCTGACCGTCATGATCACGTGTGTCTTTTTCGCGGCCATCTCGGGCTCGAGCGTGGGCTCGGCGGCCGCGATCGGAGCAGCGACGGTCAAGGGCCTCAAGGCCGAGGAGTACCCGGCACGGTTCTCCGCTGGACTCGTGGCGGTCGGTGGCACCATCGGTCTGATGATTCCCCCGTCGCTGGGGTTCATTCTCATCGGCTCCATCGTCGGACTGCCCGTCGACAAGCTCTTCATCGCCGGCGTGCTGCCGGGGCTGATGGAGGGCTCAATGCTGCTGATGGCCGTGGCCTTCATGTCGCGCCGTTACGGGTACGGCAAGACCACGGCCAGGCCTGATTGGACCGGTTTCACGCGGCGCCTGCCCAAGGCCTCGGCGGCGGTGTTGATGCCAGTCTTTATCATCGGCTCGATCTATACCGGCATGCTCACGCCGACCGAAGTGTCCGCGTTCGCCGCTGCCTACGCCGCCATCCTGTGCCTGATCGTCTACCGCAGCGTCACCGCTGGGGAAACCTGGGTAGTTGTCAAGGATTCGCTGCTCCAATCCACCATGATCTTCGCGGTGGTGATGGGCGGCAGCCTGGTGGGATTCGTCCTGGCCCGCATGGGCGTTTCAGCCGCGGTCGTGGATTTCATCAAGGGCATCAACATGACGGCCTGGCAGTTCTTGCTGGTGGCCAACGTCATCCTGTTGGTGTTGGGCATGTTCCTGGACGGCGTGGCGATGATCGTGCTCACCGCGCCGCTGCTGTTTCCCATTGCCACGGCCCTTGGCATCAATCCGATCCACTTTGCCGTGATCATGGTGGCGAACGTGGAGATCGCCACGCTTACACCACCAGTTGGGCTGAACCTCTTCGTGATGAGTGGTATCTCCAAATTGCCGGTTCACGAGGTGGTGCGGGGTGTGCTGCCCTTCTATTTCGTACGTCTCCTGGGACTGGCACTGATTACTTACGTACCCGCGATTTCGCTGGCGCTTATCTGAGGATTCAATAGCATGACGAAAGACAACGACACCATCTCTGCGCGCCTGGCCCGCTTCGCCGGCGAACTGCGTACCGAAGACATTCCTGCGAGCGTGCTCGAGCGCGCCAAGTACCTGATCCTGGACGCGGTAGGCATTGCCTGGGCTTCGACACACTTCGACTTCGCGCACCGTACGCTGTCGGCGCTGACCGAGCTGTCGGCCGGCCAGGGCAGCACGCCGGTGATCGGGCTGGCGCACCGCCTGCAACCGCGGGACGCGATGCTCGCCAACGGCCTCCTGGTGCACGGCCTGGACTTCGATGACACGCACGCTGCGGGGGTGATCCATGCCACTGCGAGTTGCTTTCCCAGTGCGCTCGGCGTCGCGGCGCTCTCAGACCTGGACGGCCGCTCCATGCTCACGGCGTACATAGCCGGCATGGAAGCGTCGACCAGACTCGGTGCGGTCGCCAAGGGCGGGTTTCACCAAGTCGGATTTCACCCAACGGGCCTGATCGGCGCGTTCGGCTGCGCCCTCATCGCCGGCCGTCTCCTCGGCCTCACGGGAAAGCAGTTGGAGGACGCACAGGGCATTGCGCTCAGCGTCGCATCGGGCAGCCTTGAGTTTCTGCAGGATGGCGCCTGGACCAAGCGCATGCACCCCGGTTGGGCCGCGGTCGCCGGCTATACGGCATCCACAATGGCGCGGCACGGCTTCGCCGGTCCCGGCAAGCCGTACGAGGGCCGCTTCGGCCTGTTCCCCAGCCATCTCGGCGCACTGATGGACAAGGCCGACCTGTCGCTCGCCACTGAGGGTCTTGGCAGCAAGTGGGAGGTGCCCCTCGTCTCCATCAAGCCGATCCCGGCCTGCCACTTCACCCACGCCAGCGCAGACGCTGCCGCGATCCTGCGAGACAAGCACGGCCTGAAGGCCTCCGACATCGAGTCAGTGCGTGTGCTGGTGCCGGCCGAGGTGGTGAAGACCGTGTGCGAGCCGGTCTCGACCAAGCAGCGTCCGCAAAACAGCTACGACGCGCAATTCAGCATTCCGTACACCGTGGCAACCGCCTTGCTGCGCGGCAGCTTCGGGCTGCAACATCTGGAGGAGCAGGCCCTGCAGGATGCGGAAGTGATCAGCCTGGCACACAAGGTGAAGTACGAGGTCGACCCCAACTCGCCCTTCCCGAAGTATTACTCGGGTGAGGTGATCGTCACCACGACGGATGGTCGGGAGTTGCGCCATCGTGAGGAGATCAACCGCGGCGCTTCGGATCGACCGCTCAGCGCAGCGGACATCGAAAAGAAGTTCGTTGGCAACGCGACGCTGGCGGCAAGCCCCGCGCGCGCGCAGCAACTTCTCGATACGGTGCTCACGCTTGACCGGGCGCCATCGGCTCGCTTGTTGGCGCAAGCGCTCGCCCGCTGACATACACATAGGAGTGAACACAATGAAGCGCGACATGGACGACGAGCAGCTGATCCTGGATGCCGTCGAGAAATTCCTGGAATCCGAGGTGCGCCCCCACGCGCACAGGCTCGAGAAGGATGACATCTACCCTGCGGAGATCGTCGAACAGATGAAGGAGATGGGCCTGTTCGGGTGCATCATCGATCCGGAATATGGCGGCATGGGGCTGTCTGCCTCGACGTACGCCAAGATCATCGAGCGCATGGCGTCGGTGTGGATGTCGATCTCGGGCATCATCAACTCACACCTGATCATGGCTTGGGCGGTGCAACGCAACGGCACCGAGGAGCAGAAGCGGTACTACCTGCCCAAGTTCGCGACCGGTGAGCTGCGCGGCGGCGTGGGCCTGACGGAGCCGGACGCTGGGACCGACCTGCAGGCGATCCGCACGACGGCCGTGCGCGACGGCGACCACTACGTGATCAACGGCGCCAAGACCTGGATCACCAACAGCATGTACGGCAACACGATCGCGTTGCTGGTGAAGACTGATACGCATGCGCAGCCGCGCCACAAGGGTATGAGTCTGTTCATCGCCGAAAAGGGGCCGGGCTTCAACGTCACGCGCAAGTTGGAAAAGCTCGGCTATCGGGGCATCGACACCTGCGAACTGCAGTTCGACAACTACCGTGTGCCGGCCGACCGCCTGATCGGCGGCATGGAAGGCAAGGGCCTGCAGCACATCCTGAACGGCCTGGAATTGGGTCGCATCAACGTGGCGGCTCGCGGCGCCGGCGTCGCGCGCGCGGCCCTGAAGGAAGCGGTCGCGTACGCGCAGCAGCGCAAGACCTTTGGCAAGCCGATCTGCGAGCACCAGGCCATCCAGCTCAAGCTCGGAGAAATGGCGACTCGGTGTGAGGCGTCGTCGCTTCTGGTGCAGAACGCTGCCGAGAAGTTCGACGCCGGCGAGCGCTGCGACATGGAAGCCGGGATGGCGAAGTATTTCGCCACGGAGTCCGCCATGGAAAACGCGCTGGAGTGCATGCGCATCCACGGCGGCTACGGCTACTCCAAGGAGTTCAACGTCGAGCGCCTGTATCGGGACGCGCCGCTGCTGCTGATCGGCGAGGGCACCAACGAGATGCAGCGCATCATCATTGCCAAGCAACTGATCGAACGGAACCCGGCATGAAACTGCCCTTGGAAGGCCTGCGCATTGTTGCGGTCGAGCAGTACGGCGCCGGCCCGTTCGGCACCCAGCACCTGTCCGACCTCGGTGCTGAAGTGATCAAGATCGAGAATCCGAAGGACGGCGGGGACGTCGGTCGAGCCGTCGGGCCGTACTTCTTCGGGCCAGGTGATAGCCACTTTCATCAGTCGTTCAACCGCAACAAGAAGAGCATGACGCTGGACTTGAAGGCTGCCGGCGGCAAGGAGATCTTCCAGGCGTTGGTGAAGACGGCCGATGCGGTGTTCGACAATCTTCGCGGCGATCTCCCCGCGAAACTCGGCCTCACTTATGAAGCCCTGAAGGACGTGAATCCGCGCATCGTCTGCGGCCATCTGTCGGCTTACGGCCGTACGGGCTCACGCGTGGCGTGGCCGGGCTATGACTACCTGATGCAGGCTGAGGCGGGGTACCTGTCGCTGACGGGCGAGCCGGACGGTCCGCCAGCCCGCATGGGCCTGTCGATTATCGACATGATGACCGGCGTGACGGCGGTCCTGGGGCTGCTCGCGGGCATCATCGACGCGCGCGCAACGGGGGTTGGACGCGACGTGGACGTGAGCCTCTACGACGTGGCGATGAACAACCTGAACTACGTGGGCGCCTGGTACCTGAACGAAGGCAAGGTTGTCTCGCGCGAGCCGCGTTCGGCGCACCCCTCACTCACGCCAAGCCAGCTTTATCGTACCCAGGATGGCTGGATCTTCGTCATGTGCAACAAGGAGAAGTTCTGGCGGGTGCTGGCTGAAGCCATCGGCATGCCCGAGTGGTCCGAACACCCCGACTACTGCGACTACAAGTCGCGGCTGGCGCATCGTGAGCAACTCACCGTCGACATGGACGCCGTGTTCGGCACGGCGACCACGCAGGCCTGGATCGAGCGTCTTGCCGGGAAGGTGCCGGTCGCGCCGGTGTACGACGTGGCGCAAGCACTGGAGAACCCCTTCGCCCACGAGCAGGGTCGAATCATGGAGGCGCCGCATCCGACGCGCGGCACCATCCGCACGCTTGCATGCCCGATCCGCTCTCCGCAGTCCGAACCGCGCGTAGGCATCGCCCCGAAGATGGGCGAGCACACCCGCGAGCTGTTGGCGGAGCTGGGTTATGACGCTGGCGAAATCGCGGCTTTGGCAGAATCCGGCGTGCTATGAGTGCAGTGCCCAGCGCTGAGATCGTCGCCACCCAACCTCAGTACGTGCTGGTGGCGCAGACGCTGATCGACGACATCCGCCGCGGAAACTACGGTGTCGGTGACCTGCTGCCGCCGGAAACGGCCCTGTGCACGCAGTTCGGCGTGAGCCGGCACACGATGCGCGAGGCGATGCGACTGCTCATCGAACGCGGGCTGGTGACACGGCAGCGCGGCATCGGCACGACAGTGACCTCGCGTGAGCCGCGCGCGCACTATACGCAGTCCACCGCTTCGGTGGCTGACCTGCCGCAATATGTCGAGGAGACGCGGCTGGTGACCACGGAGGTCAAAGATGTGCTCGCCATGGGCGAGCTGTCTGAACTGCTCTCCTGCCCGCCGGGGCAGCGCTGGCTGTACGCACGCGGCTTCCGGTATCTCGGCAGCGGCAAGGATCCGATCGCGCTCACCCATATCTGCATCAATGCGGCGTACGCCGGCATCCAAGGGCTCATCGGCGCGCCGGACGCACCGGTGTACTCCCTGATCGAGCGCCAGTATGGGGAGCGGGTGGCCGAAGTCAGGCAGCGCATCGATGCCAAGGTGATCACCCCCGAGGAGGCCCGGGCCCTCAACGTCGCCAGCGGCAGCGCGGGGCTGGTGATCACGCGACATTACTACGCCGTGTCTGGCCGCCTGCTCGAAGTGGCCGTGAACCTGCATCCGGCGGAGCGCTTCTCGTACTCGATGTCCTTGCGCACTGCGCCGCTGTAGACCCGATGGGCGACACGCTCAAGACCCTGGCCACGACGCTGGCTGTGCAGATGCTCGGCTCGATGGCGCTGCTGACCGTGCCGGTGCTCGCGCCGGCGGCGGCAGGCGACGTCGGAGTTCCTGCCGCGTACGTGGGTTTGTACATCGCGCTGGCTTACGGAGCCAGCATGATGTCCAGCCTGGCCTGCGGTGACCTGATCCGCCGCTTCGGGGCGATCCGCGTCAGCCAGCTGTGCCTGCTACTGTGCGCGCTCGGATCGTTCTCTGCCGCGGGTGGCACGCTCGGCTTCTTCGCCGCCAGCGCCCTGTTCATGGGCATGGGCTATGGGCCCATGACTCCCGCCAGCTCGCACGTGCTGGCACGCACGACCTCACCGACGGCAATGTCGCTGGTCTTCTCGGTCAAGCAAACAGGCGTGCCCCTGGGCGGTGCGGTCGCCGGAGCGCTGGTGCCGGCGCTGGTCCTGGCTGTCGGCTGGCGCCTCGCGCTGGTCGTGGTTGCTGCCGCCTGCGTCTTCGTCGCTATCTTGGCGCAGCCAATCCGCGGCGCATTGGACGGCGACCGCGAACCGGGGCGGCGCATCCATTTGGGTAGCTTGGCCGGGCCGCTGCGCGTGGTGCTCACCACGCCGGACGTCCGGCGTCTGGCGTTCATGTCCTTTGTGTATTCGTCGATGCAACTGTGCTTGGTGACCTATCTCGTCACATATTTGACGGGCAGCATCGGTTACAGCTTGGTGCAGGCGGGTTTCATGTTGGCGGCGGCGCAGGCGGCTGGGGTTGCTGCACGTGTGGCCTGGGGCGCCGTCGCCGACCGAACGGGCAAGCCGGTCGGAGTGCTCGCATTCTTGGGGGGCGGGATGGCAGCAGGCGCGCTGGCTACGGGTGCATTCGATGCAACATGGCCGCCCCTGCTGGTCGCCCTCGTGTGCGCCTGGTTCGGCGCCACCGCGATCTCATGGAACGGCGTGTACCTGGCCGAGGTCGCCCGGCGAGCGCCGCCGGGGCGGGCCGTCGAGGCGACCGGCGGCGCGCTCGCCTTCACGTACTTTGGCGTGCTGGTGTCGCCCCCGATGTTCGGCCTGGCCGCAGAGCACGGCGCCGGCTTCGGTGTCGCCTTCGCGTTTCTCGCGCTGCCGTCCATCGCCTGCGCTGGGTGGCTGTGGCTTTCGCACCGGTCGGCCCGGCGTCTTGAACTCGAGGAGTCACTTTCTTCATGAGCGAAAAAACATTCCTGTTCGTCCCCGGCAATCGGCCGGAGCGTTTCGACAAGGCGTGCGCAGCCGGCGCCGACGCCGTCATCCTCGACCTGGAAGATGCGGTGGCGCCACCCGGCAAGGAAGCCGCCCGCGATGCAGTCCGGCGTTGGTTGGAGGAGGGCGGCCGCGCATGGCTCCGCGTGAATGGGACCGACACTCCCTGGCACGAGGGCGACCTTGCGCTGCTGGGGTTGAGCGGCGTCTTGGGCGTACTGTTGCCCAAGTCGGAACGTTCCGACGAGCTGCAGGCGCTCGCACGTCTCGTGCGGGCCGGCACGCCGCTGGTGCCGCTGGTCGAAACGGCGCTGGGTCTGTGGAACGCGCGCGAACTCGCCTCGGTCATCGGCGTGCAGCGCCTTGCCTTTGGGTCCGTCGATTTTCAGGTCGACCTTTCGATCCAGGGAGACGGCGAGGAGTTGTTGTTTGCGCGCTCGCAGCTGGTGTTGGCGTCTCGCGTAGCGGGCGTGCTGCCGCCCGTCGACGGGGTGACGGTGGCGATCGACGACGACGACCTGCTGCAGGCGGATGTTGCACGTGCGCGTCGCCTGGGGTTCGGGGGCAAGCTGTGCATTCATCCACGGCAAGTGCCAGCGATTCAGGCCGGCTTTCGGCCGCCCGCCGCGGATCTCGAGTGGGCGCGGCGCGTGATCCAAGCGGCTGACGCGGCCAGGCAGGATGCGGTTCGCCTGGATGGAAAACTCGTGGACAAGCCAGTCATCGACCGCGCGCGCGCGCTGCTTCAGGAAGGGGCCGCCGCATGAGTGACTCGAGCCACATTGGCATCGTCACGGACGAAGCTGGCTTTATGGCGCAGCACCTGCCGTTGAAGGGTGCGCGCATGATCGAACTGGGCTGCGGCAAGGCCGAACTCGCCCGTCGGCTGCTGGAACACCACCAGGTCGGGGAAATGATCGGTTTTGAAGTCGACCCGCACCAGCACGCCGTCAACATGGCGGCCGCGCCCGTTCGAGGGCTGCGCTTCGCCACCGGCGGCGCAGAGAGCATCCCACTGCCGGATGCATCCTGCGACGGCGTGATGATGCTCAAGTCGTTGCACCATGTCCCCGTTCCGCTCATGGATCAGGCCATGCGCGAGATCGCGCGCGTGCTCGTGCCGGGCGGCTGGTTATATGTGAGCGAGCCGGTCTACGCCGGCGAGTTCAATGACCTTGTGAAGCGCTTCCACGACGAGGGGGAAGTGCGGGCCGCTGCTTACGAAGCGCTGCGGCGCGCCGCGGATCACTGCGTGCTTTCGTGGAACAGGGAACTGATGTTCGAGACACCGCTGCACTTCAGCAGTTATGAAGAATTCGATCGACGGGTCGTGCAGGCAACGCATTCTGACCACGGTCTGTCGCAGGAGTTGGCTAGCGAGGTTCGCGAGCACTTCCATCGTCATGTCGTCGGTGAGGACGGGGCGCGCTTCGTGCGGCAGATGCGAATCAACTTCATGTCGCGCTCTGCAAAGGCAGTGGCCGGCAGCAGGTGACGCTGCTGCCTGAGTGCTTGAACGACTACATCGCCGAAGACAACCCCGCTCGGGTGGTCGAGGCGTTCGTCAGTGAGCTCGAACGGAGGGGTCTGGGCTTTGATGAATGAACCCGGCAGCCAGTGGCCGGATGTGCTGCTGAAGATCTAAATCTACGACGGCCTCACTTGGCTCGCGTCGAGCCAGCGCCTGGACCGCGAGTGCAATAGCCATAACGGGGACTCGACCCGGACTTCCAGGCCATCACGGATACAAGAGAATGGCGCCCGGAGGCGCCAGTCAAGAGGAGGGGTCTCCTCGTTTTCAGTGCAATAAGTGACGGTACGAAAAGCTAGCACTGGCGCGGAGGTGGTGTTGGTAGATCGTTGATTTCATTGACTTTCCTGTTCACTTTCAAATCTGCGATT
>Ga0116141_10003339_pt1 | contig 13618 bp, 13 predicted proteins | sample AD_UKC097_MetaG_FD_89744 | JGI IMG/M metagenome (GOLD analysis project Ga0116141, IMG submission 89744) | Active sludge microbial communities of municipal wastewater-treating anaerobic digesters from USA - AD_UKC097_MetaG | ecosystem: Engineered > Bioreactor > Anaerobic > Digestate | place: USA... | reverse complement strand
GGCGAGCGGCGTCTACGAGCAGGTCCTGAACTCCCTCAAGGAGGCGGGCGTCGACGTCGTGGAGCTTTCGGGCGTGAAGTCCAACCCCCTGCTCTCCAAGGCCAAGGAGGGCATCGCGCTGGCGCGCGCAATGCCGGTCGACGCGGTCCTCGCCGTGGGCGGCGGCAGCGTGATCGACACGGCCAAGACGATCGCCGCGGGGGTCACGGCCGATCACGACCCCTGGGAGTTCTTCGTCTACACGAAGCTCGTCCGGGAGGCCCTGCCCGTCCTGGTCGTCCTGACGATGTCGGCCAGCGCGTCGGAGATGAACGCCGCGGCGGTCATCACCAACGACGAGACGCTCCAGAAGTTCAGCGTGCGCTCGCCCCTGATCCAGCCGAAGGCGTCCATCCTCGACCCGGAGGTCCTCTACACCGTGAGCCCGGCCTACACGGCCTACAGCGCCGTCGATATCGTCACGCACATGCTCGAGGGCTACTTCACCAACACCGAGTCCGGCGAGAGCCCCCTGCAGGACCGGATGGTCTACGCCTTCATGAAGACGATCATGGAGGCCACCGCGAAATCGCTGGCCGACCCGCGGGACTACGACGCCCGGGCGAACTTCATGTGGTCGGGCACCCTGGCCTTCAACGGCCTGACGACGGCGGGGATGGGGATCGTGGGCTTTCCCGTGCACATGATCGAGCACTCGCTGTCGGCCCTCTACGACATCGCCCACGGCGCGGGCCTCTCCGTTGTCCTGCCCGGCTGGATGACCTGGTCGGCGGCGAAGAGGCCGGCGCGCTTCGCCCGCCTGGCGAGGGAATTCTTCGGGGCGGCCGAGGCGGACGACGCGAAGGCCGCGGCGGCGGGCATCGCGAAACTCAGGGACTGGTCCCGTTCCATCGGGAGTCCCGTATCCCTGAAGGAGGCGGGCATCCCCGAGGGTGACATCGGGAAGATCGCCGACAACGCCGTCGAACTCGCCAGGACCTGGAAGCTGAAGGACTACACGAGAGAGGTCATCGTCGAGGTGCTGCAGCACTGCAAATAGAGGACGGGCGGGACGCCCGTCCCCACCGCGGGACGCCCGTCCCCACCGCGGGACGCCCGTCCCCACGGCGGGACGCGCGCTTTACACCCCCACGGTAGGACAGGCGTCTCGCCTGTCCGATAGGGCATGACGGATGCCTAAGAAGGAAAATATCGACAAAGACCTCCGGGTAGGACAGGCGTCCCGCCTGTCCAATGCACCGAGGAAGAGACATCTGCCGCATTATGAGGAATCCGGAGGTTATTACTTCATCACCTTTGCGACGCACAAGAGGAGACCGTTGAGCGAATCCGAAAAAGAAAGCATCTTCAAGGCCTTGCACTATCTGAAAGACAAGAAATACGATCTTCAAGCTGCTGTCGTTGTGATGGACGATCACGTTCACCTTGTCATCAAACCGTCAGAGCCTCTGGCGAAAATCATGCACAGCATCAAGAGTTTCACCGCTCATGAGATGAACAAGGCCGCCGGGCTGTCAGGAAGGGTGTGGCAGGATGAGTACTATGACCGTATCATCAGAAACGATAAAGAATACAGAGAGAAAATGCTCTACATCGCAAACAATCCGATCAAGTCCAAACCGCTGTCGACACATTCAGATTATCCATGGCTGTATGTGAAGGGATGGATCGATGGAGGAGGATGACAGGCGAGACGCCTGTCCTACGGCATATGACGGGGATTATTTTAGCCGGCGGCCGGGCCGGCCGCATGGGCGGCATCAACAAGGCCTTCATCGAGATCGACGGCGAGCGCCTCATCGACCGGACGATGCGGGTCTACCGCAGCCTGTTCCGGGAGATCATCATCTCCACCAACGCTCCGCTGGAGTACCTGGCGTTCGATGCCCGGATCGTCACGGACATCCACCGGGGGAAGGGCCCCCTGGGCGGCATCCACGCGGGGCTTCTCCACGCGACCTGCGAGCGGGCCTTCGTCTCGGCCTGCGACATGCCTTATTTGAACGAGGCCTTCATCGGCCACATGATGGCGCTGGCTGAGGGGTACGACCTGGTGGTCCCCGTCACGGCCGACGGCTTCGAGTCGCTCCACGCGATCTACTCCCGCGCGTGCCTGCCCGTCATCGAGTCGCAGATCGAGAGGGGCGATCTGAAGATTTCCCGTCTATTCCGGAAGTTCAGGACCCGCGAGATTCCCGCCGACGAGATCCGCCGCTTCGACCCCGAAGGAAGGCTTTTCGCCAACCTCAACCGTCCGGAGGATCTGAGCCGGATCATCCGGACCTGATCCGGGCGCGGGGTTTTCAAGGGCTCCCGCGGCATCTCTTTTCCTTTTTTCCAATTGACAATTTTCCCGAATTCCGATAATCGTGGCGCGATTTTGCGTTTATCCGGCAGGGGGGCGCAAACGGCGGTTTTCATTCACTTCATTCTTGTCGGGTTCAAGATCTGAGGAGGGAGGGTTCCAATGAGCGAGGAGAGACTTTTCGGGATGCCGGCCGAGAAGGGCCGGTGGATGTTCGTCGTCCTGGGCTTCATCATCAACATCTGCCTGGGCAGCGTCTACGCCTACAGCGTCTTCAGGGGGCCTGTCTCGAAGCTCCTGAACATGAGCGCCACCGAGGCGGGCCTGCCCTTCATGGTGTTCCTGGCCCTGTTCGCCACCATGGTGTTCTTCGGGGGACAGGTGATGGCCAAACTCGGCCCGAAGATGCTCGGGATGATCGGCGGCGCCATCGTGGGCGCGGGCTGGATGCTGGCCAGCTTTTCCACGAGCGGGACCATGCTGACGATCACCTACGGGGTCATCGGCGGGGGCGGCGTGGGCCTGGCCTACGGCGTGCCCCTGGCCGTCGCGGGCCGCTGGTTCCCCGACAAGCGGGGCCTCGCGCTGGGCCTGACGCTCGCGGGCTTCGGCGGATCGCCCTTCGTCTCGGCCAACGTGGCGGCGGCCCTGATCAAGGCCGTGGGCCCCATGCAGACCTTCTTCTACATGGGTGCGGCCTTTTTGGTCATCATGGCGGTGTGCTTCATCCCCTTCCGTTTCCCCAAGGACGGCTGGGTCCCCGCGGGCTGGAAGCCGCCTGCAGCGGCCGCGGCAAGCGCCATCGACCTCAACATGGGCGAGATGGCCAGGACATCCACGTTTATGGGGCTTTTCCTTTGCTACATCATCGGGTCCCTCGCGGGGCTGATGGCCATCGGGATCTCGGCCTCCGTCGCCCAGGAGATCATCAAGATCGATGCCGCCACGGCGGCGACGCTCGTCGGCGTCTTCGCCATCTTCAACGGCGTGGGACGGCCCCTGTTCGGCGTGCTGACGGACAAGCTCTCGCCCAAGATGGCGGCGCTCATCTCCTTCGTGCTCATCCTGGTGTGCTCGCTGGGCATGCTCGCGGCGGGGCCGGGAAGCGTGATGCTCTACACGCTGTGCTTCATCGGCTTCTGGCTCGTGCTCGGCGGCTGGCTGGCCATCGCGCCCACGGCGACGACGATCTTCTTCGGCGTGAAGAACTACGCCAAGAACTACGGCCTCGTCTTCTTCGCCTACGGCCTCGGGGCCATCCTCGGCGGCATCATCGCGGGGCAGGCGAAGGACACCTTCGGCTCCTTCACCTTCGCCTTCTACCCGACGGCGGGACTGGCGGTCCTCGGCATCCTCATCGCCATGGCCCTCATGAAGCCCGTCAAGAAGGCGTAGCCCTCAACCGGGGATAGGACAGGCGGGACGCCTGTCCTACCGGGGGATTTCATTGTGGCGTTGGACAGGCGGGACGCCTGTCCCACCGGGGGATTCTATTGTGGCGGTGGGACGGGCGTCCCGCGGTGGGACGGGCGTCCGGTGGGACGGGCGTCCCGCGGTGGGACGGGCGTCCGGTGGGACGGGCGTCTCGCCCGTCACCCCGCGGCCTTTTGCCTTGACGGTCCTGATGGCATATTGTAGTATGCATAATCAATGTGCATTAGGGAGGCATCATGAGGACCACCATCGTGCTCAACGAGGATCTGCTCAACGAGGTCAAGACCCTTTCCGGGGCCAAGTCGAAAAAAGCGGCGGTGGAAAAGGCGCTGGAAGAGTTCGTCAGGCGGAGAAAAGCGCGCAGGCTGATCGACCTGGAGGGGAAGGTGGACCTTGCCTATAGCGTCGATGCGTTCCTCGAAAGGAGGAAAAGGGATGTTCCTCATCGATAGCTCGGCGTGGATCGACTATCTTCGCCCGTTCGGTTCTGCGAAGATCAAGGCCCGGGTCCGGAAAATCCTTGAAAGCGAAGAGGCCGTCACCTGCGGGATCATTGTCGTCGAAATCCTGCGAGGAGCCCGGACGGAGAAAGATTATAGGCTTCTTCGCGATTCCCTGCTGTCCCTGCCCGCCCTACCCATGACCAGGGACGTGATCGAAAGGGCCTCCCGCTGGGGTTTCCTGCTCGACAGGAAAGGAAAGCAGGTCCCGACGACGGATCTCATCATCGCATCCTGCGCCCACAAGAAAGCCCGGCTGCTCCATGCAGACAGAGATTTCGAGGTCATCGCCTCGATTTGCGAGCTCGACCAGGAGCGGCTTCAGAGCGCCTGAGACTCCGGGCTGCTGGACAGGCACGAAGCCTGCCCTACGTGGATGTTTCTGTCGGTGTTTCCCTTCTTGAACATTCGTTGTATCCCGGCGGACAGGCGGGACGCCTGTCCTACCGGGGTATTTCATTGTGGCGTCGGACAGGCGCGACGCCTGCCCTACCGTGGGATTTTATTGTAGCGGTGGGGGGGGCGTCCCGCCCGCCACCCGAGCAAACAAGAGCGCCGGTCGTATCGATCGGCGCTCTTTCTTTTTGCCCTGTGGAAATGGAATCCCTCAGGGACAGGCGGGACGCCTGTCCCACCGGGGGGAGTGTAAAGCTGGCGTCCCGCGGTGGGACGGGCGTCTCGCTGTGGGACGGGCGTCCGGTGGGACGGGCGTCCCGCCCGTCACCCGGCACAGTGTTTCACCCATGACTGGATGGTCTTCCGGATTTCCCTCCAATCGACGTTCCAGAGCATACGAGGCATCCGCTCCTTCTCGGCCTCGTCGAAATAGGACGGCCCGTAGAGGACATGGCCCATGTCCCGGACATCGTACTTTCTTCGATAGAAGGCCAGCATGTCCGTCAGCGTAAACGTTCTCGCCCCGAGTGCGTAAATGTCGACAAAATCTTTTTTCGCCCCCCGCTGGGCGATGGCGGCCAATTTCATGCAGGCCAGATCCGCAAGCGACGCGAGACGGCAATCGTATTCCTTCCAGGTCAGCATGGGTTTCAGCGAACAAACCTTTGATCCCATATCCGTCGATTTTCATCCTGTAGCCAATCGTTGACATCCCGCCTGGGCAGCCCTAAAACAAGCTCCCAGAACCTGAGCTTCTGGGGACTCAGCCCGGCGCCGCGGCGGTCCACGAGCCAGTTTTTGAGATCCCGATCGGGGAATCTCGTCCGAAGCCATTGCACCGCTTCCCAGTCACCCCGGTCGAGCAGCCTGCGGATGATAAGATCACGATCCCTGTCGAGCCTCAGACGGCGGAATGGAACGTCCCAGAAGAACGGTCTCAACCGTGCGGGAATGGATTCGTTGCGGGTGCTGGCCTTGGCGGGCATCTCGGTTTCCATGCGATTCCTGAAAAGACGCAAACGGGCGGGCAGCGCCCCGTCGCAGGGACACTGCCGACGTGAAGATCCGAGCAGAATACGGGGTCCCGGGCAAGGAATCGCCTGATCGTTCCTCATCGGCGGGCCAGGGCCCTGAGGATCGGCCCGCCGTGGCGGCCGGCCATGTGAAAGGGTCTGAACAGATAATAAAGGGGTGCGAGGAAATCCGGCAGAGATGAAGGGTTCCACTCGCCTGCGGCGAGGGTCGCAATCAACCTGCTTGCAAAACGCAGTTGATCCCGCCTGCAATCCTTGGACTTCAGGTAGAAGAGGTACCGGACCGGGTCCAGGTCCGGGTTCACGGGGGTCTTCGCGATGACGGCCAGGGCCTGCCGGGCCAGGACCGCCACCATGAGATCCGCTTCGATCCGACCCGTTATCTCCCGCGGCAGTCCCGCCCCCGCCAGTCGCCCGGCCAGGAGAAGCCCGAGCAGCAGAAGCCTCGTCGCGCCGCATCGCCCGGCAAGTTCCATCGCCCGGGACCAGTCCGGTGGCGTCTGAGATTCGATCAGGGCGGCCACGTCACAGATCCACCCCAGCTTGCACCATCTGTGCTTAGAGCCGTGTACGCAGAGCATCAGGAGCGTCTCTTCCGGCGGAAGCACCGGAAAATGCATGGCGCCCCACGCGCGCCTCTCCAGCCTGGACCAGATGCCGAGCCGCTCGTGGTCGAACCCGAAATAGCCGGGGACGACGGCCCACTGCAGCTCGACCTCGACCTTCCTGTCCCGGCGGACGAAGGACGCCTCGCACTCGGTGCGCCGGTGCGCGGCCAGCCGCGGCCCTTCCCATGCATGCCCCCCATCGTACCCCAGGGCGGCGAGGACCTTCGCGGCCGCGCGAAGCGCTTCCCTCGGCACCAGGATGTCGAGATCCTTCGACTGCCGGCAGGCCGGGTCGCCGTAGAGAAGGACCGAGAGCGCAGGCCCCTTGAAGGGGTACGCGGGGATTCCGGACGCCTCGAAGGCCGTCAGGATCCGGGAGAGCTCGGAGGCCAGGAAAAGAGACCGGGCCGTGTGATTCCGATGCATGGTGCGCATGCGGTTCATGACCGCCGGGGAAATCGGCTCGCCCCGGACGTCCGCAAGGGCCCTGCAGACAAGCGGGACCATGTTGTGCCACTCGCAGAGGCTCACGAAGCGGCCCCAGTCCAATCCTGCCGGAGAGGCAGTCGGTGGAGCAAACTCGTCCTTTCGGAAGGCGCCCCTGGCAAGGGTCAGCAGATGCTCATTTTCCCGTCGCATGGATACACACCTTGGGTGCCGGATCCCGCCTTGTGACGGCCGTCATACCGGTCCTGAGCCTTCCATTCAGAAGAGGCCCGATCTTTCGGGCGTAAAGCCGCGGGATGACATGCGCAGGGTTCATGGCGGCCGCGGCAAGCAGAGTCAGAATCATCCTGATCGGGCGCTGCTCGGCGTAGTGCAGGGCCGCGTTCTGATAGAGCCGCTCACCGGTCTCCCGGCGGACGATTCGAGCCCGTTCACCGACAGGGCGGCGCTTCTCGCCCTCGATGAAGTCGCCGAAAGACGGCTCCGGCAAGCCCCTGGTCCTTGCCGCGCCGCAGGCAATCGCCCAGCGGTGCAGCAGCCTCTGCCGGGCATTCTGCGTCATCGTGAGGGACGCCCCGTGCATCCTGTAGAGAAGAAGGGGCTCGGGAATCTTGAGCATCAGGTGCCCCTGCTCCGCCATCCGGATCCAGAGGTCCACGTCCTCGGCCGGCGCAAAGGCGTCCCGGTATCCCCCGGCGTCAAGGACGGTCTCACGATGCATCAATGTTGAGGAGTTGACGAAATAGATCGGTCGGTTTTCCCGGACAAGCCGTTCATACTCGGCCGGTGTAAACGGACCTTCCGTTCCCACGAGACCCAGGGGTTTCCCCGCGTGGTTGATGAAGCAGGCCAGCGTCCCGACGATCCTCGTCTTCGGGTTTCGGTGCAGGAAGGCGACCTGCCGCTCGAGCTTCTCAGGGAGAAAAACGTCGTCGGCGTCGAGTCGGGCGACCCATTCGCAGCGCGCTTCCTGAAGGCCGCGGTTCCCTGCTGCGGCCACACCGCGGTTTTCCTGTCTCAGGACACGGACGCGCCGGTCCCTTGCCGCATATAGACGAATGATCGCGGCCGTCGCGTCCGTCGAGCCGTCGTCGACGATGAGGAGCTCGAAGTCCCGAAAGGTCTGACTCAGGACGCTCTCGACGGCCTGCCCCAGGTATGTCTCCCCGTTATGGACGGGTATGACGACGGAGACTGTCAAAGGGGATCACCTTTCCGGCTTCCTTGCCGCCTTCGGGGATCAACTGGCACGCCGCCAGTTGCCGGTAATAGTCGCTGGTTGCCAGCAGATCGGCGTGTGTTCCCTCGGCCACGAGGCGGTTTTCGTTCAGCAGCAGGATCCGGTCGCAGCCGGCGACCGTCGCGAGCCGGTGGGCCACGACGAAAAGGGTCTTGCCGCGGGTCTCCCGGGGGAGCGCCTCGAAGATCGACCTTTCCGTCAGGCCGTCGAGGGCCGCCGTGGGCTCGTCGAGCACCAGGATGTCGGGGTCCTTCACCAGCGCCCTGGCGATGGCAAGCCGCTGCCTCTGCCCCTCGGAGAGGTTCACGCCCCACTCGCCCACCTCGCTTGCATAGCCGCCGGGCAGGCCCGTGATGAACTCGTGGATGCCCGCAACTCTTGCGGCACGGATGACCTCCCCCTCCGCGGCATCGGGGTTTCCGTAGCGGAGGTTCTCCAGGATCGTGCCGGAAAGCAGGAGCGGGGCCTGGGAGACCCAGCCGATCCGCTGCCGAAGCGAGCGGACGTCATAATCCGTTGCCGGCTTCCCGTCGTAGAGGATCTCGCCCCCCGTCGGGCTGTAGAAACGAAGCAGGAGGCTCAGGAGCGTCGTCTTGCCCGCGCCGCTGGGGCCCACGATGCCGATGCGCTCGCCCGCGCGGACACGGAAAGACACGCCGTCCAGGACGGGGTTTGCGGGGTCGTAGGCGAAAGAGACATTGCGGAACTCGACATCGCCCTCGAGCGTGACACGCGGGCACGCCCCCCCGTGCACCTCGGGCGCGACGTCGAGCAGGGCCGTGAGGCGCTCCAGCGAGGCCCGGATGTTCTGCATCTGCAGGCCCGTCGAGGTGAGCGACTGTGCCGGGCCGAAGACGCGTCCCAGGTAAGCCTGGAAGGCGAAGAGCGACCCCAGGCTCCAGTGGCCCGTGATGACCCAGTACGCGCCGATCGCGAAGACGCAGAAATTGACGAGGCTCGGCGTCGAGGAGAGGGCGAGCCCCGTCACGGAGCCCACGACGGAGCGCTCGGCCGAGACCCGGAAGACCTGCCGCAGGCCCGCCAGGATCTTCCCGACGGCCTTCTCCTCGGCGGCAAAGGCCTTGACCAGGGGGACGGCGTTGAGCGTCTCCTGGAAACCGCTCATGTAGCGGGCGTTCGCCTCGTTGCCCGCGTGGTTCAGGGCGTGCATCCGGTCGGAGAACCGCCGCAGGGCGAACAGGAAGACGGGCACGGCGGCCAGGGCCGCCAGGGCGAGCCGCCACTCCAGCCAGAAAAGAAGGGCGATCCCGCCGATGAAATAGAGGATGTTGGTCAGGATGCCCACGAGGCTTCCCGAGAGAAACCAGGTCACGCCGCCGGTGTCGCCCGTCATGCGGGCCATCAGGTAGCCCGCCTGGTTCTTGTCGAAAAAGGTCTTCGGAAGCCGAAAGGAGTGCTCCAGCACCTGCTTCTGGATGTCGAGTGTGACCTCCTGACTGTAGCGCAGGAAAAACCAGCCCTGGAAGAGGCCCATGGCGCGCGAGAAGAGGGTGATGGCCGCCATGAGCAGGAGCACCCAGGGAAGAAGCGAAAGCTGTTTCCCCAATATGACGTCGTCGATGACGAAGCGGGAGACCAGAGGCATGGGAAAAGCCATGAGCGCATTGATGAGGATGAATCCGGCGCCCAGGACCCCCTTCTTCCCGTGCCGCCGGAAAAACGGCAGGTGACGGCGCAGGTTCTCGCCGATTGCGGCATAGGTCTTCCCCCCGGCGATCCGGTCCTCCGGCGCCTTCCGCGCAAGCCCGCTCTTGAGATATTTAATCCAGGTTTTCATGCTTATGAAAATGGGGACCGGCCCTTCTTTCCCCAAAAGATGCCAGAATCATGCCCGGTTAGGTTAAATGAGGACAGGCCTCATCTTCCTGATATGACGACAGGACTATTGCAAAAAATGGAAGGGGACTGTCCCCTTTTTTACGGGAGGGAATGCTCATCCACAAAAATCCTGAATGGCCGGCGGATGGTCCACGCGTCGGCGCCTGCGGGACGCCGTCCGATGATCCGCCTGCCCAGGACAAGCTGCAACTCCCTTTGACCGTAGCGCTCGAACGTAATGACCTTCGGGCGCAAGGCGGGGGGCAGAAGCACGCGGAAAAGCCCGCTTCGGGCAAGACCCCTATAGCACGGATGGAGAACGTGAGAGGCCAGGTGATCGGATCTGCGGAATGCTCGAATGCAAGCGACGAGCAGGCGCCCCGCGATACCGCCCGCAACGGGGGTGACTCTTCCATCTCGCTCCAAGGCCTCGGCGCGGCCGATGATGTCCACCTGCTGAAGCTCCCAGACGTCCCCGTACGGATTCGCATCTCCCTTGGTCCTGATCCCGTCAGGCCCCGTCGAGACAACGCGGTGGACGACCCGCTCGTCCCGTCCCGGCGGGACGAAAATGATCACATCCCCCGGCCGCACCTCTTCGGCACGGCAGGGGACGAATCGGATCCGGTCCCCCGGTCTAAACAAGGGCCGCATGCTTTCGCCGCGGCAGAAGACCGCGTTGTTGTCCGTTTGTCCCGTTCCACTCATGCCGTTTTCTGTCCTCGCGTCTCGCACTGAAAAAGGGGACTGTCCCCTTCTCCCATTTCCAATACCTCCTCGATCTTCTCCCAGAAACGGCCGTGCAGGCTTACTCGCAAAGTATAGACGGGGACAGACCGGGCGATGCGGATAGCCGTGTCAAGGACCCTTTCCAATCTCTTCCTTCTCCTCCAGTAGGAACGCGGACCATGCGCGAGGAGAGCCTGCTGGGCGGAATTGTGGATCGCGGCCGCCGCCTGCAGGGTTCCCATAAGCGTGGATTCATCGCAATCCGACTGATCGAGAAGGAACAGCGCTTTTAGAGACACGGTCGTGTTGACATGACACGGCCATTGCGCCGTGCCGGACGCCACGGCGCTCCAGGTGGGCAGGGGTTGCGCGCAGTATTCGTTTTGACCGCTCGGCCTCAATACCGCCAGATCGTCTCCGAGCACGGTCCAGCCTTTCGGCAACCGCCTGCAGCAGGTTGTTTTTCCCGCACCGCTTCGACCGATGAGAACAATCCCGCTGCCAAACCGTTCCAGAAGGGCTCCGTGAACCGGAATCGTCCCTGTGTCAATGCACCCGCCTAAAATCGGCATCAGCAGGATATGCATGGACATGGCCTTCGCCATGTCAGCGACAGGAATTCTTTCAGAAATGCTGTACCGAGTTGCTAGCGATCGGATAGACCCTTGGGCCTGCAGGAAAGGTGAAAGACGGCAAATGGCGCTCACGAGGGATATGTCTGCAGGATCAACTCCCTCGATGCAAAGGCGTCGATTCGGCCTCGCATCCTTCAGCCCCGGTCCCAGGGCGCGACAAAAATCAGTGGCCAGCCTTGCCACGCCACCATTCGCCCTTTTGTTGACGGCGATCTCCCATGTGTCTTTATCACCGAAGGAGAAAACATACGGGATCATCTCGGCATCAGCACTCTGTATATTGTGCATCATAGCCCATGCCACACCCTTCGAGTCCGCGTGCCGTGGTCCCTGTCCAACAGGCGCCGCACGCTGTCGTACCGACTTTGCATGTCGCGAACGGGTATTGATATGCTCCCTGGACATTTATTCCGGAGGCACAAGATGAAACCCACGTCTCACTGTTGGCACCGGTGCCGGTGCCGCAGCAGGCAGCCCCTGATCCTGTTGCTTTACACACGCTCATGGCCGGAGAACTCCCCGTGGGATTGCAGCAGTAGGTGGCGTCCGTTCCGGAGCTGCATTTGGCCCCTGTACATGACATGTCGTCATTGAGATTCTCCAGTCTCGGCTTTTCATAACACAAGCGCTTCATTTCGCGAATCATGCCCTTTGTGACCCCGTTGATCCGACCTGCTTGCCCCGGGTCGTCTGCGTGCGGAGACGCGACTCGGGGAACAGCCCTTCTTCTCGCGCTTTCTGGCAATACCAGTTGGCCGCCCAGAGACTATTGCTCCTGTAGTAGTTCTGCGCGATGCAGCTCCCGAGGCAAGCGCCCTTCATGAGGCACTCCGCACAGACGCCCTCGAGGCGCCGCGGCAGGCCCTCGCGGATCTTATTGAGCACGGGGTTGTCCCTCCAGACATCGGCCAGGGCATCCTTCGCGGCATGGCCGAAGACAAGCTCGGGAACCGTCTCGCCGATCCCGCACAGGGCGTAGGAGCCGTTTCCCAGCACACCCAGGATGCCGCGGATGCCGCAGACGCCGCAGCCGGACCCCTCCCTGCCATACATCTTCCCCAGGGGGCGAAACGCCGCCGGGTGGGAGTAAAAGAGGGGAAGCCGCGTGCCCGCGGAGAACTCCGTTTCGACCCTCTCCCCGAGCCTGACGATCTCCCGGATCGAGAGGGTCTCTCCGGCCTCGTGCATCTTCACCCCCCGGGCCGTGGGCTGGACGATGTTGAACTTGACCGACGAGGCGCCGAGGGATTCGGCGAGGCGCACGAGCGATTCCATCTGCCCGACGTTTCGCCGCATGAGCGTCATGATGACCTGGGGCCGGATGCCCGCCGCAACGAGGTTGCGGATTCCCTGCAGAGCGGCCGCGAAGCAGCCCTTCACGCCCCGGACCCACTCGTGGGTTTCGGCGTCGGCCCCGTCGAGGCTCACGGAGACATGGTACATCCCGGAGCGGACCAGGTCCTGCGCCACCTCCGGCGTGCAGAGGACGCCGTTGGTCTCCACGTTGAAACGGATTTTCTCTTCCCGGAGAATCGCCAGGATCTCCCCGATGCGCGGGTGCATGAGCGGCTCGCCGCCCGTGAGCTTCACGGAGGAAAGTCCCAGAGGCTTTGCCTGCGCAATGATCCGCCGGAAAAGCTCCAGGTCCAGGGCCGGGTACTGCCGCTTTTCAGATTGATGGGGCGGCTCGATCCAGCAGTGCCGGCAACGGAGATTGCACCCCTCGGTCAGATAAAAGTAGAGCGTGTTGAGAGGCGGGACCGGACGGGCGGCCGTTTCGACCCCGCCGCGGCCTTCGAGAACAGTCGCTGTCTGATTCGAACTCACGATCACGATCCTCCCCGGCCGGCGTCGGCCGCAGTCCATTCACGGGTGTTCACCCGTACCAGATAATCGTTTTTCCCCTTGCAGGAGCCGCCACAGCAGGATTGCGACCCCGGCGGGGGGGGGAATCCCGGCGATTTCTCCACGCTGTACGGATCGAATCCCTCGAGGCCCATCGGGTTTCCCGTCCAGGCGTAGGCGTTTTCGACCTTCCCCGCCGTGAGCGCCCGGAACAGGCGATCTTGATCGCCGGGACTCCGCGCCACGAGAAAAACCCTGTCGAAAAAGAGCGGGCCTGCGTGCTCCATCTTGCCCGTGTCATCGAACACGACGGCATCTCCCGACGAGGTGTGTCTCTCCAGGAACGCAACCCGAGCGGCGTTGTATTCCCGGAATTGCAGCACACGCTCCTTCGACTCCTCGATCCCGTTGACGAAAGCGACGCCGCAGAAGAAGGCCAGCACGAGGCACATCCCGCGGGCTGCGAAGGTGGCCTTTCTCTCCAGGGCGATCAGGAGGATGACGAAGGGGACAACGGGCAGCCATACGGAAACGACGATCCATGCCCCCGGGCGCAGGATCGCGGCGCCGAGGGCAAGACATAAGACGACCGCAGCGGTGAGGATG
>Ga0116141_10003336_pt1 | contig 13624 bp, 9 predicted proteins | sample AD_UKC097_MetaG_FD_89744 | JGI IMG/M metagenome (GOLD analysis project Ga0116141, IMG submission 89744) | Active sludge microbial communities of municipal wastewater-treating anaerobic digesters from USA - AD_UKC097_MetaG | ecosystem: Engineered > Bioreactor > Anaerobic > Digestate | place: USA... | reverse complement strand
CGACCACCGGCGGGCAGGTCGTAGACCATTTCAGGGGGAGCGATCCTCAGTGCGTCGAAGTCGATGATGTTCAGGTCGGCGAGGTACCCGGGGGCGACCAGCCCCCGATCGTCGAACCCGTAGAGCGCGGCGGTGCGGCGGGTCTGATGGTGCACCACTTCCTCGATACTCAGCCGCGCTCCGCGGGTCCGGTCCCGCGCCCAGTGGGTGAGCATGTAGGTGGGCAGGCTTGCGTCGCAGAGCACCCCACAATGGGCGCCGCCATCGCCGAGGCCGAGCACCGTGTCCGGGTCGCGCAACATCGCCTCGATGGCTCCAAAGTCGCCGTCGGCATAACCCAACAGCGGGAAATACAACAAGGCTCTCCCGTCGGATTCCAACATGAGGTCGTAGGCCACCTCGCGGGGATGGCGACCCGTTCGACGGGCGATCGCCGCGACGCTGGCCTCGGGTTCCGGCTCGTATTGCGGCGGATCACCGAGCGGATAGAGCCGGTCGAACCCCTCGAACAGGATCGCTTGAAATCCCCGATACTCGACCCGTTCGGCGAGGATCGCCTCACGCACCTCCGGCGATTTCAGCTTGGCGATTCGTTCGGCGAACGGGAGATGCGCAATCGCCTTGTACGCGCGGTGATGCAGGAATGGGTGCAACGACGACTCGAAACCGAACATGACGCTCGCGGGCTTGCCAGCCACCTGAGGCACAATGCGCGCTCCCTCAGCCGTGGCGCTTCGGGCCAGATCCAACAACTCGACCCAGTTGTCCGACTGCACCGGGCTCTGCAGACACCCGAAGGTCACAGGCCGACCGGACTCGCGCGACACCGTGGTCATCCACTCGAACTCCGAGCGGGCGTCGAACATGTCGGAAGCGACCGAGAACAATCCGGCGCCGGTGTCCGCCAGCGCCTGGCCGATGCCGACGAGTTCGTCGACCTCCGCCAACGTGCCCGCCGCGAGTTCGCCGTCCTTTGCCCGGTGCAGCATCGTGCGGGTCGTCGAGAACCCGACCGCGCCCGCGGCGAGTGCGTCGGCGACGATGGCACGCATCTGGTCGATCTGTTCGGGAGTGGCGGCATCGTGCACCGCCGCGTCGTCGCCCATCACGTAGGCGCGAACCGCCCCGTGAGGAACGAGCGCCGCTACGTCCATCACCCGCGGCATCGATGCGACTTCGTCGAGGTACTCCTCGAAGGTCTCCCAGTTCCAACTCATCCCTTCGGCAAGTGCCGTTCCGGGAATGTCCTCGACCCCTTCCATCAACTGGATGAGAAAGTCGCGCCGTGCCGGATCGACCGGAGCGAAACCGACACCGCAATTGCCCATCACGACGGTGGTGACGCCGTGCCAGCCCGACGGCGTGACCTCCGGATCCCACGTGACCTGTCCGTCGTAGTGGGTGTGGATGTCCACCCATCCCGGGGTGACGAGCAGCCCGGCTGCATCGATCTCACGTCGACCGGTTCCCTCGACGACCCCGACCGCCACGATTCGCTCGCCCTCGATCGCGATGTCGCCGGTGAACGACCTGGCTCCGGAGCCGTCGACGATTGTGGCGTCGCGGATCACGACATCATGCATGGCACACCCCTGACCGGCGGCCTCGATCCCCCGGGTCGCACCCCATAAGTAGACCGGCCCCGATTCGACCGGTCAAGCAACTCGGCGCCGCGAGTGAGCGGGCGAGCATCTCCGATGCGCGAAAGTGTGGGCGGCCGAGAGGGGACATCATGATCACCGACCATTTCCTGGTATCCGACCAGGTCGCCATCGTCACCGGAGCCGGACGAGGCATCGGCGCCGCCAGCGCCATGGCATTCGCCGAGGCCGGGGCCGATGTCGTCATCTCCGCCCGGTCGCCAGAACAACTCGACGAGGTTGCAGATCGGATTACGGCGTGCGGCCGGCGCGCGGTGTGCGTGCCCGCCGACCTCAACGACCTCGACGCCGTGCGGGGCCTCGTCGACGTCGCGCTCGACGAGTTCGGCCGCCTCGACATCGTCGTCAACAACGTGGGCGGAAGCTTCCCGAAACCCCTGCTCGACACGTCGAGTCGGATGCTCGAGCAGGCCTTCCATTTCAACGTCACGACTGCATTCGAGCTGTCCAAGGCGGCGATCCCGGCGATGCTTCAACAACCGACCATCGGTGGCGACGCCAACGACCCCGGTACTCATGCGGCTTGCGGGTCGATCGTCAACATCAGTTCCGCGATCGGCCGGCTGAGCGATCGCGGCATGGCGGCCTACGGCACCGCGAAGGCGGCGCTGAGTCACCTCACCCGGTTGATGGCGACCGAGTGCGCCCCGCGGATTCGGGTGAACGGAATCGCCGTCGGTTCCACCGCCACGAGCGCGCTGGAAATGGTGATCGAGAACGATGACCTGCGGACTGCGCTCGAGTCGGGCACACCGCTGCGCCGTCTCGGCGACCCGCTCGACATCGCACTCGGAGTTCTCTACCTGTGCTCACCCGCCGGGTCGTTCATGACCGGCAAGATCCTCGAGATCGATGGGGGGCTCACTTCTCCGAATCTGGAGATGCCGCTGCCGGATCTGTAACGATCGGTTCACCGCTGTCCGGGTCGATGCCTGCGGCGGTCTTCAGCGCGTCGACCCGGTCCGATTCTTCCTGTGCCCATTCGTTGGCGGCCAACAGCGACGGCACCGCTGTTGTCGCCGCCTCGGCGGCACGGTCGTCGTCGAGACACTCGTCGACCGCAGCGACGACGTCGTCTTGGCGTATCTGCTTCGAGCGCTGGGCGAGCAGGACGTAATCGGCGTCGGTCCAATCGCCGATCACCGGTTTGAGGATGCATTCCCGTTCCTCGAGCGTCAGCCCGGCGCGTTCGGCACCCAACGAGAACCCGCGGGCCTGGAGCTCACGAACCGCCGCCGGATCCGGGTCGGGGCCGGGCTGTGGGTCGGCGATGGTGATGTCGGATTTGGTGACCGAGTGATTTCGACGGGCCTCGGTCTCCGACGAGCGACACGCCAACGCGGCTTCGTCGCTACCCGGATAGTCCCAGGTGATCGCGCGGATCTTTCCCGCCGGGACCACCGCGAAGGCTTCGGCTCCCATCACACCAATCACCGCATCGACCGCGCAGTCGGCGTCGGCCCACGAATACCCCTCCGGAACGAGTTGGACCTTCAAGAGCGTGCGCGTGAGATCTGGTCCCAGCGCGACGCGTCCATCGAGGCGCAGCAGCGACGAGGCAACCACCTCGACGGGTGTCTCCTCGACCTGCAGGTCCTCGAACGCTTGCATCGGGCTCTTGGCACACCCCGTAGCGCCCACGATCGCAATCGCGGCCAGCGCCGACGCGAACGCTGCCCCTCGGTTCGTGGCCCCCAGGGGACGAGCAGTTCGGTGTCGCCACATCATGGGTGCAAGCGTAGGGAATACTGCTGTTGGGTACACGTTGCCCGACCGATGACCACACGAGGAGTCACGATGTCCGCCTATGACCACACCATTTCCGCGTTGAACGGTACGCCCGATCTCATGAGCGACATCGCCGGCAAGACGGCATTGTTCGTGAACACCGCGTCCAAGTGCGGCCTGACCCCGCAGTACGAACAGCTCCAGGGCCTTCAGGACCGCTTCGGCGACGAGGACTTCACCGTTGTCGGATTCCCGTGCAACCAGTTTCTCGAGCAGGAACCCGGCACCGCCGATGAGATCTCCGAGTTCTGCCAGGTGAACTACGGCGTGACGTTCCCGCTGTCGGAAAAGATCGACGTCAACGGCGAATCGCAGCACTCCTTGTTCGCCGAACTCGAACGATCGGCCGATGTTTCCGACGGACACACCGGGGACGTCCGATGGAACTTCGAGAAGTTTCTCGTGAACCCCAGCGGCGACGTCGTCGCCCGGTTCGCTCCGACGGTGGCCCCCGACGACCCCGCGGTGATCGCAGCGATCGAAGCAGAACTCGCCTGAACCCGACCTGGGCCCAGCCCGAGCCTCGGCTCGAATCCAGCCGACGGCATTTCCTGACCTGACGGACCTGACGGACTTGACCGGTCGGTCAAGTCCGTCAGGTACAATCCCCGCATGTACGAATGGTCTGAAGAACACCTCATGCTTCGGGGCGCCATGCGCGACTTCCTCGCCAAGGAACTCCTGCCGATCAAAGAGGAACTCGAACACGGCGACCTGCCCCCCTACGAGTTCATGCGCAAGATGTATTCAACCTTCGGCATGGATGCGATGGCCGACGCGACATTCTCCAAGCGCATCGAGTTCGAAAGGCAGGTGGCAGCCGGCGAAGCCTCCGAGGCCGACAAGCCGGTGCGGGATGCCACGAGCGATCCCGGGTTCACACTGATTCCCATCATCGAGCTGTGTCGGCACTGCCCCGGCATCGTCACCGCGATGGGGGTCTCCACCGGCCTCACCGCCGCGGCCATCAGCTCGAAGGGCACGATCGCGCAAAAGGAGCGTTGGGTCCCCGACCTGTTGACGATGCGCAAGGTGGGAGCATGGGCGATCACCGAACCCAACGCCGGCTCCGACGCCTTCGGTTCGATGCTGTCCACCGCTCGGCGCGACGGTGACGAATACGTCCTCAACGGCAACAAGACGTTCATCACCAACGGTCCCTACGCCGACACGATCGTGTTTATCGCCAAGCTCGACGAGGGCAACGACCCGAAGGACCGCAAGGTGCTGAGTTTCGTGCTCGACTCCGGCATGGCGGGCCTCGAGCAGTCCAAGCCGCTGCGCAAGATGGGAATGCACTCCTCCCCCACCGGCGAACTCTTCCTCGCCGACGTCCGTGTCGGCATCGATCGCCTCATCGGCGAGACCGAGAACGTCGCGAAGGGCGGCCGCGAAGGGGCCAAGGCGACCTTCCAGCAGGAACGTTCCGGGGTCGCCGCAATGGCGCTGGGCATCATCGAGCAGTGCCTCGACCTGTCGATCGACTACGCCAAGGAACGCAAGCAGTTCGGCCAACGCATCGGCGACTTCCAGCTCATCCAACAGAAGCTGGCCTTCATGGAGGTGGCGCGCATGAACGTGCAGAACCTGGTGTTTCGCATCATCGAACTCGCCAAAGCGGGTAAGACCATGACCTTTGCCGAGGCCTCGGCGATGAAGCTCTATTCGGCCCAGCAGGCGACCGCCGTCGCGCTTGAAGCGGTGCAGCTCTTCGGCGGCAACGGCTACATGAGCGAGTTCCAGGTCGAACAACTCGCCCGCGACGCGAAGGTCCTGCAGATCTACGCCGGCACCGACGAACAACAGACGATCGCTGTCGCCCGCGCGTTGCTGAACAGCTGAAACCACGGGTCCGCAACGAGGCGGTAGGAGGTTCCCATGGGGTTCACCGTCGGACGCAACGGACCGCAGAATCCACTTCGGTCCACCCCTGTCCTCGCTCCAGGGTGGACCCGATGGACGTTCCACGCCGATTCGAGTTCACCCAATGGGCTCGGATCGGCGCCGGTGCGCTGCGAGGCCGTCGCACGATCCGTGCGAATCGACACAGATCGCCAACCCGTCGTCGAGGCGACGGTGACCCTGAGTGCCGAGACCGACGCGATGGCGCGCACGCTGAGCGCCATCTCGGTCCACGACAGCGGCGCACCGAACGGCGCCCTCGAGTTGTCCGCACTTGTCGGGCACAGCACCGCAGGTGGATTCCGGGCGCGACTCGACTCGGCCCTTCGCCAGGTCGGCGGCTGTTCGGCGCTGGCCATGTTTCTCCTCGACGACCTGCCCGGTATCACGCTGGTCGGCGGGTACGCGGAGCAGTACGAGGACTCGCGCACCGGTGTCGACGCGATCTCAGAGATCTTCGCCTCCAACCCCGAAGCGATCGATTTCCAGGCCGACACCTGTGCGGGATGGGCCGAGGAGGCGACGCTGATTTCCTCGCTGCGCAACGACGGCGAGATGCTCACACCGGTAGGTCCGCCCGCACCGGCGTTGTGGACTACCGCTCACACCCAGGCCCCACAGGCGACCGGGTCGTGGCACCCGATTCCGCCGCTCAGCGCCAACACAACCCGACGGGTTCGGCGAATCGACCTCGGACCCGACGATGGCGGCGAGCGGCGGTTCGAGACCCACTTTCGCGACTCGCACGCCGACTTCGGGACCACCGAGCGGGTGCTCCACGAGTACCTCGTACGCGGCACCCTCCGCGACGGAGTCATCGCCGACCTCGATGCCGAGGCCCGGGTGTTGCCGTGGATGGAGTGTCCGTCGGCCCTGGCGTCCGCACAACGATGCGTCGGCCAGCGGGTCGGCAAACTGCGGTCTCTCGTACGGCACGACTTCCGCGGGACCTCCACGTGTACGCACCTCAACGACACGATCCGTTCGCTCGACTCGATCGCCACCATGGGAGGCCTCGACGCGCCGCCTCACCGATAGTCGTCGTCCGACTCTCAGAAACGCGCAACGCCTCGACCGAATTCACAGCAAACTGGAGCGATGCAACGCGGCCGAGGACCTGCACTTCGATTCCGGGTCTTCGGCACCCCCGTCAGGATCGGGCTCACGTTCCCGCTCATGGTCGTGGCGTTGCCGTTGATCTTCGGTGGCCACTTTGGCCGAGACCCGTGGATGCTGACCGCCTGGCTGGTCCTCGTGACCGTTTCGGTGCTGGTCCACGAGGCCGGCCACGTCGCGGCGCTACGGGCCTGCGGATTCCATCCCGGAGTTTCGTTGAACGCGTTCGGGGGGCTCACCTCAACCGATGAGCGGGGTCGCATCTCGCCGTGGCAGTCGATCGGCGTCTCCCTCGCGGGACCCGCCGCCGCGATCCTGCTCGGGATCACGATCAACTCAGCGCTCATTCCGATCCACGGCCGCCAGATCGTGTGGTTCAGCGCGGCATCGTGGTTCGTGAACGTGTGGTGGAGCCTGTTCAACCTCCTTCCCATCGTGCCGCTCGACGGCGGCCACATCACCAGCGAGCTGGTCGAGATGGCATCGCGGCGGCGCGGCGCGGCGATCGGCTGGTTGATCGCCGCAACCGCCGCCATCTGTGCCGCCGCTTGGTGGTTCGCCGGTCGCGAGCACCCCTACATCGTGTTCAGCGTGCTCGTACTGATGATCGTGACCAACTCGACCGCATTCGCGTTCACCGCACGCGAACGCCGCCAACAGGACATCCGGATCGCGCACGAACGGCTCCTCGACGGCGATGAGGACCGTGGCTTGGAACCCCTGTTGGCCGTCATCTGGTCCGAACACGGCTGGCTCGTTTCGAGCGAGGTCTACACCACCGTCGCCTGGGCGCTGCTGTACCGGCAACGGTTCGACGAGCTCGCAGCCCTCGAGCTCGCTCGCGTCCACCCCGACCATCGCCCACTCATCGATGCCGCAGTGCGCTGGTACCAGGGTGACCTGACCAGTGCGATGGGCCTCATCACCGAGTCGCTGGCGACCGGCTCGACGGACATCCCCGACAACTATTTCGAGTACACGTTCCGAAGATTCGGAGAGCTTGAGCGTCTGGAACGATACGCGGCCTCGCTGCCACCCGCCGCTGCCGCGGTCGTCGGAGAGCGCCTCACTGGGCGCGTCGAGGCGGCACTGGTCTGAACGGAAGGGCCGAATCCGGCGGGGCGATCCCGCTGCGGTTCAGCGCACCACCATGGCGACCAGTACGAAGTGACAGGCGCTCGCCGCGACCGTCATCGCGTGCCACACCTCGTGATAGCCGAAGGTTGCGGGGCGCAGGTCGAGCTTCTTCGTGCTCATGATCACCGCGCCCACCGAGTAGATCACGCCGCCTGCAAACAGCAGTGCCATGCGACTCCAGCCCAGTTCCTGGACCAGCTTGGGCAACGCGATCACCGCGATCCACCCCATCACCCCATAGAGCCACGACCCAGAGGCCTGCGACTTGTCGGTTCCGACACGCACCATCTTCATCACGATGCCCGCCACGGCGATCGTCCACAGCAACGCCAGCATCGGCACTCCCCACGGCTTCGGGAGCACGACCAGACAAAACGGCGTATAGGTTCCGGCGATCAGCACGAAGATCATCGAGTGATCGGCCCGCCGCATCCACTTCACCGCGCCGGCCGAATGGGCGAACAGGTGGTAGGACGCGCTCGTGCCGAACAGGCCCGCCAGCGACAGCCAGTAGATGCCGACCGCGACGCGTGCTGCGGCGGAGTCGGCCACCGACATGAGCCACAGCCCGGCCGGGATCGAGACGAGGAACGCGGCCGAATGAATCCGGCCACGCCAGCGCGGCTTTTCGCCGTAGTGGCCGAACACGGGGATCGGTGGGTGTAACCGAGGGTGGCGAATCATCGGTGACGACCGCACATCAACGTGGGCTGCCGGCACTTCACTCCTCGGCACTTCACTCATCGGCACTTCAGGCATCAGTGGTCCGATCCGATTCATCAGGCTGGCGACCGATTCTCAACGGTGACAGCGGTGCGTCTGCAAGGAGAATCCGCTCGCGACCCCGAACGATACCCGCAATCGACCCGAACCAGGCGTGCAGGAGGCCGCACGGAGACTCGCAGTCGATGTCGCCGGACTGCGTCGACAGTGGATCCAGCGCTGCTTCGAAGTCGGCCCACACCTGCCAGTTCGCGAAGGCCCAGATGGCGATGACTTCATCGTCGCCGGCCATCGCTCGCCGAAACGCTCCGACCAGGCGTAGCCCCGCCGTCTCGTACGCATCGATACCGGCGTCGCGTATCGCATCGAGCAGCGTCAGGTCATGGCCGGGCTTCACGCGAAAGTGTTCGTGGACGTAGCCGGCCGGCGGAGCCGTGAAGCTCCGTTCGTGGTCGGCGACCGACGGCGACCACGGCGCCGCGACGAGAATCCGATCGACCCCTCCGGAACGGAACTCGGCCGCCGCCCGCCACCACCGTTCCAGCGACGGATCCTGCAGCCCAAGGCCCCGTTGTTCCACCTCGAAGTTGTGGCCGAGCGCCGCCCAGTCGTCGTACTCCCACAGGTTGACCACCTGAGGCCAGGTGCCGGTCGACCCGACGACGCCCCACACGCCGAAGCAGCGCTGGTTTCGTTCGGCGATGCCGACCGGCACCCAGTTGGCGGTCATGTGGTACATGTACTTCGCCCGACCGTGACCGATGATGTCGATGAACTCGTGGATGTAGACACGGGGCACAGCCATCAGGTCACCCTACCGAGGAAGGCAACCGTCCGTGCGAGACGTTCTTGGGCTTCAAGGCACCGTGGTGAACACCCTCGAGGCGTTGGTCGAACGCCACGCGCCGAACTGGCAACTTCCCCGATTGTTCGCGGGCCACATCGTCGGGGCCGACGCGGTGGCCGACCTGGCGTTCACCCTCGGCTGGCTCCACGAGGCCGGGGTGGCCGAAGTCGCCGGCACCGCCGTCATCGATGCAATCCGCGCGGTGCTGGCGCAGGTCGATGGGGCCGCCACCCACACGTTCTTCAGCTATCGGGTTGCCGAGACGATCGGCCGCTTCGGCGGGTTCGACCACAACGAAGCGCTCGACGGCCTCGACGCCGCCACGCTCGACAACCTCCGTCTGGCCTGCGACAGCACCGAGGTTCTTGCGCTCCTCGATGCGTTGCCGCGCAACTACCTGGCCGTTCTCAGCCGATGCGAGATCGCTCGTGAGCGCCTGGGTCTGCTCGACGATGACGCCGGCCTCGCGGCGCTGTTGGCGGGAGTGCGGACCCTGCTGGGCGAGAATCCGCGCGGTTTCCTCGACGATTCCCACGACGGCGATGGCAGATACGACATCTACACCGCAGACCTCTACCTGTTCTGCGAACCCTTTGCCGACCGACTCGGCCATGTCTGGCGCGACGGCATGATCGAGGCGCTCGCGCTCGTGGAGGCCGTCGCTGCGAGCGACGCGAGCGCGTTCGGGTGGGGGCGTTCAACCGGGGCACTCTCCCAAGCCCTCAGCATCGAACTCGCGGCGCTGGTCACCGCAGACGGGCAACGCCTCGCCATCGCGGGGAGCGCGACCCAACGCGACTGGTATCTCCGACTGGCAGCGATCGCCGCCGACGGCTTCCCCGAACGCTGGTTTGACCAAGACGGGGTCATCACCGCCCATCGGTTCGGCGCGACCGAGGGCTACCGCGGTCCGCACCGTCGCCTGCAGATGACCTTCGACGTCCTCGGCAAACTCGCCGAGGCCGCCGCACGGTGGGCTCGCGTCGACGACGCCCTCGACGAACCGACCGGATCATTCAACATCGACGGTGCCACTTCACGGGACCTGGAACCCCGCGACCAACTCGTCCGCCTCGACCAGCACGCGGCGGTGTGGGCCTACCGGGACGACGCCCTCGAGTTCGTCGTTCCCTTCGTCTCCGGCCCGTCGAGCGATTACGCCCCAAGCCCTCGGCGTCCCGGCTTGTTCGGTTCGCCGGTCGATTCGGCCCTGGCCACGTTCGTCCCCCTGGTCCATCGCAGCGGTGACGGGCTCAACCCCCAGCGGCGCCTCGCCCCGACGGGCACACCGACGTCGATCGAGTGGCGCCAAGGATCGGTGTCGGTGTGCCACGAGGGTTTCGGCGCGTTGCACGGCATCGACGACCCGCGGCCGTGCCCGCCGATCTCGGCAACACGCCACGCGACCTATCGGGTCGTCGACGGCGCGCTGGAGCTCACCGAGTCGCTTCGATTCGACGAGACCCCCGAGGCGGTCTCGGTTCTCGTTCCGTCCTTCGATCGACCGCTCAGCATCGCCGTCGAGGAATCGTCGACGGCGGTACGGATCGAACACGTCGAGGTCGACGGGATGCACGAATGGGCGTCGCCGTGGGGACCGGCCACCGAGGTCGCGGAGTTGATGGTGGAGCCGGCCGAATCGATCGAGCTGCGCTGGAGCGTCCGGCCGGTTCCGGTCGTCACAACGACCGACCTCGACCACCACTACATCCGGGCGGTCTACGGATCGATCGACACCCCCGGCACCGGCCGGCTTCGGACGCGCGGGTGGAACTGGGAGGACCGCATCGAGCGCACCTCACTCGGCGACATCTTCCATCTGCACTGGCCCGAGTGGGCGTTCGGGTTGGAGCTCACCGGCGAACAACACCGGCGAATTGCCGAAGCGATTCGATACGAAGGCGTCAAGGTCGCATGGACCCAGCACAACCTGACCCCGCATCTCGACAACCCCGGCCTCTATGAACCGATCTACCAGGTGTGGGCCCAGGCCTGTGATCTCGCGATCCACCATTCGGAGTGGGGGCGCGACCTCGCGACCTCGCGCTATGAATTCGCCGCGCCGTGCCGCCACGTCGTCATCCCTCATCCTCATTTCGGCGAACTCGCCGACCCGTCGCTCCACTCGATCGACCGCGATGAGGCAGCGAAACGGGTCGGACTCGACACGACCCCGGCGTTGCGAATCGGCGTGATCGGCGCTCCGCGGCGCCAAAAGCACCTGGACGTCGTGATCGAGGCGGTGGAAGGGTGCACGCGGGACGACGTGGAGTTGGTGATCTGGTCGCATTCGTTCCTCGATGAGCTGTCGAGCGATCCCCGCATCGTCGGGCACCGGTACGACAATGTCGATCGGCAGACCTACGACCTTCGTATCGCCGCCTGCGATGTGATCGCGCTGCCGTTCATCGAACATTCGATGCTCGGCACCGGCACGGCCTCCGACCTCGTCGGCCTGGCCACACCGGCACTCGTATCGGACTGGCCGTATCTGCACGAGTACCTCGGCGATGCGGCGATCCGTGCCGGCCAAAGCGTCGGGTCGTGGCGGGCGGCGATCGACGGCCTCGACGCCGCGACGCTCAACGCCTCACGACGAGCGATGTCCGCCCGGCAGGCCGCGCTCAGCCCAACGGCCATCGGCGCGCTCACCGCCGACGCGATCGTCGACCTCTGCGGCCCGCTCGATCGACCCTGAACACGGACGCCGGCATGGACTGGGCGCGCTAGCGGGTCACATCCGACCCGCTGGCGCGCCCGGTCCTGTTCGCCGAACGGCACCCGCGGCGATGCTGGGGCGATTACAGATCGCCGCTGGATCGACGGGTCCGCGCGACGACGTCGAGATGCAGGGTCTCGCCGCCCGCCTCGATGTCGTAGGCGGTCGAGTCGAACGCAACCTGCGCCCAGGGGGCGTCGATGCGCGGGTACTCCGATAGCTCCACCGTCGTAGCGGCGTCTGGTGTGCCGACGGTGAACGGACGTTCCCACCCGAACTCGACGAGTCCCTGCGACGGCGATACCCACTCAACATCGAACCCGGTGGAAAACACCGCGGCATCGCCGAGCGGGGTCACCACCGGCTCGTTTGCGGTGATCGCCGCAACGAACGCTTCGAACGTGGCGTATTCACCGGCCGAGCCCAGCTCGGTGATCCACACGTTGTTCGGCCCACCGTCGGCCACCAACTCGAACGGCTCGGTCATCTTGTCGGTGTCGTACTCGGCGGGGTCATAGCTCACCCACCTCAGCGGACGCCACGAATACAGCGCCACGTAGTTGTCACCGACGCGACCGAGAACCCAGTTGCCGACCGTGGTGACCTCGTCGAAACGCTCCTGTGGAAAGTACGCATGGGTCGACTCCACGTAGGAACCCTGAAGGTTGTCACCAGATGCGTACAGCGGCGCGTAGATCGACATGTTCAGGTTCTCGTGCTGGGCGCTGCGCGGCATGGACGCACCGCCGGTCCAGTCGTCGCTGTTCGAGCGCCACGGCACACCTGCCTCGGTCGGCACCCGCGGGTGGGTCGTGAACACGATCGCCTCCGACGAAAGGGTCGCCTGCCAGATGTGGTGTTGTTGGCTCGCCTGCCCCTTGCGATAGTCCTGCACCGTCGACAGCATCGCCCGCTGCGCCGTGCCACCCGAACGCCACGTGTAGGTGTTCGCCTCCGACAACAGGCCGATGTTGAGCTGCGGTGCCAGCGATCGGGCCAGGCCCCTCACCGTGTCGGCATCGGCGGCTTCCACGATCGGGCGAAACGGTGCGAACGGGGCAAACAACTTGGAGTCCCACAGGTTGTAGGCGGTCATCTCGTCGGTCGATTCGATGACGGTCTGCCACGGGGTCATCGCCGCCATGGCCCAGTAGGTCATCAGGTTGTCGTGGTCGTCGAAGGCCAGCCCCATCGGAGCCTCGGGGCTGTCGCTCACCTCGGCGAGCGGGTCGAGGGCGAGGCTGTGGCGTGCCCGCTCGACCGTCGGCTCCGTGGCCGCACCGGACGCTGCGTCGTGAATCGCTCCGAGGACCGCTGGCGGGCGGTACTTCGCCGCGCTCGCCAGATACACGCTGCCGGTTGCCGAGCCGTAGGCGACCTCGGTGCCGAATACCAGGGTCGCGAGGTCCCAGGTGTCGGTGTCGGGGCCCGACATCTTGTCCTTCTTGTAGGTGCGGCCCTGGGTCGCGGCGACGAAGCTTCCGACGGAGTGTCCCGCAATGTCGTAGAGCACCAGGTCGGCGGCGATCGCACCCAGCGTCGCCAGGTCCTCGTCGTCGGAGAACTCGGCCAGGGTGATCGCCGCTTCGAGGTCCTCCTGGTAGTACACCGCCGAATACCACTCGGAGAATCCCCACCGGGTTCGTTGCTCGACCCACCGTTCGATGAGTGGCCTGGCGTGGTCCATGTGATCGGACCCGGAGCGACCGTCGTTGGTGAAGGTCTCGTCGG
>Ga0116141_10003335_pt1 | contig 13629 bp, 6 predicted proteins | sample AD_UKC097_MetaG_FD_89744 | JGI IMG/M metagenome (GOLD analysis project Ga0116141, IMG submission 89744) | Active sludge microbial communities of municipal wastewater-treating anaerobic digesters from USA - AD_UKC097_MetaG | ecosystem: Engineered > Bioreactor > Anaerobic > Digestate | place: USA... | reverse complement strand
CGTCCGCTTCGGGGGGCCAGCGGTCGATTCGGTCGTCGAACGCCTCCGGGTGCGATCCGTCGCTGTAGGTGATGGACTCGACCTCAATCCAGTACCGCGTTCCGGCTTCGTCCACGTCGCCGGGCTTGAGCAGTTGGATCGTCTCGCCGCTGTTGGCCAGCCTGCCGGAGCCCCATTGCAGGATTTGTACGTTGGTCGGAACGTGGAAGGACCGGCGGACCATCGCCTCGTTGCGAACCAGCAGCAGGTGCTCGCCTGCCTGAAGTGTCACCGGAAGGTCCGACGGAAAGGCGAACTCGATGCCACTGTTGTCACGGAACCGCCAGGGCAGCAGAGTATTGAAGTCGAAAAATGTGACGGGATCGTGACTGATGTTCAGTAGCTCGACGTACTCGGCGTCTCCGTCTCCGGCGGGGCGGTACATGATCTCGTTGATCACCACGGGGCCCACCAGCGGATAGGCATTGGCCTGTCCGGGCGTGGGCACGCTCATCATGACGAAGCCGGAGGTCCCGGTGCTCTTGAGATACCGGCCGAACGAGACTCCCGTCTCCGATGCACCGAAACGCGCCTGCACCAGGCACTGGCCAAAGCGCTCGTCGTTGTCGGAGTACAGGTACAGCGACTCGCCGTTCTCGCTCATCTTGAAGGGCGACAGCGCGCCGGGGTCCAGGGGATTGCCGAAGTGCTCGTTCTCATGGAAAAGGACATAGCCGTTGGGTTCGACGATCGTTCCCTCGGCGATGCGGTACTCGCAGAGATCGTTCCTGCTGTCGCTGAGAAACCACCCGCCGATGTCGATGGGGATCGAGCTGACGTTGTGCAACTCGACCCAATCCGGCGCCACGTCGTGGGAGTGGGCCAGCAGCTCGTTGATGACGATGGGACATCCCGTCTGACGCCAGTGGTTCGCCAGTACGCCCAGGTCCGTCATCCTCACGATGGCGTCACCGTGCAGATCGTCGATACCATTCGGTTCGCTCAGCCACTGCTCCGCGAGAAGCCCGAGGTCCAGCCAGTCCACCCGGCAGTCTCCGTTCAGATCTCCGCTCGGGCACTGCGCGGAGGCGAATCCGCAGACGCCGCATATCAGAACAACAACTGTGAAACTCGTTCGTGCCATTATTCCCTTGACCTTGCCTATCCCTCTGTCTGCGTCTTGTCGGCGGGGGTGCCGCACCCGCCAAGATGACATGGGCCGTGCGCTCGTTCTGCTTCGTACGAGATGGTTGCCATGTCGGTGTCACTGTAGCCGGGCGAGCCCCCCAGGCCATTGCTCGGCCACCAAAGGTCTTTGTCGCCGAGGTTGTTCGGCTCGGCTGTGACAGGGTTCCTGACGGTTAGCGAGAAGCCCGCGCCGTCGGTGCTCTCATACCAGCCGTCTCGATACCGGAAGCTGCAAATGACCTGTCCGGCGGCGTCCTGGAGTTCTACCCGTTCGCCTGCGTTGTCGAGGCTGCCGCGGTATTGTCCTGCGACAGGCAGGCCCGGGCCGTACTTGTCCTCGAAGGCCATTACGCTCTTGACCACCAGGATGTGCCCGCCGGGCGCCAGTTCGACGCTGGGGAACGTGAAGGCAATCCCGTTGGTGAACCTGGCCAGCTTCAGGTTGATGGCTTCGGCACCGATGTTGGTCAGCTCAATGTACTCGGTGTTGGGATCATCCGGATGGCCCGTCTCGGCCGGGTGGTACATGATCTCGCTGATTCGCAGGCTCTCGGCCACCGGCCCGACGGCGAAGAGCGCCTCGTTCAGGGCGCTCCATTGGCTTCCGCTGAGTGTGCGGACCTTGACATGGGTGCTCTCCGTCAGCGCGACAGGACCTGTGTATTGCCGCGCGCCGGCCGAGACAGCACCTGCGCCGCTGACGGTGACAACGCGTGGATCGGAGCCGTCCAACGTATAGTAGGATGTAGTCTCCGCGCCCGACAGGTGGAGGCCGAACCCTGCCGGGACGTGTCCGCCGTGCTGATTGAACGTAGGCGGATCGACATTCGGATACCATCCAACAGACTTGAACTGGTTGAGGACGATCTGCGTGCGGCCCGGCAGGTAGTTGTTTACGATTCGATTGACCTCGTTTTGCCAGTCCTGTTTTGTGAAGGGGCGGGACCGTTTGGCGTCACCCCAGCGTGCCGACTCGGCGATGATCGCCATTTCGATCTGCTCGGCGCGGCGTTGAATCCGCGTGATCGACGCCTCCGGCGTCAGCAGGCCGCCATTGAAGAAGTGGCGATAGACGTGGTCGGCGAATCGCATTCGATAGTTGGCATTTGATGAGGCGAGTTGCTCGTGAAGCCAGTGCGGGTTGAAGTATCGCCACTGAGCTCCGGCCATCGTGAACGGCGTGACCATGTTGGTCTCGCTGCTGCTGACGCCCAGCGTGTGCTCGCTGTCATGCTGGAACCACTTCCATCCGTCGGGACGGGCCCGGTTGAAGATGGCATAGGTGTTGTTCGGGATGTTGCCGAATCGTGAACCCGCGCCGTCCCGGTCGCCCGTGTAGTAATCGATGGTCATGAAGTCGATCAGGTTTTCCACGTCGAGCAAACGCTCGTAGCCGGGGTTCGGGGTCCCGTCGGGCTCAAGCCCCTGGACGCGGCAGTACCGCGCATGGTCGCCGAAACCTGCCGTCGTCGCGTCGTACAGACGTCGATATGCCTCCATGTCGCCGTCCGTGGCCATCATGGCCCGGCCGATGCTGGTGTCGGCCTTCACGACGTCATAGTCGTCCTTGTCGCCGCCGAGATACGATTCGGCGTACGATGCTTCGGAACGTTCCTGGGTCTGGTAAAGTCCCCAGTACTGTCCGTTGACGTACAGGTGGTAGTATCGGCTGCGAGTATACGGATGTCCCATCTGGCCCTGGAGGTCGCGGGAGAAGACCTCGCGGACCATGGTGTTCTGGCCGTCTCCCTGGAAGCTCCAGGAGTAGTTCTGGCTGGTTCGCAGGTCCACGTTCTCGAACCGGTCGGTTCCTTCGTCGCCGAAAAGCGGATACTCCAGCGCCCCGCCGTACTCCGGCCTGAACAAGAGTCGAAACGCGTGCTTGGGGTTGCTGCCGCTGCGGCTGAAGCCGCCTCGAATGCGAAGGCCCGCGTCGATCTGAAAGCCTTCCGTTCCATCCGGATTCAGCAGCTCCACCGAGACGGGGCTTTCCCACGTGCGTCCCGCGCCGCTGGCGTGGACGTAGATACCCGTCGCGGAGTCGAACAGGTTGGCCAGATCGGTCACGAGCGAAATCGAGGGGATAGCCAGCAGGGCGTCGTCGACGAGGTCTGCGTACTGAGGATCGTTGACGATTTCGGGGTCCATGCCATAGTCGATGGACTGCCCGCTGACGCTGCCGGCGGCGGGCCAGCCGGCGCCGAGCTGAACGGTGCTGCCCGCCTGCTTGACCACATCGGACAGGAACAGATACGTCCGTGTCGCCACGGGCGAGGGTTTCCAGCCGGACTTGATGGCTCGAACGCGCAGGCAGGTGGTCTGTGCAATGCGAAGGGGGCTGGAATACACGCGACCACTGGGGAATCGGCCTCCCAGGGTATACGGCTCGCTGCCGTCGGTCGTGTAATAGAGAGCCGCGTCTTCGGTCTCTATCTCCAGCGTCACCAGGATTTCGCTGTCGTAGAATCCTGCTTCGTGGCTGATAGTGGGCTTGGCGACAAATCCCTCATAGATCGCCTTGTTCTCGGCTCCGGGTGTCGGCTCGGCGAACGGCTGCCAGGCGTTGCCGCCATCGGGCAGTCGGCCGAACGAGATGTCCGCCTGCTGCGCGTCGAAGGCAATATGGTCGATGACTGTCTCACCGTCCCGGTCGAGCAGGGCGATCTCGTCTCCGTCCGAACTGAGGCCGAACGGTGCATGCAGGCCGGCATCGGCAACATCGCCGTCGGCCCAGATCAGGAGATAGCCCTTGGCTTGAACGGTGGTCAGTTGCGGCTGGTCGGTGGGGATTTCCCACTTTCGGGGTATGGAGAGATCGTCAGTCAGGAACATGCCCCCGATATCGATGGGCTCGTCGCCTGCATTGTGGATCTCCACCCAGTCGTCATTTTCACCCTGGGGATCTTCGTTGGTCTTTGTATTGGAGGCGAGGAATTCGTTGATGAACAAGGGAATGCCTCGGGCTCGCCAGTCGGTGGCGACGAGGCCGAAATCGTGCAGATCGACCTTGTCATCCCCGTCCAGGTCGGCCGGGCTGTCGGGCGGAGCAAGCCACGCATCGCCCAGAATCGCCAAGTCCACCGCGTCGACCCGGCAGTCTCCACTGAGATCGCCGGGCGGACATATGGCCCGGACCGCGCTGGTCAAGAGAAAGACCGCGCCCACGCTCAGTGCAAATACTCTCCGCCGCACCCTCATCGTGCCTTCTCTCGCTGAAATCGGTTGTGTACGGTTGCCTGTATTATCGGCCCCAATTCTGCTGGACGATGTTTCGTATTATCCCCATTTTATCAAAAAAGAGAGGCTCGGTCAACGATTATGGGCGACTCGCCACGGCGATGCAAGAACCGTGACACTTGACGGGTGACCGTCCTCCAGCCTATGCTGGCCCGTGAGGCAGCGCCCCAGGAAGGCGTCGAAGCGACCGACAAGTGCTGTCGGGAGTGCTTCGACGTCAGGGCGCCAGGATCTGGTGTTTATTCGAGCAAGCCGTCAGGATGGCACGTCCACGGATTCTTCTAGTCAATCCACCCATTTACGACTTTGCGGCCTACGATTTCTGGCTGAAGCCCTATGGTCTGCTCAGCGTGGCCGGCCAACTGCGTGGCCAAGCTGATTTCGTGCTGTTTGACTTCCTCGACCGGCGGCATCCTTCGCTTTGGCAGGCGGGCCGGTCAGATTCGGACCGCTGGGGGCGCGGCCGGTTCCGCTCGGAGCGTGTTGCCAAGCCCGCCTGTCTCAATGCAATCCCGCGTTACTTCCAGCGATTCGGCGTCCCGCGCGACCGCTTCGCCGCATTCCTGGGCGGGGGTGGGGGCTTCGACTTCGTGCTGATTCAGACGATGATGAGCTACTGGTATCCCGGCGTCCGGGAAGTCATCGAGGATGTCCGCCGGGCCTGTCCCGGTGCCAGGATCGTGCTGGGTGGCAACTATGTCACGATCTGTTCCGCCCACGCCGAAGGCCTCGGCACCGATCTTTGTGTCGTGGGCACCGATCTCGATCCCTTGTGGCGCTTCCTTGAGGCTGAGCCGAATGCCGGGCAGGTGGGCCTATGGGAGATGTACGACCGTCCGGCTGTCGGAGCGCTCAAGCTCAGCGACGGATGTCCGTTCCACTGCACATACTGCTCCGTCCCGAGGGTCTACAGGGGATTTCGGCCCCGGTCTTTGGAACAGTCGCTCGCCGAACTGGAGCTGTTGGTGTCGCTCGGCGTCCGCGACGTGGCGTTCTATGACGATGCGCTGCTGTTCGACGCAGACGCGATCCTGACGCCTTTTCTGGAGGAGGTAGTGCGCCGGCGCATTCTCGTTCATTTCCATACCCCGAACGCATTGAACGCGCGGTTCATCCAGGCGGACCTCGCAAGGCTGATGGTCCGGGCCGGCTTCCAGACGTTCTATCTGGGCTTTGAGAGCCACTCGCCGCAGTGGCAGCAGGGCACCGGCGGCAAAGTGCATTCCGACGAGTTGGCGCAGGCGGTTCGCCACCTGGTGACGGCCGGCGCCAATCCAAGCGCGATTACCGCGTACCAGATCGTGGGCCATCCGAACAGCGATCTTCAGGAGTTGGAGGCATCGATGCGCTTCGTCCATGGCCTGGGCATCCGCGGCATGCTGGCGGATTTTTCGCCGATCCCCGGGACGCCGGACGGGGATGCCTGCCGCCGGTGGGTGGACCTGGATGAGCCCCTGATGCACAACAAGACCGCCTTCCCCATCTTTCGTCTCGGTTTTGACGAGGTGAACCGCCTCAAGGACCTCCAGAGGCGGTTGAACCGAGCGCTCTGAGCCGGGCTTCGCAGGGCGCGCTGTCAGCGTTTGATTTCTGAGCCTCCCGCCGGTATAGTGGACGGATGAATAACGCGCGCACCGTACACATCAAGAGCTTCGGCTGCCAGATGAACAAGCTGGACACCTCGCTGGTCGCCTCGGCGCTGCGGGAGGCGGGTTTTGCGTTCACTGAGAGCGTCAAGGAAGCCGACGTGGTGGTGATCAACACCTGCTCCGTTCGCGAGCACGCCGAAGCTCGCGTGATGTCGCATCTGGGGCATCTCAAGCACGCCAGGAAGCATCGGCCGGACATGATCGTCGCCGTGATCGGTTGCATGGCGCAGCGCCTGGGCGAATCGCTGCTCGCGCACGATGTGGTAAACGTCGTCTGCGGTCCCGGCCAGATCCCGCAACTCGTGCACCTGATCGAGGAGGCTTTCGCATCGAATGCCAAACGCATGGCGGTTGCGGACGTGATTCGCGATCCCGAGGATTCGTCGTCCGATGCGCTGGAGCAGTTCGAATCGGCCTACGGCCACGAAGGCGAAGAAGGCAGGGCCTTGCGGGGCCAGGCGTTCGTGCGCGTCATGCGCGGATGCGACAATTTCTGTACGTACTGCATCGTTCCGTATGTGCGTGGTCCCGAGCAGTGCCGCCCGCCGGCGCGGATTCTCGATCAGGTCCGGCGGCTGGCGGACGAGGGAATCCGGCAGGTGACGCTCCTGGGCCAGACGGTGAACTCCTACCGATATCGCAATGGGCAGAAGACCTGTTCGCTGGCGGATCTGCTCGGCATGGTTGCCGAGGTTGAGGGGATCGAGTGGATTCGCTTCGTGACGAGCTACCCGTCCGAGGAGTTTTACGACGACATTCTTCACGCCATGGCCTCATCGCCCAAGGTGTGCCACTACCTGCACATGCCGGCGCAGAGCGGATCAGATCGCATCCTGCGGGCGATGAATCGCCATTACACGGCCGAGCAGTACCTGGAGCTGCTCGCTCGCGCCAGACGGATCGTGCCGGATATCGCGATTGCAGGCGACTTCATTGTTGGTTTTCCCGGCGAGACCGACGAGGATTTCCAGGCCACCGTGGACCTCGTGCAACAGGCACGGTACCGAAACTGCTTTGTCTTCAAGTACTCGCCTCGACCCGGTACGACGGCTGACAAGCGGCATCGGGACTGTGTCCCCGACGAGGTCAAGCAGCGGCGTAACGTCGAGTTGCTCGCCGTTCAGGAGGCGGTCAGCGAGAGGCTGAGCCGTGGTTTCCTGGGACGGATCGTGAGGGTGCTTGTCGAAGGTCCCAGCAAGAAGGCGCACGTGAATCCGACAGATGCCCATAGCCATCCGCAATTGGTGGGCAGGACGGCGACGGACTGCATCGTCGTCTTCAACGGCAGTCCGTCTCTGGCGGGGCGGTTTGTGGACGTCCGCATCACGGAGACCTCTCCGCTGACGCTGTTCGGCGTACTGGCCGAGTGACCTGTTGTGGGCACTGTATGCCCTGCGGATCCACCCGTCATTCGCGACGTTTCATCTGCTCCAAGTACTCCCTGCGTCTTTGCTCCTGGCGTTGTTGGAGCGCCTCGAACTGGTCCCTCTCCAGAGGCATAGTCTGCAATTCAATCTCGGGCAGAGGACCGGCTTGGGCCAAAGCGGCCTGAACCAGCTTCGTGTATTCCTCGTGCATCGCGGCCAGGTCATCTAACGGCGCCGTCAGAGAGGCGGAAGTATCGAACGATGGCAATTCGGGCGTCGGTTGGGGGAGCATGAACAGCGCTGCCGCGTAGGAGCGAAAGCGAAGTCCCCACCGTTTCTTGCCGTGATTGTGCAGGACCATGCCGCCGTAAACGCTCATGTCCGTCGCCTCGGGCGTGTCGGCGAAGGGCCAGGAGAGCCAGCCCTGGGCCAGTCGCCTGGACGCCTCCACCTCGGCGGTGATCCATCGGGCTTGCTCGTCTTCCGTCAGATGGGGACGACCCTTTGGGGCCCCTCCGCCGTACCAACCGTACTCTCCGAGCACGACGGGCTTGCCGACGTGACAATAGGCCAGCACGTTCTGCAAGTAGGCCAGATTTCGGTCCCAGTTGCTCTTCGAACCGAACGGGCGACCCATCAGCGGGTAGAAGTGGATGGAGACGAAATCGAGCCACTCGGCCTGCCGACGTGGATTAAACGCGGAGTAGATGTGCGGGTCACCCGGACGGATCACGGGGAAGGACCACTGAATGTAGCCCACCGTAATCATGTGAGTGGGGTCTGCCTCGCGCAGCACACGAACCTGACGCTGCACCCACTCGTCTGCCAGATGCTCCCGGAACAACTGCCAGTCGTGCAGTCGGGGATTGCCCCTCTGGGCGGAGTCCCTGGCCGGTTGGATGCTCCCGATCGCTTCATCGGCCTTCAATTCCTCTGCCCACGCGGCCTTCAGGCCTTCCAGGTCTGTGTACTTGGACTGTAGCCATGCGTTCCATCCAGGCTCCCACGAGTCGATGTGCCACGGCATCTGCGGCTCGTTCAGGAGATCCCACGCGAGGATGGCGGGCTCGCCTCGATAACGCCGTCCCACCACGGTCCAGAAACGGTCGAGCGCCCTGAGCGCTTCGGGGCCTGCGAATCGGTCCGGTTTCCAGTAGGGTGGCTCCCCCTCCCAGTGATCTGGTCCGGTGAGGATGAGTCGGATGCCGGTGCGGCGGGCGATCCGGACCAGCGTGTCCAGCTTCTTCAATGCTTGCTCGTCGATGGCGTCAACGTCAGGCTGGAAGGTGGCGGCCGTTAGGAAGACCCGCGCGCAATTGACCCCCAGTTCACTCATGAGTTCAAACTGCGAGGAGATCACCTCCGGATTGAACTGCTTCCACATCTGAGGCGGCCATCCGGTATTGGGGTCGTAGTAGTTGGTCCCGAACGGCACGAAAGGGCAGTTGGATTTCACGTCGGCGAAGCCTCGACCATCCGGTGTCACGGCAATCAATGCTCCTGTCCGGCTGGACGCGCACCCCGCCAGGCTGACGGCCGCAAACGCCAATCCAGCGCACGCCCATGCTCGCCGTCTTCTCTCCAAGGAGCCTCGCCATCTGTGTCCCATGCTGATATCTCCACTGTGTGCCGGATGCACGTTGTTCGTTCGAGGCCTAATAGGCTTTCCACATGTACAGGACCTGGGGCGTGCTGAACTCGTACAGCGTCGCGCGGTCGAGCTTGAGGACGCTGCGACTCTGGACGCTCAGCATGTCCACATACAAGAAAGGCTTGCGGTATTCGACCACCTGGGCGTCCTGGATGCCGGCCAGGGATAGGGCCACCGCGACCACGTCGTCCAGATAGCCGACCTTGTCGATGAGCTTCTCCTCCAGGGCCTTGGACGCGACGAAGATGCCGCCGTCGGCAAGCTTTCGCACTTGTTCCGACGACAGGGCCGAGGAACGTCCCGCCTGGACCACCTCGACAAACCGCTCGTACGCCGGGGTGAGCAGACGTTCCTGAATGTAATCGAGTTCCTCCTGTTTCGGCGCCCGGAACGAACTGGGCCAGTCCTTCTTGTCCCCTTCGGAGAGGAACACCGGCTGTATCCCCAGCTTGTTCTCCAGCATTTCCTGGAACACGAAGTAGCTCATGACCACGCCGATGGAGCCGGTGATGGTCGTGGGCTCGGCGACAATTCGGTCGCAGGCCACCGAGGCGTAGTAGCCGCCGGAGGCGGCCATGCCCTGCATGAACGCGACCACCGGCTGGCCGGTTTCCTGGCGGTACCGAAGGATTTCCTGATAGATGCGGTCGCTACCGGAGATCGTTCCGCCCGGTGAGTTGACCGCCGCAATGATCGCTCGCACGCTATGGTCTTTGCGGGCGGTCTGAAGCTGGCGGTAGACGTGGCCGGCTTGATCGTCGTCGATCACGCCTTCAAGGTGGATCAGCACGATCTTGGCGCCGCGAGGGCCTTCGTGAATGATGGACTCGTCATAGAACCGCGCCTGTCGCGTGGCGATGACGGCGGCCAAACCGATCAGCAGCAGAAACATGCCGACGTTTGCCAGAAACGACAGACCGAACAGAATTCCCCAGAAGATTCGCGACACGCTCGATCTCTTGCGGTCTCTGGGGTAGGGCGCGTACGCCGGCGGCGGAGCGGACGGCGGCTTTGCCGGTCCTTGGCCAGGGAGAAACGTGGACTCCAGATAGTCGTTGTCTTGATTGAATCCCATCTTCAACTCCTTGAAAAGACCGCCGGCATTATAGTGGTCCGCATTCCCATCGTCAATTTGCTTGCGAAACTGCCTGTGATGCGGTCTAATGAACGTGTCTGCACAGGTATGGAAACCACCGGCGACATCGCGGGGCTGGCTTGGCAGCGGTTGAGTTGAGGGCAGGCTGGCCTCGCGTCCTTGTATCCGTCTTGTGGTGCGCAAGGCGCGACCGGTGTGCGCTTCAGTCGGCGAGGCGATACGCGTACATGGAGCGGGCGACTTCGCGGGCTTCTGAGACGATCTCCGGGTAGGGAGTATCGCAGACATCGATGAAACCGATCTGATAGTTCTCCCCGTCTCCTCGTCCGGTGGTGGCCTGATCTTTGTACTGGAACCAGTGCGTGCCTACGATGTAAGGGTTTCGCAGGGCGCTGCGCACGTAGCGGCCATACTTCTCAGCCCGATCCTGTTGGCTGGCCGTCGAGCGCAGACCGGTGTGGAACATGCCGCGATCCAGGGCGCCGAAGTGGAACTCGCCGATCATCAGAGGCAGGTCGATATCGTCCGGCAGTCTCAAATCTTCCACGCCGTAGGTGTAGCGGTTATAGCTGACGACATCGCAGAGCTCAGCGGCTGCCCGCGCTGCGAGGTCGTTGACCCACGCGAAGCGGCAACCCAGGTAGAGTTGATTCGGGGCTGCCTGACGCAGCTCGTCCCGGATCGTCTCGAAGTAGGTCCGCGCCGTCTTCTCGTAGAACGCGTGAAGGTCCGCCATCGCCTTCTGTTTGTCCGGTGCAACCTGGCTCCGAAGCAGGCTGTCCCAGGAAGAATGCTCGCTTCCCCATGCTTCGTTGAGTTTGGCTATCGTCTCGTATCGGGCCCTGAGATCCTCAACGAAGACCTTCTTGGCCCGCTGATCGGCGGGCGATGCGAGCGCTGCGACGGCCAGCGACGTGTCATCTCCCCACGACAGTTCGTTGTGAACGAAGTAACCGATACACCACGGGTCGCCGGCGGTCCGGCCCTTCTCACGGGCCAGCCGGCGGCGGAGCTGCTCGCGAAAGTCCGGATCGAAGACGTCGTAGAACTTGCCCCAGTAGCCTTCGGAGCCTTCCAGACGTCTGGACTCGAAGCCGATCGTCGCGGTGTAGGGGGTTTTCCGCATCAGGTAGATGCCCTCGTCCGACCAGTTTGCGATCGTGTTGATCCCCCAGCTCTTGAAGCGTTGATGCGTCCGCTCGGCGAAGAGCCGCTCGAAGTCCGGCCCGTACTTTCGCAGGAGGTTGGCCGGGCTGAAATCATAGGTGCGATAGGGCGAGTGATCCTTGTAGTAGCCGTGCGGGGCCCAACTGCCGGATCCGTAGAATCGGGCAAAGGGCGAGTCGGGCGCAGGGGGGTTGCGAAAATAGGCTTCCCGATCGCTGATCGGCGTGGCGTTTCCGCTGCCCACGCAGTCGATGCCGTGCGACCAGAACAGCCGGCCTTCCGGATCGACGAGCCACCACTTGCCCTGGTATTTCTGGACCCGGAAGAAGCCGGTTGCCTCGAGTTGAGGTCCGCCCAGCCAGCCGCCATATTGATTTCGCTCTTGCGGCCCCGGATGCGTCTGGAGTTCCTGCTCTTCTGCGTCCCTGTGGACCATCAGCTCCTGCGTCGCATGGGTCTTGCCGGGCCAGTCCCTATGGATGTACTGGCCGAACTCATCGATGAATGGCAGAAACGTCCCGGCGTCGAGCACCTGGATGTGCCCGCCGGCGTAAACCGGGCCGATCTCGAAGTCGTGATCCTCCTGGGGATGGTTCACAAAGACAACCAATTGTGTGACGTTGGCCGGATCGATCTTTCCCGCGTAGGCGGGGGCCGCTCGCATGCCGACCAACTCCAGCGGCGCACTGAGCTTCCACGGCACCGGGAAGATACGGACGGTCAAGGTTGCAGATGCCTGGGGGCTGACGGTGACGCTGTCGGTGACACAGTGGTGAGTGCCGTCGGCTCCTGGATTGTCCACGCGGCAGTTCACCGTGACGGACTTATCTCCTCGATTGGCCACTTCGAAGGCGATCGTTTCATAGCCGGACAGGTCCCACTTTCCATCCGGGGCCTTGAGTGTGACGCCGGGCCATGGAACCTCGTGACCCGTCCGGACGTGCAGTCTGTTTGGGCCGACCGGATCCACGCGGGCATCATTCGGCTGAACCATCTGGCCGTCGGACACCGCGCCGATGGGAAGCCTCACGGGGGCTTGCTGTGCGGCAGAGTTTCCGAGGGCCGGAATCGAAACCAACGATGCTGTGGACAAAAGCGATGTGAAGATCAGCCATCTCAATGTGCCAGGGTGTGTAGCGATTGCGATCATGACTCGTTCCTTTGTATGGAGATTGTCCGAGGCAAGGGAATGCGGCTCAGTTCGTCTGGCGCTCCAGGAGATACCACATGGTCGCATAGCTCGGCGACAGTTCGAGAACCCCGCGATCGTCTTCTCCTGGTGAGATGGGCACCTGCTGCTTGGACGAACCGTCCGGGGCCAGCGCGTGGCAGGTCCATTGTCCCTCCGGCAGGACGAGCGATCCGCGAACGGCCTCGATCCGCACCGGCGCCTGGCCCCAGTTGCGTCCGATGGTGCGCCGGTCTTCGGCGAATCGCATACCGGTGTTTTCGCATCGACCACAGGCCGTGATGAGGACTCGCTCTGCATCGCCCAGTGGTGTGACGGTGAGCGCCACGAACTCGGGTACGCTGATGCGGAGATCCCCGCGCGTGACCGTTGCGATTCGCTCTGCGTGTCCGATGTAGACCTGCGCATTCGGACCGGCCGCATGGTAGAGGCCTTTGCCGGCCGCATCCACGGACCATCCCAGCGTACTCTGTTGTGAACCGCCCACTCCACCGATGACTACCTTGGAGTCGCACGAAGGCACATACACCGCCTTGAGCATGTCCGTGCAGGTGATGCCGGCGGCCTTGGTCAGAATCCCGAGCATGTTCCGGTCGTGTTGGACGTGAAGGCCGGCCAGGCTGGCAGGCTGGTTCGAGGGATCGCCGATCTGCACGGGACGGGTCGACTGCAACGGCCCGATGGCGGCCGCGCGAAAGATGGAGGCGCCCGCCCGCATGAAGCCCCACTTGGCGGGGTTTGTGTCGATGTCGAAGAAGCTGCTGAGCGTCTGGCGGTTCCAACTGTCGCCACTGTGGGAGTACGTGTAGAACCAGACGCCGTCCCAGTCCTGGGCGGCCGCGAACGAGGCGATCATCGGGACGCATTCGGCCTGGGCGTCCAACGGAGCGGGGTGATTGTATTCGCTGACGGTGAACGGCCTGCCCGCCAGCCGTTCGGCCGCGATGCGAAATAGCGTCGCCTCGTCTGGGTAATCCGTCATCGGCTTTTGGTCGATCAGCCAGTTGCCCTGGTCCCAGGGCCGGCCGGGGAAGCGCGGGTGTTGCCAGTAGGCGTGGGAATCGATGAAGTCCATATCGCTCTGCGCCCAGAGCCCCAGCGGACCG
>Ga0116141_10003332_pt1 | contig 13632 bp, 10 predicted proteins | sample AD_UKC097_MetaG_FD_89744 | JGI IMG/M metagenome (GOLD analysis project Ga0116141, IMG submission 89744) | Active sludge microbial communities of municipal wastewater-treating anaerobic digesters from USA - AD_UKC097_MetaG | ecosystem: Engineered > Bioreactor > Anaerobic > Digestate | place: USA... | reverse complement strand
TTTATTGTTGGGGTTGTTGTAATAGGCGGTTTTGAGCACCTTGTTGTGCACTTGAGCAAAGGGCTTTAAAAAGATGTCGAGCCGAGGCAAATCATTGCTTTTCGCGGAATTGACGCCCGGATCTACCGGCAGCAGGTTCCACAACAGGTTGTGGGATACAAAACTCCAGGGTATGAAGTGGTCTATGGCATAGAGGTTTTTTTCCAAAGGCCTTCCTGTGTAAATACATCTGACGGGGCCGTTTACTTCTATGAAATTGTCCCAGTACCGGCGTTGCTTTAGCAGGGAATCGCGTTGTATGGGCTTCACCAGTTTTGAGGACAGGTCAGGAACGTTGGGGTTGCGCTTTTGCAAGAAAAGCGTCAGATTCCAGAAGGTGAACTCTTTCAGGATAACATAATTGTCTCTCAGGTAGGGGACCCAGAGGGGATTAACATGTATTTGTTCTCCTTTTATGGCATACATGCAGTTGTTGTAAAAGGTTTGGGACAGTGCTTCCACCTGGTAATTTGTAATGTGATTGATCCAGGGAGAAAGGAACCTGTACGGCACATTGATGGTGAAAACATTAAGCAAACTTTTGATTTCCGGTCTGTTCAGGTTTTTGGCGAGATCCCTTTTGAGCAGTTCTTTATCGGAGTCAATGGGGAGGTGGAGTGCCTGCTGCAGTTGAATGATCTGTCCGCTGAGCGAGTCGGATTTGCCAAAAGATATGCGGAAATAATGAACGGGGTACCAGGCCTCGGCAATCATCCCAATGATAATTTCCCAAAATGACATGCTGGTTTTGCCTTCTTTTACCAATATGTCCAGGATGGAGGCAAACCAATAAAATTTGTATGTGGCCGTTGTGTTCTTGTAGATCTGAGCCAGCACTTTTGCATCAATATTCTGATCGTATGGCAGATACATGCATCTAATATACTGAAAAATAACATAAAAGTTGTGTTTCTGGGCGCAAACAGGTGGAACCTCAGTGCGCAAACAGGTTTTACCTCCGACACCCACCACGGGCACTTTTGCGGTGTTTTTGCCCCTGGTTAGGTCAAAAACATACCCACCACGGGCACTTTTACGGGTTTTTTGCCCCTGGTGGACTTGGCTAATCAAGGGGATGTTTTGTAAAGTGCTTTATATTAGATGTTTAACAAAATATACGTTCTTTGGAAATTATGACCACGGGCACTTTTGCGGTGTTTTTGCCCCTGGTTAGGTCAAAAACATACCCACCACGGGCACTTTTACGGGTTTTTTGCCCCTGGTGTGTATTCCGGAGAACACCATACAACCGGTATTGAAATCACCAAGGTTTAGCAGGTGTGTGCAGAACATTACTGTTGCTGAAGCAAATGAACCAGAAGCCTCGGCGTACCAAAAAAGCTCCCGGTTCTTAGTGGTGGCAGCACCAATTCCAATAGCGGGGCCCACCTATTGCCTGTCTGGAATATATATCTACATTTGGAGGCGATTCAGTTTTTATGACAGAGCTTGCCAAAGACAATAAATATATTGACATTGAAAAAACCATCCGTGAAAGTAATTCAGAATTACTGGCTCGTATCCCGCCATTTACAATAAAATGGATCCAGTCAATTGTCAAACAAAATGAAATCAATCATATCCTCAATAAATATTCAGGTTGTTCAGGAAAAGATTTTCTGGATAAAATCCTGGAAGAATTCAACGTCACGATTGAGGTTGAAGGGAAAGAAAATCTTCCTGAAAACGGCAAGTGCTTTTTTGTGGCGAACCACCCGTACGGTATATTGGACGGATTGGTACTGACCCATATTGTGTCGGGAAAATACGGCCGTCTGAAAGCCATTGCCAACGATGCTTTCATGTTGGTCCCGCAATTGCACCCGTTCATAGCGGCAGTCAACGTATATGACAGGTCTTCAAAAGCCTATGTCAAAGCCCTGGATGATACTTTTGCTATGGATATTCCCATAACACATTTCCCGGCAGGAGAAGTGTCAAGAGTGTACAACAAAAAAATCCAGGATACTGTCTGGCGAAAGAGCTTTATCAGGAAAGCCATTTCAAATGACAGGGCCATTGTACCCATCTATATTTACGGAAGGAACTCGGTGTTATTCTATACGATCTTTTTGTTTAGGAGATTGTTCCACATAGAGGTGAACCTGGAGCTTATGCTGTTGCCCAGAGAGATATTCAGGAAAAGGAATAAAACAGTAAAAGTTGTCATAGGAAAACCAATCCCGCATAAAGTGTTTGTCAATTCAACGACTCACGAGGACTGGGCACAAGAGGTGCGTTCCAGGGTGTACAACTTAAGGAACATAAACTAAAACCTGCTTTTATGACTTTTAAAACCAGTCTTCGTGAAAACTGTTTTCGTATCTGGTATTGGTACGTAAATAAAGCAGACAAGAACGGCGAGATACTCTTCATGAACTTTGGGTATCATGACCAGGACCAGCTCATGACAACAGATGAAAAAAGTGAACCTGACAAGTATTCCCTCCAGCTTTATCTCCATCTGATAAATGCCGTCGAAACCGGGAATAAGGATATCGTGGAAATAGGCTGTGGCAGGGGTGGCGGCCTTTCCCATATTGCCCGCAACTTCCCCGTTGCATCTGCCCTGGGGATAGACCTGAATAAAAGGGCAGTCCGTTTTTGCAACCGTAATTATAAAGTAAACGGTTTGACCTTTGTACGGGGAGATGCCCAAAAGTTAGGACTGGAGAACGATTCCTGTGACATAGTCATTAACGTGGAATCATCACACCGTTATCAGGATATGATCCTGTTTCTGAAAGAAGTCTTCCGTATTTTACGTCCGGGGGGATACTTCCTGTTAACAGATTTCAGGTATGATCACGAGATGGAAGGACTAAAAAAAGACCTGGAGGAGAGCGGATTATCTGTAGTCCTTGAAAGAAACATAAATCGGGAAGTTCTGGCTGCCCTTGCATTGGACGACGGACGCAGGCGCGATCTTATCAAAAGACTGGCGCCCAAATTCCTTCACAACCTAGCGCTGAATTTTGCCGGGACCGTAAGGTCGGATACGTATAACAAATTTGCATCCAACAGATTTGTTTATTTCAGTTACGTATTAAAGAAATAAAAAAAAGAGACGAAAGAATATCCTTCGTCTCTTGTGCGGGTAAAGGGACTCGAACCCCCACGCATTGCTGCATTAGATCCTAAGTCTAACGTGTCTACCAGTTCCACCATACCCGCAATATCCTGTAAAACAAATGGCTGGTAACTGCTTTTGCTTCTGCAAATGATTTGCGGATGGCAAAGGTAAATTATTTTTTGGAAACAGCCGTAAAAGTCCTTCACTAAGGTTCCACCTCTTGCCTAGGTGACAGTCGCTACTGCAGGCACTACTCCCGGTAGGCAGTCGCATACACCATATGGAACGGAGAGCCTCGGCAAAAAGGAAAAAGCTCTCCGTTCCATATGGTGTATGCGACTGCAACAGAAAGCAAAAGCGAGGAGCACCCCGGCAAAAAAGGGGAGCCTCTGTTTAAGCTCCCCTTAATTGCAGCGCCAACGACTAAAAGCGTCAGCAGTTCTATCAGCTCCTATTCCGTATACCCGGGATTCTGCTGCAGTTCGGGATAGGACTTCCTTTCTGTGTGAGAGATCGGAAGCACTATCTTGAAATAGCTCCAGTCAATGGTTCCGGGGCATCCGGCAGACTCGGCAAAGTTATGCCCGTCGGAATCAAGCCGGATGATGGATTTGCCCAGACGCATCTGGTCAAAGAAGCGGTGTCCTTCACCCACAAGCTCCTTGCGGCGCTCTGTCTGGATTAGGTCGTCGGTGGCCACCACATCGGCCACATTGGGATTGGCTCTTTTGCGGATGGTGTTCAGGTATCCGCTGGCCACAGCGGCACCGGCACTTCCTTTCAGGGCACCTTCGGCTGCAATGAGGTAAGCCTCGGAAAGCCTTAACACCTTGGGGTTGTTGTAACGGAAGTTGACTCCGCCGTTACCCGGGAATTTGTTGAACCATGCCTTTGAGGGGTCGTACTGCGAATCGGTCCTTACAAACTGGGCCCGGATGTCATTGGGATCGCTCTGAATAAGGTTTATCCAGCTTACTGTGGGTATGAGCGAGGCGCCCGACGAGGGAGCTCCGTGCCACAGGTTGTGCCAGTACGAGACGTAGCCTCCGTCATCATCAATGCCGGACTGGGGCGAGACAAAGAACTCCAGGATTGTTTCCAGTGTGCCTTCCTCTTTCCAGTAATTGATATACTGATCCCGGGTGGCCAGCACATACGGCGAATCTTTGATGACCTCTGTGGCAGCGGCATAGGCATTGTTCCATTCGCCTTTATACAGGTACACCCTGGCCTGCAGCAGTTTTGCTGCCCAGTAGTTGAAGTGGCCGGTGTTTTTTGCCTTGGAAAGCAGAGGCAATGCGGTATTCAGATCTTCAAGAACACGGTCATAAGTCTGGGCAACGGTGCTTCTGGGTTGCCTGGATTCGGAAGGGGAGGTGACTTCTGTAATGAGTACAGCTCCCAGTGAGGCCCCGTTGTCTTTCAGGTAAGGATAGCCATAGAGGCGGGCCAGGTCAAAGTAAACCAGGGCCCTGACGGCATAAGCCTGGCCCAGGTAGTCGTTCTTTTTGGCAATATCGGAAGTAGTGGTTACTTCCAGGTTGTCTAAATTGGCAATCAGGGTGTTGCACCTCATGATAGTCTGGTAACACCTTTCCCAGGTAGAAAAGTAGGTACTGCTTTCAGACTCATAGCCGAGTGTATAGATTTGCACCCAGCCGGTACTCATGACCCTTGGCTGGATATTATCACCCCGCTCATCGCCCAGGAGTTGTATTGTGCCCCCGTAGTAATCCTGGTATTTCATATCTATATAGAGGCCGTTTACCGCCACATTGGCATCGTAGAGTGTCTGCATGGCAGTCTCTGCAACTACCTCGTCGGTAGGCTTGGTGTCCAGGAAGCCCTCACAAGAGCTGAACAGGAATATCAATCCCGTAAGCAACAGAATACTTAAATTATATCTTTTCATATCTTTAATTATTTACAGGTTAAAGTGACAATTCCAGGCCTATGGTCAGGGTACGCACTGCCGGGAATGTAAAATTGTAGTATCCGTTAGCCTGCACCTCGGGATCAAAATTGAGCCCGGTGAACGTGAGCAGGTTGTTTCCTGCCACGTAGATCCTCGCATTGGATATTCTCACCTTGCTAAGCAGATTCTGTGGCAGGGTCCAGGAGACGGTGAGGTTTTTGAGCCTCAGGTAATCTCCTTTCTTGAGTGCGCGGCTCGAGTCGTAGTAACCGCCCTGGCTGTTGCCGGCAACCCTTCGAGGCACATCGGTTATGTCTCCGGGTTTCTGCCACCTTCGAAGTTGCTCTTTGGACGTGTTTTTATATGAGTTGTATCCGTCATCTTCCAGGTCATCCACGGCATTATCCCATACGTAATGGCCATACTTGTAGGACCAGGCCATAGAGGCAGAGAGCGATTTGTAGCTAAAGGAGAAATTGAATCCCCCAAAGCCCTTGGGTATGGCGGTCATTCCCTCCAGGATGGTAGAAGATGCCTTTGACCTGGAAACCAAGGTACGGTCACGGGTGCCGTCAGGCAAAATGGCGTTGGAGTAGTAGAGCGGGTTTCCTGTTTCGGGGTCCACGCCGTAGTATTCACGTGTGTAATACTGCACATAAGAGTAACCGGCTTTCCAAATATGGGGTCTGCTAACGATCTGTTCGCCTTCTTCGGAAAGGGCCAGTACTTCATTTTTTAGGGTTGCCCAGTTAATACCTGCTTTCAGGGACATGTCCCGGGTCTTGATAATGTCAACGTTCAGAGACAGTTCCACCCCCTTGTTGACCATGGAGCCAATATTGGTAAGGGCACTGGTGAACCCGGTGGTAGAGGGTACGGTTGCGTTGAGCAGCAGGTCTTCTGTAGTCCTGTTGTAATATTCGGCAACAAAATCAAACCGGTCAAAGACACGTACATCCAGCCCTATGTTCCAGTTGCGGTTCTTTTCCCAGGTCAGGTCACTGTTGGCCAGGTTGGACGGGTATCCGGCTGCCTGGGTGCCATACAGCCCGTATGAAAAGACCGCCATGTAGCCAAAGTAACTGGAGGGCAGGGTACCGCTTGTTCCATATGAACCCCTGATTCTTAGATCATTGATCCATTCAATGTCCTTGATGAATTCCTCGTTGCTCAGCCTCCAGGAACCGGCAACAGACCAGAAATCACCCCAGCGGGTTTTGGGGCCGAGCCTGGACGATCCATCCCGGCGGTAAGAGCCCGATATGTAGTACTTGCTATTGTAGTCATAACTTGCACTGCTCACAAAAGAGAGCAGGTTGGAGTTGCTTCTGTAGGTGTAGCCCGATTCAAAATTCGAGGCAAGAGCCGATTCGGTCGCTCCAAAATTGGAGAAGTCAATCTTGGCCAGGCGGGTGTAGAGGAATTCTTCCTTTTCCGCTTCCCAGCCGGCCATAAGAGCGATGTTGTGCTTTCCCAGTGATTTGTTGTAGTTGGCAATGGTACTGCTCACAATGCGGTCAATAAAGCGGTGTCGGTCCGAGGCATATCCCTGCCCGTAGGCCGTGAAGTTGATGTGGCCGTAGAGCCAGGCAAACCGGTCGTGCATCTTGAGGTAGTCTTTGCTCAGAAGGCTCTTGATCTTGAGGTTTTCGGTTATGTTGAGCTCTGCCCATCCTTTGAGCATGACCCTCATCTGGGTAGCGTCGTTGATCTGCAGGTCAAACTGCGGCACGGGATTTACCCGGGTACCGCCATCGTAGAATTCCATCCAGTAGGAACCGTCTTCGTATTTAAAAGGCCAGCGCGGGGTGAGGTGCACCTTCCACAGGTAAAATACGTTGTCTTTTGCCTCTCCGTCCTGGTGGCCGCTCTGCTTTTGGTCCGAGAACTGGATAGAACCGCCCACTCTAAGGAATTTTGACATCTTATGTTCTGCATTCACATTGGCGGTGAAACGTTTCATGTATTGGATGCGGTTGATACCGTTTTCATCTGTGTAGGCAACAGAAGCAAAGACCTTGGAGTTCTCATTCCCCCCGGATATGGACACTTCGTAGTTCTGCAATACAGCCGTGCGGAAAAGCTGGTCTTCCCAGTTTTCGTAGATCAGGTTGCTTTTACGAGAGGGATAATACTTTTCAGTCATGACATCCACATAGTTGTCCAGGGAACCGTATTTCTGCCATTGTGCAGGATTGTCTGTCCCGTAGTTGCGCCAGGCTTCCCTGGTGAGGACTTCTCCTTCTTCTTCAGACACCAGGGGATAATTATCAACGGCAAAATACGATATTCCCACATTGCCCTTGAATGTTGTGACCGGTCTGCCGGCTTTTCCCTTTTTGGTAGTGATGATGACAACACCGTTGGATGCCCTGGACCCGTATAGGGAAGATGCGGCGGCATCCTTGAGCACGGTGACAGATTCAATGTCCCCGGGATTCAAGAAGTTCATGGAACTCGTGTAGATGTTCCCGGAGCTCCAGTCTCCACTGGTTGCAGGCACACCATCAATAACATACAAGGGTTCATTGCCTGCATTGAAGGAGCCAAAACCGCGGATGCGGATTTCGGGCAGGGAACCCGGTTGTCCCGATTTCTGGGAGATCTGCACCCCCGGAACAGCGCCCACGATGGCTTGTTCAAAGGTCAGCACAGGCACATCCTTGAAGCTCTCCTGCCTTAGCTGGGTGGCAGAGCCGGAATAGGACCCCTTGGTAGTGATGCCATAGGCAACCACCATGATTTGCTCCAGGCCCACAGCCTGCTGGATGAGCACTGCGTTCAACTCGGCCCGGCCATTGACAGGGATCTCCTGTGTTTCATAGCCGATGCTGGAGAAAACCAATGTCCCGTTTTCAGGAACGTTGTTAAGTACATAAAGGCCGTTGGCATCGGCTGGAACACTGGTAGCAGTTCCTTTGATCACCACAGTAGCGAATGGGATCGCAGAACCATCGGCTGCATCGGTTACCTTTCCGGTAACCCTCATTTGTGCAAAAAGCTGTACCATTGACAGGGACAGAATGCACAAAAGCATGAAAGTCCGTTTTAACATTTTTAGATAGTTTAAATGTTGGTTAAAGGTCTAGGGACGAAGGCTCACTAAAAGAGTAGGCAGGTATTTTTTCTGCCGGCAGAAGATGCTACGTTATAGCTTATCATTGGTGCCAAAATCGAAAAGTTTCATAAAAATAGGGAATGTTTTCACAAAAACAAGGCAACTTGTCAGAAAATCCAAACATTATACGATATTTTGACAATTTTATTGTACTCAGTTATAAAAAAATCAGGTTATATGCCGGTGTTCACGACAGCAGCAGTGACACATACTTAATAGCAGAAGGTTATTCTGTTCGTTATGTGAGGGTTTAATGAAGTAAACAAATCCTATCTTTGTACTATGGATGGGATGCTTACCTACAGCGTAGCTGGTCATGTATTTGGGATTCAGACTCCGGATATGGTGGTGACCAGAGGTATCCTTGCCAGTTATGACTTGTTTACGGTAGAAAACAGCACGGACAGTGACCTGTTGTTCTGTTTACAGGTCAACCGCCGGGTGGATATTCCCGATGTTCCCTGCTATGACGTAGTCCAAAGAGATGCACTGACTTATTATTTGTATCACGCAGAGCAGGGTTTGACGGTCTCCATGCAATACAACGGCCGCGAACACCGGCTCTTTGCCTCGCCCGGCTTTCAGGAAATTATATCCGATGTCACCTCCCTTTCCAGGAGTGAAGCCCAGTTCATAAACAGTTTCCTAAGAATGGCCTATGGCCTGACGGCGGTGCATTATCAAACCATAAAAGTGCACGCATCGGTCATAGAAATGAATGGGAAGGCATTGGTGTTCCTGGGCAAAAGCGGGACGGGAAAAAGCACGCACAGCCGCCTGTGGCTGCAGCACATTCCGGGTTGTTCACTGCTCAATGACGACGAACCCGTACTGCGGATTTTTGAAGACGGTACTGTCAGGGTTTACGGGGCACCCTGGAGCGGTTCCACCCCCTGTTACAGGAACGATTGGGCAGAAGTTGCAGCTATGGTGCATTTGCACCAGGGCCCGGACAATTACCTGGGCAGAATGACAGCCCTGGAAGGATTGGCGTCGTTATACAAATCGACAGCCCTGTTGCGTTCAGACCGCGAGAACAAAGACAAGGTGCTGGATGTGGTGACCCGTATTATAGAGCGCATCCCGGTATACCGGCTCGATTGCCGTCCCGATCATGAAGCGGTGTTGTTAGCCAGGGGATTATTGCCAGTGATATGGGACAGCTGATCATACCCAACGAAGTTTTCTTTGTCCATATCAAGGGAGAGATCAATGCCGGAAACAGCGTCAGGATACCGGTAAAGGGCAACAGCATGCTGCCCCTGATCCATCCGGAAACGGACGAAATTGAACTGAGTCCGCTGGACAAAAGGTCACTGCGGAAAGGAAATATCGTTCTGGCACTATTGGAAGACGGAAGGTATCTTGTTCACAGAATTGAAAAGGTGAAGGGTGAAATGGTCTTTATCCGTGGTGACGGAAACACCTCGGCAAGGGAAACCTGCACCGTGGACAATGTCTTTGCACAAGTGAAGGGGATCTTCAGGAAGGACAAAAAGATAGAGAAAAACAGTTGCCAATGGAAGTTCGCTCAATACGGCTGGCCGTCTTCCCCTTTGTTGCGGAGGATTTGCCTGGGCGCGTTCCGAAGGCTGCGGTCTTAATCCCGGAGAAAAAAAGCGATTGCGATGAAAATAAAAGAGAACATCAGAATCAAGCAAATTGGGGATGAAAAGATCCTGGTGTCCAACAACGGCAACAACCTGGATTATACACGGATAATTTCCCTGAATCAATCCGCTGCCTTTCTGTTTGAAGAAAGTATGGGTAAGGAATTTACCGTGCAGGAGTGGGCACACAGGCTGACAGGCAGGTATGGCATTGATCACGCCCAGGCTTTGTCTGACGCACAGAAAGTCGCGGACAAGCTGATGCAGGCTGGTGTCCTGTGTGAATGAGTGCTGTGGGTGCTGTGGGCGCTTGCCTTACTGCCCGGGGATGACTGGGCCGGAAGCAGAGCCGGGTTCTTCCAGAAGCTCCGTGTCTGCAGGGAAGGCTGCTGTTTCCCGGAGCTCCGTGTCTGCAGGGAAGGCTGCTGTTTCGGGGAGGGTCGTGTCTGCAGGTAAGGCTGCTGTTTCGGGGAGGGTCATTGCACTGAGGGTCGGATCAAACTCGCCCGGTTTATTCGGATCCTCCTTCCCGTCGGCGGGATCGTCGGGCTTGAGACAACTGTTCAGGCCCGTCACCAATAGCAGAGAGATTACCAGCCAGGACAAAAATGCCGTTGATAGTTTTTTGCGTTTTTTCATGGTACAAATTTATAAAAAAGTAAAGAAATCACATTAGGTTATGCCTCAACGTCAATCGAAGAAAGAGGGATCTTTGCGATCAAATTGGCTGGCGCCTAAACTTGTGCAACTGGTGGAGCGGTTCTTGCAACTGGTGGAGCGGTTCTTGCGATTGGGGAAGCGGTTCGCAAGGTACGGCCTGGATGGATTTGTTCTGGCCCTTATTGCTTCCATAGTGGTGGCTTATCTTTGGCCGCGACCCGGCGTGTACCGCGGTATAGTTGATTTACAGGACATCACCCGTATTGGGATAGCCCTGATCTTCTTTTTCTACGGGCTGAGGCTCAATCCGGCGCAGCTAAGAACAGGCCTGGCAAACTGGCGCCTGCACCTTGTTGTACAGGCGGTTACTTTCATAGTCTTTCCCGCGTTGGTTTTGCTGGCAAAAATAGTGGCCCGGGGGACCTGGGATGCGCCCTTGTGGGTGGGAACCTTTTTTCTGGCCGCCTTACCCACCACCATTTCTTCTTCCGTGGTCCTTGTTTCCATGGGCCGGGGGAATGTGCCTGTAGCCATTTTCAACGCGTCTGTATCCAGCCTGCTGGGGATACTCCTGACCCCTTTGTGGATGGGGATCCTGCTCGCTGGCACCAACGGCGGCTTTTCTCCCGCGCAGGCCATCCTGCAACTTTCCCTCCAGGTTGTACTTCCCGTATTTGTGGGGATGACGCTGCACAAAAGATTTGGCATACTGGTAATCAGACATCCACGCCCCTTCAGGCTTTTTGACCAGGGCGTCATCCTGCTCATTGTTTATATTTCTTTTGCCGAGTCGTTTTTTAACAAGATGTTCCGGGACTATTCCTCCTGGCACGTCCTGCTGCTTTGTGTTGCCATGCTGGCCTTGTTTTTCGTGGTTTACGGCCTGACAACGCTCTTGGCTAAAATTCTGAAATTCAACACCCCCGACACAATAACCACGGTATTTTGCGGTTCCCAGAAATCACTGGTCCACGGCACCGCCATGTCCCGCGTGCTCTTTCCCGGCTACACCGCCACCGCTGTCCTCCTCATGCCCCTGATGATTTACCACACCCTGCAACTTATCGTCACCAGCGCCATTGTCGGGAAGCGGAGCCTCCCTGCACATGAGGATAACCAACAGTTGTAGCTTCCTGCACAACTTACACTTTCACTTTTGCCGAGGCTTCCCGTGCATTAGCTGCCCCCGGTAGTCACTGACACCCCAAGACTGGGAAGCTTTTTCCTTTTGCCGAGGCTACCCTTGCTTAGCTGCCCCCGGTAGTCGCTGACACCCCAAGACCGGGAAGCTTTTTCCTTGTGCCGAGGCTACCCGTGCCTTGCGGTATCACCGACCGACTGCCCGGAGCAGGAGTACCGCGTACACTTGATGTATTGTGCTGGATATCAGTACCATATCAAAAGAGCTACCTTATAGAGCTCTTTTCTTAATTACTTGTTAAACAGGATAATACATCAAGTGTACGCGGTACCATGACCTGCGTTACTTACCACCTCCCCCCAAAATTGACAAAATACCGCAAAAACAGGGGAGGGTGGTAAGTAGTGAAAACAACGCGCACGCTCGTAACGCGCACAAAAACAACTAGATACATGGATTTGCGTCAAAACCGCCACTTACCACCTCCCGGAAAGCATCCTAACAAATGAATGGTGCTGCGAAGCAGCGCCTTAAATAAGCGCCAAAGGCTTTTGGCGCACCGCTGGTTTCCACCTCGTATGGTTTGGCAGCGACCAGACGGAGCTAAGCGGTGGATGCATCCCGCAATTTTCCTACCAGTTTGCGCAAATTAGCGTACGAAGCTATGCCCGTGATGATGTTGGCCATGAAGCCGGCCCACATGACACCCTGCAGGCCCAGCAGGGCATTGCCGGCCAGGGCAAGCGGTACAAACAACACAAAGGTACGTACCGTTATGAAAAACACAGAAGGGTAGGGCTTGTTGAGCCCGTTATAGGACGATGTGCTTAGCATGACCAGGCCCTGGAATCCGTAGCTGGCGCCAATGATATAGAAATATTGCCTGGCAACGGCAATTACCTGGGGGTCGTCTGTAAAAACAGAAGCAATGGTGCTTCCAAAGAACAGCAGGACCAGGTAAAGAGCCCCTCCCCACAGGAGTGAGAACCGGCAAGCATAGCCTAAAGCCCTTAAGATTCTGGGGAACTGGTGGCGGCTTATGTTCTGGCCTATGAAAATGATCAGCACCGAGCCCAGTGAGGAAATGACCATCAGGGCAAACATCTCGACCCGGGAGGCCACGCCAAAGGCAGCCACAGCCTCTTTGCCGTAAGAGGCAACGATCCTGTTGATCACGGCCAGCGACAGCGGGGTGATCAACAGGCCAAGGGAAGCCGGACCGGCTATGAATAACACCTTTTTCCATACCCCGGCAATCATCTTGAAAGAACCGGGACGCAAGGTGATGATCTTTTCCCTTTTGAAGAGGATGATAAGTATGATCACCATGCTTACGCTCCGTGCAATGACCGTGGCCAGGGCAGCCCCTTTCACGCCCATTTCGGGAAAGGGCCCTATTCCAAATATCAGAAGCGGGTCCAGCACTGCGTTGATGACGGCAGAAGTGAGCATAACCATGCCGGGTGTGAAGGTATCACCGGCAGCCCTTACGACGTTGTTCCCCACCATGGGCAGTACCACGAACGGGACCCCCACGTACCAGATGGACATGTAATCGTGGACGTATTCCAGGATATCACCAGAAGCCCCCAATAATGAAAACAAAGGTCTGATAGTCAACATTCCGGCAACCACAAACACCACAACCGCCAGCAGTCCCAGCAGGAGCGCACTGCTGGCTATGGTCCTGACGTGATCCCTTTCGGCCGTAATGATGTTGCGCGACACCAGGGAACTGGTCCCGATTCCTATCCCTTGTCCTATTCCGTTCAGGAACATGATTACCGGAAAAGTAAAGCTGATGGCTGCCAGTGGCTTCACCCCCAGCCGGCCCAGGAAAAATGTATCGGTAAGGTTGAAAATCACCATCCCCATCATCCCAAAAAGCATGGGCCAGGTGAGCGATACGAGTTGTTTGCCTATACGGCCGCTGGTAAGATTCCGGTTCAGATGTTTCATACGTAAATTTTTAATAGTAGAATTACTGCTATATAATTCTTTTTCAATACATTATATTTTAAACCGTTTGGTTTATACAAAAGCTAAAAGAGCACTCATAGGTTGATGAATGCCAAG
>Ga0116141_10003330_pt1 | contig 13634 bp, 12 predicted proteins | sample AD_UKC097_MetaG_FD_89744 | JGI IMG/M metagenome (GOLD analysis project Ga0116141, IMG submission 89744) | Active sludge microbial communities of municipal wastewater-treating anaerobic digesters from USA - AD_UKC097_MetaG | ecosystem: Engineered > Bioreactor > Anaerobic > Digestate | place: USA... | reverse complement strand
GCAAGGCGTCCGGTGCGCGGTTCAATCCGTTCGATATCCGCTCGATCTCATCCGCATCGCCTCCCTTGGAGCGTGCAACTGCCAGGTCTTGACGAGTGAGCGAAAACTGCCGGTTCTCCCGGTAAGCCTTTGCGCGGGCCAGGTATGCATCGGGATTATCGGGTTCCAGCTCCATCCGTTTCGTGTACGCCTGGACCGCCCGTTCCGGTCGTTTTGACCAGACATAGACATCACCGAGCGCCGACCAGGCATCGCCATATTTCGGGTAATTCTCTGTCACGAAGAGCAGGTCCTTCTCCGCATCTTCATAACTTCCCTGCGCGGCCAGTGCGCGACCCCGAAGGAGGTGCGTATCGGCATCGCTCGGAGTATCCTGCAGAATCGACGAGCATACTTTAACCGCTTCCCCATGTTCTCCGGTGTAATAAAGCGCTCGAGATAATCCGAATCGCCCCTCATAGGACTTCGGTTCCCCTTCAAGGATACGGCGATATTCCCGGATGGCCGTCTCATAATCTCCACGAGACAATGCCTCGTTCGCGTCTGTGATGGGTGATGCACCTATCATGGATAGTGAAACACAGAAGAACAACGGATTCATTTTTTCGCCTCCGTGGCAAATCCTTTTCGTTCCATCTTGCCCCACCCTTTCACACCGCGAATCTTGGAGAACACCGCACGGATTCGCCAATAAGTATTGAGCTGTCGATAGCCGAAATTCTCCAGAATCGCCAGCAAAAACAGTCCGATCAGATCCGAAGTTCGCGGATACCGGCGGAACGAAATTTCTTCCAGCCCCACCGCGGCCAGCGATAATGCCACCCCCAGCACAAACGCGACCAGCAGGAACGCCACAATGTAGACGGCGGTGGGCGAACCCAGGAACAATATGATCAGGAATGAAATGTAGCCCATAAACTCAATAATCGGTCCGAGCATCTCCAAAAAGAAAAAGTACGGACACACCAATAGTCCGATCAATCCATACCGTGGATTAAATAGCATTCGTCGATGTCGCCACATCGTTTCCATAAGCCCCCGATGCCAGCGGTCACGCTGGCGGCCCAGGATCTTTGTCGATTCGGGGCATTCAGTCCAGGCGACCGGATCGGGCATGTAGGCGATCCGGTATGGGATCCTATTTTCCCGGCAGTAGCGATGCAGTCGAACAACCAGTTCCATGTCTTCCCCGACAGTATCGGTAGCATATCCGCCTGCGTCCACTACCGTGGATCGTCGGAACACACCAAATGCGCCGGAGATCACAAACGTGGCATTCAGAACGCTCCACCCCATCCGTCCGGCCAGAAAGGCCCGCAGGTATTCCAGTACCTGGAACCGTGCCAGGTAGTTTTTGGGGAGTCGAATATCGGTTACAATTCCGGCGCGGATCGTACAGCCGTTCACGATGCGAATGGTTCCGCCCGCGGCGACTGTGGTTCCGTCTTCCAGAAACAGCCGCGCCACCCGGACAAGGGCTTCCCGCTCGATCAGACTGTCGGCATCCATGGCGCAGAACAATGAGGTCCGACAGAAACTCAGCCCGGCGTTCAGGGAATCTGCCTTGCCGCCGTTTTCCTTGTCAATCACCCATAGATTCGAATACCGACGGCTGTGATAAATGCCCCGGATGCGCGCGGTACGAATCTCCGCCGTTGGCGCGCGTACTGCGGGGGCCAGGTCAAACGCCTCCACCAGGCGATTCAACGTTTGGTCCCGCGACCCGTCATTCACAACCAGGACCTCGTATTCGGGATACTCCAGGGTCAGGAACGACCGGGTGGACTCCACACAGGTCGCTTCCTCATTGTACGCGGGAACCAGCAAGGTAATGGGTGGCGCACCGGCGGAGGCGATCAGTTCTTTTGTATCCAGAGAATGGAGCCGACGGACATAGTTCCGTAATGCCCGAAACGCCACCAGACTGGTTAGAAAATAGACCGCGCTGATGGCAATGAAATATCCCAATACCAGGGCATTACAGTACCAGACAAACGTCCAAAGCGCCTCGACCATAGTCAGTTCTCTCCCATCAGGACTTGTTTCGCCAGATCGGCGCGAGGGTGATCGGAATCGGCGATCTCTTTCAGAGTTTGCACCCCACCGGACTCTTTCAGCCCCTGTGCGGCCTGAATCGCCACCCATTGCGACGGGTCCTCAAAGGCCTCTCGGAGAAGCGGAATATCCTGATGGTCTCCGATGGCCCCCAGCGCGCCCGCGGCTTGCGCTCGAACGACAAAATCAGGCGATCCCAGGAGAGAGCGGATGGCGGGCAGATGCTCCGGGCGGCCGGTCTGAGCCAGAAGTCGGAGTGAGGATGCCAGCAAGTCCCGGTCCTGTTCGGTTTCAAGGACCTTCACGGCATCGTCCGCTGCGCGGAATTCGTTCAATTCCCGGAGTGCTTCGGCAGCGACCGCGCGGGCCTGCGGCGGCTGGCCGGCATCCATCAGCGTCTCCCGCAGCGCGGGAGCGATCTGCGGCCCGACCGCCGAAAGCATTGTCGACAGATAGTTCCGACTCCAGCCCTGAAACCGATGGAGACGCTTGAGAACCGGCACGGCATGTTGCGGATGCTCTTTCCGCGCAAGGGCGCGGGCTGCAATCATCGCCACCAGCGGGGAGGGGTCATCCAGAGCCGCGATAATACGATCTGTGTACTCCTCGAATCCCAGCGTGCTGATTGTCTGTACCGCACGGGCGCGACGTTCCGCGTCGCCCCCCACGGTTCGCTCGGTAATCCGGCTGAGAAACGGACGCACCAGTTCAGTCAGAATCTCTCGTTCCTGTCCGCGCAGTCTCCGCGCATACCGCATCACAAAATCCACAAAATACAGCGTGTCTTTCCGACCCACCCGCTGCTGAAGATCCAACGGTTCCTTTTCCCCGGACAGGACCTCCAGGATCGCCTGTTCCCAGGCGGTTTCCAGACGCGCCCAGTGTGCGGCTTTCCGGTTGTTCCGGATCCGCAGCAGAATGGAATAGGCCGCGAAGATGACGGAACAGATCAACAGAAAGACAATCGCCAGGGAAAGCAGAAACAATACCCGGTTTTGAAAAGCCAGGCTCAGAAAATAATCCATGTCGAAAATGCGCACCGAGGATCTCCGCAGTTATTCCGCAAGGATCCGTTCGAATTCTCCCGAGATCTTCATCGGATCGAACGGTTTGCGGATGATGCCCTTCGCCCCCAGGGTCCGCAATTGTTCTGCGACGTCGCTGTCCGTCTTCGCCGTCAAAAACACGACGGGAATACGGGAGGTCTCTTCCTGCGCCAGAATCCGGTTCAGGAATTCGGGACCATCCATGTCTTCCATCAGGTAATCCGTCAGGATGGCATCCGGCGGATTCTCTCGAACATATTCAAGCGCCTCATTCCCCGATTGAAATCCCACCACTTCATGCCCCCCCATCCTCTCCAGTGCCATCGAGGTAAGGAAGAGCATGTCGGAATCATCGTCTACCAGAAGTATCTTCATTGTCTCTTCAACAAGCGCCGAAGCCGTGCCAGAAGCTCAATCGGCGAAAAGGGTTTCGGGATATAGTCATCCGCGCCCAGATCGAATCCACGCTGAATGTCTTTCTCGCTTCCCATCGCCGTCAGCATCACAATCGGTACGGAGTTGAACGACGAATCTCTCCGCAACTCCGTAAGCAGCTCGAAACCGTCCATGGCGGGCATCTTCACATCGGCAATGATCATGGAATACGGAGATTCTTTCGCCGCCTTGAGCGCGGATACCCCGTCAGGCACGTGTATCACCTCAAATCCTTCCCGTTTCAGGCGATGCACGATAATCGAGGCGATCAGGTCATCATCCTCTGCCAACAGGATCTTCTTATTGATCGTTTCCTCGGGACCTTTGGCAAACACCACCCGGTTTCGACCCGATGTCTTGGCCTGATAGACATACCCTCCCGCCTCCGCAACTACCTCTTCCAGGGGCCTTTCGCCGGTCACGTCTGTGACTCCTGCCGAGAATCCGACCCGGAATGTCCTGCCGTCTTTGAGACGGAACTGCTTGGAGCGAAGAAGTTTCAGTGCGGTATCGAGGCTTTGTGCGGCTTCCTCACGCGACAGGTTCGGAAACAAGACGGAGAACTCCTGCTCTCCCCATCGGGCCACGAAATCCTCGCTTCGGAGCGATTCCCCAATCGCGGCGGCGGCCTTTTTCAACACCGTCTCCACTGCCGAGCGGCCGTAGGCGTTCTTAATGGATTCATAATGGTCGATGTCAATGATCGCGAAAGACAGCGGCTGTCTTGCGCGGGCCGTTTTCTCCAGCATATCCGGGAAGGCGTTCTTCAGGGCCGCACGGTTGGGCAATCCGGTCAGAGGGTCTTGACAAGGTTCCTGGGCTGAACCTGTGGCTTCGAGCAATTTCGCCGAGATCGCATTCGATATCACCGCCGGATCGAAAGGTTTCTCGAAATAGGCCTCGGCTCCGAGGGCAAGGCATTCTTCTCGTGTCTGTTTCCCCAGTCCCCCGGAAACGACAAAAACGGGAATACCTGCCGTGTGGGGTTGTTCCCGCAGAATCTCCAGGAACCGCCGACCGTCCATGTCCGGCAGAACAAGATCCAGCAGGATAAGCGAGATAGATTCCTGCCGAAGGATCTTCTGCGCCTGTTCCGCCGTCTCGACAAACAGAATCTTGCGCGCCGGATCGGAAAGACGGGCTTGAAACAGGTGTGTAATATCCGGATCGTCTTCCACGATCAGAACGGTGGTCTTCGATTTCTGTCCCTCCGAGACCGTTTCGCGAAGGACTTCAATCAACTTCCCAAGTGCGCCGGGGAAGTCCTTTTCAGTCGAGTTTTCCAGGGCTTCCGCTGTCTCGCTGATCTTGGGAAATCCATAAGTCGCTCCGGAACCGCGCAGAGAATGGGCGGTTCTCTTCACCCGTTCAACGGCTTCCGGCGCCATTTCCGGCAGGGCTTGTCGGGCCGACTCCAGGGCTTCGATCCGTGCGTGAAGTCCCTGCCGGTAATGCGCTTTCAGTTCGTCATCCATGTCAGGCATTTTCATTCCCTGCGGTTATTGCTGACTGTTTTCCCTCACCCCAATCCTCTCCCGGAAGGAGAGGGAGCGGTATCGGGCTTCCTGGAGACGCCGTCGTTTGGATTACTGAGTTGAGGCAACTCCATTCTGTACCCGGTGTTCCATCGGCTGTTGGGATAAATTGAGCACGATGCTGAATGTCGATCCCTTGCCGACCTCACTGGCGACTTCGAGTCCGTATCCCATCATCTCGCAGAAGGAGCGTGAGATGCTCAATCCCAGCCCCGTCCCCCCGTATTTTCGGCTGGTCGAGGCTTCGGCCTGCTGAAACGCTTCAAAAATATCACTCAATTTCTCTTTCGGAATGCCGATCCCCGTATCCGAAACATCGATGCGCGCCGGTTGCCCGGTCGCCGGATCCGCGATTACACGAACCGTGACAGTTCCCTTATCGGTGAATTTGATGGCATTGCCGATAAGATTGATGATGACCTGCCGGAGCTTGCCGGTATCGGCCTGGATCACGGCCAACGGCTGGGGTATATCGGCCACCAGGTCCACTTCCCGACCGCGCAGTTGTCCTTCGAACTGCGCCACAATATCGGTGATCATCGCGTTGAGATCCGTTGTCGATTTCACTACTTCCATGCGGCCGGCCTCCACCTTCGAGAGGTCCAGAATATCGTTAATCAGATTCAAGAGATGCTTTCCGTTATCCAGAATCCTTTTCAGGAAAGAGAGGTCCTGTACGGAGAGATTTCCCTTCTTGTTTTTCAGAAGGATGTTGGAGAAACCGATAACGGAGTTAAGCGGAGTCCGCAGTTCGTGGCTCATATTGGCGAGAAAGACACTTTTGGCTTTATTCGCGGCTTCGGCTTCCTCCTTGGCCCGCCGCAATTCTTCCGCAGCGCGTTTGCTTTCTGTGATATCTCGAAACATGGTGCGGATCGCCACGGGTTTTCCGTCCTCAAAACGGCAGTTGCTGCTTCCGGAAACGAGAATGCGCCTGCCGTCTTTCGCTGCAAGCGAAGTCTCAAAATCCCGCAAGGCTTCTCCATGAAGAACCCGCTGGAAATTCAGCATGCAATGCTCGCGCTCATCCGGGCAGATGACATCGAAAACGCTCAATTCGCTCAGATCCTCATCGCCGTATCCCAGCGTTCTTTTCCAGGCCGCATTCGCGTATTGAAAACGACCGTCCGGCGAGATACTCTGAATCAGGCTGAACGCGTTATCGAGAAAGTCTTGCAGGCGTTCTTCGCTTTCCTGCAGGGCCTTCTCGGCCCGTTTCCGCTCGGTGATATCTCGAGCAATCACGGTGAACAGACGCCGATCGGCCAGCGGAACCTCGCTGACCGCCAGATCCATGGGAAACCGCGAACCGTCCTTGCGTTGCCCAACGACTTCGAGCACGACCCCGAGGATATTCGGCATTCCGGTGTCCAAAAAATTGCGCATATGCTCCCGATGCCGATCCCGATAGCGATCCGGCACGAGTTCATTCACACTCTGACCGACAATCTCCGACTCCGTATAGCCGAAAATCCGTTCGGCAGCCGGGTTGAACGATTCGATTCTTCCCTGCTCGTCGATGGTGATGATCCCGTCTACGGCGTTCTCGAGGACAGCACTGATCCGCGTCTGGCTTTCGAGCAGCGCCCGGAAATTCCCAATCCGCTCGCTGTCGATTCGAATCGCCTCGATGAGAATCCCGCACGTCGAGGTGACCGGACGGAGAAAATCCACCATCGTCTCGTCATAGCCGCCTTCTCGATTGGCGATCCCATACATTCCGACCAGTTTCTTTCCCGAATAGATCGGAATCCCCAGAAAGGCAAGAAGAGGCGGATGACCTTCCGGGAGACCTCCCCGCCTGGGATCCCGCTTGGGATCATTGCTGATCACCACCTCACCAAATCGAATCACCGCGCCGAACAGCGTGTTGAGATTCCGAAACTCAAACCCTTTGTCGGCACCTTGTTTGTAGAGAAGCTGGGTTTCTTCATTCCAGGCGATATTGGTTATGGCATACGTTCTCAGGAATCGTTCGGCACCGTTTTCAACCACTTCCCCGATAAATCCGTACTCGCTCCCCGTCATCGCCAGAATATCCCAAAGCATGTCGTCAAATGTCTTCCGGGGATCCTCCGAAACGAGAAATTTGGACGTGGTGGCGTGAAGAGCTCCCAGAAGGCTTCGTTGGCGGCTCAGGATTTGTTCAAACCGTTTTCTCTCCGTAATATCCTGGGCAATTCCCAAATAGCCCGTGATCGCGCCCATCTCATTACGAATCGCTGTTACCGACAAAATGACCGTCAGGAGGGTCCCGTCCTTCCGAATGTAGGTCCATTCTCGCTCTTCATGTCCTCCCTCCCGGGCACGGGCCACAAACACCTCGAATCCTTCGATGGGACGATGGAGCTCCTGGGACAGTTCTTTTCCGTGCGTAATGACTTCGGATTTGCGATGAAAAATCTCCGGGGTTTTCTGCCCGATCATTTCCTCCGCTTTATATCCCAGCAGTTGTTCCGCACCTCTGTTGAAAAAGGTGATGGTCCCATCCGGATCGGTGGAAATCATCGAGACTCTTGTTGCGGCATCCAGCAATCCCCGAATCTGCGAGTGCGCTTCCGCCAGAGCCTTCTCGACCCGTCCCCGCTCTCGGATCTCCTGTTGAAGCCATTCGTTGGTCTCCCGAAGGACCGCAACCCGGTCTTGTATTCGCTCCTCCAGTGCCGAAACCGCTTTCTCAAGATCTTCTTTTGCCTGTGCTCTCCGAGATCCCACACGAGAAACCAGGAAGCAGACAATCGCAAGGACAATCCCGAGGACGCCGTCAACCAGCAACACGTGTCTTGTGGAAAACGGTTCCGTCGAATGGGCGCCTATATGATGCAAAAGAAAGGAAAGGCCGAGCACAAACAGCAAGGAGGGTAAAAACGCGATCCAGAATCGTGTCCAGAATGCCGCTCGTTTTGTGGGCGGTGGATTGTCGGTCATGCAATCCTCATTTCGCAAGAAGTCCCTGAATAATGTCCAGCAAGGCTAATTCATCCACAATCGGCTTCATGAGATACCCGTCGAATCCCGCTTCCAGGAACTTTTCCCGGTCGCCTGCCATGGCATGAGCGGTAAGCGCAACCACCCGAAGGTTTTGCAGGTCCGCATAGGCGCGGATTCTCTTCAAAACCTCCATTCCATCCATCTCCGGAAGCGAGATGTCCAGAAGCACCAGATCCGGTCTCTCCCGTTTGATCCCTTCCAGCGCATCTCTCCCCGTTTCGTATTCCGCAATCTCGTAGAGATCTTCCAGAATTGCCTGGACAAGGAGTCGATTGTCCGGATTGTCTTCCACGACGGCGATCTTCTTCATCGTTCCGATGGTTCTCCTTTCCCGGTCAGATGCGCCTTGACTTCCGAAAAGGCCCCCTCCAACTCGGCAATCCGGTCCGTGGCCCGGCGGATATTTCCTTCCATCGCCAGCCGCTCGATCTCCTGTGCAATCCGTTGAAGTCTTACTGCGCCCACGTTCCCCGAGCTGGACTTGATGGAATGCGCGGCACGACCGACCGCTTCGGAATCCCCCGCGGCCTTCCCCTCCGACGCCTCCCGAAGTCGTTTCTCCACGTTTTGAATGAACAGGGCGATCATTTTAGTCAGCAGATCGTCCCCGCCGATTCCACGAATTCGTTCCAGCGCTGTCGGATCAATACAGGTCTCGTTGTTCATCCTTTTTTCCTGTGTTCATGCCGGTCCGATTGAAAATGAAAAACCTCATGGAAATCCAAAGAGGTACAGATCACCGCCGACCGGATCTCCTGTCTCCGCGTCGCTCCGTGGTGGCCATGCGCCGCTGAGGACCTTTGGGTGCTTTGCTCTTTGCTTCCTCTTCGGGAGCCTCGTCCGGATTGGACGATTCACCGCCCGCTGACTCTTCCGGCTGCAACACGCCTTCCATCTGCAACGCCTGCAAGAATCGGGGTGTGGTCAGCGAGCTCTTGATGACATAATCATTCGCTCCCAATTTCAAAGCGGTTCTCACGGAGTGAGGGCTATCATCAACCGTCAGCAGAATCACACGCACCTTCTGATCGATTTCACGCAGAAATCGAAGCACCGTCAATCCCCCGCCCTGCGGCATTTGAATGTCCAGGAGGACAATATCCGGTTTCGTTTCTTTGAACAGGTTCAGAGCCTGTATTCCTGTTTCTGCTTCTCCGGCAACATCAAAATGATTCGTTCGGAGGATCGAACGGATCAAGAGACGGGCATCCGCATCGTCTTCACAGATCAGCACACGTTTGGCCGCGCACATCTCCGGTGCTCCTTCTCAGGATATCTCGACCTTTCCAACCACCATCCTAGCACGAATCCTTCGACCTGTTTGAGATCAATATGTACTCCGGCAAGGTCATTCCGGCAAGACAGAAAGGACTTGACACTGCCATCTCCGACGCCAATGATAGAACAAGATACGAAATGCAGGAATTCATCACAGGGTGGCACTTGCTTTTTGTGCCGAGGGAGGCTTGCCATGAACGAGACCCCGTTGCTTGGACAGATCATACGAATTCTGGACGATCATCGTCTTGTGGCGAATCGCGGTTCGGCGGACGGCTGGGCCAAGGGAGACCTTCTGGTGGTTTTCGAGGAAGGAGATGAGATCCTGGATCCCCAAACCGGGCAATCTCTGGGCAAACTGGAGCTCGTGAAGGCCGAAATGGAAGCCGTTCATGTGCAGGAACACATGTCCATCCTGATGGCCCGGCTGCCTCATCTGGCGGAACAGCCCCACACGGTCATGTCCGCCCTTCTGACACACGCTCCCTCCGGAGGGACGCTTCCGGGCGTGCTTCCGACCGAACGGGGACCACTTCCCATCCAAAGAGACCAGATCTCCGGCAGACCCAGCGTTAATCCGATCTCCATCGGGGATTCGGTGCGCAAGATCTGACATCGCCCCGCTCTTCAATTCGTAATTCGTAATTCGTAATTCGTAATTTCTTCACCAATATCCCTTCATTTTCACGGATATTCTTGTAAAAAACGTGCGGAGAAAGAGAGAAACCGCCATGGATCGCGCTGTATGGGCCACGAAGAAGAAAGGAACCGCCGAGGAGCGGATGATCGCATTGAGTGCCGGACGGGATGTCACGGTTGTCCCACCGGCGGATGAACTGCTGATTCCGTACGACCTGTGGACCAATCGGGCGCACAGTATCATGCTGGCGGAAATCGGCATCTACCAAAAGGGAGAACTAAAAAAACTTCTTGAAGCATTGAACGAGATCGAGACTCGCTTCGAGCGCGGAGTGTGGAAACTGAACCCTGCATTGGAGGATGTTCATATCTGCGTCGAGGCCGAGGTGGCGCAGGTTGCCGGAGAGTCGATCAGCGGGCGGATGCACTCCGGGCGAAGCCGGAATGACCAGTCGGCAACGGATGTCCGGTTGTACCTGCGGGATGCCCTCTTGTCGTTCCTGGAGGAATGGCATGTCCTGCTGCAGTCTGTTCTGAACCACGCCGAGAAGCACCTCGATACGGTCATGCCGGGATTCACGCATCACCGCCCGGCAACGATCACCACATGGGGACACTGGTGCGCATCGTACGCGGCGGGCCTGCTGCGCGATCTCCAGCGTTTACGCGATCTCTATCCCCGCTTGAACCGCTCCCCGCTGGGCGGAGCGGCAAGCTATGGAACAACCTGGGAGATCCACTGCGAGCGCACCGCCGACCTGCTCGGCTTCCATGGACCGGAATTCAACTCCCTGGACGCCGTGGAGAGTCGCGGAGAAATGGGGGCAGACCTTGCGGCCGCCTGCGCGCAGTTCATGCGTCATGCCGCACGGATTTCCCAGGATCTCATTTTGTTCTCCATGCCCGCCTTCTCGTTTCTCAGCCTGCCCAAAGCCTGGACCACAGGCAGTTCCATCATGCCACAGAAACGGAATCCGGATCTCCTGGAGGTCATCAAGGGCCGCGCAACGGTTGTCATGGGGCATACCCAGGCATTGCTCGCCGCAAACCTGGGAAACTTTTCCGGATACAACCGGGATACCCAATGGACCAAGTTTGTAGAAATGGATGTCATCCGCGAAGTATCAGGGATCGCCGACGGCCTTTCCGGATTGCTGGACGGGCTGGAGATTCACGCGGAGGCGATGAAGAAGGCCACAACACAGGGATTCATCGAAGCGGTGGATCTGGCGGATATGCTGGCCCGTGAGCGCGGACTGACATTTCGTGCCGCGTATCGAATCGTCTCGGATGCCGTTGCCGCGTGCGAAGAAACGGGACGCTTCTCCCTGGAACGTGTCAATCATGTGCTGAGCGAAACCGGCCAGGAGGTCCTCACGGACTCCGAGTTCGCCGCTATTGCCGATCCGGCGGAGAACGTGCGTCGACGTCACCAGGCATTCGGTCCGCATCCCGACCGGGTCCGAGAGTCTTTTGAGCAAATCGCTCTGCAAGCCCAACCCCTCAAAGCCTGGTGCGATCGGGAGACGCAAAGGCTTGCGCAGCTCCGCATGACCGTGAGGGAGTATGAACTGCTATGACGCAGCCTGTCGTCCGCCTGGATCGCGTCACCAAATGCTATCACCTCTCTCATGAACAGTACTCTACACTGAAGGAAAAGATCCTGCGCTGGGGAGCGCGTCGCGTTCGCTCCGAGGAATTCCTTGCCCTGCGGGAGGTCTCGCTCGATGTCCATTCGGGTGAGATTCTCGGCATTATCGGCGATAACGGGTCCGGGAAGAGCACACTCCTGAAAGTCATTGCGGGAATCACCAATCCCACCTCCGGCACATTGACTGTCCAGGGGACAATTGCCTCCCTTCTGGAGGTCGGTGTGGGCTTTCACCCGGATCTCACCGGTCGTGAGAATATCTTCCTGTCGGGCGCTTTGCTGGGCATTCCGGAGGCAATCCTCAAGGCACGTGTGCAGGATATCATTGACTTCTCCGGGATCGGGAAATTCATCGACACGCCGGTCAAGCACTACTCTTCCGGTATGTTTCTGCGCCTGGGTTTTGCGGTGGGCGCGTATGTCGAACCGGACATTCTGCTGGTCGATGAGATCCTGGCAGTCGGAGATCAGCTGTTCCAGCGAAAATGCGTCAGCCATCTCCGGCAGGTCGCGGCATCGGGCAAGACAGTGATTCTGGTTTCGCATGACCTGGATGTTCTTCTGGCGTTGTGTACCCGGGCGGTGGTCATGGATGGCGGAGGAATTATCGGGCAGGGGCATCCCTACGAGATGATCGGCCTGTACCGTCAGCACCTGTTCGAACTCAGCCGGGCAAGCGGAATCGCGCCACCGCCTGAGGTTTCCCTTCGGAACCGGTTCGGCGATATGCGCGCGAGGATCACCGATGTCAAGATGTACGATAAAGAGGGCAAAGAGCGTTATGTGTTCGATACCGGCGAGTGGGTGCGGGTCGATCTGCATTACCATTCCCCGGAGGTGTATCCCGATCCGGTTTTCGGCATTGCCATTCATGACGATGATGACAACGCGTTTATTACCACCGGCACGCATATCATCCGTGGAGACCTGCCAGCCTTGCGCGGAACGGGAATCTGTCGCTTTATGATCGAAGAATTGAATCTGCTGGAGGGATATTACAGCCTTTCCGTTGCGTTGACCCAACGGGATGCCGGACCGGGATCCTCGATGAATTTCGTACTGGGTTCCGATTATCGCAAATGCCTGTGCCCCTTCATGGTTCGACCGGGTGAGAAAGGACGCGGTGTTCGGGGAACCGGCTACATGCCTTTTCGAACCGAACTGCTTCCGAAACAATAAACATTCCTCGTTTCCCTGTCCCATGCGGCCTTTTGCCTGTTGTTCCCCTGTCGTATATTCCCCTTGAGCTGATTGGATTGAAAGCGAGAAGAGGTATTCCAATGGGTGACAAGAAGGACAAATCCAAAGATTCCGCGCCCACGCAGGATGCCGCACCGGAGAAACCGGTAAACGGATCTGCTCCCGAAGAGGACAGTTACGCGGATGCCATGCAGGCAAGGATCGACCGCCTGGCATCCCAGGCAAAAAACACGCACCGGAGAAGCTTTTACACCACCCTGATCACGTTTTTTGTGCTGTGCTTTATTGCGGCCGGTGCGCTATTTCTGTTGAAAAACTGCAAGGGGGGTCAGCGATTCAAGGAAGCCTTTGGCTGGCAAAAACGACGGTATTGAGATCTCTATTGATTCTTCAATGGAAAGGGGATTGTTTTTACCCGCTCCGGTGGCCGGGCCACCAGCTGGCTACTGTTGAAGCGAGAGAGGAGAGAATCCCGAAAAAGACGGCCAATGGCGCGTAGCGGGACGGCGTCAGGCGATACCCCACACACCACTTGAGGAATTCCATCTTCCAGCGTTCCGCATGACGTCCTTCAGAGGCCAGTTTTTTGCGGTGGCACTCGAACGCGGAATAGTAGAAGTCATTTGCACGACGGCGACGACCGAATCGCTCAAACTGCCGTGCGATCCAGCGATATTCGTTTCCCAGTTCCGTCCACTCTTTCGGACTCTGCGCGGTGTGTTCCGGAAGAAGCTTCGGGCGGCGCAGGAATCCCTCTCCCGGCCAGACACAACCCGAGAGATCGCACGACAAATCCAGGTCCGT
>Ga0116141_10003319_pt1 | contig 13645 bp, 8 predicted proteins | sample AD_UKC097_MetaG_FD_89744 | JGI IMG/M metagenome (GOLD analysis project Ga0116141, IMG submission 89744) | Active sludge microbial communities of municipal wastewater-treating anaerobic digesters from USA - AD_UKC097_MetaG | ecosystem: Engineered > Bioreactor > Anaerobic > Digestate | place: USA... | reverse complement strand
GGAGTGATAGTGCGAGATATATTTTCTGAGAAGATCCTCCTCAAAAGCGTCGTGTCCTGCAGGAACAGGTGTATGAGTTGTGAAAAGGGTTGATGACCTTACAGCCTCAACTGCCTGGTCGAAGGTCAGATGATGATCTTCTATAAGCTTTCTCAGCCTTTCAAGGCTTATGAAAGCCGAATGACCCTCATTGCTGTGATAGAGATCAGGTTTCAGACCCATGGCATTGATGGCCCTGATACCTCCGATGCCGAGAATAAGTTCCTGCCTGAGGCGGTTTTCATGGTCTCCGCCATAGAGGTAATGTGTTATGGAACGGTCTTCGGGCGTATTATCCTCGAAATCGGTATCGAGAAGGAAGAGGGATACTTTACCAATTTTAGCCTCCCACACCCTGACCTTAACGCTTCGTCCGGGCCACACAATGCTGACAGTCAGATGCTTTCCGTCAGCATCCTTAACCGAATCGATGGGAATTCTCGAAAATTCCTCGGCTTCATAGATTGTTAGCTGTTCTCCTTTGGGTCCGAGTTTTTGCTTGAAATATCCGAACCTGTACAGTAGTCCTACACCTATGATCTGGACGTTTGAGTCGCTGGCTTCCTTCAGGTAGTCGCCTGCCAGTATTCCGAGACCTCCTGAATAGATTTTCAGGCACGGATGGATCCCAAACTCCATGCTGAAATATGCCACAGAGGGTTTTTCGGTGTTCCATGGCCGGTCGAGATATTCCCTGAACTCTTTGTAGATACCTTCAAGGTCTGTCACAAATTCCTCATCGTCTTCAAGAACCAGAAGACGTTTATAGTCTATTTTCTCGAGCATCAGCTTCGGATTATGATGAACTTCCTCCCAGAGTGAGGGGTCCATACTTCTGAAGAGGGCTTCTGCTTCGGAGTGCCACGACCACCAGAGATTGCCTGCTATTTCCTTAAGTGAGGAAAGCCTGTCGGGAACATCGCTTTGAACGTATATATCTTTCCAGACCGGAATCTGGTGAGGCTTTCTTATTTTCAGATCGGGGGCCTCGACAAACTGGGCAAATTCCCTTGGTTCATCCCTTCTGGCCTTACTGTTCTCGAGGGCAATTTCGTAGGCAGTGAAATAGTGTTTTACAAGGTTATCCCACATTGCTATCCTTGAGATCTCATGGGCTTTTTTTCGTGCCTCACCTATCTGTTTGGCGTCAAGTCCGATAAATTTCCTGATGAATTCCTTCATTTCGTCGACGACTCTGGCCTCGTTGTCGTCGGTCCTTTCAATTATCGCAATCCCGTTGCCCGGGTCGCTGAAGTAATCCTTCACCCACAGGCCGAATCCAGAAAGAGATGTAGTAACTGTCGGAATGGAGAACATCAGGCTCTCAAGCGGGGTATAACCCCAGGGCTCGTAATATGATGGAAAGACTGAAAGGTCGAAACCAATAAGCAGGTCATAATAAGAAAGGTTAAAGATGCCGTCGTTACCATTGAGGTATGAGGGTGCGAAGATTATCTTCACCTTATCGTCAGGGTTGTTTTCCAGCCCGTTATTCTTTATGTTCTGAAGTACAGGGTCCGATGACGGGTAATGCAGACAGTGGGTAAGGTACTTGTCTATCCCGTTCACCTGGCCGTTGTTGTTCAGGATATCGACAAGGTCCTGCCGCGGGCCCTTATGATAAGCCGGCATGAGGAGGAAAGCCACGCATTCCTTTTCCAGGTCTGCGTTACTGTTGAGTTTTCCGAGTGAATCGATGAATATATCGACACCCTTGTTCCTGTATTCGTATCTTCCGCTGTTTGCAATGAACATGCATGATTCAGAAAGTTTGTAGCCGAGTACTGCCTCAGCCACTTTTTTAAGCTTTTCCCTTGCCGCAGCCCTTTTCTCCCCGAAGACATCGCTTGCCGGGACAAATGAATCCTCAAAACCGTTTGGTGTTACGATATCGACATCTTTTCCAAGAAAATGGGAGCATTCGCGTGAAGTGATCTCGCTTACCGTTGTAAATACGTCGGCTTCGGCAGCTGACAGTTTTTCGAGAGATTGTTTCGCCACAACATTGAATTCGCGTGAGATCTGAGCAGGGTTATATTCTTTCATTTTCCCGTAAAGAGGCCTGTTGTTTCCGGCTATGCTTCTTCCGAGTACTGTAGCATGGGTTGTGAAGGAGGTGGCAATCCAGGGAACATTTTTCTCGAGGTAGAGGATCCCTGTTCCCGTCATCCATTCATGGAACTGTGCCACAATATTGTTTTTATCGCGAAAGAAGGTTACGAAGCTTTCGATTACTTTCCCGGCAGCATATCCGAAAAGTGCCGGTTCGACATAGTCCCACTGTCCGGTTATGCTGTCGAGCTTGTAAGTTTCCCAGAAACTGGCGAAGATCTCGTTCTGCTGACCGAAGTGGTGTGTAAAGTCTATCAGGAAAACGATGGGTTTTCCTGCTATGTTCCATCTTCCTGTTTTAACCTTGAGGCCTTCATTTGCCGCCATTATCTTCCATTCGGCAAACATGTTGTCGTCGGGAATGAATTCAGGATTTGTCACTTCTTCTCTCCACACGTCGGGACCTATAAGGATATAATTGTCACCGAATTCATTTACAATGTTCAGCGCTTTTGTCGAGATAACAGTATGAATTCCTCCGACCTTGTTGCAAACTTCCCAACTGGTCTCAAAAACTAGTTCAATATTCATCATCAGATATGTTGGTTCAGATTAATTATGCGATTTCTTTATTTTGCTTTACGTGTTCTGGTTGAGGTTGTTGTCTTTGATTTCTTTGCTGTTTTTGTTCTGGATGAACTTAACAGAAGCATATTACCTGCGAGAGACGGTTCTTTTGTGAGGGTTCCCTTAGTTGCTTTCTTTGTCCTGTTGCTTTTCCGGAGTGAATCAAGTTCGCTTGTCAGCTGATCGATCAGGGATTCTTTTTCCTTAAGGAGGTTATTTAGTTTCGACATTTCATTTACCTCATGGCTGTCGGGGACAAAGCGCTTAAGTCTTATTTCAAAGTCGCTAAGAACGTTCATATAGTTCATGAAAGCGTCATAGGGTGTGTCGTAGGGATTAAAATAAGCATGAACTGCACCGTCTGAGAAGAATTTCGTTGCCATGTAGTAGAAATGGTCGCTTGCCTGGAGGTATTCCCAGTCCTTTTTTATCTGGGCATCGTCACACATTCTGACTTTTTCGGAAAGGCTGTAGAGTTTGTCGAGTGCGGCTGACTGAAGTTCATTGCCGCACCATGCTGTAATATCCCTTTCCTCGTCGGCCCAGGAGATAGGTGAAGGTATGTTTATCGCGGAGACAGGCTGAAGGTAATCAGCTACTTCGGTGGGAGTCATGAATTTGAATGGTGTTTTCTTAAGAATGGCTCCCGGCATATGGGCAAGGAAGTCGAAGATACCTGTTTCCTTCCTGTTATGCTCACCGAAGGTCTCATAATCGAGAAACACGTTGATGAGTTCGCTTTTGGAAGCAAGTTTATTTACCCAGGTGGCATATTTGTCGGCAGTAAGGGGCCATTCGCTCCAGTTGGTATTTGAGAATCTGAAAGCGATGTCGTCGCTCAGCACGAAATTGCGGAGCAAGACCTTAAGCCGTGGATTTATGGAGTTGCAATAGAGGTAATTGGGGCTCTTCCATCCAAGAACATGTTTTGCCCCTTCAGTAAGAATTGACTTAAAGCCCATATCGGCCACCCATGAACCAATCTGATCAGAATAGATTAGCTCTGTATTTCTGAATGAGGTGGGTTCCACTCCGAGATGTTCCTGCATCATTGCCTTATGAGCCCCAACCTGACGTTCAAACTCAGTCCGTGACCTTACTGAAGCAAGTGAATGAGATTCCGTTTCGGCAAGAAACTCGACCATCCCGGTTTCTGCGAGGGTTCTGAACGACTCCAGCACTTCGGGAGCATATAGCCTGAACTGCTTTATTACCAGGCCGGTCAGGGAGAAAGTTACCTTAAACTTCCCCTTGTTTTTTAAAATCTGATCCAGGAGGATCTCATTGGCAGGGAGATAGCATTTTTCTGCCACCTTTCGCATGATTGACTCATTGGTAAAGTCATCATAGTAATAATGGTCGTGGCCGAGATCGAAAAACCTGTATCTTTTTAGCCTGAAAGGCTGATGAACCTGAAAATAAAAGCAAATAGCTTTTTTACCTGTTAGACTCATATCTAGTTTTTATTTTGCCAAATCACTCTGTAATAAATGTCTCTCACGTGCCGTGCCGAGTTATCCCATTTCAGCCTTACCACCTCTTCTTTCCCGTTCTTTATGAACATCTTTGAGAGGGCGGGATAATTCAGTATTGCATAAATGGCATCGGCCATTGCATCGATGTCCCAGAAATCGGTTTTTACCGCGTGAGTCAGTATTTCCGAAACGCCTGACTGTTTGCTTATTATAACGGGAACGTTTGACTGCATCGCCTCGAGGGGAGATATCCCGAATGGTTCCGACACCGAAGGCATAATATACACATCACTGATGCTCAGCATATTGAAAACATCCTTGCCTTTCAGGAAGCCAGTAAAGTGGAAGCGGTCGGTAATATTAAGCGCAGCAGCCCTTCGCATCATCCTTTCCATCATATCACCCGAGCCGGCCATTACAAATCTGACATTGGGCATCATTTTAAGAACTTTGTTTGCCGCCTCGATAAAGTATTCAGGACCTTTCTGCATCGTGATCCTTCCGAGGAAGGTAACAACCTTATCCTCAAAGCCCTTGTTGACATCAGCATCGCCTGAGAGCTTAACGGGTTCAACTGCGTTGTATACTGTTTCCACCTTTTCGGGATCGATATTATATTTATTAATAACGATATCTCTCGTAAGGTTACTTACAGTTATAATTTTTGAGGCGGCATCCATACCCATTTTTTCGATCCTGTAAACATCGGGGTTCACGTTTCCCCCGCTGCGGTCGAAGTCAGTTGCATGAACATGTATCACGAGAGGTTTCCCCGAAACTTCCATTGCTGCTATTCCAGCGGGATAGGCGAGCCAGTCGTGAGCGTGTATAATATCAAAATCATTTTCCTGGGCAATTACTGCAGCCACAACTGAGTACCTGTAGATCTCGTCCATAAGGGACGTGTCGTATCTTCCCGAGAAGTCGATTGTACCCTCGTTGTTTGTCTGGACGACAAGTTTATGTCCGGTTGTTTCTGAATTGATTTTCTGGTAGTACTGTTCCGGGTCGGTATACGGGACAATTTTCGAGGATATTTCAATCTGTTCGATAGGGCGTTTAAAGCCTTTGTAGTGTACCTGCTTGAATGCCACGGGCACTTTGTTGGCCCCGATGAGTCGTACCTTTGTCTGGTCTTCGTCTCCCCATGCTTTGGGAACAACAAAGATTACTTCAAGGTCTTCGAGTGTCGACATCCCTTTGGTAAGGCCGAAACTGGCCGTACCCAGTCCGCCGGAGATATGTGGCGGGAACTCCCAACCGAACATTAGTACACGCATAGTGCAAGCGGTTTAGATATTAGAAAATTTTGTATCAAGAATATCAATGATCCTCAGTACTTCACCAACACTCCACGCCTGGGAAATTGTTCCGTTAGGGGCATGCGGAGGGTCGCCATCGTAGATCTCGGATATAGTGCTCACACCGTGTTCACTCATCACCTCCTCCAGTCCGTAGATAAGTCTTTTCACCTTCTGCACACCCTGTTGCCCGTATACTTTGAGCCATCCTTCGCAGAACGGACCGTAAAGCCATGGCCAAACTGTCCCGTTATGATAGGCGTTATCCCTCTCTTCCTGATCGCCTCCGTAGGTTCCCTTGTAAAAAGGGTGGCCGGGGGAAAGAGTTCTGAGTCCGCGGGGTGTTACCAGCTCTTTGTCGGCAATTTCGAGAACACGCTGCATCTGTTCCTTTGAAAGCATGGAATAGGGCAGCGATACTGCAATTACCATATTGGGTCTTACGAAATAGTTTTTTCCCTCCTCGTCATTTACATAGTCAGCAAGATAGCCTTTCTGGTGGTCGCAGAAGAGTTCATGGAACGAACTGTTAATAAGTCCGGGAAGACCTTCGTATTCCTTTATGAATTTCCTGTCTTTCACCTGTGCCGCCATGTCGAGGGCGAAGCATACCGCGTTGTACCAGAGGGCATTTATCTCGACGGCATAGCCTTTTCGCTGGGTAACGGGGATTCCGTTGACAACTGCGTCCATCCAGGTAAGGGATTTTCCGGGCGCTGCAGCATAGATAAGTCCGTTTTCCCTCATGCCTATATTAAAGGATGTACCCTTTCTGTAAGCGTCAAGAACGGCCTTCATCGACTCACCGTATCTCTCCCATGCATCAGTTCCCCCGTTGGCGAGGTAGTTCTGCACGGCCCAGAAGAACCACAAAGGTGCATCAATCGAGTTGAAAGCAGGATTATCCTCTGTTCCCATATTCGGGAAAAGTCCGTTCTTCATTTTTGCCACCTGTGTGTCGAGCACTTCCCTGTAGAGTTTCAGTTTCCTGTTCGGTCTGGCCAGGGCAAGCCCCGGAAGGGCGATGAAGGTATCCCTGCCCCAGGAACCGAACCACGGATATCCGGCTATGATCAGGGTCTTTCCATCCCTTTTTTCAACGAACTGCTGCGAAGCATTCTTGAGGCAGTTTATGAATGAATTTCTGGGAATTTTTCCGTTGACCGTTTTTGTAAACTTGGTTTTGAATCCGGATGGTTTTTCTTCTTTTGTAGATGCAGAAAACACTATCTGGTCTCCCTCTTTTGCATCAACTTCAAAGAATCCCGGCGTAAAAAGATCTTCTGAATAATCGTATCCCCTCTTCTGTTCCTCAGGATATTCGACACCGAGGTACCAGTCGGGCACATGAACGAACTCGGCCTTTGTGCTGAACTGCATGTGAAGCGGAGGGAATCCTTCATACAACTGTGAAATGATCCCGTTCTCTATAAAATCAACCTTGGTGTTTGCTGCCAGATTCGCATGGGTAAGCTCATGTATGTTTCTGAAGGCGAGATAGGGACGTATCTGAAGCTTCATCGGTTCGGAAGCTTCCAGGATCGTAAAGCGCGCCAGGTACTGCTCCTCGTAATGTACAAGAAGCCTCTCGTGCTTGAGTTTTACGCCCCCCACCCTGTAAATCCTCGAAGGAATTGACTCCATTTCGAGCTCTTCAATGTACTTGTGTCCCTTTGGGCTGAAGTAGTCGCCCTTGTACTTTCTGATTCCGACATTGAAACTCCTGTCGTTGTTGACAACCGTTACATCAAGGGAAGAGAGCAGGACATGCCTTTCGCCACCGAAAGCATCGACCGGACAAATAAGCAGCCCATGATATTTCCTTGTATTGCATCCGACAATGGTGGTGCAGGAGTATGATCCGGCCCTGTTGGTCCTCAGCACTTCCCTTTTTAAGGAATACTCCAGATTTACTATCTGTCCCTTTTCAAACTTTATGTAACTCATATGCTATTGTTTTCTTTAAAACGGGAATTAAAAACATTTCAATATAATTGTTTTTATTAAACCTTGCAAGAGAAAGAAACGCCGGAAGAAATAAAGTTACCGGTAAGCGGACAATGCGTTGACAGGCTGTGTGAGGTGTGTATAAAATCACCAACCGGCATTGCCAGACCAAAAAAAGAATAACTTTGCATCTCGATAATTGACTTTTAAAAAAAGTATTGTTGTTTCAATGATCAGAAAACTAATTATATGCCTGATTTGTTCAGTGCTTTTGTCATCCTGCGCTAAAAAGAAAGCAGAAATAACCGGAATTCTTGAACAGCCTCGTCCGGGTGTGTTCCTTTTTCTCCAGGAGCTGTCGGACAATGACCTTACTACTGTCGACTCACTTTTGATCCCTGAGGATGGCAGTTTTGAGTTCAGAACGAAGGTTAAATCCACGTCTTTTTATCTGCTCAAAATTAATCAAAATAACTTTCTGACAATGCTTATTGAGCCGGGAGAGAAAATAAAAATGACTTCTCATTTTGATTCCCTCAATTATCCTGTGATGGTTAGCGGCTCTGAAGGTACGGAACTGATGTCAGGGTACAACAGGGTTGTTCTGAACACAATCCGTAAGCTGAGGCAAATAAGTGAAACACACGACCGCAATCTGGGCAGAGCAGATTTTGCTTCCCTTGTCGATTCGCTTGAGAATGCTGGAAACGTTCATCTTTCAGAACTTAACAGTATCACAAAAAAATATATTGACGAAAACATCAACTCCCTTGCCACCATTGTTATACTCAATTCCCAGATCTCCCCTGGTGTCAGGATAATAAATCCGGAATATGATCTTGATTATTTCTCTAAAGTTGATTCGTCACTTTTTAGTAAATATCCTGAAAACGGGCTTGTAATTTCCTTGCATAACATGGTGAAAGACATGAAGGCTCTGGATGAGAACAGACGTCTCAATTCCCTCGAAGGGGAGGCTGGCGCTGTTGCCCCCGACATTGCACTGCCTTCCCCTGAAGGCGACACAGTCAGGCTCTCTTCCACCAGAGGTAAATATGTACTGCTCGATTTCTGGGCAGCTTGGTGTCCTCCCTGCCGGAGAGAAAATCCCGGGCTGGTGAGAGCTTACAATACATATCACGACAGGGGATTTGAGATATTTCAGGTGTCGCTCGACAAGACCAGGGAAGCCTGGCTGAAAGCTATAGCCGACGACCGTCTTGAGAAGTGGATCCATGTGAGTGATTTAAAATACTGGAATTCGGTTGTTGTCCCTCTGTACGGGATCGAATCGATACCTGCCAGCTACCTGCTCGACCCCGGTGGCCGCATCATTGCAACCAACCTGAGGGGTGAAGCTCTTCATAGAAAGCTGGCCGAATTGTTTGACTAAAGCGAAACTGACAACCGGAACAATCTAATCCACAATACAGACAATGAAAAAAACGATAATACTTCTGCTACCTCTCATATTAATGGCCGGATGCCGCAACAAGGAATCGTTTTCAATTAAAGGAATTGTTGATAATGCTGACAGCAAGACTCTTTATCTGAGAAAGGTTGACGTCAACACCCTTGTAATGGTCGATTCATCGAAGACGGGCTCCGGCGGAAAATTCAAATTCAAAGTAAAGGCAACTGCTCCTGATTTTTACCAGCTGGGTTTTTCCGAGACTTCCTTTCTCACCCTTCTGGCTGAGCCCGGAGAGAAGATCGGAATGAGAATTAACGGAGCCAATCTTTCCATCGATTACACTGTTACGGGATCGGAAGGCTCCGGGAAAGTAAGAATGCTTGATCTCAGGCTGGCAAGAACGAAAAGCAGGCTTGATTCTCTGCGAACCCTGTATGAAGCAGCTTCTGCAGAGCCGGATTTTGAAGAGAAAGGAGCTCTTCTTGAACAGGAATTCAACAACACTGTTTCCGACATACGAAGAAAGACCATCGAGTTCATCATCGGCAACACTACCTCCCTTGCATCGCTGAAGGCCCTGTACCAGAGAATAGATGATAATGCCTATGTACTTTATGATCCCCGCGACCTCCAGTATATGAAGATTGTCTCCGATTCGCTGGGTAAATATTACCCAAGGTCGAGGAACGTTATTGCACTTGCGGAAGACGTTAAAAGGGAGATGAACGAATTCAATACAAGGCAGCTTCAGAATATGGCAAATAATTCGCCGGAGATAAGGCTCGATCCGGAGCTTACCGACATAAACGGGAAAAGGATCGCCCTTTCTTCACTGAGGGGCAAGGTTGTTCTCCTTACCTTCTGGAGTGTCGATTCGCCTGAGTGCATAGCCGAGAACCTTCAGCTCAAGGAGTTATACAAAATTTACAAGAGCAGAGGTTTCGAGATTTACCAGATAAACCTTGACGAGGATGAGGAAAAATGGAAAAGACAGGTCAGATTTGACGAGCTTCCGTGGATAAGCACAAGGGAAGACGATCCTTCCAATCCGAGAAACGCGATCCTCTACAACGTAAGGGTTCTGCCCGCCAATTATCTCTATGGCAGGGATGGCTCCATCGAGGGAACAAACCTTCACGGAAGGACTCTGCAGATAAAACTCAATCAGCTCTTTAACAATTAAATCCCGCGGTGAAAGAAAAAGGTAAAATATTCTTTGCATCCGACTTTCACCTTGGCTTAAAAGCCGGGAGCGATCCGGCCGAAAGGGAAAGAAAAGCCGTGAAATGGCTGAATACCGTCGCTCCGGAGGCAAAGGCTATTTTTCTTCTTGGAGATATCTTCGACTTCTGGTGGGAGTATAAGCTTGTGGTTCCCAAGGGATTCACAAGATTCCTCGGAACAGTATCATCAATTACCGATTCAGGAATCCCTGTCTATTTTTTTACAGGGAACCATGACATGTGGATCACCGATTATCTTCCGGGGGAATGCGGGATGAAGGTCCATTCTGCTCCTGCAACTTTTAATTTTGACGGCAAAAGTTTCCATCTGGCACATGGCGAAGGTCTGGGTTCAGAGAGCAGGCTCTACAGGATTTTACTTTCCATCTTCAGAAACAGGCCCCTGCGTTTCCTGTATTCAATGATGCATCCCCGTATTGGTGTCGCAATTGGTCACACATGGTCGCTTCATTCAAGGCTTGGCAAAGGCGAGAAGCTGGAATTTCTCGGAGAGGAGAAGGAGGACCTTATCAGGTATTCAAAAAAAGTCATGAGCGAAAGCAGGATCGATTTCTTCATTTACGGCCACCGCCATCTGGCGATGAAATACGCTCTCAACGGAGGTTCGGAAATATTGTTCCTCGGAGACTGGATAAGTACGGGAAGCTATGCGGTGTGGGACGGAAGGGAGCTTGAACTTAAGGAGTTCTGATCGTCAGTCGCCTTCCTTGTCAACCCTTACACTCATGGTAAAATAAGTATACAACTCGTTTACCTTTCTGAAATCGTTTTCAAGCCTGCTTCCCGACTTCAGTGCTATATTTATCAGCCCCATATTGCCAGTGCTGTCATTATCAATTTTCTGCTGCGTAAGAGATGAATAGAAGAGTTTTTTAAGCTCTTCCCTTTTTGCATTGTTGACATAATCAAGAATGCCTTTCAGTATCCCTACATTATCGTTGTTCATAAGGTTTCCCGTTGTAAGGATCACTGTGCCCTTATCAATCCGGACCATTGCAGTCGGCATTCCGTATTCCTTCTCCGCTTCGCGTCCGGGGTTGTATTTTGACACGTTCTCGAGGGCCTCGACCATAATATTGAAAACCCTTCGCCTGAACCTGCTTCCGATATCTTCTTCCGTGAGCCTCGATTCGGCTATGGAAAGGACCTCCTCACCTATTCCGGGGGTAAGGTGCCCCGACCATAGCATGTAGATCCTGTTATCGGCCATTGCCTTTTCGAGGTCCATCACTGAGGATACTTTGAATAATGGACCGTTGCTTCCGTTGTATACGCCGGTCCCGGTTGAATCGACAGTCTTTCCGATAACGAAATATGAATAATCCTTATCGACCGGTTCAAAACCATATTCCAGCTTATTCCCTGTTTTTGCCGCCATCTCTATAAGCCCGAGTCCGGCCCCACCCTTTTCACTGAACTCCGATGTTCTGAGGATCTGCTTATACAGAGCCTTTATTCCCTCAGCATCAAGGCTGGTAACCTTTTTAAGCTTCTGGTCCAGCGCATCCACCTGATTTGCCGCAATAAGGTTTCCTGTAACTATCCTGTAGCCGTCATCGGTTTTGGAATAGGTAATAAGCGACATGTGCCCGTTTTTCTTATGTTCTCCGTGCTTTACAATGTTCTGAAGGTTTTCAAGAACATACATGAACAGGCGTTTCCTTCCTGTAAAACTATAGGCATCTTCCTTCATCTCATTCTCAAGAAGGGTAAGCAGCGACAATGAGTTTTTGTCATTGACATCCCCCCTGAATGCAAACAGAAGCCCTTTCTGAGCCGCTTTATCCTGAATCGTCTTAAATATATCCATGCAATAATACCGGGAAAATGATCATCTACATAATCAATGCTAGATAAACGCCATTATTTTTAGTATATTGTCTGCCTCTAAATGAGAGGTTAAGAGGGGTTTAAAGATTAAGGGACAGCCTAAATCAGTTTTTTCAATGTATGCTTACAGTTTTTAATATACAGAGATATTCTCTTCACGACGGGAACGGGGTAAGAACAAATATTTTTTTCAAGGGATGTCCCCTTCACTGCCAGTGGTGCAACAATCCCGAGAGCATAGATCCCTTTCCCTCAATAATGTTCGATGAGAGGGCCTGTAATTCATTCGGCGACTGCATTGCTGCCGGCGAGGGTCATATTATTGCAAGCGAGGGGAAACTCCTTATCGACAGGGAGAATATTGGTGCCTTTGAGAAGCTGAGGGACGTTTGCCCGTCGAAAGCTCTTGTAATAGCTGGAAAGAAGATGAGCACGGATGAGATTATGACAGAGATTGAAAAGGATATTCCCTTTTACGAGATGAGCGGCGGAGGTGTGACCATAACCGGAGGCGAACCCTTTGCCCAGGACCCGGAGTTAAAGGAACTGCTCAGGAAGATAAGGGCTCGGGGTATCCATATTTCGGCTGAGACATCTCTCAATATACCCTGGGAAGTTCTTGAAAGCTACACGGAACTGGTTGATGTATTCCTTGCAGATCTGAAGCATACCGATCCTGTAAGGCTCTCCGCCTTTACAGGAGGAGACGCGGAGCTTATTACCGGGAACCTCAGAAAACTTGACGCCAGAGGTTGTTGTGTGGTTGTAAGGGTTCCGGTCATTCCTGAGTTTAATTTCCAGGCGCCGGATATGCTGGGAATAATAGATTTTGTTTCAGGACTGGAGAGCACAAGGGAGATAAATTTCATCCCCTTTCACTCGCTTGCAAGGGAGAAGTACCTTATGCTGGGCAGGCCATATATTTTCGAAAATCAAAAAGACATTGACAAAAAAGATCTTCTGCCTTTTGTTCTTTATGCTGAACAAAAAGGACTGAAAGCTAAAATACTTAACTGACATGACATACGATACAGCGACCATTCCCCTGACGCAGCGGATTGCCAGGATGAGGGAAAAGATCATTTCAGCAAAATCAACGGTTTGTACCGAACGTGCAAAATTCTATACTGAAGCATACCGCGAAAACGAAGAGTTGCCGGTAATCCTGAGACGCGCCCTGGCCCTTGAGAAGACGCTCGGCAGCATGACCGTTTTCATTGATGAGGGAGAACTTATTGTCGGCAATCAGTCATCAGCCGTACGGGCTGCACCTATATTCCCTGAGTATGTGACATCATGGATCTTAAAAGAGCTGGATGAATTCGACAAGCGTCCGGGAGATGCATTTTATGTTACTGAAAACCAGAAAAGCGAGTTAAGGGAGCTTTGCAGATACTGGGAAGGTAAAACGCTTATAGAAAGGGGGCATTCTATTATGTCGCCCCTTAACAGGGAAATTCACGATTCGGGAATAATCAGGGCCGAAGGTAACCTGACATCGGGCGATGCCCATATCGCTGTTAATCTGGAAAAGATCCTGAGGATAGGCCTTCCGGGCTTCCTTAAAGAAACAGAAGCTGCCAGAATGGCCGTCAGTAAAGGGGATCCGGAAAATGAAAAAAAGCTAAGTTTTTACAATGCCCTTGAGATATCTCTTTCAGCCTTCATAAATTTCATTCTCAGGTTCGGGTCGCTTGCCGGCAGGCTTGCCGCCGG
>Ga0116141_10003316_pt1 | contig 13650 bp, 11 predicted proteins | sample AD_UKC097_MetaG_FD_89744 | JGI IMG/M metagenome (GOLD analysis project Ga0116141, IMG submission 89744) | Active sludge microbial communities of municipal wastewater-treating anaerobic digesters from USA - AD_UKC097_MetaG | ecosystem: Engineered > Bioreactor > Anaerobic > Digestate | place: USA... | reverse complement strand
GTGGCTCAATCGGCGGGGAGCCTGCCCGACGACGCGCGGCTGCAGCTGCAGCGCATCGCCCGCACCACGGCCGAGATGGAAGAACTGGTGGCGATGCTGCTGCTGCTGGCGCGCGATCCCAAGCGCATCCGCGATGCGTCCGAGAGCGTGCAGCTCGATGAGGTCGTCGATGCGGTTGCCGAAGACCATCGCGTCTTGTGCGAGGGGCGGGCGCTGCGACTGGTGGTCGGGCCGCTCGCGCACTGCACCGTAATCGCACCCGAATCGGTGGTGCGCGTGACGGTGGGAAATCTCGTGCGAAATGCGATCGAGCACAGCGATCAGGGCGAGATACATATATTTCTGGACGCGAATGCCTGCGTGGAAATCCGCGATCCCGGCCACCGCATGACGCCGGAACAGATCAGCCAGATCTATGCGCGCATGGCGCGTGACGGCGATCGCGGCAGCGGCATTGGCCTGGCGTTGATTGCGCGGCTGAGCGAACACCTGGGCTGGCGGCTGGAGATCGGGCCGGGTGCGGAGGGACACGGAACGCGGGTACGCCTGGATCTTTCCGGATCGAAGCCTGCCTGAGGCCCGCACAGGTTCGACGGCGCAGGAACTGCCTCCGGGGCCGAACGACGGAGGAAATGGCTTTCCGGCCCGGTCGCAGGAATGAAAACGCCCGCCGTCTCCGGCGGGCGTTTCGTGTTTCAGGCAAAAGCAGGATCAGCGGCGACGCAGCGTCACGCCTGCGAGCAGACCGAACATGGCCAGCAGAGCGGCCAGAGCCCAGGGCGAGTTCACGGGAACGGTGGTGATCGGTGCAGGCGGCGGTGCCATGCCGGTACCCGACAGCGCCACGGTGGCGTTCGGGCCGATGCCGGCACCTGCGCTGGCGGTGAACGACAGCGTTCCTGCCGCCGGACCCGTTGCGGCAGGCGAGAAGGTCATGGTGAGGGTGCAGTTGGCTCCCGCCGCCAGCGTGATCGGAGTCGCACCGCAGGTGCCGCCGGTGATCGCGAAGACGCCGGTGTCGATGGCCAGCGCGGTGACGCTGCCGGAATCCGGCCGATGGCCTGAAGGCAGCGCGCCCGCATCAATCGCGGTCGCGTGGCATTGGGAGATTGCCTCAGCGTTTTTTCTGCCGACGCCAGCGCTTCCGCGTGATGTCCTTGCTGGTCGAAGGCGATCGCCAATGCCAGCCATTCCTCGCTTTCCACGGTGCAGCAGGCAGCTTGTTGCAGCGCGGCGAAGGCTTCCTCTTCCCGGCCTTGCGAGGCGAGCGCAGACCCCAGACTGCGCAGCAGCTGTGGATCGTCCTGGCGCTGTTCCAGGGCGCGCTGCAGAGCCGACACGGCCCTGCTGATATCGCCATCGGCCAGATGCAGCTGTGCGGCCCAGCGCAGGATCTCGGGATGGTCGGGGATCTCCATCGAAAGGATCAGCCAATTCGCGGAAGCGCGTGCCACGTCGCCTTGGCCATGGGCCGATGCCAGTTCCTCAAGCGCCTCGCGCTGGCGCGCGTTGAGGCCGGTCAGGCGTTTTCCTTCCGTCTTCGAGAGAACTTTCATGGGACTTCTTTGCGGAGCAGGGAGTGAGAAAAAAACATAGTGAACCACTCAGTCGGTCTCAATGGGCCTTGGCATTGTTGCCAGCGCCCGAGCGGTGCTTCGATGCTTTTCCGACGCGGCCCGCAGTACGCTAGCAGGCCGTGTCCGCTGTTTTTCGGAGCCAGCCAGAAGTATGCCGATTCACTCACTTTTTCCGCTGCGCCTGGGGGCGCTGGCACCTTTCTTCCAGACATTCCTGGCGGGGCTGGTGGTGCTTTCGCTCTCGCGCCTGGGCCTTGCGATTTGGCATGCCGAGGCGGTGAGCGCGGCGCAGGGCTGGGGGCAGGTCTTTCTCTCCGGCATGCGCGTGGACGTGGCGGTGATGAGCATGTGGCTGGGCATTCCGGCCGCGCTCTGGCTGCTGCTGCCGGCGTCCTGGAGCGCACGCGGGGCGGTGCGCGCAGGCTTTGCGCTGTGGCTGGCGGCGTCGCTGCTGGTGCCGTTCCTGCTCGAAGTGGGCACGCCGCCCTTCATGTCCGAATACGGGCTGCGGCCCAATCGCCTGTTCATCGAGTACCTGGTCTATCCCGCGGAAGTGGGCAAGACCTTGCTCAAGGGCCACCTGCTGTCGGTGCTCGCGGCGACCGTGCTGGGTGCCGGCGGCGCCTGGCTCGCCTGGCGCACGGTGCGCGGCTGGCTGGAACGCGGCCGCGTGCCGGCGGGGCGCTGGCCGCTGCGCGCCGCACTCGCCGTGGCGGTGGTTCTGGCGGCTGCGCTGGGCGTGCGCTCCACCCTGGGGCATCGGCCGATGAATCCGGCGATGGTGGCGTTCTCCAGCGATGCCACGGTCAACTCGCTGCCGCTCAACTCGTTCTATTCCGTGGCGTTTGCTGCGCGCGACTGGTTCCGCAGCGACCCGGGCTCGCGCATCTACGATGCCGAGACGCCGGACGAGGCCGTCGCCGCGGCCATGCGCGAGGCGCTGGCCGATGCCGGTGCGACGCTGGTGGACGATCCCGGAATCCCGCTGCTGGCGCGCTGGCCGACGGAAAGGCCGGCGCGGCCCAGGAACCTCGTCATCGTGCTGGAGGAAAGTCTGGGGGCGCAGTTTGTCGGCCACCTCGGCGGGCGTCCGCTGACCCCGAATCTGGATCGGCTGGGCGAGGAGGGCTGGACCTTCACCCGGCTCTACGCCACCGGAACCCGCTCGGTGCGGGGCATCGAGGCGGTGGTCAGCGGCTACACGCCCACGCCTTCGCTGGCCGTGGTCAAGCGGCCGCTGTCCCAGCAGGGCTTTTTCAGCCTGGCCGACTTGCTGCGCCGGCACGGCTACGACACCACCTTCCACTACGGTGGCGAGAGCCATTTCGACGCCATGCGCGGCTTCTTCCTCGGCAACGGTTTCGAACATGCGATCGAGCAGAAGGACTACGTCGCGCCCGAGTTCACCGGCTCCTGGGGCGTGTCGGACGAGGATCTCTTCCGCCGCGCCGACGAGGAATTTCGCCGCAAGCACGGCGCCGGAACGCCGTTCTTCGGCTTCGTCTTCACCTCCAGCAACCACGATCCCTTCGAATTTCCCGAAGGGCGCTTCGAGCTGTACGAGCAGCCGGCGGCGACGCGCAACAATGCCGCCAAGTATGCGGATCACGCGCTGGGCGTGTTCTTCGAGCTGGCGCGCAAGTCCGACTACTGGGACGACACCGTGTTCCTGGTCGTGGCCGACCATGATTCGCGCGTGCTGGGGCAGTCGCTGGTGCCGGTGGACAACTTCCACATTCCCGGCGTGATCCTCGGGGCCGGCATCGAGCCGCGGCGCGACGAGCGGCTGGTGAGCCAGATCGATCTGGCACCGACCCTGCTTGCGCTGCTGGGCATCGAGGACCCCACGCCGATGATCGGGCACGACCTCACGCGCGGCGAGCCCGGCATCGCGGGGCGCGCGCTGGTGCAGTACGACAACAATTTCGCGCTGATGACCGGGGAGGGGCTGACCATCCTCGAGCCGGGCCAGGCGGCCGAACGCTACCGCTTCCGGCCGGGGCAGCCGCTGGAGTTCCTTGGCGACGCCAGCGACGCGCAGGAACGGCGCGCGCGCCTGTTCGCGCTGTGGGGCACGGTGGCCTACGAGCGCGGCTGGCACCGCCTGCCGGCGGCGGACGCAACCGGGAAGGGAAGCTGAGACCGTGATCGACACCGCAGACGAACCGTTTTTCCGCCGCGCCACGCAAGCCGACGTTCCCGCCATCGTGGCGCTGGTGGAATCGGCCTATCGCGGCGATTCCAGCCGACGCGGCTGGACCACCGAGGCCGACCTGCTCGACGGCCAGCGCGTGGATGCCGAAGGCGTTTCCGAGGCGCTCGCCCAGCCCGGCAGCCGCATCGTGCTGGCGCTGCGCGGGGAGGAGCTGCTGGCCTGCGTCCAGCTGTCGGCGCAGGAGGAATCCTGCCACTTCGGCATGTTCGCGGTGCGCCCCGACGCACAGGGCGGCGGCGTGGGAAAGCGCGTGATGGCCGAGGCCGAACGCATCGCGCGCGGTCTGGGCCTTGCACGCATGCGCATGAGCGTGATCGACCTGCGCGCCGAGCTGATCGCCTTCTACGAGCGCCGCGGCTATCTGCGCACCGGCATCAAGCTGCCCTTTCCCGGCGATGACCCGCGCTTCGGCCTGCCGCGCCGCGACGACCTGCGCTTCGAGGTGCTGGAGAAGGCGCTGTGAGCGGCGAATGGACCGCGCTGTGCCCCACGGCCGAGGTGCTGCCGGGCGAATCCCACGTCGCCTGGTTCGGCGAAGTGGCGCTGGTGATCGTCAACTTCGACGGCATCTTCTATGCGCTGGAGGATCGCTGCACGCACGAGGATTTCGAGCTGTCGGCCGGCCCCTACGATGCAGCCACCGGGCAGATCGAGTGCGTGCTGCACGGCGCGCTGTTCGACGTGCGCAGCGGCGAGGCGCTGCGCGCGCCGGCCTACGAACCGGCGCGGCCGTATCCGGTGAAGGTCGAGGACGGCATGATCTGGGTGCGCGAGCCGGATTGAGCCTGCGCCGCTAGCCTGGCGCGCCGGCCTCCCAGGGGCGCGCGCCGTAGCGGCGCTTGCGCTCCTCGGTGAAGTCCCACCAAGGGCGCGCAGGTCCGCCCGAGGCGAAGTCCGTGATCGACAGGAAGACGTCGAGCACGCAGGGGTCCTGCCGCACGCCGGTGCGTTCGCACAGCGTCCGGTAGAGCGTCAGCGGGTCGGCCTTGGCCAGCGCCTCCATCGAGGTGACACCGAGCAGTTCCAGATCGGCCGCCGTCGCCGGGCCGACGTTGGGAAGGTCGGTGAGGCGGCGGAGGTTGCGGTCCTTGATGCGGCCTGGATTCATGGTGCATACCTTCCCGGGAATCGCGCGCAAGTATAGGCCTGCATCGGCCCGGGCGAAGGCGTGCAGGCGGTCGGGCTTTCCGTGTTGACGCCTGCCCGCCGCGGCCGGATGCTTGCTGCCGTTCCATCCACGGATTCCCCCATGATTCATGCCTATCCCTTGCCTGCGGGCGGATCGCCTGCGGCCGTCTGGATCGACCTTTGCCAGCCAGAGGCCGCCGAGCTTGTCGAAGCCGAGCGCCGCGCCGGTTTCTCCATCCCGGACCGCGCCCGCATCAGCGAGATCGAGTTCACCAGCCGGGTGCGCCACGTCGGGGATACGCTGTTCCTCAACCTGCCGCGCTTCGAGGAAGGCAAGGGACGCGCGGCGCCGATGGGTTTCGCGCTGTCGCCGACCGCGCTGGTGACGCGGCGCGAACAGGCGGTTTTCGCGCTGGAGGACATCGCGCGCGATCTGGCCAGACGCCCCTGCAGCGGCTCGGTCGACCTGTTCCTGCGCATGCTCGAGCACATCGTCGATCGGTTGGCCGACCGGCTCGAAGCCATGGAAGCCGAGGTCAGCGAGGCGACCCGCGCCAGCTTCGAGGGCAGCCGGCGCGACCGCGACCTCAAGCAGAACCTGATGCAGGCCGGCGACCTGGGGCGTCGCCTGGGGCGTCTGCACAACACCCTGCTGGGCCTGCTGCGGATCGTGACCTGGCTGCTGGAGTCGACGCCGGCGTGGTTCGGGCCGGACGCGCCGCGCCGGATCAGCCTGATCCACAAGGATCTGGGTTCGCTCAACGACTTCGACCAGCAGCTCGGCGACCGTCTGGATTTCCTGCTCAACGGCGTGCTGGGCCTCATCAGCACCAACCAGAACGAGGTGATGAAGGTGATGGCGGTGGCCTCCGTGGTGGGGATTCCGCCGACCGTTCTGGTCGGCATGTGGGGCATGAACTTCGCCTACATGCCGGAGCTGGCCTGGCGGCCGGGCTATTTCGTGGCGCTGGGGCTGGTCGCGGCGAGCATCGCGGTGCCGCTGTGGTGGTTCCGCCGGCGCGGCTGGATGTGAGGCCGCGCGCCGTTCCGGGCCGGGCGCGGCTCAGGGCGGCGCGGGGCGGTACTGCGGTTTGAGCCGCACGTAGAGCTGTTTGCGCACCTGCGCCACCAGGGTGCCGCCGGCGGTGCGCACGTCCACCTCGAACCAGCGCAGGTGCTTCACGCCGCTGGCCGCTGCGGCGTGGATCCCGTCGATGGTTTCCTGCGTCAGGTGGAACTCGGCGAACACGTTCTCGCGCCCGGGGCTGACGAATCGGATCTCCCCGGCCTGGTCCCAGACGTGGTAGCGCGGCCCCAGTCCGTGCATCACCAGCATCATCCAGAACGGGTCGGTCATCGAGAACAGGCTGCCGCCGAACTGCGTGCGCACGTAGTTGCGGTTGTACCAGGCGTGCTTGAGCTCGACCCGCGCGTGGCGCCAGTCGTCCGAAAGCGCGCGCACGCGGATGACGGAAAACAGGAAGGGCGGCCACAGGTTGAACAGGTGGCGCAGCAGGCGCGGAGACATGCGAACGGCGTCAGAACAGCAGGGCGGCCATCTTCCTGCGGTAGTCGCTGATCAGGGCCGCGTCCGGGAGGATGCCGAAGGCCTCGATCAGTGCGCGTCGCGGCAGGCCGCCGTCGAAGTCGCGGTTGCGGCGCAGCATTTCGAGGAACTGGTCGAGCGCCGCGGCGTGCTCGCCATCCCCCAGCAGGCGCAGGCCCAGAAGATGGCGGGCGGTCAGGTCGTCGGGTGCCGCTTCGACCCGTGCGGCGAGCGCGGCGCGGTCGGGCGCATCGCGCAGGCGGTCGGCGTTGGCGATCAGGATGCCCGCACCGCGCGCGCGCTCGTCGGCGCCGAGGTTGGCGGGCAGGGCGTCGATCAGGGCCTTGGCTTCGGCGGTTTCCCCGATGCGGGCCAGCGCCAGCGCCAGGTCGAGCTGGATCCCATCGTCCTTCGGTGCGGCCGCGGCCGCGGCGCGCAGGCGCTGGACTTCCTCGGCGGGAGTGGGCGGCGCGGTTTCAGACGCGGCCGGCGGAGCGGCCGGTTCGATGCCGTGCTGGCTCAGGAACTGGCGCAGCTGCCCCTCCGGCAGCGCGCCGGGGAAGCCGTCGACCGGCTGGCCACCCTTGACCAGATACACCGTGGGAACCGACCGGATCTGGAAGTACGCGGCCAGTTCCTTCTGCGCGTCCACGTCCACCTTGGCCAGGACGAAGGCGCCGTTGTATTCGGAGGCGAGTTTTTCCAGGATCGGCCCGAGCTGCTTGCAGGGGCCGCACCAGCTCGCCCAGAAGTCGAGCAGGACCGGAGTGGAAAGCGATTTCTCCGCGACTTCCTTCTGGAAGTTCTCGACCGTGACGTCGATGGCGTGGGTGGCGGCGGGCGCGGTGGGTGCGGAGTCGGAAAGAAGCATGGCGGGTCCGTACGGGCAAAGATCGGAAGGAGGCGCCGGCGCGGGCCGTGCGATCACGGGCGCGCTGCTGCGCGGCACAAGGCTAGATGGTGGCAGGCGCGCGCATTGCAAGGCACACTCGCGCGCCGACCTGCCTGCCGCCGATCATGCCCGCAACACCGCATCCGCTGGAACGCTTCGCGCTGCATCTGGGATGGCTGGCACCGGCGTGCTGGATCGCGGTGCTGGCGGTTTTTGCGCTGCTCTGGCCGCAGACGGCCAGCGCGCCGCTGGGCAAGCTCGGCGCACCCGATGCGGCGGGCGCGGCGTGGTTCAACGCGCTGGGACTGATGGTGCCGGGAGGGATGCTGTTCGGCTTCACCCTGGGGCTGGAGCGCGCGGCGCTGCGCGACGGTGCCGGGCGCGCGCTGCGGCTGGGCACCGGCATGCTGATGATCGCCACGCTCGCCTTCGCCGCGCAGGGCGTATTCCCTTTCGATCCTTCCGAACCGGACGGGGCGGATTCGCAGCGCCATGCCGCGCTGCTGGGGCTGGCGCTGCTGGGCCAGATCGCGGCTGCGGTGACGCTGGTGGCGGGGCTGTGGCGCCGGCCCGGATGGCGCGCGCTGGCGCTGGCGGGGCTGGTGCTGGGCGCGGCGCTGGCCGGGCTGCTGGTGTGGCCGGCGCAGGAGTTCCTGCCGTTCTTCGCCGCGCGCGCCGGCCTGGCGCAGCGTCTGGTGCTGGCGCTGTGGTTCGCCTGGTTCCCTTGCGCTGCGGCGGTGGCGCTGCGGCGCCAAGGGTGGGCGGCGAGCGCCCCGGCTCAGTGCGGCGCTTGGGTTCCGGTGTCGATCGTTTCCAGCAGCGCCTCGATGTCCTTGAGCGCATCCTCGTCGGGGGCGTCCTGCTGCTGCAGCAGCGCGAGCGCGCTTTCGGCGTACTTCCGGGCCTGACTGCGATCGCCCATCGTCCGCTCCTGTCGCGCCAGATCGGACAGCAGGCTGGCCAGCGCCGGCGAGCCTTCGCCGAACACCTTGCGCGCGCTGGCAAGGAGCGCCGCGTGCTCCTCGCGCGCTTCGGCCGATTTCCCGCTGTCGGCGAGCCAGCCGGCGTAGAGTCGGCGCATCGTGACTGCCTGCGGCGTGTCCGGCCCGCTCTGCTGCACCATCGCCTCGATGGCGGATCGGAACAGCGGCCCGGCTTCCTCGACCTTGGCCGGATCGCCGCTCTTGGACAGGGTGAGTGCGAGGTTGAACTCCACCACCGGGCGCATGCGCGGGCCGCTGCCGTGCTGGCCGGCAAGCGCCTCCAGCATGGCGCGCAGCTGGGTTTCGGCGGCGGCAAAGTCTCCCTTGGCCGAATGGAAGCTGGCCAGGCTGTTGCGCAGCGCAAGGGTTTGCGGGTGATCGCTGCCGCGCAGGCGCGCCTGCAGGTCGGTGATCTTCGCCATCAGGGCGATGGCCTCGTCCATGCGGTCGTTCTGCGACAGCCCGATGGCGTAGTTCTGCGCGGCGTCCACCGTGCGCTGGTGTTCCTCGCCCAGGCGTTCGCGCAGGGCCTCGTAGCTGTGCTCGAGCAGGGGCAGCGCATCGGCGTGGCGACCCTGCTGGTGCAGGTTCCAGCCCAGGCGCGATTCCATCCGCGGGCCGAGCACCGGGTCGAGCGCCGACAGCCGGTAGGCGGCATCGAGGTTGTCGCGCATCATCGTCTCGGCGCGCGCCAGTTCGCCCTGTTCGGTGAGCAGGCTGGCCAGCTCCATGATGGCGGTCTGGGCCGGCAGTGAATCGCGACCGAGCGCCTGCGTGGCCGATTCCAGCGCCGATTCCAGGTGCGTTCTGGCGCGCGCCAGATCGCCGAGATTGCGGTAGGTGTAAGCCAGCGTGGTTTCGACGCTGGCGCGCGCCTCGGGCTGGTCTGCCAGCATGGTTTCGACCCGTTCGGACGCCTTTTCCAGCACCCGCCGCATGAGGGTCTGATCGAGGTCGAAACTCATCGAAGGATCGACGCTGGTCAGGATGTCGCTCAGGAACCGGTTGGCGGCCTGCTCCCGCCGGGTGGCCTGTTCGGCGCGCTGCCAGCCGAGCGTGGTGCCGACCAGTCCGGCGAGGATCGCAAGGCACACGACCAGCGCCGCGAGCACGCCGCCGCGATGGCGCCGGATGAACTTGCGCGCGCGGTACAGGCGAAGGTTGGGCGCGGCCTGCGCGGGGAAGCCGTCGAGCCAGCGCTGCAGATCCTCGCCGAACGAGGCGGCGCTGGGATAGCGCAGGTTGCGGTCGGGCTGGGTGGCGCGCGCCACGATCCAGTCCAGATCGTCGCGCATCGCGCGACGCAGGCGCTGGGGGGCCGTGCGCAGGTTTTCGGCAAGCGAGGCGAACTCTTCGGGCGTGAGCGTGTCGATGCGCTCGGAGGGGCGCAGCGGCGAGTGGCCCGAAGCGTTCGCTCCGGTGGTCGGCGCGCCGTGCGGGCGCTGGCCGGAAACCAGTTCGAACAGGATCGCGCCGAGCGAATACACGTCGCTGCGGCTGTCGATGTCCATGCCGGGCGTGGACTGTTCCGGACTCATGTACCCCGGCGTGCCGGCAGCCTCCGGACTGCTGTCGCTGCCCGATGCGGTATCGGCGGCGATGCCGAAATCGATGATCCTGGGGGCTGCCTGGCCGTCGATTTCCCCGACCAGGAGGTTTCCGGGCTTCAGGTCGCGATGGATCACGCCCTTCTGGTGCGCGTGCTGCACGCCTTCGACCACCCGCAGCAGCAGCTTCACCCGTTCGCGCAGGTCCAGCTTGTGCTGCTGGCACCAGCGCGTCAGCGAGGTGCCCTCGACGTATTCCATCACGAGGTAAAGGCGGCCGTCCCCGTCGCTCCCGGCATCGTGGATCTGGGCGATGGACGGGTGCTGCATGTGCGCCAGCATGCGGCGCTCGAAGGTGAAGTATTCGCGCCGCTGGGGGCTGCGGTCGTGGGAGCCGATGACCTTGATCGCCACCTGGCGGTCGTAGGTGCCGTCGGCGCGGTGGCCCAGATACACCTGGCCCATGCCGCCCTTGCCGATCAGGCGGTCCACCTGCCACGGCCCGAGCCGGGTTCCTGCGGGCAATTCGGGGGCCGGGGCGCTGATCTGTCTGACGAGGCCGCGCAGCGGTGCCTGCACCGCCTCGGTGGCACCGGCCTCGGCCGCCAGCATCGCCATCAACTCGCCCATCAGTTCGGGCGCGTCGCCGACCTGCGCCTTGGCAAAGGCGGCGCGTTCGGCCTCGGGCAGGGCGCAGGCCTGGTGGAACAGTTCCTGGAGGCGCTTCCAGTCGTCTGAGCTGGGCATCGGGTCTTCCGGTCGATTGCGCGTGCCGGGGCAGGCGCGAGGGGCGAGCCGGCATGATGACAGCATCGGCAAGGCTCTCGCACGAGCGCGCGGATGCGGCTCGAAGGCAGATGTCCGGCCCTGGCCTGCCCTCAGATGAGCCCGGTGGCGTAGTAGGTGGCGATGATGACGAACACCGCCATCGTCTTGATGCAGGTGATCGCGAAGATGTCCTTGTAGCTCTGGCGGTGCGATAGTCCGGTCACCGCCAGCAGCGTGATGACCGCGCCGTTGTGGGGCAGGGTGTCCATGCCGCCGGAGGCCATCGAGGCGACGCGGTGCAGCACCTCCATCGGGATGCCCGCGGCGTTGGCGTTGGCGATGAAGGTTTCGGCCATGGCCGCCAGTGCGATGCTCATGCCGCCGGAAGCCGAGCCGGTGATGCCGGCCAGCGCGGTGACGCTGATGGCTTCGTTGACCAGCGGGTTGGGGATGCTGCCCAGCGCGTTGGCGACCACCAGGAAGCCGGGCAGGGCCGCGATCACGGCGCCGAACCCGTACTCGGAGGCCGTGTTGCAGGCCGCCAGCAGCGCGCCTCCCACTGCGTGCCTGGAGCCTTCCACGAAGGTGGCCACCAGCGGCTTCCAGGCAAACGCGAACACGGTACCGATGCCGACCAGCAGCGCGCCCATCACCGCCCAGATGGCATTGATGCGCCCGATTTCCTGCACCACCGGCGCGGGGTTGCCGATCACGCCGGGAATGAAGGAGTGGCTGGCGCCGTAAAGCTGCGGAATCAGCCAGGTGAAGACGACGTTGGACACGCCCACCAGCACCAGCGGCAGCAGCGCGATGAGCGGATGGGCGAGTCTTCCGCCCGGGTAGGCAGGCGGTTCGTTGAGCAGGGTGGCCGGATCGCCGTAGCCCTCGCCGGCGCGAGCCGCCGCGCGCCGGCGCCATTCGAGGTAGCTCATGCCCACGATCAGGATGAAGATGCCGCCGACCGTGCCCAGGATCGGTGCGGCCCAGGTGTTGGTGCCGAAGAACGTGGTCGGGATGATGTTCTGGATCTGCGGGGTGCCCGGCAGCGCGTCCATGGTGAAGGTGAAGGCACCCAGCGCGATCGCGCCGGGAATCAGGCGCTTTGGAATGTTGCCCTGGCGGAACAGCTCCGAGGCGAAGGGATAGACCGCGAACACCACGACGAACACCGACACCCCGCCATAGGTGAGCAGGGCGCAGACCAGCACGATCGACAGGATCGCGCGCTGCGGCCCGAACAGACGGATCGCGGCGGTGACGATGGACTTCGAGAAACCCGACAGCTCGATCACCTTGCCGAAGATCGCACCGAGCAGGAACACCGGGAAGTACAGCTTCAGGAAGCCGACCATCTTGTCCATGAACAGGCCGGTGAACATCGGCGCGACCAGCGAGGGGTCGGTGAGCAGCACCGCGCCCAGCGCCGCGATGGGCGCGAACAGGATCACGCTGTAGCCGCGATAGGCCACGAACATCAGGAAGCACAGCGAGGCCAGAACGATGAGGAAGGCCATGGGCGGGTCCGCTTTTCAACTCGCCGTGCAGTCTGATGAGGCGCGCTGCCGCCTCCCACTGTACCAAGGTACAAGTGCGCCTCTCCGCATGCGCCGGCACCATGCGATCCACAAGAAACAGCGGTAGCACCGCCCCGTATCCCGTCACTACCCGAGGACTGCTTTTCATGAATCGCACCCACCTGAGTGTCGCCATCGCGCTGCTGCTGGGCATGGCCGCTTCCGCCTCTGCGCAGGACGCGCCGGCCGCCGGCCAGCGCCAGGCCGGCAGCGAGGATGCCCAGCGTCTGGATCACGTCGTGGTCACGGCGCGCAAGCGCGAGGAGACCATCCAGGACGTTCCTGTCGCCGTCACGGCATTCACGCCCGAGGCGCTGGATCGTCTCAACATCGAAGACCTTTCCGATCTGGCGGCGCAGGTGCCCAACCTCACCCTGTACGCCGCGCGCGGCTCCAGCAGCACCATCACGGCCTACATCCGCGGCGTCGGCCAGTCCGATCCGCTCTGGGGCGTGGACCCGGGCGTGGGCGTCTACATGGACGACGTCTACATCGCCCGCCCGCAGGGCGCGCTGCTGGACGTGTTCGACGTGAGCCGCATCGAGGTGCTGCGCGGGCCGCAGGGCACGCTGTACGGCAAGAACACGATCGGAGGTGCGATCAAGTACATCTCCAACCCGCTGCCGACGCAGACCGAAGGCTTCGCTCAGGTCACGCTGGGCGAGTACAACCAGATGGACGTGAAGGCGGCGATCGGTGGCTCGTTCGACGAGCGCGACACGCTGCGCGGCCGCCTGTCGGTGGCCAGCCTGAGCCGCGACGGCTTCGGCAAGAACGTCCTTACCGGACAGGACGTGAGCGACAAGGAAATCCTCGCGATGCGCGGCCAGTTCGGCGCCTTCGTCACCGAGGACTTCAACATCCAGTTCGCGTTCGACTGGATGGACGACCAGTCCGGCGTGCGCGGCGCGAAGATGCTCGGTCCCAACCGCTTCACCCCGGCGTTCCCGCCGATGGACTCACGCTACGACGTGCGCAACGGCATGCCGAACATCAACGACACCACGATGAAGGGCATTTCCGCCGTCGCCAACTGGCGTGCCAGCGACAATTGGGCGTTCAAGTACGTCGTGGCCAAGCGCGAGTCGGACACCGAGACCAACATCGACTTCGACACCACGCCTGCGACCATCGCCGACGTCAAGGCGTTCTACCGCGACAGCCAGGTCAGCCACGAGCTTCAGGCCAATTACGATGCCGGCGGGCGAGGGCGTGGCGTGTTCGGCGCCTACCTGTTCGACGGCGAGGCCGGCGGCCAGGTGCTCAACAACTTCTTCGGCCTGCTGTTCGGCGATACCCAGGGCAAGGTCTACACCGAGAGCTACGCGCTGTACGCAGACTGGACCTTCGACGTCAGCGAGCAATTCAGCATCGACGTCGGCGCGCGCTACACCAACGAGGACAAGCACGCGATCGTGCT
>Ga0116141_10003311_pt1 | contig 13654 bp, 14 predicted proteins | sample AD_UKC097_MetaG_FD_89744 | JGI IMG/M metagenome (GOLD analysis project Ga0116141, IMG submission 89744) | Active sludge microbial communities of municipal wastewater-treating anaerobic digesters from USA - AD_UKC097_MetaG | ecosystem: Engineered > Bioreactor > Anaerobic > Digestate | place: USA... | reverse complement strand
TTACGCTCCACGCTTCCTCCCCACGATCGGTCACCCTCACGCAGTTGCGCTTCACTTCGTTCGTCGTGATCAACTTACGGCGGGACTTACACCCGCAGGAGTGCGCCCATGCTGGGCGCACCATAGAAAAAAACAGCACCGTTACTGGTGCTGTTTTTATACACTTGCAGAAATAGCAGTGATTATTTACCGTCAGGAAACATCCCCAAAAGGGCAAGCCACTCCGCTTATTTTTTAACCACCGGCTCCAACGTAACTTTTCCCGGGTTTGCTGCTTCAGTTTTTTTACCGGTGAGATTCAGATATTGCTGCTTTTCTTCCTCAAAGCGGGCGCGCGTCTCAACTATTTCCTTTTTTTGCGCCTCTATCGCCGCTTGATTAGCTAGAAGCTCGCTTTCGTTTGCACGAATAGCCGCTTTTGTTTCTTGTGGCAGAAGTTGGTTTTTATAGAGTGCTTTTTCTTTCTCCAGTTTTTTCTTGGTCTTAAGCGCTTGTTGCAACTTAAGCTCAGCTTGTTCGCGGTTTTTCTCCATTGCCGCTAGCGCACGATCTCGTGCTGCATCAATCTCTTTTTCATTGGCATAATTCGCAAGCAAAGCAGCAGAGCGTCGCTGCATATCCAGCGCTTTACGCTTTTCTTCGTCCCCTTTTGCTTGCTCCGCCGCACGTCGAACCTGCTGTTCAGCGGTCAGTGGTGCCTCATATTTCTTTGACACTCTGCCAAGACCATCACGCTCTTCATAAGCACGATTCGCGCATTCTGGTGGCAAAAAATCTGCACATACTTTACGGCCTCTCGTATCGTCGCAACAAAAAATGCGAGCTTGCGCTGCTGCTTCACCTGCAACCAATAAAGCGGTAGTGATTAACAGGACAGACATTGGACGCATGGAAAACTCCTCAAAAAGGCCAACAAATGAATGCAACTCAGGTTGTACTTAAAACTATTGCGATTGCGACTGTTGCTACTGGGCTACTATTTATGTCACACCATAACGTGATCGATAGTTATTCACAGCAGCCAAAGATGCCTTGAGCTCCGGCTGGTCAGCTAGATATTGAATCAGATCCGTCAGGCGCGCAATATTCAGCACAGGCACACCAATATTTTGCTCAACTTCTTGCACCGCAGATAAAGCACCTTCACCACGCTCTTGCCGATCCAGGGCAATAACAACGGCTGCAGGCGTTGCACCCGCTTGGCGAATCATCTCAACAGATTCCCTAACCGAGGTTCCCGCTGAAATCACATCGTCAATAATCAACACACGACCTTTCATGGGTGCGCCGACCAGTACACCACCCTCGCCGTGATCTTTCGCTTCCTTGCGGTTATAGGTGTATGGCGTGTCATAACCTAATTTTGCCAGCGCAATGGCTGTGCCTGCAGCCAGAGGAATCCCTTTATAGGCCGGGCCAAACAGCACGTCAAACTGCACCCCTGAAGCAATGATCTTGTGTGCATAAAAGTCACACAAGCGCGAGAGTGCCGCACCATGATTAAAAAGACCTGCATTAAAAAAATAAGGCGACAAACGACCTGCCTTGGTTTTGAACTCACCAAAGCGCAACACGCCGAGCTCGCAAGCAAAGGCGATAAACTCTTGGCTTTGGCTCAACGCGTTCCTTTCAGGATCAAACGTTGCAGTTGTATTTTGATTTATGACATTCATCTGAACTATTCTACATCGACAGGAAAGCCTTACATGTTGCGTGTTATCAGCCTTAATCTTAACGGAATTCGTTCCGCCTCAACAAAAGGCGTGTTTGACTGGTTGGCCGCACAAAATGCGGATATTGTTTGCGTGCAGGAATTAAAAGCACATCTTGCAGATATTCCTGAAGCAGCCAAATCTCCACCCGGCTTTCACGGCTATTTTCACGCAGCAGAGAAAAAAGGCTACAGCGGCGTAGGCATTTACAGCCGAGAAAAACCTGATTGTGTCATTGAAGGCTTTGGTAACACAGAGTTTGATGCAGAAGGGCGCTACATTCAGGCGAACTTTGGGCGTTTATCTGTTGTTTCGTTATACCTGCCCTCGGGCTCAAGTTCGGCAGAACGACAAGAAGCTAAATTTCGTTTTCTTGATCAATTCAAGCCACAGTTAGAGCAGCTAGCGCAAGAGGCCAGACTCGGGCAGCGTGAAATCCTGTTGTGCGGTGACTGGAATATTGCCCACAAAGAAATTGACCTTAAAAACTGGAAATCAAACCAGAAGAATTCCGGCTTTCTACCTGAAGAACGCGCTTGGTTGAGTAATGTTTTTGACGCTCTCGGCTGGGTTGATTGTTACCGCCAACTTTATCCGGACACCACTAGCGAAGCCTACACTTGGTGGTCAAACCGAGGCCAAGCATGGGCCAATAATGTAGGGTGGCGAATTGACTATCAAATCGCCACACCCGGCTTGGGTAAGCAGGCTCGCCAAGCCAGTATTTATAAAACGCAAAGATTCTCTGACCATGCTCCCCTAATGATGGATTATGACTGGTCGTTTGATATATAGCGCCTGGCTTGATACAGAAGACAAAAGCATTAGAATGAACCCTTCATTTACTTTCCCAGAGAAAATCATGAGCGATATTACAAAAGAGAAGCTAATCGACGATATCAAGCTGGTCATCGCTGATACTGAAGAGTTATTGCGAGCTACTGCAGGACAGGCAGGTGACAAAGTAACTGAAATTCGCGCCAAAGCAACAGATCGCATTGCCTTAATGAAGACCCAACTAATGGATGCGGAAACTGTGCTGATAGAAAAAGCCAAAGCAGTTGGTCGTGTTACTGACGACTATGTTCATGAAAACCCATGGCGTTCAATTGGTACTGCCGCAGGGATTGGATTTATTGTCGGTTTGCTTATTGGCCGTCGCTAAAAACACGTTAGCTAGTATGACGGGTATTTCACGCCCTAGTGGGCTCTATGCTTCGCTAAAGGGCTTGCTGGGTTCTTCACTTGGCCTTGTGCAAAATCGCCTTGAGTTACTTGGTGTTGAACTAGCTGAAGAGCGTCAACACCTGTTATTACTTATTGGCCTTTGTGCAGCAAGTGTCGTCTTTTTAAGTGCGGGTCTGTTTTTGTTCGCTTTTTTAATCATTGCTTTTTTTTGGGAAACCCATCGCCTGTTGGTTTTGGGAGTTTTTTCCAGTATTTTTCTGTTAATTGGTAGTATTGCTTTGCACTACGTCTTGCATCATCCACGCCTTGGTTCAAAAATTTTTTCAGCCAGCTTGGCAGAGCTGAAAAAAGATCGCTCTGCGCTAGACCAAGAAAACTACCCACCTATGCAATGAACTCAAAAGCACTGGAACTAGCGCTTAAAAAACAACGGGTCAAAATTGCAAGCCTTCGCTTACGTGAAGAATTTCTCGTACATTTAGAGGATATTTCACCAGCTTGTCATACGGCTGACCAATTTTATAAAGGCGCTGTTTGGCTACGCCAGCATCCTCAAATTCTGATCGGTGCTGCTATAGCACTGATAGTTGCAAAACCAAAACGCGTGCTCACATGGAGTCGTCGCATTGTATCGAGCAGAAAACTATTTATAAAATTTGGCAGGAATGCAGTATTTAGCAGTATTCTTGCCAAGTTTTTATTTTGAAATAGTGAACTCTCGAGCGATCAATTTGTATTGATAGTAATTTGCTAGATATTTTTAAATATCAATATTTCGTGCGTATAAAGCATTTGCTTCAATAAATGCACGACGAGGTTCTACCTCATCACCCATTAGTGTAGTGAAAATCTCATCAGCAGCAATAGCATCATCAACTTGGACACGCAGCAGACGGCGTACAGCAGGATCCATGGTGGTCTCCCAGAGTTGCTCCGGGTTCATTTCGCCCAAGCCTTTGTAGCGCTGTTTGCTCAAGCTGCGTTCTACTTCATTCAGCATCCAGTGCATGGCATCAGCGAATCTGGTGACGTGCAGGGATTTTTCGCCGCGACGAATTACGCTATCCTTGCCTATCAAACCAGAAATTAACTGCGCTGTTTTGCGTAGCTGGACATAATCACCAGACAGTAAAAAGTCATCATCAATCCGACTGACACGTTGATTACCATGCCGCATCCGCGTGGTGGTAATTGTCCAACGTTCATGTTTATCATCAAATTGCACGCCAATGACTACCTCTGGGTTCACATGAGCGGTAATTTTTTCAGCGCTGGCGGTAGCAGTCGCTTCTGAGCTTGTGTCTATTTCAATATCAAAAGCAAGTATCGCGTGTAACACTTCGCTATCAATAAAGTCAGATAGGCGCTGAATGACAGCTTCCGTCAGTAAATAACTGCGTGCTAACTCACCTAAAGTTTCACCTTCAATCAAAACACCCCTAGACTCGGTTTGTAGTTGGGTGCCTTCCAGGGATAATTGCAGCAGGTGCTGGTTAAGTTCCTGGTCATCCTTGATGTAGCGCTCACTTTTTCCATGCTTGATTTTGTATAGCGGGGGTTGAGCGATATAGATATAACCGCGCTCGACAAGTTGCGGCATTTGACGATAGAAAAATGTCAGCAGTAACGTACGAATATGTGCGCCATCTACATCAGCATCCGTTATGATGATGATACGGTGGTAGCGTAGCTTTTCAATATTAAAGTCTTCTGAACCAATACCGCAGCCTAGGGCTGTGAGTAGTATGACAATCTGCTCTGACGAAATAAGCTTATCGTAGCGCGCTTTTTCTACGTTGAGCACTTTGCCACGCAAAGGCAAAATAGCCTGAAATTTTCTATCGCGACCTTGTTTGGCAGATCCACCAGCTGAGTCACCCTCAACGATATATATTTCGCAGAGCGATGGATCTTTTTCCTGACAGTCTGCCAGCTTGCCAGGTAATCCCAAACCATCCAAAACACCTTTTCTTCGTGTCATGTCACGCGCTTTGCGTGCAGCTTCGCGTGCGCGCGCTGCTTCAACGATTTTCCCGGTAATAATTTTGGCATCCAATGGATTTTCCAATAGATAATCAGCCAGGCGTTGAGCAACAACCTCTTCAATCGCCGGTCTTGCTTCCGAAGACACTAATTTCATCTTAGTTTGCGAAGCAAATTTTGGATCCGGCATTTTTACTGACAATATGCAAGTTAAACCTTCGCGCATATCATCACCAATAATTTCTACTTTGGCTTTTTTTGCAACTTCATTTTCTTCAATATATTTATTGATTACCCGAGTCATTGCTGCACGCAAGCCCGTCAAATGCGTTCCACCATCAGACTGCGGAATATTATTGGTAAAACACAAAACTTGCTCTGCATACGAATCATTCCATTGCATTGCTACTTCAACATCAATACTAACGCCGTTTTGAATTGATTCACCAGCTGAATAAAAGGCATTTGGGTGAAGAACTGTTTTTGCGCGGTTGATATATTCAACAAATCCTTTAACCCCACCTGAAAACGCAAAATCTTCTTCGCGATTATTTCTTTGGTCGACTAACTTGATTTTTATACCATTATTTAAAAATGAAAGTTCACGTACCCGTTTTGCAATGATGTCGTAATGAAACTCGATGTTTCCGAAAATTTCTTCATCTGCTAAAAAATGAACTTCTGTTCCTCTTTTTTCAGTCGAACCAAGAACTTTAAGTGGTGAAACTTCAACACCATTATGAGTTTCAATTATGCGGTCAATTGCATGCCCATGATTAAACTCAACAAAGTGTTTTTTCCCATCACGACGTATAGTTAAACGCAACCATTTTGATAATGCATTTACACAAGAAACACCAACACCATGCAAACCACCAGAAACTTTGTAAGAGTTTTGGTTAAATTTTCCTCCAGCATGTAAAACACACATAACAATTTCAGCTGCGGATCGTTTTGGTTCGTGCTTATCGTCTAATTTGACACCAACAGGAATACCTCGGCCATTATCTGTGACAGAAATTGAATTATCTGTATGAATCGTAATCACAATTTCGTCACAGTGGCCTGCAAGCGCCTCATCAATTGCATTATCAACAACTTCAAACACCATATGGTGAAGACCTGTGCCATCAGAGGTATCTCCAATGTACATACCAGGTCTTTTCCTAACAGCTTCTAAACCTTCTAGTTGTTGAATGCTCGATTCGTCGTACTGTGCTAATTCGTTGTTAATTTTCATATTTTTAGTTATTTAAATCCGCATTGGCATAACAACGTATTTGAAATTCTCATTACTGGGCAAAATAAACAATGCACTTGAGTTAGCGTCAGCCAGATGTAATTCAATAATCTCATCAGAAACATTTGAAAGAATGTCTAGTAAATAAGTCACATTAAAACCTACATCAAGTGGCTCTCCTAAATATTCAATTTCAATCTCTTCTTGAGCTTCTTCCTGTTCAGTATTATTTGAAATAATTTTCAAACTATTTTCATTTAACAATAATCTGACCCCTCTGAATTTTTCATTCGTAAGGATTGCGACACGTTGAAGTAATTGTATTAGCTGGTTACGAGATATCTTTATAATTTTATTATGGTTTTTTGGAATAACCCGCTCATAATCTGGAAACTTTCCATCAATAAGTTTTGATATAAATTCAATCGAATTGAATTTAAACCTAGCTTGATTTGGCGTTAATATAATTTCTACAAGTTCTTCAGAATCATTTAATTGCTTGGATAATTCAAGTACTGTTTTTCTGGGCAAAATCACTTCCATAGAAGGAAGTGATTCATTTAAAACACCAGAAGCATAGGCTAAACGATGACCATCGGTTGCAACAACTCGTAATTCATTCCCTTTTGTAATCAACAACAAGCCATTTAAATAATAACGAATATCTTGTTGTGCCATGGCATATTGAACCAAAGCAAATAATTTTTTTAGTTGTTTCTGAGTCACAACTAATTGGGTTGGTTGATCATCCGTTATGGTCATTCGAGGAAAATCTTCAGCTGGTAATGTTTGTAAATTAAATCTACCTTTACCCGCTTTTAATTGAAGACGTTTATCAATGAGCGTCAAGCTTACTTCAGATGATTCAGGTAAGGATCGCAAAATATCTTGCAGTTTTCTGGCACCAACAGTGATTGCTGTATTTTCTTCACTCTCTGTTTTTGTTTGAGCAGTTATTTGAATCTCAATATCAGTTGCAAGTAAGGTAAGAATCCCTTTATCTGTTTCAAGTAATACATTTGACAAAATTGGTAATGTATGTCGTTTTTCGACGATACCACTCACTGCTTGAAGTGGTTCAAGGAGTTGGTCTCTTAAGCCTTTATATAGGAGCATATAAACCTTTTAATATTTATTAATGACAGGATTATCTGTGGATAAGTTGAAAATAATGAATTATTTCAGTTTTCTAGCGGTAAAAAATAGTTGTTAATAAACCACGAATAGTTTTGTTAAGTTTTGTGGGTTAATTTTATGAATTCTAATTTTAGTAAGTTTATGCACAATGTATCCACACGTAATTTAAGTCATTTTTTAGGTTTTAAGGGTTTGTAGTAATACTTGTAAATGATTATTGATTTCCTGATTATTCAGTTTTGATTCACTAATTCTTCGACACGCATGAATTACTGTTGTGTGATCTCGGCCACCAAAAAAGTCGCCAATTTCAGGCAAGCTATGTGCAGTTAATTCTCGCGCTAACCACATAGCAATTTGCCGTGGCCGAGCTATCGCACGGGTTCTTTTTTTAGAATGCAACTCTGTTACTTTTATTTTATAAAAATCAGATACTATTTTTTGTATTTGGTCTAATGAAATCTGCCGGTTGGTTGAATTAATAATGTCTCTTAATGCATCTTTTGCTACTTCTAAAGTAATTTCTTTACCATGAAATCCCGCATAAGCAATTACTCTATTTAAAGCACCTTCTAATTCCCGTACATTTGAGCGTAAATTTTTCGCTATTAAAAAACAAACATCATCAGAAATATTAATATTCTCGACCGCTGCTTTTTTCTTGAGAATCGCTATGCGCATTTCAAGTTCAGGTGGGTCAATGGTAACGGTTAAACCCCAGTCAAATCTTGATATTAGTCGTTCTTCTAAACCCTGAACATCTTTTGGGTAGGTATCTGATGTGATGATAATTTGCTTTTTTGCTTCAATTAAGGCATTAAAAGCATAGAAAAATTCTTCTTGGGTTCTATCTTTCCGATTAAAAAACTGAATATCGTCGATCAATAATAAATCTAAAGACCGATAATACTGCTTGAAACTATCCCGGCTATTTTGCTGAAAAGCGCGAACCATATCTGAAAAATAGTCTTCAGCATGGACGTAACGAATTTCTAAAGCTGGATTGTTAGCGTAAATCGCGTTACCTATTGCGTGAACTAAATGGGTTTTTCCTAGGCCTACGCCACCATATATAAAAAGTGGGTTATAGGATGTTCCGGGATTCATGGCAACTTGGTGTGCTGCTGCACGGGCAAGGTCGTTGGCACGGCCAGTGACTAATGTTTCAAATGTAAAATCTTGATTTAAATGAGTTTTAGAATAATTATTCTCAATAAATTTATCTTTTTTACCGAACTCCTGTGAAGGTGGAACGGCTTTCTCTCCTATTTCTGGTTTAGTTTGCTCAGTTATGGAAGGAATGACATCTTCAACAGAGAGTTCTACGCTAATGGGGTAAGAGAAAAATTCGTTCCCTAATGCTTCAATCTGGGCTAAATAACGCTCACGAACCCATTGCAAAATAAAACGGTTTGGGGCGATTAAATGGAATTTTTTACTTTCAGCACCACTAACTTCAAGGCGCAAGCCTTTAATCCATGTATTGAATTGTTGTGTGGGTAGCTCTTGTTCGAACCAATTTAAGCAAGTAGCCCAAAAATCACGCATTGATATTGAAAGAAAAATAGAAACAATAAATAAGAGGCTGTGAATATGAGGTAGTGCGGTTAAGTTAGCCTAATAAAACAATAAAAGGTTTTTGAAAAACACAATTTGACGGCGAATTGTAGCTGTTTTGATTAGAGTTATCCACAGATAGTTAACGGCTGAATTCCTTGATTTACTTGACAAAGCACCGATAAGATGTTAAAATTATTGGTTTTTATTTGTTCGGAGTTTTATATATATTATGAAGCGTACTTACCAGCCCTCCGTTGTTCGCCGTAAGCGTACCCATGGTTTTCTTGTTCGGATGCGCACCCGTGGTGGCCGTGCTGTTATTCGCGCGCGTCGCGCTAAAGGTCGTCATAGTTTAGCTGTTTGATTTCTCGCACACCTTACTGCTTTCGTTCTAGTCAACGCTTACATCGTCCGCAAGAGTTTGCGCGTGTTTTTTCAGCGCGAAAAATGTTTCGTGGTGAAAGGGGAACGGGGTTTGTATTACATTTTTGCTCGCGTGAGGATGTTATTTTTCCTCGGATGGGAATTGTTGTTCCTAAAAAACTGGTTAAGCGTGCAACTGAAAGAAATGCCATTAAACGACAGGGGCGTGAAGCTTTTCGTTTAATGGCAGCTAGTTTGCCTCGTGGCGACCTTGTTTTGCGCGTTATTGCCCCTTTAGGTGAGTTGGGTGATGGAAAAGGTCATCCTATTCAAAAAAGTTTGCTGCATCGGGGTTGGAGAATGCAGATTAATGCGTTATTTGATCAGTTGGTCTCGTCATGAGTACTTGGTTGGTTAGGTTTTTTCTGTTTTTTGTTCATCTTTATCAGTGGACGATAAGTCCGCTTCTTGGTAGTCATTGTCGTTTCGAGCCGAGTTGTTCTCATTACGCCATTGCCGCCCTTCAAAAAAAAGGCTTACTCATTGGTATCTGGTTGACAGTGCGCCGGGTGTGTCGTTGCCATCCCTGGCATCCTGGTGGTTATGATCCTGTCCCTTAAGTCTTAATTTGTTTTATGTTTTTTAGCTGAGAATGTTATGGATAACCGACGATTGATTTTGCTCCTGGTGTTTAGTTTTTCTCTGGTGATGCTTTGGGATGGTTGGCAAAAACATAACGCCCCTGCTACTCAGTTAGTTAGTGCGGTAAAGCAAATAGGTGATACACCGCAGCCCAGTATGCCAAGTCTGGCGGATGTGCACAATCCCTCTGCGCCAGGTTTGCCTGCAGTCACTTCTAATGGCAATGCAACACCTGTGAATCCAGCGGTTAAACCACAAACGATTAAAGTTGAAACAGATTTGTTGGCTGTTGAAATTTCAACGTTGGGTGGAGATATTGTTCAGCTAGATTTAAAGAAGCACCATTCTTCTGCCGACAAAAAGCGCGCATTTACCTTGTTTGAGGAGCAGGGTCGGCATACCTATATGGCGCAATCTGGCTTGATTGGTGAAGGTCTCCCCAATCACCGCAGTTTGTGGCGTGTTGTAAGTACCTCGTTTACTTTGCCAACTGATAAAAATGAATTGGTTGTTCAGTTATCTTCTGACTTACCAACAGGTGAGGTGATAGTAAAGACTTACATTTTTCATCGCGGCAGCTACAAGATTGATATTCAGCACACAGGTTTGCCCAAGGCTGGGTTTGCTTATTATCAGTTTACGCGGGATGGTAAGTCGGTTGAAGAGCAAAGCAATCCGATGATGGTGGGCTCATCAAGTTTTACCGGTCCTGCGGTATATACAGATGCAGAGAAGTTTCAAAAAGTTACTTTCGAAAAAATCAAAGATAACGAAGCAAAATTTGTTTCCAAGGCAGATAACGGCTGGTTAGCAATGATTCAGCATTATTTTGTTGCTGCCTGGCTTCCTCCGGGAACTGTTGCGCGTGAGTTTTATATGCGTGCGCTGGATAATAATCTTTATTCTGTAGGGGTTATTCTACCTACGAGTGCTGATGGGAAAAGCGCTATTTCCCTTTATGCCGGGCCACAAGAAATTAAAAATCTAAAACTCATTGCGCCCGGGTTGGATCTCGTTGTGGATTATGGTTGGCTAACGGTGATCGCAGCACCATTATTTTGGGTGTTGAGTGTAATTCATGGTTTGGTAGGGAATTGGGGTTGGGCTATTATTTTGCTGACGGTCTTGATCAAGCTTGCATTTTTCCCCCTGTCTGCAGCGAGCTATAAGTCTATGGCCAAGATGCGCTTGGTTACGCCTAAGTTGGTCAAGCTGAAAGAAACTTATGCGGACGACAGGATGCGGTTGAATCAGGAAATGATGGCGCTCTACAAAAAAGAGAATATCAATCCTTTGGGTGGTTGCTTGCCAGTGTTAATCCAAATCCCCGTGTTTATCGCTTTGTATTGGGTGTTGCTGGGTACGGTTGAAATGCGTAATGCGCCCTGGATTGGTTGGATTCAAGATTTGTCAGCCAAGGACCCTTACTATATTTTGCCTTTACTCATGGGTGTGTCGATGTTTATTCAGACAAAGCTGAATCCTGCGCCTCCTGATCCTTTACAGGCAAAGGTGATGCTGATGATGCCTATCGTCTTTACCGCAATGTTTTTGTTCTTTCCTGCTGGCTTGGTGTTGTACTGGACTGTGAATAACGTGTTATCGATCGCCCAGCAGTGGAAAATTACCCGCACGATTGAGTTAGCAAGTAAGGCTTAATAGGCATTAGTCAAGGTAATCTGGTCTTGGCTGCCAATATCATGACGTGAGGCTTGCATGGCGAGTATTGCACCGGACGTAATTGTTGCGATTGCGACAGCACCGGGTAGAGGTGGTATTGGTGTGGTGCGCGTTTCTGGGCGGGACTTATTGCCATTTGCGCATGCCTTATGTAATAAAACACCTGAACCGCGCCGTGTCACCATGGCCGACTTTTTGGATGAAAAGGGGTCGGTGATTGATCGCGGGATTGTGCTGTTTTTTTCGGCGCCGCACTCATTTACGGGTGAGGACGTGATCGAGTTACAAGGTCATGGTGGTCCTGTGGTGATGCAGTTATTGCTTGAGCGTTGCATCACACTGGGCGCACGGATTGCGAATCCTGGAGAGTTTACTCAGCGCGCCTTTTTGAACGACAAGCTGGATTTAGCGCAAGCTGAAGCGGTGGCTGATCTTATTGATGCCAGTACGGCCGCCGCTGCGCGTTCAGCGTTGCGTTCTTTGTCGGGTGTTTTTTCGCGGGAAATCGATCAGCTTGTTCAGCGACTCATTACCTTGCGGATGCTGATTGAAGCAACGCTAGACTTTCCTGAAGAAGAAATTGATTTGATTCAGCAGACAGATGTGGCGAATCGACTGCAGCAGTTTCAACACGATTTGGATAGCCTGCTAGCGAGGTCTCGGGCAGGGAGTATGTTGCGTACGGGTTTGCAGGTTGTTTTAACGGGCTTACCCAATGTAGGTAAATCTTCTTTGCTGAATTGCCTGTCCGGTGAAGATCGTGCAATTGTGACTGAGCATGCTGGGACGACCCGCGATGTCTTGCGTGAGATGATACAAATTGATGGTATTCCTTTGCATATCATTGATACTGCTGGCTTGCGGACGACAAATGATCCGGTGGAGCAGATCGGGATCGATCGTGCATGGCAGGCGCTCGAAAAGGCGGATGTCATTTTGCAGTTAGTGGATGCGCGTACAAGCATAACACTAGCGGATGAAGCTATTATGGCGCGTTTGCCAAAGCAGGTTGAGCGATTGGTAATACAGAATAAAGCAGATTTAGCGGGTGAGAGACCTCGGCGAATTGAGTGCGGGGGTAGAGTGCATCTCTATTTATCAGCACGTAGCGGCGAAGGGGTTGATTTGTTGAGGGCAGAATTGTTGCGCGTAGCAGGGTGGATAGGTGGGCAGGAAGATGTGGTGTTGGCAAGAGCTCGGCATATTGATGCTTTGCAGTGTGCGGCAGATAAGTCGGCGCTGGCGAGACGGCGATTAGGGCAGGTTGAGTTATGTGCTGAAGAACTGCGGTTGGCTCAAGTTGCTTTATCAAGCATCACAGGTGAATTTTCTGCCGACGATTTGTTAGGTGAGATATTTTCAAGGTTTTGTATTGGTAAGTAACCTATGTTTCATGTGAAACATAGGCTGAAAATAGATAACCGCTTAGAGTGTTTCACGTGAAACAAATCCAATTTTATTTGTGTGTTGCGAGGCGTATCATAGCGATCTGCGTTTTGGATTGAAATTATGAATTTTCCAGAAAAATTTGATGTGATTGTCGTGGGTGGTGGGCATGCGGGTACCGAGGCGGCGCTCGCTGCTGCACGTTCGGGTGCGAAAACACTGCTGCTCACACATAATATTGAAACCCTGGGTGCTATGTCCTGCAATCCATCAATTGGCGGTATTGGCAAAGGGCATTTGGTCAGGGAGGTTGATGCTTTGGGTGGTGTGATGGCATTAGCCGCAGATGAGGCGGGAATTCAATTTCGCACGCTAAATGCATCCAAGGGCCCCGCAGTGCGTGCAACTCGCGCGCAGGCAGATCGGCAGTTATACAAAAAAGCTATTCGTGCGCGCTTGGAAGGTCAAGAAAATCTGACTTTGTTTCAGCAGGCTGTAGATGATTTTAGTGTTGTTGGTGACAAAATTACTGGTGTTGTTACGCAGCTAGGCATTCGCTTTACTGCGCCTGCGGTTGTATTAACTGCAGGAACATTTTTGAATGGCTTGGTGCATGTTGGTTTGCAAAACTACCGTGCTGGACGCTTTGGTGATCCTGCAGCAATTTCGTTAAGTGAGCGGTTGAAGGAGTTAAGGCTGCCCATGGGGCGGTTGAAAACAGGCACGCCACCAAGATTGGATGGCCGATCGATCAATTTTTCTG
>Ga0116141_10003308_pt1 | contig 13665 bp, 14 predicted proteins | sample AD_UKC097_MetaG_FD_89744 | JGI IMG/M metagenome (GOLD analysis project Ga0116141, IMG submission 89744) | Active sludge microbial communities of municipal wastewater-treating anaerobic digesters from USA - AD_UKC097_MetaG | ecosystem: Engineered > Bioreactor > Anaerobic > Digestate | place: USA... | reverse complement strand
TTTCTTGTCGCTGAAGACTGGACTCATTTAATTGTCCATGCAACAATAAAGGATTGTATTTCTTAAACAATTCTGAAAGTTTATTCAAAGTAAGAGGATGATTGTCAAATACAATAACTTTTTCCTGTAAATTTTCAATATAGTCTTCTAATGCATTTTTCAAATAAATCAAACGAGTATCTTCCTCAAATTTCCATTTTAAAAGTTTATACTCAACATCTGGGTTTTGTACTTTTCCTAATAGCAACTCTGGATTATCTATAATTTGTATTAAATAAGGAAATTTTTGTAGAATTAAATTTCTAGTTATAATATCATACTCTTTTTTAAGCCTTATCACTTCATTCCGTATAAAAGAATCATATAAGTCTTGTTGTTTGTATGTCATCGCTAAGTATATAGGTTTTATTATCTGTTTTGTTCTTACTTCAGGTAAATCCTTTTTAACTCTTTTAAGTACATATGTACTAATTTTATCTTTTACTTCATTTATTCTTCTCTGATTATATGTTATAATACTATATAAAGAAAATTTATTTCCAATATCGTTAGATATATATATTTTAAATGCATTTTCTGAATAAGATAATATACTTTTATCTAAAATATGTAATCCTGACCACCAATCTTCAAACCTATTAATTGCAGGAGTCGCAGACAATAAATAACGATATTCAAACATATCTTTATGAGAAATAATTGCTTTTGTTCTTACTGCTTTTGTATTTTTTAGTTCATGTGCTTCATCAATAATTAATGCAATAGAATTTTTATTCCATTCTTTTTTTATATCTACTAAATCTTTATTCCATTTTAAATCAGAAAGTTTTTTTACTGAGTCATAATTTTTCTTATATGAAGCAAATACATTACCTAAAAGGTGGTTAGGAACTATTATTATTTTTTTATCTGTAACTGAATTAAAAATCCTTATTTTGTTTTTATTGTCAACAATAACGATATCTTTTTCTGAAAATTCATTTGAATACATACATATTTCTCTAAACCAATTATAAGCAAGTCCATTTCTTACTACAATGAATGCTGAGTCTATTTTATTTTCCTTATACAATTGGCTAATTACAGCGATACATTGAATAGTTTTTCCTAATCCTGCATCATCAGCAAGATAAGCTCTTGATCTTTGTAATAACCATTTAACACCTACTTTTTGATAATCAAACAAAGTACAATTTTTTAATACACTAAAATCTACATCAACATTTCTATAAAATTTAGTTTCTGGTAAAAAATTATTTTTTTTAAATTCATCAAATTTTTCTTTTGCCAAAGATGTTAACATATAATCATAATCTTTTTTTTCAAACCACATTAATACTTCATCAATTCTATTATAAGGTACTTTCCAAAAACAAATATTTTTGTCCCATGAAATATAAATAGATTTAAGAAATGAAACGTAAGTTTCAAATGTATCATTATCAAATTTATCAATATGTATACTTATGACAAAACTCCCATATTTAAAATCTATCTTATACACAAGAGCTCCTTTTTTAAATTATAAAATTTTAATCTACTTCAATTCCTTCCTCAAGCTTTTTTTGTTTTAAATACCTAAAACAATCTCTTGCTAAGTCACTTGATTCAAATACTAATTTAAATCTACCCATTTCATACACATTGTCATAAATTTTTGTTATATTCATTTTTTTTAAGTCATCATATCTAATAGTAAAAAAATTCTTCATCATTTGAGGTGGGTAGTCAATTATAATTTGTTTCTTTTCTTCTGGTAAATCTTTTATTTCTTTACTATTTTTCAAAATAAAATCTCGTTTTTCTTTATTATCAGTTAAAGCCCTAATTTGTTTAAGAAAACTTGATAACGGTAACGGGTTTTCTAAAGAACCAGAAATTCTTATTGTCTCAAATCCATTTCTATTTAAAACAAACTCATCATTTGTAATATGAATTTTTGTTATAACACCGATATCTTTAACAATAGCTTTTTTCCTAAGTAATAAAGCGTCATTCAAATTCATTCCTTCTTTTACTTTTTCAAAAATTTCTTCTTCAGATAATTCTACTTCTTTTTCTTCTTCAACTTCAAATCTTGGAAAAAATTGATATAACCATTTATGAACTAGATAAGTATAGTCCCAATAATTAATATTTTCATCAACCTCAAAAAAACGTTTTTCTTGCCCTACGTGAAAATATATTCTTTTATTTACCGGGTCCCACGTTGTTAATACAGGAATAGGAACAGTTTTTATATATGAAGCTAAAACTTTTCCAAGACTCTCAATATAGTATTTATTATGAAAATCGATTTTTGACATAAAAGATTCGTTTTCTAACCATTCGTTCGGTTTAAATTTTTGTTTAGTTTCCATAGTTAATCTCACTCTTCTATATTTTCGTATAATGTATGAACAAACAAACTATTATTATTTTCATCAACAAAAGAAATTGCAGTAGAATCTTGTTCGTGAGATATTTTTATTGTAACCTCATTTCCTTGCAATGACTGTAAAATAGTTTTAACATTACTCGCTGAAACAGTAATTTTTACATTTTGAATCTCATTACTTAATTTGATAAAAGGTACTTTTTCTACAGAGTAACCTGTATCAATAGATTCTATTATCATATTATTAGTATCGAAAGATATAAATATTCTATTATATATATTATTTTTCGCAACAACTAAAATTCTTGTTAAAGCTTGCAATAAATTGTTTTTATTTATTTTAACAAAAGTTGGATGATCATATAACACCCTTACATTATCTTTGAAAATATTTGCTAATGCATACTCCATATTATTAATAATAACATAAGTTTGATTAATAATAAAGTAATTATAAATAGTTTCATTAAATTCTACTTTATTAAGAATAATACTTTTTAAACTATATGAAGTTATAATTGAAGCAATTTCTGTTGGCAAAAATATCATGTCATCAATAGTGTTAGAAGTTTTAATAGCTCCCGCAACATCAGTTTTATTTGAAGCAACAAAATAATTTTCAATAATACCTATAGTGTCTAACTCATCAATTCCAGCATAATTCTTAATTAAAGGCATCTTTTCAAGGTCTACAATTTTTATTTCTTCAACTTTTGGTGATAAAGTTAACAGTAAAAATTTATCGACTACTGAATAGTCACCCTCATACTTTGGTAGTTGATACTTTGAACCTTCGAATGAAATTTCTTCTTTTGAAATATTTATTTCAGAATTTTTTGGTAGTAAAGACACTAAAGAAAACAATTGATTCGTTTCAACTAAAATATTAAAACTTTCCTTTAGTGTAGATAATTTTTTTTGAAGTACTGTTATCAAATTAAACTTATAACTTAGTTGAGAAAAAATAATACTATCTTTTTCTTTAATAAAATTAATATGTATCTTATCATTCAGAAAACTTCGTGTGTCAGACAACATTACATACAATTTTAAAAAATCAAGTTCTTCTCTTACAAACTTCATACTATAATCTCCTTTTTATTTATATATTATAATAAAAAAAACTTCTCAAAATTCAAAAACAGTGCAATAAGGTATTTGTTGTAAATATTCTTTTGTCATCTCCTTATGTGTTACACAAAAGATTTGTGAATATTTTTGACTCAAAATAGTTTTATATAATCGTAAGCTATTTTCTTCACTTGAGTCTGAGTCAATTTCATCAAATATAAAAATTCCTAATTTATGTAATGTTGCTAAAGCCAATCTAAAAGAAACGCTCAATAATTGTTTTTCATAACCTGAAGCAAGGTCTATTGTTGTTAATATATCTTTATCTTCAGATGAATAATAAAAATCAACACCTTTAGAGTCTCTTGTTAGTGTTACTTTATATCTTCCATAAGCTCTTGCAAAAAGTTCATTCATTTTATTTTTTACGTAGTCAGTACCTTCGTCTATAAGATATGAACTAAAATCTTTACCAAGAACTTTTCTTGCTGTTTCGAGAAGTCTTTCTTTTTTTCTAAGTTCATCTAGTAAATTTTCTTTTTCATTTATTAATTTAATATTTTCACTTTCTTCTAATTTTATTTTTCTATTCATTTCTTTTATTTTTTCTAAATTTTCTTTTTTCTCTTTTGCTATGTATAACTCTTTTTTTAACGATTCTAATTCTGAATCATCAAAATAAGGTTTATTAACTTCATCAGGTTTTTTGATTTCAATTAATTCATTTAAAGTTTTTTCATATACAGTTTTTGTGTCATTCAAACCTTGTATATTTGTTTGTATTGTATTTAATTTTTCTTTATTTATATTATTTTTTTGAACAATTTTTTCATACTCATCTTGTTCAGATTTTAGCATTGATACTTTTTGTGAAAGATTTTTATAATCTTCTTTTAATTTTAACTGTTCGTTATATACAGCTTCTATATTGTCAGAAGTAAATAAACTGCCACAAGTTGGACATAGTCCATTTTTTATAGCTTCATATTTTTTTTCTAATATATAAACTTCAGATTTTAAAGTTAATTCTTCGTTTTGTAACTTTTGTATTTCCTCAGGAGTCTTCGAAGGTTTTGCAATTCTTTTTATTACAATAGACTTTTTTTGTTCTTCTAAAATTTTTAACTTATTATCAATTTGATTTATATTATTTTGAATTTCTTTTACTTTCATTTGAGCAGTATTATATTCCATTAATCGCATCAAATACTTGTCATATTCACTTTTTAATTTTTCATGTTCAATTTTTTCATTTTCAAGTTTCTTTACTTTTTCTTCAAGTAACGAAAAATCTGGAAGTTCATACTCTTCAAAATACGTGTATTTTTTATTTTTCAAAATTGAAATTTCAGACTCAGTTATTTCAATTTGTTTTCTACATTCAACTATTTTTTCTTTAATATTCTCAACAGCTTTATCTATATCATTGATGCCAAATAACAATTTAAATTTATCTAGTCTTGCTGTTGGTTTTTCAAACAATAATTGTGTACTTTGGCCTTGTATCGATATATTTGAATACAAAGCAATTGTTGGATTAATAAATTCTTTCAAATATTTTACTGCATCAGAACCAATATACTCTTCTTGTTTTGTAACCAACTTTCTTTTAGTTGTTTTGTCATATTCAATCAAATATGAAAAATCATCAAATTCAGAATATATTGAAAATTTACTTTCTCCCCATTTGATATAATCTGACATTTTTCCACTTAAATAATCTGATAATAAAAATACAAGAGACTCAAGAGTGGATGATTTACCACTTCCATTATTACCCTGAAAAAGATTTATTTTATTAAATTTAAATTTTTTATTTGAAATATTTTTAAAATTTTGGAGCTCAAGGTTATTTATGTACATTATTATACTCCTTCAGCATCTCACTTAGTATATGCATCATACTTTCCTTGTGATGTTGCTTGTCTTTTTCATCTATAACACTTGTATATAATTTTAGTTCTTCAATACACTCTTTACACATACATAAACTTAATTCAACTTTATTCCATAACTTATTTTTCACTTTATAATAAAGTAATGGTTTTACTTTACCACAATTTGTGCATTTTTTTGGTTTTGTTACATAGTTTAAAACATATGTATTGTCATTCATTACATTCTTTTTTCTTCTATTTGATTTCATTAACTTCCTCAACAATTAAATTTTCATTTAAATCTTTTAATTTTTTTGAGCGTCTTTTATTTTCATTTGCTTCAGTTATCTCGCCAACTGTAGAATTACTTATTATATCCTGAAAACTACCAATTATAGGAGCATCATTTTTAAGTACAGTCTTTGAAACTAAAGAAAAAATTTCACTATATATTTTATTATTAGTTCTTAACATACTAATCAAATTTTCTCTCCCTTGACGTCGTTCATCATCATATGAAAACCATGCACCTGATTTTTTAATAATACCATTGACTATTGCAAGGTCTGCAATTTCAGCTACTTTATCAATGCCATACTTGTCTGGTCCAATAAATAATTCAGTTTCAATTTTTCTAAATGGTGCACCAACTTTATTTTTAAGTATTTTTATTTTTGTGATAAACCCTGAAGGATTATCTTTATCACCAATTACATCACCTCGCCTAACTTCAGCTCTAATAGAAGCCCAAAATTTAAGAGCATTACCACCCTGAGTATCTTCTGGATTACCATAAGAGTTATGAGATAAAATATTATCTGTGTAATAACAATGAGTATCTTCTACTTCAATATCAAGAATTGGAATTTTTTCTTTTGTCTTTGTTATAATAATTTCTTCCCAGTTATTATTACTATTTAAACTATAATATTTATTTTTAATTTTATATAAATCACAAACTTCTAAAAAAGAAAAATTAGTTGAATTTAAATCAAATTTTACTGCTACCCTGTGATTTGCACTGCATTTAAAACTATTTAATCCTTGTTCAATTATGTATGCAAAAGAATCATTTTTTCTTATTATTTTATTAACTCTTTTTAATTCGTTTTTATTATTATCTTTATTATAAGATAATATTTTAATATTTCTCTCAGAAACATCAATATATGAATTAATTTCCATATCCTTATAATTTACGTTAAAAGCTTCATTAAACATTTGTTCTATACTAGTTGTATTCATTGATAGAGTCTCCTTTTATTAAATTTGACATCATAAAATTTTTAAAATCTTTTAATACTTTTTCTGCATTATTTATTAAATCTAATTCCCAAATTATATAAAATCTATAATTATTATTAATACACCAATTTTCCTTTTCTTTATCATTTAATAAATTTCTTTTTTGTTTATTACTGAGTAAATCAAAATTATAAAATAATCTAGGATTAACATGCCAATAATCCCCATGAACCTCTAAACAAATATTGTTAACTAAAAAATCTATTCTATACTTATATTTTCTTTTATTATTTTTTAAATAAGGATTTAAACAACGTTCCCTTTCAAAATTAATATTATTTTTAATAAGCCAATTAAATATAATTTTTTCAATATTTGTCATTTTTTTATCTGAATCTAATGAACCTAATACTTCAATATTCATTTTTTTACATATAGATAATACCATTCCTTTTTTCATACTATACATTTTACCAATTTGAATATAATGATATTTAAAACAATCACTTTTAAATTGTATCCATGTATCAATTTTCCACTTTTGAACTTTGCGCGGAATATATTTTTTAATTGTAAATGAATTAAACCATTCAATATTTTCATTTACATAATGTTTTAATAAAAAAGGATTTTTATTAGGAAACTCATTCTTCATAATAGAAATAAAATCATTAGTATAACCCTCTATAAAATATTTTTCAATTATTTTAATTTCACTGTCAGAAAGCCATCCATTAATTTTTTTATACCTCTTTTTCAAAGCTTTAGAGATATTAGGTCCTCTTTCAATTGTGGATCTACCTTTTAAAGCTTTGCTTGTTTTTTCCCCTCTTTTTGGCCACTTTAATCCAACTCTACTTTTAAAATAACAATCTCTAGAACAATATTTTTTACCTTGCCCTTTAATAATTTGATTACAAATTATACAATTCATAAATTTACCTCTAAATAAAATATATTTATTAGTAAATTTATAAATCAAATATGAAATTATTTGCTCCAAACTACTTTAGTTTCTGGTGCAATACAGCCAATCTTTTGCCTGGTCTGATTTATAAATAAAACAGTGCAAAGGCTATCTTTTAATACATTATTAATTTTAGGCAAAGATTGTGACATTAATCTTGCTAACTGAGCCATTTGTGCCTCGTCATATCCTGCTTCAAGTTGTGCTTTTGTCAATAAACCACTTACAGAGTCTACAACAATAAAACTTACTTCATTTGATTTTATCATCATTTCAATCAGTGAAAATGCTTCCTCACCCGAGTCTGGCTGTGAAAAAAGAATCTTATTGCAATCAAGTCCAAGATTAGTTGCCCACGTTCTATCAAATGAATTTTCAAGATCAATAAATGCCACAGCTTTTTCAGGATATTTTTTTTGAGCTTCCGACATAGTAATAATTGCTAATGTTGATTTACCTCCAGAAGGTGGTCCAAAATATTCAATTATACGTGACTGAGGAATTCCATTACAACCAAGGCCTTGATCCATTTTGATTGAACCAGTACTACATATAATCGGAACATTTGAAATTGCTTCATTGCCAAACTTAAGTGACCCTTTACCAAAATTTTTTTCTGCTTCATGAATAAGGTCTTTAATTTTTTCTGACATATATTATCTCCTTTTAAAAACTTAAAGTTATTATCCTATAATCTATATATTTCTAAGTCTTTACTTACTTCATTTGATATTTTCTTCATTATCTTTTCGATAATTAACTCTTTTTCTAACTCTTCTAATGTTGTAGTTCTCTTTTCAATTTCATAAAATTCATCTGGTGAAACGCAGCTTTTTATTAATTGATTAAACTTAGTTGACTCTATGTGACCATCTAGCCAAGTTCCACCTTTCCAAATTCCAGATTCCCATCTACCATTTACCCATATGCCATTCTCCCATTCTCCTTTTAACCATGTTCCATTCTTCCATATTCCATTTTTCCAAATTCCATTTTCCCAAAATCCATCCAACCACACTCCGTCTCCCCATATACCTTCTTCCCAAACACCATTTTTCCATTCACCACTTTCCCAAATACCATCACACCAAGTACCTTTTTCCCATACACCATCTCTCCATATTCCATCTTCCCAATCACCTTGCTTCCATACACCATTGTTCCACAAACCATCTTTCCATATGCCCTTTTTCCATAAACCACTCTCCCATTCTCCTTTATGCCATAATCCTTCTTTCCATACACCATCATCCCATATTCCGTCCTTCCATTCACCACTTTCCCAAATACCATCACACCAAGTACCTTTTTCCCATGTTCCATTCTTCCATATTCCAGTGACCCACGTTCCGTCTTTCCAAAACCCATCTTTCCATTTACCTTTATCCCATCTTCCACCATTCCAGTATCCATCGCCATCCCATTCTTCTAATTTAACATCTATCATATTACTCTTCCTTGTTTAAAATTTTGTCTCAATTATGAGACATTTACTTTACTAAATAACAAAATTTTAGTAAAAATTTATTTGCATACATTATTATGAAAATAATTTTAACATCTTGCTAAAACCTAAATTTTGAGCGTGCCATTGCTTTTAATTCTTCTTCATATTCGCGATCTAATTCATCAGCTATTCTTCTGCGTCTTCTTCCTTCTTCAAGTCCATCTCGATAAGAATACCAGTCGCTATTGCTTTTCGGATAGTCTCCATCATCACATCGATATCGTCCGTATCCATCATCATATCCATCTTGAAAATAATCTCTCATGTTAACACCTCCTTTTAAATTAAAATAAAAAATATATTACAAATATTCAATTATAAAATCGCCAACTTTTATTTTAGATGCAAAGTCATATTTTGGTTCACCATTTGAAGTGTAAAAATAAATCATTTCATTAGAATTTATTATTTCAGATTTATTTTCATTCGGCATATTATATGTGAATTCAAGAAGTTTTCCTTTTAATGTATCACACACTTCAGTTATTTTGCAAACTCTTTTATACCTAATTTTTTCTGATAAAGTATTCATTTTCTTACTCCTTGTAATGCTGAATTACACCAATATAATCTTTCTTCCTTATTAATATAACTCCTATAAACTGGATGTTTATATGCATCAATTAGTGTATGAAAGTATCTTGATCCTAAAAATACATTAGACTCTTCAAATTTCAGATGAGGTGCTTCAGAACGAGGTATTATATGACATACATCAAGTATTTTACTATATATAATATACTCTTCATAATAATTTTTTAAAATAAATTCTTTTTCTTCTCTATTTAGTATATTCCAAATTCTACAAGTTTTATCTCTTTGCAGAATTTTTTCTCTAAATTCTTTTTGTTCATCATATTTATTAGTACCCAACAATTCTAACTTATTTGTCTCTCTTTTTAAATACTTATTATAACAATTAATTTGTTTAGACTCAGTAGAGCATTTATTTGTTATTAAAGTTTTTCGCAGACATTTACTGTTATTACAAAAAGTTTTAAATTGTGTTATCGTTATAAATTCCATTGTTTTCCTTTTAATTTTTTTAAAAAAGTATGTGATAAGCATATACAATTATTACGCATATGCTTATCACACAAAAATTACATTTATTAGTAATTAAGACTTATCTTCCATGCCACAAACAGGACAAGTAAATACTGTGCTTGGAAATTTTGTTTGTTCTTTTGTCCCAGGATAAGTACAATTCATATCTACACAAGGCAAAACATCATTTGGATTCACATATACCGGGATATTACCATTAAATTCTTTAACAGCTTTTTTCATTTCACTCTGTTCTGTAGCGTTTAATTTATTCCAATACGGAAATTTTTCATTAAAATCAATTTCAGCAGACTCTCTTCTACTTCTTGTAGATTGTTCAGGTTTTTGAATTGTAATTGTTTCTCTTTCTTGTTTTTGTTCAAAATCATCTAATTCTTTTTCTTTTTCAAATTCTTCATCAATTATTTTTTGTTCTTCGAAAAACATAGTTTTCATTTCTCTTTCAACTTCTTGTTCAAGTTTTTCAGTAAAATGAGTATTAAATTCAGCGTCTGCCATTTTAAATAATCCAATTAGCGATTTATGCAACTTATAGTATGGTGTTGTTGTAGTTAGTCTTGATTTATCAAAATCATATAACTCATAAGCTAATTCTTCTTCTGTAAGTGGAGCATCAGTTCCAATTTTTTTAGATTCAGGTTTTATTTTTTCATCTAGAATATCTTTAACAATATAAGCGTTACTTAAATCTTTTGAATTTTTCTTTATAACGATATCTAAGAACCAATGATGTCTGTACGCAACAACTTCGTCCATAATCCTATTATATACTATTTCAGGCACACCCAGATCAGGAAATATGATAGGATTACCATTTTCATCATCTCGCCAATATCCAATTTTTGAAGTTAATACTTTTGAATGTTTATTTTCTTTGCACCAATTATCATGCCTATCTATAACATTCATGAGAATTCTTGCTTTTGGTTTTACTTGCGGCGGATACATATTTGAGCCTGACTTCTTTTTATTTATATTCAGTCTTTTAAATGTTTCAGTATCTTCATAAATAAATTTATACTCTCCGTCATATCCTTTTTCATTTTTATGTCCATCTGCATACTTTTTCCATTCTTTTTTCATCGCGTGCGCATACAATTCGTACAAAATCCAATCAGTATCAAGAGTATTATCTTTGTTTAACTTCCATACAATATTGACATAACCTTCTTTTTTATCATTAATAAATTTTGAATGGTAAACAAGTTTTGTATCTGTACCTTTTTGACGATTTTCGTATGGTGAGCCGAGAATTCTAACAACTTTCTCTACATTATCCTCTAAACCACACCATTCAAACCTTTCAATTTCCCAAGTACCTATTCCTTTGTACTTATTTTCTCTTTCTTCTCTTTCTTTTTTGTTTTTGCTATATGCATTATTAAATGCATCTAAAATTTTTTGATCTACTTGTGCCATAGCACACCTCACATTTTTAAAATTTTGTTGTATCTTTAAGATACTTTATTATATTAGTATACTTCATTTTCGATATCTTTCTTATCATATTTTCATATATTACAATAAAAAAAATTTTCGAAAATTTTTAAAATTTTTTAAATTTTTTAGCCTTACTATATATTATAAGGTATAAATTAAAGTCTATTCGAAAAGGAGAATTTTATGGAAGAGCTTAACTTAATTAAGCAAATTAAAAATGAATTTTTTAAAAAGCTCCAAAGCCAACCAACTTGGGGTAAAAATCAAATAATTAGATTATTTTCAGATATAATCACTGATGTTTTAACCTGAATGCCAAAGAAATCCCCTTCCTTCGGGTGGGGGATGAATTTGGCTAAATAACTAAATTTATAAAAAAGGTTGACGATTTATAAACTTTTTATTATTATTACTAATATATATATGGAAAAGAAAATTATACATAAAGCATACAAATTTAGGGCTTACCCAAATAAAGAACAAGAAATTTTTATTAAAAAATCTTGTGGGTCATGTCGTTTTGTATATAATCATTTTCTTGCGGAAAAGACAAGATATTATGTTCTGCATAAAAACGATAAAAAGAAGGGATTAACTTTCTTAGAAACAGAGCATTTATTAACTAAGTTGAAAAAGCAAGAAGAATATATTTGGTTGAATGAAATTAACTCACAGTCTTTACAATATGCTTTAAGAAATTTAGATTCAGCATATACAAGATTTTTTAATAAAATAGGGAGTTTTCCTAAATTTAAAAAGAAGACAAATGGAGGAAGTTTCACCATACCTCAATTTTTTAAGATTGTTGAAGAAGGGGATAAATGGCTGTATTTAAAAATACCTAAATTAGATCAACCATTGAAAATTAGAAAAAGTCAAGAAATAAAAGGAAAGATATTATATATTACCATTTCCATGACCCCAACAGGAAAATATTTTGCTTCTTTTACTTGTAAAGAGGAAATGGAGTTCAAACAAAATAAAAAAGAAAAAGTTGCTGGATTAGATGTCGGTATTAAGGAATTTGTATTTACTTCAGATAATGAAATAATACAAAATGATAAAAATATAAAGAAAAAAGAAAGAAGAAGAAAAATTAAACAACGTAAGTTAGCAAAATCAAAAAAAGGGGGTAATAATAGGAAAAAATTATGTAAACAATTAGCAGTAAAATATGAAAAAGAAGCCAATGTTAGAAAAAACTTTTTGCATCAGACGAGTAATTATATTGTCAAAAACCAAGATATTATAATTGCTGAGAATTTGAATGTAAAAGGGATGATAAAAAATCATAAATTAGCAAAAGCATTATCTCATCAATCTTTTGGAGAATTTTTCAGACAATTGGAATATAAATCTGATTGGAATAATAAGATATTTCATAGAATAGATAGATGGTTTCCAAGTTCTAAATTATGTTCCAATTGTGGTGCGATAAAAGAAAACTTAAAACTTTCTGATAGGTTATACAAATGTGATTGTGGTTTAGAAATTGATAGAGATTATAATGCTTCTATAAATATTAAAAATTTGGGTCTTAGTGACTTGAATATATCTACGGTTGGAACGACCGAAAGTTACGCTTCTGGAAGAGTTAAGATTACAGATATTAGTAAAATAATGTCAGTGAACTCTAATGAAGGAAGAATCCCTTGCCTTTAGGCAAGGGTAGTTCAATTGAATATCATAAAAAATCTTAAAATAGTAAACATAAAATCTTTAGGATTATCATTTGAAGTTAAAGTCATTTACATATAACTTTCCTGTAGAATATTATAGATTAGGTCTATACCAATATAGTGCGTCTTACAATTTTTATAATAAAAAAGAAGTTGAAAAAGTAGCACTAACTTTACTATATAACATCAAAAAACGTAAAAAGAAGTCTGTATGTGTTAGTTTGTACAGGAATGATTATATAAATCATCAATTTAGTTATAATAGTGTTAAAAATGCTATAAAAATATTAGAAGATCTGAATATTATTCAAGTCGATAAAGGTTATAGAAAATATATTAGAAAAGATAAAGCAACGAATGAATGGATATGGAGAGAGTCTAAACTTACAACTTTGACATTAAAACCTTATGATACTTGGAAAGTTGAAAATTTG
>Ga0116141_10003307_pt1 | contig 13666 bp, 11 predicted proteins | sample AD_UKC097_MetaG_FD_89744 | JGI IMG/M metagenome (GOLD analysis project Ga0116141, IMG submission 89744) | Active sludge microbial communities of municipal wastewater-treating anaerobic digesters from USA - AD_UKC097_MetaG | ecosystem: Engineered > Bioreactor > Anaerobic > Digestate | place: USA... | reverse complement strand
GGTGGTTTGCTGACAATTTGCGGACTAATCGTCGATGAAGCTGCCGGCGACGTAATACCAGCGGCCATCCACTTGTTTGAACTGGCTGATCTCATGCAGGCGCTCTGCCTTGCCACCGCCAATCTTGTATCGCGCGATGAACTCCACGATAGCGGTTTCACCCTTTGTCTCCGCTTTCACAATATCCAGGCCAAGCCATTTGATAGAGGGTTCTTCAGCCAGATTTAGTGCTGTCGGACGTGTGTCCTGATGCCAGGTTGCCAGCAGGTAATCTTCCAGCTTGAGTACATAGGCCGAATAGCGAGAGCGCATCAGCGCCTCGGCAGTCGGCGCAGACGCACCCTCATGATACGGCTTGCAGCATGATACGTAAAGTTTTCCGCTTTTACATAGGCAAAGTTGGCTGGTGGTATTAGGCGATTTCACGTGTTTCCATGAATTGGATATCTGGATAGCGTTCCTGTGCCATCTGCAGGTTCACGCGGTTAGGAGCAAGGTAGACGTAGTCATCTGCGCTGTCTAGCCCAACATTAAAGCCATATTTGTCGGCAATGGCTTTCAGGTCGGCGTCTTTGCCTTTCAGCCAACGCGCGGTATAGCAGTCGTAGGGTTCGAACACCATGTCCACGCCGTATTCATGCTCCAAGCGGTGGGCGACGACATCGAACTGCAGCATACCGACAGCGCCCAGAATCAGGTCGTTGGAGAGCAGGGGGCGGAACAGCTGCGCGGCGCCTTCTTCCGAGAGTTGCTTGAGGCCGATTTGCAGCTGCTTCATCTTCATCGGGTTTTTGATACGGGCGCGACGGAAATACTCTGGCGCGAAGCTGGGGATGCCGACGAATTTGAGCGCTTCACCCTCGGTAAACGTATCTCCCAGTTTTACTGTGCCGTGGTTGGGGATGCCGATGATGTCGCCCGCGTAGGCTTCATCCATTGTCGTGCGATCCTGCGCCATGAAGGTGATGGCGTTGTTGACGCTGAGCATCTTGTTGGTGGCGACCTGTTTGATTTTCATGCCGCGCTCGAAACGGCCGGAGCAGACGCGCAGAAAGGCGATGCGGTCGCGGTGTTTGGGGTCCATGTTGGCTTGTATCTTGAACACGAAGCCTGAGAACTTCGGCTCGGTCGGTGTGACTTCGCGTGTTGCCGTGTTGCGCGGTTTGGGGGCAGGGGATAGGTCGACAATCGCATCCAATAGGCTTTGTACGCCGAAATTGTTGATGGCTGAGCCAAAGAACACCGGCGTTTGTTTGCCTGCCAGATAACGCGCCTTGTCGAAGGTGTGCGAGGCGCCGCGCACCAGTTCGATATCCAGCCGCAAATCATCTGCTTGTGAGCCGATCAGTTCATCCAGGCGCGGGTTATCCAGGCCTTTGATGATTTCGGAGGTGCCTTTTTCCGCATGCGGGTCAAAGAACGAAATCTCGTCGTTATACAGGTGATACACACCACGGAAGCTTTTGCCCATGCCAATCGGCCAGGTCATTGGCGCGCATTCCATGCCGAGCGTGGACTCAATCTCATCGAGCAGCTCAATCGGCGCGCGGCTTTCACGGTCGAGCTTGTTGATAAATGTGATGATAGGCGTATCGCGCATGCGGCAGACGTTGAGCAGCTTGATGGTTTGCGCTTCCACGCCGTTTACCGAGTCAATCACCATCACGGCGGAATCCACCGCGGTGAGCGTGCGATAGGTATCTTCTGAAAAGTCGTCATGGCCGGGGGTGTCGAGCAAATTGATCATGTGTTCGCGATATGGGAACTGCATGACGGAGGATGTGACCGAGATGCCGCGCTGCTTCTCCAGTTCCATCCAGTCAGAGGTCGCGTGGCGTGCAGCTTTGCGGCCACGCACCTCGCCTGCGACCTGAATCGCACCCCCGAACCATAGCAGCTTTTCCGTCAGCGTGGTTTTACCGGCGTCAGGGTGAGAAATGATGGCAAAGGTGCGGCGACGCGCAATTTCGTCTTGAAGTGAACTCATTATTGAATCTTATTGGCAAAGTGCGCATTTTACAGAAAAATAGACAAAAGACCGATGTGAAATACGAACTCTTGAGGAGATGAAGTCGTTAATTCATTCTACTTAAGCCAAAGGCTATGCCGGTAAAAATTGATAGGTAGCCGACAAGGACAACTAATTTAGCTAACTGATCGGTGTATAGTTTTGCGCGCATGTTAAGCATGGGTCTCTCGAAGAACCAGTACAGGGTAGAGGCTATGATGAAACCAAGCATGATAGCGATAATATGCTTCTCTGCAGGTGTGACGTTTAGAATGTGTTTTGCAATGGCGTTCGCCATGACACCACCTATCCATGCGTTCAAGTAAAGCGGATAAGAGATACCGCCCATGAATTTCCCAAGATTGTTTTTTCTACCTTTGATTGATAAAAACAGAACTATACTAACTGCACAAAAAGGCGCTAAATATTTATATAGACTGTCATTGGAGAGCATAATTGCCATGCTGACGATGGCAGTTAGGAGTGCTACAAATCGAGATTTTGTTGCCTCGTGAAAATTGCCGTATGTGTGAACCGCAACTATAGCAAGCACCCCAAAGGCAATACTGGCATAGTTTCCAGTAAACCAAGCAAGCATTGCGATTATCAGCCATGCGAGAGGACTTTGCCCGAACTTTTTGTTGATAAGTACTAAGAGGATAGGAGCGAATAAGTAAAATTGGCTATTTGCAATCTAGGGTTGGAATTAAGTTAAGATAGATAATACATAACTCCTCCGTCTTGTGCAAAACATGGTTGACTTGCTTAGTTGGTGTGGTATGCTGTTTCGTGCAAAACAAGGTTGGGGAACGGAATGGCAGAGCAAGTTGGTTCAGGCGCATCACTGGCAGATTTTATCTGGAAAAATGCTGAGGACCTTTGGGGTGATTTTAAACATACCGACTTTGGCAAGATCATCTTGCCATTCACTCTGCTTCGCCGTTTAGAGTGCGTGCTTGAGCCAACGCGCAAAAAGGTCTGCGATTCTCATGCTGCTTTCAAGGATTCTAAACTCGACCTGGATCTAATACTTCGACAATGTACTCGGTATCCGTTTTACAACACCTCCGAGTACGCACTTGGCAATCTTGGAAGCACTAAAACTCGCCAGAATCTTCAAGATTACATCGCGCATTTTTCCGATAATGCACGGATGATTTTCGAGCAGTTTGATTTCTCGAACACCGTTATTCGGCTAGATAAAGCTGGGGTATTGTTTAAGATTTGTAAGAATTTTGCTGCGATTGATCTTCACCCTAATGCCGTACCAGATCGCGTCATGAGCAACCTCTATGAACACCTCATCCGCCGCTTTGGTGCAGAAGTTAATGAGGGTGCTGAGGACTTCATGACCCCGCGAGATGTGGTGCATTTAGCCACAGCGCTTTTACTTGATCCGGACGATGCTTTGTTTGAGTCTAACCCCGGCTTAATTCGCACACTTTATGACCCTACTTGTGGTACGGGCGGTTTTCTGAGCGACGCAATGAATCATGTAGCCGATTACGGCAATCGATTCAAAGTGCCGCCTGTGCTTGTTCCTCATGGACAGGAGCTTGAACCTGAAACGCACGCAGTATGCCTAACAGGCATGTTGTTGCGTACACTGGAATCAGATCCAGGTCGTGATTTATCCAAAAATATAAAACTTGGCAGCACACTTTCAAACGATCAGTTTGCTAACGAAAAATTTCACTATTGCTTATCTAATCCACCCTTCGGCAAAAAGTGGGAGAAGGATCAGGATGCCGTCAATACGGAGCACACCGAAAAGAAATACGATGGTCGTTTTGGTCCTGGCTTGCCACGCATCAATGATGGATCAATGCTGTTTCTGATGCATTTAGCCAGCAAATTAGAGTTGCCTGAAAATGGTGGCGGTCGTGCCGCCATCGTTTTATCTGGCTCACCGCTGTTTAATGGTGGCGCAGGTTCCGGTGAATCTGAAATCCGTCGCTGGTTACTTGAAAATGATTTAGTCGAAGCGATTGTTGCGCTACCAACAGAAATTTTCTTTCGGACAGGTATCGGTACTTACCTGTGGATTCTATCCAATAAAAAGCCTGTGCAACGTCAAAATAAAGTGCAGCTCATCAGCGCAACAGGTCTTTGGACTTCAATCAAGAATGAGGGTAACAAACGCCGCATTATTAGTGATGATCAGCGCCGACAAATTGTTGATATTTATGCCTCTGCCGAAAACAGTGAGCTTAGCCGTATGGTGGATTACCGTACTTTTGGCTACCGCCGTATTAGGGTGCTGCGCCCACTCAGAATGTCTCTGCAAATTAACCGCGATACCTTGAATAAGCTACATGAAGATAAAGTCTGGTTGAAGCTCTCTATCGAGCAGCAAGCGGCATGGGATGCTGCATTAGAAATTCATGAAGGCACTACACAGCCATTTAACTGGGCAGAAACGTTTGCGAACGAAGCCGCACAAACTTATTCAGTCATTGGCAAGGTTGGAAAGCCACTGATAAAAGCGCTGGTGAATGCGTTTGGACAGCGCGACCCGGAAAGCGAACCGGTTTTGGATGCAGACGGACAAACGCTCTCTGATCCGGATTTAACAGATTATGAAAACGTACCGCTTGCAGAAGACATCAGAGACTTTTTTGCGCGTGAGGTACTGCCTCATGTGCCAGACGCCTATATTGACGAGTCCTTCAGAGATGATAAAGATCATGAGATTGGCCGTGTCGGTTACGAGATTAACTTTAACCGCTTTTTTTACAAGTATGTGCCACCACGCAAGCTAGCGGACATTGATGCTGATTTAAAACAAGTAGAGGCAGAGATTGCAGCGCTGTTAGGTGAGGTAACAGAATAATGCGCTTACACCAAAATTCCATGGATTTTGAAGGGGGCGTATTGCATTTTTCGGATCCAGCAAGTATTATGTTTAGCAACAAAACCCGCCAAGGCTATGCACGCAAGTGTATCCTCAAACCGGCGGGTTACTCATTTATGGGGTTGCAATCATGACGCGACCCTTCACCAAGCCAGCCATTTCCTGGGCTGATCAGGTTTCCCTTCTTCAGCAACGCGGTATGGTCATTGCGAATCCGGCAGAAGCCGAGTTCTATCTTCAGCATATCAATTATTATCGCATGGGTGCTTATTGGCTGCCATTTGAGGTAGATCACAATAATCATAGTTTTCATCCTGGAACCAGCTTTGACGCGGTACTTAATCTCTATATTTTTGATCGCCAGTTGCGGCTGCATGTGCTGGATGCTATCGAGCGTGTAGAAGTATCCGTCCGTAGTGCATGGGCCTATCAATTGGCGCATCATTGTGGGCCGCATGCACATCTTGACTCAACCATCGCCTTTAAAACCGCACGTTGGCAACAAAACCTAACCAAGCTTACCGATGAAGTTTCGCGCTCTGATGAAGCTTTTATCAGTCACTATCGCCAGAACTACAGTGAAGCTTTGCCACCAATTTGGGCATCATGCGAGGTCATGTCATTAGGTTTACTTTCCCGCTGGTACGATAATCTGAAACCAATGCCGGTGCGCCAAGCGATTGCCAAGACTTACGGTATTGATGAATCGGTATTGGCATCATGGCTGCGGCATCTTTCGCTGGTTAGAAACACTTGTGCTCACCATAGCAGGCTATGGAACCGTGAATTTACGATAACACCAAAAACCCCAGGCAGAAAACCGGCAGGCTTAACAGCGCAGTGGGCGCATGGCTCCAGAAAACTTTATAACAGCTTGGTAATTTTGCTGCACTGTATGGACATTGTTGCGCCACGCCACCACTGGCGTGCTGGTCTTAAAAAGCTGATTCAACACCACATCATTAATACCTCTGCAATGGACTTTCCGGCAAACTGGCAGACGTTACCTATCTGGCAAGAGGTGGCTGTATGAGTCATTACAAACCTTACTCGAAATACAAAGATTCAGGCGTAGAGTGGATTGGCAATGTGCCTGATGGTTGGAATGTAGCCAGAATCAAGCGTTTCACATCACTGCGAAATGAGCGATGCACCGATGCGCTTGAAGGATGGCGATACATTGGTTTAGAAGATGTTGAGTCGGGCTCAGGTAAATACCGTCCTACCGAGGGTAACTCACGCCAAAATGAAGACTCTACCGTGGGTGTATTCAGATCAGGCGATGTGTTGTATGGAAAACTTCGCCCGTACCTGAGGAAAGCCATCGTTAGCGATTCAAATGGCGTTTGTTCAACCGAATTCCTTGTCATGCAACCAACATCAATCATGGCTTCGTGGCTCCATCAATGGTTATTGACCACTGAAGTCACACAACAGATTGAAGCTGGTTGTGAAGGTACAAAAATGCCGCGAGCAGACTGGGAGCACGTTGGTTCACTTTATGTGCCATCGCCAAGCCAATCTGAACAAACTGAAATCATTGCAGTCCTCGACCGTGAAACCGCCAGCATTGATGCCATAATCGCTAAGAAAACCCGCTTTATCGAGCTGCTAAAAGAAAAGCGTTCAGCGCTCATCATCCATGCCGTTACCAAGGGTCTGAATCCTAACGTCAAGATGAAAGATTCAGGCGTGGAGTGGATTGGTGAGGTGCCTGAGCATTGGGAGCGTCGTAAGATTGCACATGCCTTTGAGTGCATCGGCAGCGGAACAACGCCACCTTCTGATCAGGATAAATGGTATTCTGATGGAGAAATACCGTGGATCACCACGGGGGAACTTCGTGAGACGGTTATTACTGAAACTTCAAAATGTGTAACGATTAAAGCACTTGAGGAGTTTTCAACGCTTCGTTTATATCCAGCTGGTTCACTTGCAATGGCTATGTATGGGGCAACCATCGGGAGACTAGGAATCTTAGGAGTTCCAGCGACTACCAATCAGGCATGCTGCGTCCTTTCTGGTGAAATATCGCTGAGTATTCGATATGCCTATTTTTGGTTGTTAGCATTCAAGCAGCAAATTATCGATCTTTATGCAGCTGGCGGTGGACAGCCTAATATCAATCAAGAAGTAATTGCGTTTCTTAGAGTTCCGGCACCAAACCTTGTTGAGCAAGCTACTATTACAGCATTCCTCGACCGCGAAACCGCTCGCATTGATTTATTAACCCAAAAAACCCAACACAGTATCGACCTTCTCAAAGAGCGTCGATCTGCCCTGATTACTGCTGCCGTCACCGGCCAAATTGACCTTCGGGAGTCCGCATGAGCGATACCGCACACCAAGAGAAACACTTTGAAGCCTATGTGGTTTCTAAACTAGAGGCACAGGGCTGGCAAGTAGGCGATACACTGAATTACGATACCGAGCGTGCCTTGTATCCAGAAGACTTGATTGCATGGCTGGAATCTACACAATCCGAAAAGTGGGCAAAGCTCAGCAAAGACAACGGCGAACGTACACGCGAAGTGCTGATGGATCGCTTGGCCAAGGCACTTACTGACCATGGTACAACAAATGTTTTACGCAATGGCTTCTCTATTGCAGGGTGTGGACATCTTGATCTCTCTGAAGCCGCGCCTGAAGATCAGCGTAATGCCGACGTACTAAAGCGCTATGCCGCTAATATTCTGCGCGTGGTACCACAATTACAATATCACCCATCCCGCAAGCTGGCGATTGATCTGGTGTTGTTCATCAATGGCATTCCTGTAGCCACTGTTGAGCTTAAAACGGACTTCACTCAGTCAGCCGACGCTGCTATGGATCAGTACCGCACAGACAGATTACCCTATGACCCCAAAACCAAACGCCGTGAACCGCTACTGACGTTTAAGCGTGGTGCTGTTGTGCATTTTGCGATGTCTGATTCTGATATTCAGATGGCAACCAAACTGGATGGCGAAAACACCTTTTTTCTGCCATTCAACCAAGGCAATGCAGGGCATGCAGGAAACCCTGAGCGCAAGGATGGTGAATATCCTGTAGCCTACTTTTGGGAGCAGGTTTGCCAACGCGATGCCTGGTTGCGTATTTTCCACGGCTTTGTTTATGTCGAGAAAAAAGATGTCGTTGACCTCAAAGGAAACTGGTCTAAGAAAGAAACGCTAATTTTTCCGCGCTACCATCAATGGTCGGCCGTGAATGCCATGATTGAAGATGCCAAGAAAAACGGTCCTGGCATGTCTTACCTTGCTGACCATAGTGCAGGTTCAGGCAAAACCAGCACGATTTCATGGACAGCGCATGATTTAGTGAAGTGTCGCAAAGATAATGGCGATGCGATATTCAGCAGCGTGATTATCGTGACAGATCGCACCGTGCTAGATAGTCAGCTACAAGACGCGGTAAAACAGATTGATCATCAATTTGGTGTGATTGCCGCCATAGATCGCCAAAAGTCTTCTAAATCCAAAAGTCAGCAATTGGCTGATGCGCTATTGGCTGGCACACCAATTATTGTGGTGACCATCCAGACATTCCCTTATGCGATGGAAGCAATTGTGACCGACAAGGCATTAAAGGGTAAAAATTTCGCGGTGATCATTGATGAGGCCCATGCTTCGCAAACTGGTTCAACAGCAGCCAAGCTTCAAACCGCGCTTGCCATGAGTGGCAACGGTAAAATGGCATCATTGACTGTAGAAGAGCTGCTAGAGCAGCTTCAAAAGTCGCGTGCTCGCCCTGAAAACATCAGTTATTTTGCCTTTACTGGCACACCCAAGCATTCAACCTTTATGTTGTTCGGTCGCCCTCAAGACCCTACACAGCCAGCCTCTAAGGACAATCTGCCACGCGCATTCCATCGCTACTCCATGCGCCAGGCCATTGAAGTAGGATTCATTCTAGATGTGCTGCTTGGTTATGTGCCCTATAAAACAGCATTTAACCTTGCCAAACAGATTGAAGATACTAAGCGCGTTAGCGGCAAAGCTGCAAAACGGGCTTTAGCGCAATGGATGTCATTACATCCGACGAACGTAACGCAGAAAGTGCAATTCATCATAGAACATTTCGGCAAGAACGTAGCTCACCGTTTGGATGGTAAAGCCAAGGCTATGGTAGTCACCAGCTCGCGAGCGGCGGCCATTCGCTATAAGAAGAGCTTTGATGCCTATATTGCTAAGCACTCCGAATATGCCGGCATTCGCTCGCTAATTGCATTTTCCGGGAAAATGACTGGTAAACAAGTGATGCACGATTTCGATGCTGAGTTTACCGAAGATGCGTTTCTAATCGATGAAAATGACGAATTCTCTGAGGAAAACATGAACCCTGATGTTGCTGGTCAGGATTTACGTATTGCCTTCGAACGGCCTGAATATCGCGTGATGTTGGTTGCTGACAAATTTCAGACGGGGTTTGATCAACCTAAATTAGTGGCGATGTACGTGGATAAGAAAATCGCTAATGATGTAGAAATTGTGCAAACCTTTTCACGGCTCAACCGAATGGCACCAGGCAAAGATGAGATATTTATTATTGATTTTGTAAATGATCCTGCCAATGTTCGTCGTGCTTTTGCCATCTATGATGAAGGTGCTCAAATTGACGATATACAGGATGTGAATGTTGTTTATGAGATTAAAGAGCAGCTAGATGCCCAAGGCCTGTATGAGACGGAAGATTTAGATAGCTTCAAAGAAGCCCGCTTCAAGACGATTCGCGACATCACGCATGCTCAAGAACCGCAGCACAAAGCGCTGTACGCGGCTACCGAGCGGCCAACCCGCTTATTTAATCAGCGCCTAAAAATGTTACGTGAAGCGATTGTGACGTGGGAAGCTGCTTTCGATAAGGCGCATAGTCAAGGTGATGAAGCTGGAGCAAAATCAGCGGATCATCATCGGCAAGAGCATGCTGATCAAATTAAAACACTTATGGCTTTCAAATCAGGATTGGGTCGATTCTGCCGAACTTACGCTTATGTGGCGCAGTTGATCGATTTTGGCGATCCTGAATTAGAAAACTTTGCGGCCTTCACTAAGCTACTCATGAAGCGCCTCAGCGGTGAAACACCCGAAAATGTTGACTTGAAAGGTTTGGTACTTACCGGCTTTGACATTAAGAGCAAACAGGATGCGCCTTTAGATGACGAAGAAGTTCCGTCGTTACAACCGGTTGGGCCAGGAGGTGGCGGGTCAAAAGGAGATAACCCACATTTTCTTGTAGAAATAATAGAAAAACTGAATCACTTGTTTGGTGATGCCACGCCGCTACGTGATCAAGCAACCTTTGTTAATCATATTGTTTCAATTGCGCGAGAGAATGATGTTGTCATGGCGCAAGTGGAGAACAACACACGAGACCAAGCGTTAAAGGGTAATTTGCCTGGTGCTGTCCAGCAAGGCGTGGTTAGAGCGTTAACCTCGCACCAGAAGTTGGCCACATTGGTGTTGAAATCTGATCGTCAGGCAATGTCCGCACTTACGGACGTTATTTATGAGCTCATCCGAGATCAACGCAATATTGATGTGGATGACATAGGTGCTTGATCTTCTCAATCTGCCAGGCGTAAAGCCGGTTGACTTGCATTCAAGCAGCCGTGCAATCACTATTATTGCTGAAGTGGTGGAGGGAGAACTGCCTCACTGCCCTGACTGTGCCCGTCTTTTATATCGACACGGGAGACGAACAAATATTTTTGCAGATACGCCTATGCAAATGCAACCAGTCAGACTTGAAATCTCACGACCGCGCTATCGATGTGATGCTTGTGGCAAGACATCCACCCCAGAGCTCACGTTTCTGGATGAGCGTCGTCGCGCAACAAAGAGACTTGTGGATGCCATCCGCCAGCGTTGTCTTGGCATGACATTTCACAGCTTAGCAGAGCAGACTGGCTTGGCCGTAAATACGATCAAGAACATTGCTCATGATTTGATTGAAGAGATGGAAGAAACTGTCCGTTATGAGACGCCAGTCATTATGGGGATCGACGAAGTTAATTTAGCTGGTGCTTACCGTTGTGTCATTACCAATCTGGCCACGAATAATGTCTTCGATATGCTGGAATTCCGCACTCAAGACCATCTGAAACCATACTTCAAGAACATGCCTGATCGAGAAAGAGTTGAATGGGTTTGTACTGATATGTGGCGACCATTCAAACGCTCATTCAGCGAATATCTGCCTAATGCACGGTTAGTAATTGATAAATTTCATGTGCTGAAAATGGCATCTGAGGCCTTGGATGAGGAACGAAAGAAATATCAATCAACGCTAACCAAAAATGAACGAGTTCACGTTAAAAAGTCCATCCGCTGGCTGACATTAAAAAGACCATCATCATTAAGCCAAGCTGAGCTCAATGCGCTTGAAGTGGTGCGAGAAACCATCCCTGCATTAGCACAAGCTTACGACGTTAAAGAGGCTTTCTTCAGAATTTATGACGACCCAGATAAAGAGTCTGCAATGCGGGCTTTTGAAGCATGGGAAAACACGCTTCCAGAGAAAGAGCTTGAGCGATTCCACAGTCTTGCTAAGACCGTACATAATCACTATGAAGATATTTTTGCATATTGGGACTCTCCCAGCCAGATCACCAATGCTTACACTGAATGTCTGAATGGGTTGATAAAAATTGCCAATAGAATGGGTCGCGGCTACAGCTATGAAATTATCCGAGCTAAGACTTTGTATGCCAAACATGCCCGTAAGGTAGGTAGTGGTGTCCGCCTTGCAATGCCTCCGACTACCTCAGCTAAAGGCATCAATGAAACTGTTGAGTATGGGCCGCATATTCCGACCTTGATTGAGATTGCTGAGGCTGGGGGATTGGATTAGTTATCATGAATAAACAGCAATGTTGTGCGATCTGCAATACCACTATCAGTATAGAAAATGATTCAAAAGAACATGTGATTCTGCGATCAATTGGCGGGTATCTTAAGGTAAGAGGGTTTATTTGCAAAAGTTGCAACAATGATGCTGGTAGAACATGGGATGCAGAACTTGCATCCCAATTGCTCCCGCTGAGCCACTTGTTTGGAGTGAGCCGTCAGGGGGGCGGCCCCCTCCCTGACTTGCCAATAATTACTACCTCTGGTGAGAAGTTGATCATGAAGCCAGATGGTGGATTTTCACCAAATAAACCATCATTCTCTGAGGAGATTACTGCGGATGGCGTGCAAATCAAGATTATGGCACGTGATATTAAAGAGGCAAAAAGCATACTTAAAGGCGTGCAACGAAAGCATCAAAATACCAATACTGATCAGTTGCTGGCGAATGCAGAGTTTTCAAGTTCTTATCCTACAGGAATGGTGCATCACCAATTAGATTTTGGTGGAGAGGTTTCTGGCAGATCTATTGTAAAAAGCGTTCTTGCACTTGCTCACCAAGCAGGGATTGCTGCCAATCACTGTAATGATGCTATTCAATATTTACGTGACCCTGCTGCGTCTGCCTGCTTTGGCTACTACCAAGCCACTGATCTTATTGCTAATAGACCTCTAGAGACGCCACTTCATTGCGTTGGTATTAATGCAAATCCAGTGACTGGACTTGTATTAGGATATGCCGAATATTTTGGTATTTATCGCGTAGTAGTCTGTTTGGGTAAAGGGTATTCTGGAGATGTTGTTGAGTCCAGTTATTCAATTGACCCTCGAACAGGCAAAGAACTTTATTTGTCAGTAAACCTTGATTTCAATGAAAGTGAAATTGATGCAATTTACAGATATGAAATGATTCCTGATGGCGCGATTGAAGCTGTTTTTCATGCAGTAATCCCGGCAGCACTGAAAAAGAAGATCGATGCCGAGAGAGAGCGAGTAATAGCTGATTCCGTAGAATACGCTTTCAAAAACTGTGGTGCTAAATATGGGGAAATTCTTACAGAGGATCAGGTTAAGAAACTCTCTAGTCTGATGATGGGAAAGCTAATACCGTATATTATGCACAATCTTAAATCAAATTAAGTCACGATATGCTAGATTTCTATATGGGGCTGAGGTGTCTGTACACAAGCTATGGAAGGCAGGTCTAACTGTAGGATTTAATTAAGCCATACTGAGCATTTTATAAAATTCCAACCAACAGCACCTTGTGCTTTACCAAATTGAATTAGTAATTTTCAACCAAATGACCAAAAAAAGTTCAGGTAATTCTGGGGGCGAAATTGTTTAATTCCAACCTTATTTTGCACATAGCCGATTTTTAATGGCTTGTTGTAAGGTTTGACTAGGTGCGTCTTTTAGCCAGGCAAGTTCGGCTTTCCAAAGAGGCAGTAGATTGGCTATTTTGGTATAGCCAAACTTGAACGTATTGTCTGCTTGATGTTGCTCATTTTGCCATGCCAAAGCTTTGTTATAGACCACACGACAACAGCCTGCGTATTGACGCATAGCACGGGATTGCTCACCGCTCGGCATCAATTCAAATTTGTAGGCTTTACGAATTAGCATGGCTTTATTTTAGCAGTTTAAATTCAAAATCAAGGACATTGAACGGCTTCACCGTTCGCGTTTACATCCTCGACCTGAAGGACGAGGTTTTACACACTAACTGATAAATGGCGCTTGAAAATCCAATTGGTCTGTATATCGTTATTTCTTAAACAGGATTGGAAACTCAGTCTCAGATTTACGGGACACTGGTTTGATTAACCCAACCGCGAATTTCTTCATGGCCTGTGTCCAGCCACGTTCGTAGCGATTAAATTCATCACTATAAATAAGGTAGGGGTTGTCGTATTCTTTATTTTCCAGATACGCTTGCTCACCGGCTAGTTCAATATC
>Ga0116141_10003301_pt1 | contig 13682 bp, 4 predicted proteins | sample AD_UKC097_MetaG_FD_89744 | JGI IMG/M metagenome (GOLD analysis project Ga0116141, IMG submission 89744) | Active sludge microbial communities of municipal wastewater-treating anaerobic digesters from USA - AD_UKC097_MetaG | ecosystem: Engineered > Bioreactor > Anaerobic > Digestate | place: USA... | reverse complement strand
GTTCATGGCCACCGGTCCGGACGGCGACGAACTGGATGTCAACTATGGAGGTGGGCTGTCAATCGCCTATCATCCGACAAATGGTCTGAATTCCAACGGTGATATTTGGGCCGCTTATGACTTGGGTCGAACGAACGTACACACGAATTTTCGACTATCATTCGGCACGACAGGTTTTTCCTTTTTCTGACAAACAGAGTCTTGTTCTGATAGACAATGGCAGGCCTGGAAAATAGAGGACTGACAACCAGGGGGAAAACAATGGGAGTATGGATTCAATTATTCGAAACTGTAGCACATGTCCACCGGCAGGGGTTGGACTGGCGGGATCTGACACGACGGCATAAACTCTAGGCCCAGGAACAGCGGCATCAAAGATCGTCTTTGTACATTCCTCGTCCGATGGTCGATACGAACAGCGTCTGCGTAAGAGGCTGATAATCCATATCTGTCGCCACGGCATTCGGAAGGCCCAAGTCAAAAGGTTGCCAGAGCATCCCAGCGTTCTGAGTCCGGAATACACCGACCTCGGTGCAGACATACAAGGTGTTCGGTTTGCCTTTGTGTACGATGATGGCTTTGCCGAGGGCGTCGGGAAGTCTGAGTTGAGGAGCGTTCTGGGGACCCGATATGTCTTCCCAATTTTGCCCGCCATCCTTGCTTCGCCAGACGATGCTGCCTGACGAGCTCTCTCTCCCCGCCACATAAACTCGCTCTTTGTCATTCCAATCTATGGCCAGCCCGTACAGTTTTGCCTTGGGAAGGCTACTGTTCGAGATTTGTGCCCAGACAGTTCCCAGACCGGTCGAGCGAAATACCTTGCCGTCCTGGGTGATTGCATAAACCCAGAATGGATCGCTTGGCGCAAAGACGATACGGGTCACGGCATCGCCCGCGTCTGCGAGAACCTTCTGCCAGGATTCCCCCCCATCAACGGAACGATAAATCGGACGCGTACCGCCCGGCCCCTTTGCGGAACAGAGAAGCAAATCGGATTCCTGGGTACCAATGGCCAGGGCACTGATTGAAGGAATCTCGCCATCAACCTCTTCGATGCCCTCGGTGATTTCGTGTCTACCGCTTGCTGCCCCGTTCTCTGTCCGCCTCAGGTTGCCGTCCCATGGATCCCAGTAAATGATGTTGCCGTTATTGGGATCCACTTCAAAAATCCCGCCTTCATTTCCTCCCATTCCGTCAAAATTGGTCGACTGGTGTGTCGCCAGAATGCCCTGATCTTGCGTTGATCCCCCCAGAGTGAACGGGCCTTTCTGCGAAACGCTTACATTGTGGAATTGCACGGCTACAAGTCCTTTGTTCAAATCGCTGTAGTCCCAGGTCGTTTCTCCCGGAGTCTGGGTGTGTTCCCACACCCCTCCATCATTGGCAACAATGGTTCGATTCGGATCGAGAGGATCAAAAACCAGATCATGGCAATCGGCATGGCCTGGCTTGAGTTCATTCCACGTGTTGCCGCCGTCGTTGCTCCAGACCAACCGGACACCACCAACAAATACGCGATCCGGATCGGTAGGATGGACCCGTATAAATGAACACCAGGAGGTCTGCGAATGCTTTGCCACATTGGCGGCCTTAAACTCCCACTTATTATTCTCGAATCGATAGGTACTTGTCTGGTCGGCGGACCATTTCTGGCTTGCCTCATTGTATGTTTCACCGTTGAGATGAGCGTATAAAATGTCGGGATGCGACGGAGAAATGGCAAGTTTGACGAAGCTCGCCACATTTTGTGGCAAAGTCAGACCGTCATTCATGGGTGTCCAGGTCGGATTATTCGCACTGGGATTCGCTGTCCACTGAACGCCCTTCAAATCCTCCATCCCGGCGTACAGTTTCTCTGAATCGTTGGGATGCATAATCAGATCCGTCGTATCGGAGGTCGCTATGCGCGTCCAGGTTTGACTCCCGGCATTCCAACGGTGAATCCCCCGGTTCCCGGCAACATATACAATGTCGGGATTGTTCGGGTGCACAATCATCCGTGAGATTCGGTCACTTAAGCTATTGTTGGAGGGCATTAACTGCCAATTCCATCCGCCATCTGTCGACCGATACACTCCAACACCCGCGTACGTGGTAGCCGGTGCGTGCACCGTGGTGGTCCAGTACTCGCCGGTTCCGACGTAAATCACTTTTGGATTGCTGGCTGCAATGGCCACGGCCCCCACGGACAGGCGTGCCTCATCATGCATTGTGGGATACCATGTGTTGCCGATCAGGCGGAAAAATCCCCCTTCCGCCACACCTGCGTATAATGCCCAACTTGATTTCGGATGAATCGCCAATGCTTTGACTCGTCCGGCCAGATTTGTTGGCCCCACCGATTGCCAATTCCCTCCACGGGCTGGAGTAGCTACGGGTATGCCTTTCGCACCGATTGATCCAATCTCATCGAGGATCTGATATTCCGGAAGATGATCGCCGGAGACGCTCAAGTCGGGTATGAGATAGTCCCCGGCCTGCCGAGCGCCGGGCAGGGTGTCGATTCCGGTCCCCGGCACCGAAGTGTCTACGACGGGACGAGAACCGATTGGATGGCCTTTTTCATCCCGTGGGATTTCGCCAAAAATATCTCCTTCCAATAATTGAGCATTTCCCACAAGATCCGGAAATCCGAGGAGATCCATTTGCAGGGGATCCGTGAGAGCCGCCGACATTTGAGAATCCCCGGTGAGAGCGAGGCGAGTGGTTTCGTTGTCGATACGAGGTTCCTGCTGACCGGTGATTTCCCGGTACATCGCGCTCAGCGGCTGCATTTCCCGAAGAGACTTGAATAGTGCGAGCCTGGCTTGATCCCTCGGCAGGCCGAAGACAGCGTAGATCCCCGGCTCGCTGATTTGTCCCCAGACATAAGTGCCGTCATTTCCCAGCCCCGAAGGATGGACCAGCTGGAAGGATTTTGACGGACGGTGATAGTAGAAAAGGTGGAGTGTGATTGGATCTATGTCACGCGCGTTTTCGGGTGTCAATCCGATTTTCAGGGTGGCGCTACCAAAGGAATTCCGTGCTTCCACATTGACAAACGGTCCCACATTTCCCAGGAGACTTGGCGCACCCGGATCCCCCACGGCGGAAACGGCCAGTTCAATACCCTCGTCGGAGTGAATGCTGACCGGGAAGTCTCCCTCCGGTGCCGTTCCGCCCGGATCGTATTCCGCCGGGTTAGGTGATCGCATTTGCTGCTTGTGCTGCACGGCCCTCGGCCAGAAACCTTCAGGAATTTCGCCTGAATCAAAACCCCGCTCCTGCAGGAAGAGCCACATGCGACGAAGAGGACCGGGAACGTTCGGAGTATCCACAGGATCCTCAACCGGCTCCAGAGGTTGAAATGTGGTCATCCGGTTATTGTCTTCAACCAGCTCTTCAATTCGATTCTCAGGATCGACGGTGACGACCAGCGGATACATGTCTGGGGCAGGTATAGTGTCCGTAATTATGGCGATTTCCGCCCCTGCCGAGGCAACTTGACCAATGAAATACCTGCGTTCGCTTCCATCGGCGAATTGAAAGAGAACTTCCACCTCTTCTGTCGTCCTGTTCCCTATGTTCTCAATGGACGCCTGGAGGAGGGTTTCTGTTTCTGCGGCGGTAGCGTCCCGCGTAGTCACGCGAAATTCTCCGACCAACAAGTCCGGCATTGGTTTGGGGCTGCCCTCTACGGAAATGACTCTCCGCAGAGTGTTATTGCCTTCGTCTTTCTCCTGAATTGTTCCTGCCGGATCTACCTGAGCCTGGACAATATGATCCCCGGCCCCGGCTGCTGCCCAAGTGGCGTCAACCGTCACATCGCGGCCAGGCTCCAGCCGAGTGATCGTCCTTGAAGCGAATTCCTCTCCATCCACAAGAAACCGCACCAAGATTGACTCTGCAAAAGCCTCCCCCGTATTCGCAACAATCGCTGCAATCCGCGTCTCGTCGTTGGGCCACAATGTTTCGGGGACCAAAGTCAGACCTGTCACGGCCAGATCAGGACTTTGTGCCGAGGGTTCCTGCACCCAATCAATGGGAGTGAGAATCTCCAGGTTGTCCAGGAACACAGTCTGAATGGCATCCCCATCCGACACGACCTGAACTACGGGCACAATGGATTCCCTGTAAGAATCAATGAACAACACCAGTTGATGCCACCCTCCTTGAAGCGTCTCACTATTTGCCAGAATTCGTGTCGCGATGGAACCGTCTACACCGTCCAAACCGGCTGCCTGATCGGAATCGAGTGCCCCTAATCCCACCTGTGCACCCACATCTGTGGCCCACACGGAGACACGGACGAGCGCACTGTTGGACTCCACACGCTGCGCCGGGAAATAAACAGTAGCCCCTTGCCCTTTCATCAGGACGGCTGTTGCCCCCACCCCATCTGACAAGGCGTACGTGGAGGTATCTCCGGGGACTCCGTGACCGGATGAGAATTGCCCCAAAAGATGTCCTGCCGGTGCAGCGATAAGAACACCACTCGAAACCGGATCGGGATCGGAGAAGTCATACGTCCATGTCACGCGGGAGGAGTAAGATAAGAACTCCATAATTCGCACATCTCTTGCCTGTTCCATCGTCAAAGTACGCTGATCATTCGGTTGAGAGATGAAAGGCAGTCCCAGCAAGATCTCATCAGGCAATTGCGGGGCAGCGCTGACCGCCAGGCACAACACGAGAATTGTCGTACTGCTGCTGAGTATGGATGCCGTGTGTTTCATTTTGTTCTCTCCGTTTCACTGGGTTTCTCCCAGCTGACCTTTGGCCTACGTCTCATACATTCCAACCTCATCAGCAACCACACTATGATACTCCCTCTCGGATCGAGAGGTCAACAAGTTTTTTCGAAGACAGTAAAGGCGAAAACCGGGTGTCTCCCTGTTCGATGCCCCCTCGGATTTGCGCCCGACAAGCCAACGTTCCTGAGTCTCCGAACTGGAGATATCCCTTCCCGGATTGATTGACGGGTCGAATGAGCGCGAGTATGGTTATCCCGGAGAAAAGAGGGATTCTCATTTCATGTCTTCCGGGATTCCCGCTTTGCAGGAGAAGGACAATGACAATCATGTCAGCACTCGTATTCATCTTGTGCTTTTTGTCAGCCACACCAACAGATGCGCAGAACTCTGTAGACGACAGCGGAGACCGGACACCGATGATTGTCGCGCCGGAAGACCCGATCTCCTCCGGCGGGTCCTACCAGGCGGTGATCGGGGAAGACTGGAACTATCCCCTTGTCAAGAAGGGAAAACTGAACAACCCGCTAGTTGAGGTAACACCGTTTGTTTTTCGAGACCGGTTCTTTCTATTGGAGAACTGGCAAAAGCATTGGGAGACAAAAGGCTCCGAAGACGGGGCCGGGTTTCAGAAGGACGAAGTTCGAATTCGCTTGCTGAATCAGGATAATCCGGGCGATCTCGACGGCGGCCAAATCGTTTCTACGCCGTTCATCGGTCACGGATTGGGGATGGCAATGGTCTGGCAGGACCAGGTATATGTGTTTGCGGGCAACTGGGGCACGGAAAAGAAATGGCAGATCAGAGAAATCTCCATGGTCCATTCCGGCGATCTGCGGTCCTGGTCCGACCCGGTAACCGTGCTTCGAGCACAGCCGGATGAGCACTTCTTCAATGTCTCGGTCTGCCGGGCGAACGATCGCTTTGTCATGCTTGTGGAAAGCGATGATAAAACGTGGCCCGCCTTTACATTCAAATATTTCGAATCCACGGATCTTGTTCATTGGAAGCAGGTCCCGGACGCCCTTTACGGGTGCGAGAAATATGTTGGCGGCCCCGCACTCTACTATTACGGCGACATGTTCTACACACTCTATCTTGAATCTCTTGGCAATGGCCGTTACGAGACCCGGCTGACGAGGTCGAAAGACCTGATTCACTGGCAGGATGCCCCGGCGGAATGTCCGTTTGTCACGTTCAATCCGGAGAATCCCGTGCATCCTCTGCGGCCATCGGAAATCCGCGAGAAAAACGCCTCCGATGCAGAACTGTGCGAGTTTCAGGGAACAACGTACATATTCTACACGGGCGGTGACCAACACGTTGCCGGGGATTTACAATTGGCGACATACAAAGGCGAACCGAAAGAATTACTTGAGTATTTTTACCAGGAACCCCGGCTCTATGTACCCAATGCTCCGCAACAGAACTACCAGGAAAATCAGTTGGGCGCGTTTGTCCACTTCGGTCTGGCTTCATTTACCGGCGGCGATTTTCTCGCGGCTCCGGATGCGTCTGTATTCAATCCGAAAGAATTGGATACGGAACAGTGGGTTCGGGCAGCGAAATCCTTCGGTGCAAAGCATATTGTCCTCACGGCCAAGCACCACAGTGGATTCTGTCTCTGGCCCACAAAGACAACAGACTACTCGGTAAAGAACACACCCTGGCGAGACGGCCAGGGGGACGTCGTACGCGACCTGGCGGAGGCCGCACGCAAGAACGGCATCGAGTTGGGACTTTATTTTTCCGCTTGCGACAAGCATTTCCCATGCAGCAGCACAGGTGATCCGCTGGGTAAGAGAGTATTGATCGGAGATCGCCACGCCTATTTCCCGGTATTCATGGAACAGTTGCGCGAACTTCTCACGAATTACGGTGAATTAGCCGTTGTCTGGTTTGACGGTGCATACGATCCGCTCGGCTATGATGTCAAAGGAGCGAATGGGAAACCGGCGGGTACATCTTACGGCGATGCAATTTGTTCTATGGTTCGTGATTTGCAGCCGAGTGCGGCGGTCTTCGGCGGTTCACGGCCGGACATCCGCTGGTCCGGGAGTGAGCAGGGCTGGGCGCCCTATCCGATCTGGAATGTCATTCGTCGAGGCGAAGGCATTCCCCTGTGGGCGCCGCCATATGTCCAGGGCTGGATCGGGGCGGAGGCGAATGTCCATACACGCTCGAACTGGTTCTGGATGCCGAATACGGACGATACGTTAAAAACCACCGAACAGTTGGTAGACATCTACTATGAGTCAATCGGCCGTGGAGCAAATCTATTAGTCAACATGACTCCCGACTCGCGTGGACTGATTCCTGAGAAAGAAGTGGACCGTCTTCGGTCGTTCGGCGAGGAGATCGAACGGCGGTTTCACACGCCTCTTGCACGGACAGACAGCGACGGGCGCTGGCTCGAGGGAAATGTCCTGGAACTGGATCTGGGCGGGGAGCGCCAGGCGGATAATGTTGTCGTGGAAGAGGACATCCGGTACGGCCAACGGATTCGTGCCTACTGCATCCAGGCGTGGAACGAGGGAAAATGGGAGACTGTCGCGGATGGACAGTCCATCGGACGGAAGCGCGTCCAACGGTTCGAGCCGGTGATGATCCCGAAACTCCGTCTGCGTGTCACCGACACCCTGCCACTTCCCGGGATTCGCGAATTTGCGGCGTACTCCACCAAGTAGGCTCTTCATTTCCCTGATTCCAGGTATCTGTCCTATGGGTCCCATTCGTCCCATTTTTACTCTCCTGATCCCTTAAGTCTAATTATATCAACCTATTATCTATCGCTATCTTTTGCAGGTGACCACTCTTGATTTGTTGAATTGTTAAAAATTAAACTTTTTATGGACAAAAAGAAAAATTTTTGTTAAATTCTTCACTGAACACCAAGGAGGAATCACAACCATGGAATCACACGCAAAATTAAGTCGCCGCGAACGTCAGTTGATGGACATCATTTATCGTCGAGGCCGGGCCTCTGTGGCAGAGGTTATGGAAGACATGGCGGATGTGCCGAGTTATTCCTCGGTTCGCACCATCTTGCGAATCCTGGAAGAAAAGGGGCATCTCCGGCATGAAAAACAGGGACCGAGATTCGTCTTCCGTCCCACTGTGTCACGCGACAAGGCGCGCCGGTCCGCTCTCCGGCAGATCGTACACACCTTCTTTGATGGATCGGTCGGACAAGCCGTTCTGGCGCTGCTGGAAGTCGGTGATGTCGATCTTTCCGAGCAGGATGTCAATCGCTTAACCAAATTGATCGAGCAATCACAAAAGCGAGAGGGTAACGACCATGATCGATCCGATTGATTTTTCGGCCTTTTCACTGAATTTGCTGGGACTGCTGGTGGATGCCTCGGTGAAAGGCACGCTTCTTCTAACGCTTGCCGGAATAGGTAGCCTTCTGCTGCGGCGAAGAACAGCGGCATTCCGTCACATGCTGTGGGCATTGATATTGACGGGCCTGATTTTCCTGCCGCTCCTGTCTTTTGTTCTGCCGGGCTGGCAGTCGGCTGTCGTACCGGAATTTTCCGTCGTTGCGGATATGGCGCAAATCGACACTGTGTCGCCTCCCGTTCCGCCTTTCCATTTGCCGATGACTGCACAATTCCAGCCGGGCGGCAGTGCGACGGTCAGCACCGAACCAGGTCCGGCGGTTTCATTTACTCCCCCGCCCCCGGTGCAGAACCAGCCGGAGCAGCCTGTCGGTTTTCCTGTTGCGGCTGAGCAGCCTGAGATCGTCTCGTCCCCTCTCCATTGGTCGGCATGGGTCATCCTTGCCTGGCTTGCAGGCGTAGCTTTGTTCCTGATCCCGCTCCTGGTCGGCACAGCCTGTATCTGGCGGCTGGTGCGGCGTGCAGATCTGCTCACGGACGAGAGAGCCGACACGATGGCGCGTCTGGCAACAAACCTTGGGGTGAAATCGCAGGTGAAACTCCTGGTGAATAACCAGACCTCTGTGCCGATCACTTGGGGACTGTTACATCCGATCGTGCTGCTTCCCAGCGAAGTGGATGGCTGGACGCAGGAACGGCTTCGCGTTGTCCTGCTGCATGAATTGGCCCACATTCAGCGGGGCGACTACATTACCCATTTCCTGTCCCAGATCGCGCGGGCGATGTACTGGTTTAATCCGCTTGTCTGGCTAGCTGCCCGGCAATTGCGAATCGAACGCGAGCGAGCCTGTGACGACTATGTTTTGAGTAAAGGCGAACCACCGTCCGAATGTGCGACTCACTTGCTGGAAATCGCCCGTACATCCCGCCGTCGCCAGTGTGCGGATGTGGCCGCCGTGGCGATGGCGCGACGTTCCCAGATTGAGGGACGGCTATTAGCCATTCTGGACCACACGAAGAACCGGCGCGGTCTCACGCGAATTTCCATTGCGATGGCATTGGTGGCACTCCTCTGTTTCCTTGTACCTCTTGCCACTCTGCAACCCACAGCCGCCGAAACAGAGACAACGCTAAAAATTGCCAGACAGGTCCACGTAACCGGCGGCGATGTGACCCTCGAAGGACAGCACAGCGGCGAAAGCCACATGCCCCTCGCCTGGTCGGAAGAAGGATTCGCGCTGATCTACTGGGATTATGCGCCGAAACAAGGCGAGGCGGGATGTTTTCTCCTGCTAATCGACTCGGATGGTAAACCAGTAGTCCCGCCGATTCACCTGTTCAAGGATTGGAGTGATTCGGAAGTATTCTGGGATGGCAAAGCGTATGTTTGTCTCTTTGTGCAGAACGCCGCACTTCAAATGAAGCGGTTCCTCCCGGATGGGAATCTCGATTCTGAAAAAACGCTCCCCATATCCGTCGGCAAAGACGTATCCTTCGTAACCATGCGTCAGGATGATGTCATCCATCTGGTACGGCGCGTCGGGGATTCCGGGGCGGAATGGATTGATTTCTCAATAGATGGTGAGCGGCTCTCCGAGCCGGTGAAGATGGAACTGAGGGGAGAATTTGAAAGAGCCGTGTTCCTGGAACAGGAGTTGGCTGTGTTATCCAAGGTGCGCTCATTCCAGGCAGGAATGAGAGTGTATGGTTTCTTGCAGGTGTTCGACGCCGAAGGTCAACAGATCGGTATGCCGACGGAAATCGCGAACTTGAGTATGGCACCTTCAAGGTCTCTTCATCGTAACGGGAACAACTTGGTCTGCCTCGCGGGGCGCGAGGATACGGGCGATGGGATTTCGATTATCTCCTTCCTCTTCGATGAAGACGGGAAGATGGTGAGAGAACCGGTAGTGATCGGTTCCATCCCCCCGGAAGGGTACTATGGCGCAATTAATTTCAGCACCGAATTGGTTTGGACCGGAAGCCAGTATCTTGCAGTGTGGGATCAGGGCATTGAACGATCCGGCCGCCAAGAGGATATCTGGGCCAGATTGCTGGACAGCACCGGCCAGCCCACAGGGGAACCGCTAAAGATCAACGACAAACCTCTGGACCAGGTGAACCATGCAACGGTTCTAACGGATAAGGGATTTGTTGTATTCAGTGTGGAGCAGGGAAGCAAGAATCCTTCCGTTACTTTCACACAAATCACCGCGGACGTCCTTCAACCGACATTCACGCCGACCCCCACGCTCGATCCACGCATTCCCACATCTACACCGACTCCAACCGTCGTTCCCAGGAATCAGGCAATTGTAACAATTACCGGGGAACTGCATCCCTTCGATCCGACCGTTCTCATTATGAAAGGCAGATCCATTTCCACATTAAAGGAGCCAGCATTTGGAGACAAATGGAATGCCACGGGGGAATTCACCGATCCCTTGCCTGCTTATTCTGTGAATGTTACGGGAACGGTCATCAAAGGGACTGGAGTCATCGCCAAGATCGAACAACCCCGTCCAACGAATGACTACACAGCTCGGATGTTCTATACACGCGACGTTACTGCGCGAGGCGGAACAACCACCATTCTCGTTTCCTGGGGTGAGGAAGTCCAACCGGAACCAACACCCACCCCGTTCCCCAAATGGGAACCCGGTGCAGCTACACCTACGCCGCTCCAGGGAGCGCCGAAGGTTTTGTGGATTGTGAAGGAAGGAACCTTTCCGAAAGAGAATCATCCATCTCGCGATGATTCGATTGACTTTCGCAATTTGTTCGCCGAATTCGGCGCATCCGGTGATGCGCTGATTGCCGGGAAACAGTTGGTAACGGATGAACTACTCAAAGGATATACGGCGGTTGTTTTTGGGGATACACGAAATGTCCCGCCGCTAACGGGACCGGAGAAGGAGACCGTGGTTCGGTTTGTCCGGGGCGGTGGATCGATCTTCGTAATCGGGCAGCAGGATAGCCGCGTCCTCCTCGATCCGGCAGCGATTTACGCTTCTTCCATTACCGAGCCATTCGGCATTCGTTTCTCGACCTCTATCGGGGGTACGTATACTAATTTCCTGTCTCACCCCCTTACCTACAATCTTGCAGCCGTTTCCGGCACAGGTGGGGCTATCCTTGTGGTCGACCCCCCGGCGAAGGCAATTGGATTTGCAGAAAAGGGCGAGGCCATTCTGGCTTATGCGGAGGACGGCTATGGCAGGGTGGCCGCGTTTACTGACGAGACCACTTTCTTCAGTACGGGTGGAGGCTTTCCGGGTTGGGGGCTGTCTGAACTCTCCAACCGGCAATTGGCAAGGAATATCACAGCCTGGCTTTTACGCAAAGAAGAACTGCTATCGGCACCACCCACACCACCCCCCACTCCGTATCTGATCTGGGAAGGCAACCTGAAAGCGCAGGGAATGCTGGAGATGAAGATTCGCGGAGAGGCAGTGACATTGCAGTCACGATATGCTGTGGATTCCGTCTCCACGTCATCCGCTCGATTCTCCGAACCGTTGCCCGCGTATGCGGTAGACATTACTGTAGCCGTGACTTCGGGAGGTGCCACAATCAAAACGATTGACCAGCCGCGATCCTGGAACGATTTCACGGCCACGGTGATCCTGCAGCCGAGTCGCTCGCCCGTCCCGCTGGATTGCAGGATCGTTGTCCGGTGGGGCAAGGAGGTCTCCGTCGATCCGACACCCACCCCCTGGCCGACTGCACAAGCCGGGATTCCAACTCCCAAGCCATATACGGAATCGCCCAAGGTGCTGTGGCTGGTTCGAAAAAGTGCTATTTCTCTGCTCGGTCCTGCAAATGAATATGACAGTGACCGGTTCGACAAGTTCGCCGCGATGTTCACAGAACTTGGTGCAACCAATGAGGCCGGGATAATCGGTTCTGCAAGCGTCACAACGGAATTGCTCACTGGGTATCAGGCCGTGATATTCGGCGATACCCAACAAGTGCCCCCGGTTGCCGAGAGTGAGACCAAAGCCCTGGCCGGATACGTTGAACGTGGCGGGTCCATCCTGGTCTTATGTCGCCAGTGGGATGAATACATTCTCAACGATGCAACACTCTATGCCAATTCAGTCACTATTCCCTTTGGTATTCAGTTCTCCACACGAATATCGGACGAGCTAGTCGATATCCGAAAGCATTATGTCACGTCCGGAGTGACGCGCGTGAGCGAGGGTGGCGGAAAGCTGCTCGTAACAGAGCGTGCGCGACCCTTAATATTGGGAGGTAACGGCGCCGTTGCGGTTGCCGTCTCGGAACGGGGCCACGGGCGAGTGGTCGCCGTTGGCAATGTGGAGATACTCTATGATGGAGTTGAGAGACGCCCGTCGGCTAACATTACCCTTGCACATCACCCTGCCCTGGCGAAGAACATCGCGGTTTGGCTCCTTCGAAAGGAAGCGCAATATCCGGTTGTCGAAGCGACACCTACGCCGACTTTTGTCCCTGGCGGTTCCGACGAGGATGCTCAGGTGCTTGTAACCAGGATGCTGGAGGGGAATCAGCCGTGGCTCAAGCCCTGCTCGATTTCGGCTACCTATTCGCTTTCCCGTGTTTATGAGGGCAAGACGGAGGACGTTGGATCGTACACCGTCGATCAAGGGGGCATGCATCCGCTGAGAGTTGGTTCGATGATCTGGACTCCGTTGCACAGCATGGCGAAGGGAGTGCCTTACACCGTGCGGATGCTCGGGCGAACAACAACACAAGGTGTTTCGGTAGTCGCTGTCGATGTACTCTTTGGAACGGAGTATGGCGACAAAGTCGGGATGGGAGGGCAGGCCAATATGACCTTCTCCTCGAGGACTATGGGCGGATTTCGTGCGTGTCGGATTCTGATTGAGCCGGAGAAAGCGATCCCGTTGTTTATCGGATGCTCGCGATCCCCGATTCTGCCAAATCAGGCATTCTATTTTACGGCATGGATATTTGCGCCTGATTTCCTGGAGGTGGATGGCAAACTCGCGCCCCATCTAATCGAGAGTATTGCCGAGTCTATCTTCAATGAGCGACAGGAGTTTCAGGTTGTGCAGGGAGCATGGATATTCAAGACCGGTTCCTCATGGGATGGGGAATTCAGTCAGTTCGGCAAAACCGGTCGGACCCAAACGATCAACCTGGTTGACCTGAAGATCACCAGCGTCGACGGTGCGCCACGTAAGTAGACAACAGTGCGTTCTCCCTCTCCCTCCGGGAGAGGGTTGGGGTTAGGGATGTTCCGGGTGGCACCGGCATCTTGCCGGTGGCTAGGTGGGTATGTGTGTAGCACCGGCGTTCCGCCCGTGGTTCCTGGATTCCTGCAGCGGCATCCGTTGCTTGGCATGTTTCACTACGCCTCCCTCTCAGCCGACATTTCCTTTCCTCGCGGCCATTATCCTGCCCCGCCTTTCTGACAGTTTTTCAAACTTGATATATCGTCCTTTATGCAGGGCTTTCCGATTCTCTTGTCGGGCAATCTTGAGTGACCCTGAGCCGCAACGTTCAGGGGCAAAGGAGGACAATTGTGAACACTCTGCGCAAGGGAAACCTATTTGCGATCAGTTTTTTTCTTTTTATCGGGATTCTGGTCGTGTGTCTCGGAATC
>Ga0116141_10003295_pt1 | contig 13694 bp, 10 predicted proteins | sample AD_UKC097_MetaG_FD_89744 | JGI IMG/M metagenome (GOLD analysis project Ga0116141, IMG submission 89744) | Active sludge microbial communities of municipal wastewater-treating anaerobic digesters from USA - AD_UKC097_MetaG | ecosystem: Engineered > Bioreactor > Anaerobic > Digestate | place: USA... | reverse complement strand
TATCGCTCAGGAGCAGTTCCACACCCCTCGCCGGGGTCCACTTTCGCGTCTTGGTGTCCAGCGTGGCGAAGAGCCGATCCTCGACGAAGACGCCGGCGTCGGTCAGGGCGTTCAGGAGCGTGCTCTTGCCGGCATTCGTATAGCCGACGATGGAAACCTGGAAGAAGTCTTTGCGGCCCTTGATCTCGCGGAGCTTCCGCCGGTCGATTCCATCCAGCTCTCGCTTGAGCTCGGTGATCCGCCTGCTGACGAGCCGGCGATCGATTTCCAACTGCTGCTCGCCGGGCCCGCGGACGCCGATCGCGCCGACCGCCCCGGCGGCCGGACCGCCGCTCGCCCCTGTCACCGTGTCCAGGTGCGACCACATCCGGGTCAATCGCGGGTACGTGTACTGCAACTGGGCCAACTCGACCTGGAGTCTGGCCTGTTTGGTCTGGGCCCGCGTCGCGAAGATATCCAGGATCAATTCGCTGCGATCCAGCACCTTGGCCTTGACGATGGTCTCCAGCTCGCGGATCTGGGCAGGCGACAGGTCGTTGTCGAAGATGATCACGTCGGCGTCGAACCGCTTGACTCGCCCGGCAAGCTGATCGGCCTTGCCCTTGCCGATATAGGTGGAAGGATTGATGGTGCGGATCTTCTGCTGAAATCGATCAACGACGACCGCCCCGGCGCTCTCGGCCAGTGCGGTCAGTTCCGCCAGGTTGTCATAGCCGTTCGAGCCCGGCAGGACCGCCGCCACGAGGATGGCGCGCTCCTTCCGGACCCTCAGGGTCTCGCGAAGCTTCTCCAAGTACGGTCGGACCTCCAAGTCACAGGGTTTATGTGGCACATGGCAACGCAATCAGTCCGATAAGCCTCATCGGTTCGGACCTATCCAAAGCATACCCCCTGCCCGGCGGATTTCACGAAAAATATCCGGCAGCATTTTTGGGACTTGATAATGGCGCTGGGGCATGCTAAACTTCTGGTTTCCCGCCATATGGCAGGAGCCGTATGTCGTCCAGTCGCGGGGATTTCGATTCGATCACCGGTTTTAAGGAGTACACATGCTCAAAGTGAAAATGCGATCAGGCGAGTCAGTGCAGCAGATGATTCGGCGATTCAAGAAGCTCTGCGAGAAAGAGGGCTTGATTCGCGATATGAAGCGGACAGCATACTACGAAAAGCCGTCGGAAAGAGAACGCCGGCGCATGCGAAAAGCCCAGCGAGTCATCCGGCACTGAGCCGCTGCTCTTGCACCTTCGAATCAACTGCAAATCAAGGACAAGCAAGCACTTACAGCGATTGCTTGCTTGTTTTCGCCGTGTTGTGAAGACCGTGTCTCATCTCCCGCCTCGGGCGGGCCCATAGGGAGGTGTTTTGCGCGCGTTCAGCCGGCCTGACCGACCAGCCGCAGTAGATTGCCCCCCATGATGTCCGCCTTCTCCTGAGCCGTCACCTCCCCTTCGAGCAGCGCATCATACGTGGCGACACAGACGTGCATCAGCGCGAAGAGAGTGTCACTGCCGAAGTAGATCTTGCGAGCCCCAAGGGACTTGACGGCCGCCAGCACGGATAAGTGGCTCACCATGCTGCCCACCAGGTGCAGATTGGCGTGTTCTTGAGCCATCTCGATTGCCGCCCGGCTCAGGTCGGGGAACCCCACGCCTCCCATATGGACGCAGAGCACCTGCGTCTGGGGGAACCGCCCGGCGATCCGGGCGATGCGAAACGGGTGGGTCTGTTCCGGGGCGTCCGTGCCGCAATGGAAGGCAATGAGCCCGCCGGCCTTGACGATCTCCTCGACCACCGGCATAGAGACCTTGGGATCATCGACGAAGAAGTCATCCTGGGCCCCGTTGAGCTTGACACCGAAGAACCCGTATTCCTCCATGCATTTCCTGACCGTGTCCCTTGCCTTCTGGGCCCCGAGCCTGGGGTCCGTCCACCCGAAGCCCAGGAGCCGATCCGGATGGGCCTTGACCGCTGTGTGAATGTAGGCATTGCCCTCATCGATCTGCCGTGAATACGACGGAGTGAGCCAAATCAAGGCCTTGTCGACCCCCGAACGATCCATCCGCCGCAACAACTCCTCTGTCGTGATGTTCACGCCCTCCACGAAGGGCGACACGTGACAGTCTGCATCGACGATCATGCACGAATCCTCGGCAAGTCAGTTCTATCTGCTGCTGGTATCTACGTCACGAAGTCCCTTGTGTGCTCCGAATTCTATCCACAATCTCTCTAGCGCGAGACCCAAGTCTCCGGAAGATGGCTTCATAGGCCGGACGACATGTCTCCTCGAATCGCCCCCTATCAGGCCATGTGAACTCCACGCCCGCATCGCGGAGCAGGCCTTCCACCTCGATGTCCCTCTGTTTCGCATACTCAAGTTGCCAACGGCTGGATTCCGCAATGCACTCACGAAAGATCCGCCGATCCGCCTCGGACAGCGTCTGCCAGAATCGCTCGCTGATGAGCACGTAGGCCCAGTTGTAGATGTGGGCGGTCATCGCAATGTATTTCTGAGCCTCATACAGTCGGCCGGACCAGATGTTCTGTAGCGGGTTCTCCTGCCCCTGCACCATCCCGAGCAACAGGGCCGAGTACAGTTCGGAAAACGGCATGGACACCGGGTCGGCCCCAAGTGCCCGGATCGTCTCGATCTGGGCGGGATTCTCCGGCACGCGAATCTTGAGCCCGATCAGATCCGACGGGCGGTTGACGGGTCTCCGGGAGTTCGTGATGTGTCGGAAACCATTCTCGTAGAAGCCGATCAATCGCAATCCACGAGGCGGCAACGACGCGGCCAATTCCTCCATCACAGGTCCGTTATTCACCTGTATCGCATGCTCGCGGTCCCGATACAGATAGGGCATTTCGAAGAGAGTGAACAGTGGCTCATACGTGTTGAGCAGGCCCGTGACAGTCATCTGAGCCGTTCCGAGCGTGAGCATCTCCTGGAGCGCCTTCTCGCTGCCAAGCTGCCCGCTGCAGTAGACCTTCACCCGGAATCGCCCGTTGGTTCTCGTTTCGAGGCTGCGTCCGAACTGCTCCAGAGCACGGGTGAAGGAATGCCGCGGCGAATGGCTCACACCAATCCGGATGAGGCGAGCGCCCGGAGCGATTGCATGGGCAGCCTCGACCTCGGCTGGCTCGGGACCCGATTCGTGCGCAACCGGTGCAGCGGCTCCCGCTCTGGGCATAAGCAGGTTGGGCAGCAGCAGCACAAGCCGGTCTGCATAGGTAATGAGCATCAGAGTGGCGATGAGAGGGATCAGAAACGGAATGATGGCCCGCATCAGCGTCTCGGCCCTGAGCTTACTGATATGGCTCATCACATACAAACACATCCCCACGGGCGGCGTCACCACCCCGATCATCAGGTTCACCGCCATAATCACCCCCAGGTGGACCGCGTCCACGCCGACGGCAGGCGAGGTCACCAGCGGATACACGATGGGGATGAACAGGATCAGGACGACCCCCGTCTCCAGGACGGCTCCGAGCAACAACAGCAGGACATTGAGCAGCAGAAGAACCACATATTTGCTGTGGGTGAACCCAAGCACTGCCGTCGCCACCTTCTGGCCCGCCTCGGCGACGGAGAGCTGGAACGAGAATACCGAAGTCGCCGAGATGATGAACGTCACGACGGCGGTCGTGACCATCGTATCGACGAAGATCCGGGGCAGGTCCCGCGGCGTCACGGTGCGATAGAGGAACATGCTGATCACCAAGGCGTAGGCCGCGGCCACGGCGGCTGCCTCCGTCGGCGTGAACAACCCGCTGACAATCCCGCCCAGCATGAGGACGGGCATCAGCAAGGGCACGACCGCCCGGCGCGTGGCCGCAAGTCTTTCCCGCAGGCTCGACGGACGATCTCGCGGATATTCCCTCGCCCGGGCCATGACGTAGATCAGGACCATCAAGGCCAGGCCCATCAGCATACCCGGAACAATTCCACCCAGAAACAGCCGGCCCACGGACTCCTCGGTCATGGCGGCATAGACAATCATCGGAATGCTCGGCGGGATGATCGGGCCCAGCACCGAGGCCGCGGCAGCGACGGCAGCGGCAAAGGGCTTGTCATACCCGTTGTCCTGCATCGCCCTGACCTCGATCTCGCCGAGCCCCCCCACGGCTGCGACCGCCGAGCCGCTCATCCAGGCAAACAGCATGCTCGCCACCACGTTGGCATGAGCCAATCCCCCTGGAACAGCGCCGACCCAGGCCCGTGCGAACTTGAACAGCCGGTCCGTGATACCGCCGGCGTTCATCAACCGGCCCGCCAGCACAAACAGCGGGATCGCGAGGAAAACGGAGTTGTCGATCCCAGTCACCATCTCGTGCGGGATCGCGGCCAAGGGGATATCGCTGAACGCGGCCAACGAGATGCAGCAGGCCACGCCGATGGCCAGGGCGACGGGCATGCTGATCGCCACCAGGGCCGCGGAGAGGATCACCAGAGCCAGGATCACGGATCCCCCTCCGCCGCCGCCGGCTGCGTCGCCAGTTCCACCATGAACTCGGCAGTGTACGAAAGCATGCACAGGCACAGAATCGGGACCGGCACATAGAACCAGGCCTGCGAGATCCCCAGGATGGGCAGAACCGTGGGCCACAGCAAGCGACAGGTCCGGATCGATTGTGCGAACACGACGGCGAGAAAACCCAGGATGAGCAGGCAGTTGAAGCCCGTGGTGCGGCGTCGCCACCGTGCCGGCACTCTGTCGAGCAACAGCGTGAAACCGATGTGCGCCCGTCTGCGATACGCCAAGGCCGCCGCGAGGAAACAGGACCACACGAAGAACAGGCGGCTCAGCTCAACCGAAGAATGGAACGGCCAGGTCGCGACACAACGGGCCCCCGTCGCGACAATCACAACGGCAAAAAAGGCCATCGCCGAGACCGTGGTACCGAGGTACAGCAGTCGGTCGAAAAGCAGGTTGACCCGTCGGACAACTGCGATCATACGCTACTGCGCAAAGTACGTCGTGGCGGACCGCCCCGGGACATCACACACAATCCAGCCATTCTCCAGCGCTGCCCGTCCGATTTCTTCATACCGGTCCTTCTCGTCACTGGTGCGAAAGACCCGGAATGAACCGCTGCCGGCCCCGATCACCTTCACGGCAACCCTCCTGTCTCCGCCCAGATTGACGACGACGAAGGCGTCGGGGTGATGCGTGCCGTTACGGGCAAAACCGATCAAGGCAACCTCGGAATCCATGGCGAACGTCTTGACCACCGCCATCCCCGGCTGGCCCGCGCGGGCGAGCTGTTTGTAGTAGTAGTAGCCCCGCAGAACCTCGTACGAGCCGTCCTCCGACACGCGAAAGGCGGTGCCGGGGTTCGGGTCACCGCCGATCCATTTGGCCGGTCGCTGGATGCAGGCCCACGGAATGATTGCGTTGACCTTGGCCGTGTAGATGTTGCCGTGCATCTCCTTGACGTTGGCGACGTCCATCCGGCTCCAGCTTGTCGAGGTCACCCATGCGTGCAGCTCAGACCGTCTCTCGCGGAGGATGTCGGTCCCAAGGCTGCGGTGTTCGCCGAACCATCGGCCGTAGTCGCCGCCGTAGAATCCATGCGAGGTAATCAGGCCCAGACTCGCCAGGGTCCCCGGATCATCCGCGATCGCGTCGGCGTAACCCCAGGCGCTAAACCGGTACCAGTTCGTGCACTCGCCCGGCGTGACGCCCACATCCCGGAGACCGGCCGCATCGAGCATCGGCCGCAGGATCTTGATGAACTCCACGACCTGCTCCGGCGGCCAGAACAGATTGTAGTCATGCCCCGTGCCGACGTGGCCGCTGGCGCCGTCGGCCGGCCAGCGGGACCAGTCCTCGCCCTCGTTGTTCAGTGAGACGAACCGTACGGGCAGCCCTTCCTCTTCACGGAGATAGCGAACCCAATCGACCATGTACCGGGCCAAGTCGTACTTGCGGGCCGGGTCGAGGTCCCGGCCGCGGATGAACTTCTGTCTCGTCGCCCAAGCCGGCGGGCCGTAGAGCGTCGTGATGATCGTCAAGTCCTCCCCCCGGGCGCGGGTTCGCTTGAGCCCCTCCCGCACGAAGTACCGCATCCAGCGCGTCGTGGTCTCGTGGTCGAAGGGGCCGCGGGGCTCGCGCTGGTGGTGCGGATCGAGGAACATCTTGACCAGCCCCGGCTTGAGACCGTCATCGCCGAAGACCATTTCGACGATCTGCTGCCGCTCCTCTTCCGTCAGCAGACTCAGCCCCCCGTACTCCTGTGGGTCCTGCAAATAGTCGGCAGACTGGGCCACCTCGACGTAATTGGCGCCGAACCCGTCCCAGATGCGCACGTGCTTGGAGAAATCCACCTCGGCCCGGACGGCGGTAAAATCCAGCGCCTGACCAAATCCGGTACAGACGCTGACTCCAAGCAGCACGACAGTAATCCGCACAAGATTCCTTGATGTATTCATCTTCTCACACTCCTCTTTCACTCCTCGGGACCTACAACCCGAACTGCCCCAATCTCCATCAGCGGTTCCAGAAGGTTGGCGGCCCCCCCGTGTTCTACGATGCGCCCCCCGACAACCTTGTCGAGGTTCACGCCGGTAAACTCGACGACTCTGCCGGTAGGTTTGATCCCCAGCCACGCACCCCGATGCGTGCCTCGTGCGGTGATTTGAGAAACCACCCAATTCCCCTCCGCAATCTGCCGATCAATGCTCACCCGAAGGTCGGGATAGGTCTCGCGAACACCAAGAACATGGCTCTTTGCTCCTTCGAGCCCCAGCGCATATCTCACGTTTTTGTAGACTTCCACATAGTCTGGCGCAATGAACTCGGCCAGCTTCGTGGTGTCCCCCGTGTTCACGATTTCCTCGACGTATCGCCGGACAAGCCGCTTGTTTTCTTCCTCGCACACGATCACACCACCTGGGTCTTGAACCCACAGAGTTGACAGAAATCGCGGACCTGCTCCTTGTAGTCGCCGTAGAAGAAGATCTGGTGGAAGCCCGGGAAGCTCAGGACCTCCTGGCGTCCGTCGAATTTCACCTTCACCGACACGACGCACCCGCCGCTGGGCGGCACTTCCTTGTTCTCCATCACGGTCCCCGCGGAAACCAGGACCGTGCTGGGCGTCTGCCCGCTGCCCGGCAACAGATCGATGCTCGTCACTCGCTGGCCCTTCCTCCAGACCGTTCGCGGCACCGCGTCGCGATTTCCGTGATGGTGCTTGATGTCGAACGGCTCGGGCGGCTCGGTAAAGCCGTTCAGGCGGGTCGGGCAGGAGCAGTGCGCCCCGATGATCGTGTCGTCCGCGGTGTCGGCCACCGGGTCCTGCTGGAAGCCGGGACGGTCGAAAAGGGAATGCGTCATCACGAGCGACGCGACCGCACCGACATCCGCCTCGCAGGCGGCCGGGATACGGTCGTCGTTCATCCGTGACCACGCGATGCAGGGCAGGCTCACGTCGATCTTGCCGAGTGCCCCGAGACAGTCCATCGTGATCGCGTCGCCGCCCTCGCGTTCGAGAATCCGGCCGGCGACGTAGTAGCTTCTGAGCCCGTTGACAACGTCCTGACGCGTGGCGTCAATCCGTTTTCGAGCCCGGCGCATATACTCGTCGGCCATCCCCAGAATGTCCTCGCTGTCCGGCGTTCTGCGGTACTCTTCGATGAACGACGAGGCCGGGATATGCCGCAGCGTGATCCCAGTATCGGCCAGCGTCGCATCGTATCGCTTGTCGCCCTTGATGACGACGCAGCAGGTCCGACGCATCTTGGCCGCGGCACAGAGCATCTTCATGCCGTACGCCGCCTGGCTGAAATCGTCGGTCGAGTAGATCACGCAGCCCGGTATTTCTGCCAGGCTGATCGTGTTCGTCGTGAAGGACGAGCCCAATGGCGAGTAGATGATCGAAGGAATCCTGCTCTGGGCCACCTTCTGCGCGGTCGGCCAGGCGTGCTGCTGGCGATCCAGCATGACCAGTACAAGGCCATCGACGCCCGCTGCCTCGGCCTCGGCGATCCAGGCCTGTCCCTCGTCCAAGCTGAAGATCGGCTGGGCTCGCAGGGTGAACCGGGCTCCCAGCCGGGAGGCGGCTTCGGCCATCTGGGCTGTGTACATTTCGCGGGCGGCCTCGCCGTCATAGACCGCGCCGGGCCAGAGCATGCCGTAGTCCTCCTGCCGTCGGACAAAGGCTGCCCGGATCGTGGGGCGATACCTTGCGGCCGGCCCACACTGCCGAATAGGCTCGGCCGCTGTTCGTCCGTGCCCGATTGAGGAGCAGCCAGCCAGAAGGGACGATCCGGCCAGAATCGCAGTGGACCCCACAAGAAACTCGCGACGGCTCACACAACCGTGCTCGTGGCAGTGCAGCGGACATCTTCCAGCAGTCATGGCAACCTCCCGCAATCGAGACATCAGACGACGGCACGGGCTCCGGCCCATGCCGCCCGGTTCACTGACAATGTATGGTAAGCCTCGCCACGAGGGAATTCAAGGCTTTCCGGAACGCACGAAGATGGACAGACCTTGTTCGGCACACTATGGTAGTGAAATGGCAATACGCTACTCAATCCTATACGTCCTGATTCCGTCTGCGATTGCGAGCGCCGGCAATGGGCAAGCCGTCCCCGAGGGCCTGCCCGTCTTCAGGCATCATTCCATCGTGCTCGACTATGAAGACCTCAAGTACAATCCCTGCGATGATGTTATCATTCCCAGCGTGGTCCGCACCGAGCATCTCGACGAGCCGCTGGGGAAGCACTACCTGTACTACGCTCCCCACAATGCGCCGGGCGGAATTTGCCTGGCCTACGCGGACCGGCCGGAGGGACCCTGGGAGGAATACGAGGCCAACCCCGTCATTCGTCGCGAGTGGCAACCGCACTATGCCGTCTCGCATGTCTCGGGACCTGAGGCTGTGTGGGTTGACGAGGAGCGCAAGCTGTTTCTCTACTATCACGGCGAGAATGATGTGACGCGCTTCGCCTCCAGCACCAATGGTATCGATTTTCAGTACGAAGGCGTCGCTCTCACGGCGGGCATGTTCGACCGAATCAGCGAGGCCTCCTACGCAAGGGTGTTCCGCTATACGCTGCCTGGCCGGGACAACCGCTGGATCATGCTGCTGATGGGCAACTGCCAGGGAACACGGAACATCTATCTCGCATGGTCAAAGGACGGTCGGACCTGGGAGCCCCGGCGCACGCCCCTGCTGACCCCACCGCCGGGGACCAGCCAAGTCGCCCAGGCTTGGTACTTCCCCTGGCGCGGCAAGCATTACCTCGTCTACCACGCGCACGAGGCCAAGGACGAAACGTATGCCTCCCTGCACGTCAGCGAGGTGGACGCGGCCTTCGAGCACACGAAGTACCTCGGCGTCCTCTACGACCGCACGTCCGTGTCGGCCGACAACGTCGCCCAGATGAGCCCCTGCTTCATCTCAGAAGGCGACCGGCTCTACCTGTTCACCAACGTCGGCCCCCGCCTGAATCAGAAGATCGCACTGGCCGTCGCGGATACTCCGTAGGGTGGGTCCTTGCCCCACGCGTAAACTCACCGGGCATCTGCCCGAATCCCCGCGACGCATTCAAACCGTCGTCGCCAGAAGCGGTTCGTCCACAGCACGACCAGAAACGGCAGCAGACAGACGAAGCACACCAAGGCGATGAGCAGTGACACAAGAAGCGCTTCGCTGAGTTGGGCGGCCGTGGAACGGGTCGAATCGAATGGGAGCGCGACGGCCAGGAAGATGATCCACTCCGAGATGAACAGGCAGACTCCCGTCAACACAGCGAACCGGACTCTGCCGAACCGTTTCGACGAGAGGAACGCCGCCATGCCGAGCGAGAACAGGATCGGCAGGATCATTGCGGCCGCCAGAAAGGAAATCGCCACCAGGTCTTTGTTGAATCCTCCGCTGAGCAGATTGACTCCCAGGAAGCCGAAGTAGATGAAGGCTGCGAGCAAAAAGGAAATGACGCGGTTTCGATTCCCGATGCGTTCACCGAGCAACCAGACCAGCGACAACCCGAGGACTATGGTCGTGAACAACAGATTCGCCTGGGCTACGCTTCCGGAGGTCGGCTTTGTCGCCGCCACAGCGGCCCAATAGACGGCCCCCAATACCGCGCCGGGCGCCAGGATCCATGCGACCTGTGTATTGCGGTTCTCCGGGAGAGCGACAAACGCCAACGGCAACAGCAGCCACGGGATGAGCCCCTGGACATGATACAGCGGGCTGAAATGGAAGAGAACGGGTTTGCCGTCCGTGGGACCGAACTCGCCGAGGTCGGCCGAGGCCACGATTCGCAATTCGCCGGATACACTGTAGGGCACTCGCCACGAGTACGAACACCAATACCCCCCTCAGCCGTACTCGAACTTCCCGACTCCGATCTTTGCGTCGCCGTGATACACCGAAAACGTCAGCTCGGGGTGCTCGGAGATTCCCCAAAGATCATACTTCTTCCCATCGGCGTTGATCAGCTCATAATCGAGCTTGAGATAGCTGCCCATCCGTTCGATCCGGACCGTGTGATTCAAAGGAGCGACGGCTCTGTATTCCGTCGCCTTCTCTTCATCCATGCTCGGTGGAGTAGAAGCCTTCGGAGGCTTCGGCGTTTCGTAAACGGGCCAAAAGACCCAGTCACCGTTGTCGGCAAACATGCGGGGTTGGCCGTTCTGGCCGGTGCCCTGCCGGCCGCCATCGTCGGCGAGGTTCACGCCCCAACTGTAGAGCAGGAACCCCGCCGCGGTTCGCTGATAACCAAACGTCCTGCCGCAGTAGGGATCGATGGGAAGCTCGCTCAAGTAACCAGCGGTCACCAGGGCCTCAAGTGTCGCCGGGCAGGATTCCTTGTCCTTCTCATAGCGCATCACGGCCAGCGTAGTCAGCAGGGCCCGCCGTCCCGTCTTCAGACGCCAGATCAATGCCGCGAGGCGTTCCTGTGCCGGGGCCAACGCCCGCAAGAGGAGACTCTCCTGGGCGAGAGCCATCCACTGGGCCCTGCGCTCCTCATATTCAGGTCGGCACGGTTCCGTCCCCAGGACGAGTTGATACTCGTCCCAGAACGTCTCGATTCGCGAAGTCATCTCCCGCCGGTCGGGATAGCCGAACAGCAGCAAGGAGGTCACACCGTCCCTCCAATCGCTCACGGCCAACCCCAACCCTGATTTCAGGACATGGCCGTTGCCATGCCCATCGTCGGTGAACATTCGCTGGATCAGCGCAAACCAGAAGGCTTTGTTGCCTGTGACATCCATGGGGGATTCGTGTCGGGCGAAGAGACTCGTGAGCCGACTTTGAATGGGGGCCAGATTCAGCCCCGTGACACCGTAGTGGTCCAGTAGCATGAGGGCAGCGCTGTGACCCATCGCTTCGATCGCAACACCCACCAATTGCTCGGTCTCCGTTCCCCTGCCCTCGAGATGCATCCCGAAATCCATCAACACCAGACAGTCGTCCAACGCACCGCTGATATCCCCCTGAGAGGCCCTCCAGGCAATCGAGATATGAAGAGCCTGTGCCAGGGTCCTGTAGCCGTGCGCAGAGATGATTACGGCTCGGTTGAACGCCATGGCCGGATCCGCCGAACGACTGTCCAGATGCGCCCCAGGCCCGGCGGCATCCTCCGGAGTAGGCTCGTTGACCGCAGTCTCGTATTCGATCCAATAGTGCGGCCTCGTCACCCCCTGCCGCAGCATCTCGCACGCCTGGGCGTTGTGTTGGGCCACGTCCGCCAGAATCTTCCGGTCCGGCTCATTCATATCGGTCCAGCGCACACCGGCAATTCGGCGGCCCCGATCGAAGAGTTCCTTGTCCCTCACCAACGCGGCGGCCTTGTCGAAATAGGGTTTGGCGTTGAGCGACTCGGCCCGGCCTTCGCGCGTGCGATCACTCAGCCAGGCAAGGTAGTCCACCTTCAGCGACGGCGACCCGACGAACAGCCGCAGGGAACACAACACAATGTACAACACAAGAACTCCGGCCGCCTGCACGCTGCGAACGAGGACCTTGCACCACAAGGGCCGGCAGCGTTTCTTGGCCCGCCGGCACAGGACCGCCAGCAACCCGGCGTCTCCGAACTCCTCGATGAGCCGCCGAGCCTTTTGCCCTCGCTCGTCGTCGCTCGTACAATCCCGCAACTCGTCCTCGAAGTGCGACGTCAGTTCCTCACGCACCTCCAGGCGGACGCGCCTGCGATATCGTATCTTCCGCACGATCGCCTCGATGAACTGGTCCGCACACCCCGGCAGTCCGGAAGGACTCTTCTCTGGCGTGTTCTCTTGCTTCATATTGGAGCGATCCTCCGTCTACGGATTCACCGGCCAGAAGACCGCGTCGGCGTCGCGATCCCACGTCTCAATGCGGCCGGTCTTGTCCGTGCCCGGCCCGCCGCCGTCGTCCTGGAAGTTCGGCCCTACGCTGTAGAGCCTGAAGTCGCCATTCGCGGGTTTGTACAGCAACGGCCCGGTGCTGTACGGATCTCGCGGGACCGCGTCGATGTAGCCGGCCTGTTTCAACACGTCCAACGATGCCGGATAAGAGCCCTTGTCCGCGCGGCATCGCAGAACAGCCAAGATCGTCAGCGTGGCTTCGTGCAGCGCCCGGCCGCGGAACGCACATTCGGCTGCCCGATCCATCGCTGGGGCAAGGACATCGATCAGATGATATCGCTTCGACAGTGATGCGAAGAAGGCATCTGCTCCCCTGCCCCCACGATTCTCATAGGGCGTCCGGGCGGCAGCTTCCGATTGGAGAGTGAAGAGCTCGCAAGCCTTCGCCACTGTCCGATCCCGCCCCGCGTGAACGACCGCCAAGGCGTTCCAGAGCATGCCGTCAACGGACTCGAGAGACTTGTCGCCCTTGATGGAAGCGATGAGCCCTGCATCGGGGACCAGATGTCCTCCGCCGGGGCCGCCTTCGGTAAACAGATGCTGCACCGTGTCCAAAAACGCGATTCGTTCGCCTTCGGTGTTCATCAGAGGGAACGCCACGGGATACAACTCCCCCACCTGATGTTGCAGACGAGCCAGCTCAGAGGTGGACTGAGGATGGCGGTTGAGGATCATCAGGATTTCCCTGTGCGCGATCGTGCTGAGTCCCAGGCCCAGGTACTCCTCGACGAGCAGCTTGCTGCCCTGCCAGTGCCGCCCGGCCATCGCGATGGCCAGGCAATCGTCCAACGCTTCGGCGATCCGGCCCTGCCGAGCCTCCATTTGCACACGCCATTGGCCTACCGACGCGAGTTGCCGAAGAGACTTCAGATGCGGCAATGTCACGCTGAGCAGCCATCTCCGCTTCGGGTCACCGCCGGAATACTGGAAAGGCCTGTAGCAGTACGACTTGGCGCTGGCGGCCTTGAACTGCTCCCACGCAGCCTCATTGGCCTGAACCCAGTCCGCCAGTGCTTGTTGCACGCCGGGCGAAAGACTCTCCAGATCCGCAGGCTGGGTGCGAAGCGTCTTGACGCCGGACACGTCCGCCAGTTCCTCGCCGGGCTCTACCAGCACGTCAATGGCCTGCTGATAGTGCGGCCAAGCGTTGTCCTGGTCGAGCACCTCGGCCCGGCTCATCTGGTTGAGCATCGCCAGGTAATCGACTCTAACAACCGGCTTGCCGTTGAAGAACCAGAGCAGATACAGAGTGAACAGAAGCAGACAAACGCCCGCCCCCTGCGCCGTCCGAACGAGGACCCGCGCCCACTGCGGCCGGCATCGCTTCTT
>Ga0116141_10003290_pt1 | contig 13701 bp, 12 predicted proteins | sample AD_UKC097_MetaG_FD_89744 | JGI IMG/M metagenome (GOLD analysis project Ga0116141, IMG submission 89744) | Active sludge microbial communities of municipal wastewater-treating anaerobic digesters from USA - AD_UKC097_MetaG | ecosystem: Engineered > Bioreactor > Anaerobic > Digestate | place: USA... | reverse complement strand
AGCAGTTCGTCGGGGTCGTAGGGCTTGAGCACATAGTCGTCGGCGCCGGCGTCCAGGCCGGCGATGCGGTCGGGCTTGGCGTCGCGCGCGGTGGCGATCAGCACCGGTGTGCGGTCGAGCCGGGCCCGCAGTGCGCGCAGCACGTCCAGGCCGTCGCGCCGGGGCAGACCCAGGTCGAGCACCACCAGGTCGTAGGCGTGCCCGCGCAGCGCGGTGTCGGCCATTTCGCCATCACGCACCCAGTCCACCGCGTAGTGTTCGGCGCGCAGCAGGTCCAGCACGGCTTCGCCGATCATCGGGTCGTCCTCAACCAGGAGCAGGCGCATGGGCGGGCGGTGGACGGGGCTCAGCCCGGCTCCATGCCGTTGCGGCGCTTGATGGCGTCCATCGCCGGCGCGGCCATGAATCCGAGCAGTGCGCGTGCCGCGTCCGGTCGGGTGCAGGCGGTGGACACCGCGGCACTGAAGGTGGTGGTGATCTGGATGTCGTCGGGCAAGGGCCCGAGCACCTCGACGCCCGGCAGGTTCATCAGTTCGCTGAGTTGCTGGAACCCCAGCTCGACCTGCCCCTCGGCCACCAGCCGGCCCACCGGCACGCCGGGCGGGGCCTGCACGATGCGGTCCTTGATGGTGTCGGCGATGCCCCAGCGTTCGAACTGCCGCTGCAGCTGCACGCCACTGGGTCCGGTCGAGTAGCCCAGTGTGCGGGCGGCCAGCACCGCCTGACGCACGGCCTCGCCGCTGCCGATGTCGGGCCGCGGCGCACCCGCGCGCACCGCCACCGCCACGCCGGAGCGCACCAGGTCCACCCGGCTGCCGGGCACGAGATGGCCGGTCTCGGTGAGCCGCTCGATCGCATCGCTGGCCAGCGCCACGATGTCGAAGGCTTCGCCGGCCTGAACCCGTTTGCCGGCATCGACACCGCCCACCGACTCCAGATGCACCGGCTGGGACGATTCGCGAGCGAACGCGGCCAGGAGCTCGGTCAGCAGCTGGCGCGTGGCCATCGAGGAGATGATGCGGATCGGTTCGGCCATGGGGGTCCTGGGGCGGTCGGTTGCGGTGGGGCAAACGCTCGGCGGGCGCATGCCGGCATTCTATTGACCCCTGATGGCCGCGCGGGCAGCGGGCGTGCCGTACAGTTCGGGCTTTGCACCCGCCCCACCATGCATTCGCCCGAGCCCAGCCAGCGCCCCGCCATCCAGGTGGCCGTTCTCATGCGGCGCGAGCGCGTGCCCGGCGCGATGAGCCGTTGGCAGACCTGGCGCTGGGTGGTGGCCGATGTGGTGCCGCACGAAGCCGGTTTCGGGACGGCGCCGCGCCGCCTGGTGCAGACAGCGGACGAAGAGCGTTGGCTGCACCCGGGCTTCACGGTGGAACTGTTCCGCGACGACGCCGAGGGCTATCTGTTGAATGCCTCGACCCCGGCACCGTGCTGGTTTGTGCTGTGGCGCCTCGACGAAGACGCCGGTGACGGGGGTGAGCCGCTGGCCAGGCCGGCGGCCGTATCGCTGAGCTACCACGACGCCGGGCGCTGGCTGGATGCCCAGGAATCGGTGGACCAGGTGCCAGCACCGTCCGATGTGGTCGACTGGCTGCGCGACTTTGCGGACGCGCACCGCGTGGACGAACCCCGGCGCCGTCGGCGTCCGCAGAGCTTCCGCGGCTTGCAGGACCGTTTTGGCAACCCGGCCACCGTCAGCACCGGGAAAAACGTGGGCGGTGGAGGAAATTCGGCGTGAGCGCCGCCGGGCCGTCCCAAGGCGCGAAGGCCCCCTCGGGGCTGAGTGCCGCGGCTCCGGTTGTGCCTGCGCGCATCGGGACGGTGCGAAGGGACAGCGCCTCTGGCGATGGCACGTCCAGCGACCCACACGGCGTGGGGAGCGTGGGGGCCACATGACCGACGGTTTTCTGGGCCGTTGGTCCCGCCGCAAACAGGCGGTGCGCGACGGCGAGTCCGTGCCGCCCTTGCCACCCGCGCCGGAACCCGAGCGGCCGCGAGCCGACGCACCGGCTTCGCCATCGACCGCATCGCCGCCCTCGACATCACCGGCCGCGCCCGCTGCGCCGGTGCCGCAGCCGACGCTGGCCGATGCCCAGGCGCTGACGCCGGCCTCCGACTTCAAACCCTTCATGGCCGCCAACGTGTCGGCCGACGTGCGCAACACGGCGCTCAAGAAGCTGTTTGCCGACCCGCAGTTCAACGTGATGGACCGGCTCGACACCTACATCGACGACTACAGCCAGCCCGATCCGCTGCCTGTCGCCATGCTGCGCCGGATGGCCAGCGCCCGCGTTCTGAACCTGCTGTCGGACGAGGCCGCAGAGCCCGCGGCGCCCGCGCCCGCCCTTCATCGGGAAGGTGCCGATGGCGCGCAGGCGGCGGGCGTGGCAGCATCGACCGAATTGCCCGAACCGCCGGCGCCCGAAGGCGCACCGACCCCTGGCGCCCTGCCAGGCTCCACCGACCTGGACCATGCCCACTCTGATCTGCGACTGCAACCGGACCATGCCCCTGAACGCCCAGGCGCTGGGCCAGGCGCTCGGTGAGAACCTGACGCTTCATTCCACGCTGTGCCGGCGCGAGGCCGGCGCGTTCCAGCAGGCCGTCCGCTCCGGCGACGACGTGGTGGTGGCCTGCACGCAGGAGCGGCGCCTGTTCGCCGAGCTGGGCCAGCAGACGGACGGCGCCGAGCGCCGCGCAGAACCGCTTCAAGCCAGCGAGCGCCCCCTCGGGGGGCAGCCCGGCAACGCCGGGCGCGGGGGCCCGTACTCGCCGGTCCGTTTCGTCAACATCCGCGAAACCGGCGGCTGGAGCCGGGACGCCGCAAGGGCGACGCCCAAGATCGCCGCGCTGCTGGCGGCGGCGCGCCTGCCCGATCCCGAGCCGGTGCCGACGGTCAGCTACCGCAGCGCCGGGCGCGTGCTGGTGATCGGCGCGCTCGATGCGGCCGAACGCGCGGCCGCGCTGTTGTCCGACGTGCTGGACATCACGATCTTCACCACCGGCGCTGGCGCTGCGGGCGGGGAGCAGGCGCGGCGGTACCCGGTGCTGGGCGGGCGCATCACCGCGCTGCGTGGCTGGCTGGGCGCGTTCGAGTTGGACTGGGAGGCGAACAACCCGATCAACCTGGACCTGTGCACCCGCTGCAACGCCTGTGTGGCGGCCTGCCCCGAGCAGGCGATCGGGCTCGACTACCAGATCGATCTGGCGGCGTGCCGCTCGCATCGTGCCTGCGTCAAAGCCTGCCAGGTGGCGGCCATCGATTTCAGCCGGGAGCCGGCGCAACAGGCGGAGCGTTTCGACCTGGTGCTCGACCTGCGCGGGCCCGGCGCCACGCCCACCTTCAACCAGCATGCGCTGCCGCAGGGCTATTTCCGCTGGGACGGGCGCGACCTGCCCACTTTGCTGAAACTGCGCGAGCTGGTCGGCGAGTTCGAGAAGCCGAAGTTCTTTGTCTACAAGCAGAAGCTCTGTGCCCACAGCCGCAATGAAAAGACCGGCTGCAGCGCCTGCGTGGACATCTGTTCGGCGGAAGCGATCTCCAGTGAGAAAAGCCGTCAACAGATCAAGGTCAACCCCAACTTGTGCGTGGGTTGCGGCGCCTGCACCACGGTCTGCCCGACCGGAGCCCTCACCTACGCCTACCCGCGTGCCAACGAGCAGGGCGTGCGCCTCAAGACCTTGCTGACCACCTACGCCGCCGCCGGCGGCCAGGGCGCGGTGATCCTGCTGCACAGCCAGGAGCGGGGCCAGGCGCTGGTGGAGGAACTCGGCCTCGCGGCGCAGCTCAAGGTGGCCCATGGCGTGCCGGCCAACGTGATCCCGATGGCCCTGTGGCACACCGCCAGCCTGGGGCTGGACGTGTGGCTCAGTGCCATCGCCTTCGGCGCCAGCCAGGTCGTGGTGCTGGCCACGGCTGAGGAGGCGCCGCAATACCTGGACGGGCTGCAGGCCCAGATGGACGTGGCGCAGGCCATCCTGCACGGGCTGGGCTACACCGGCACCCATCTGCAGCTGCTGCGCGCCAGCGGCCCCACTGACCTGGACGCCGGATTGCAGGCGCTGGCACACACCCGGCCGAAGACGCCGGCCGCCCCCGCGCGCTTTGCCGTCATGGCGGAGAAGCGCGGCACGCTGGACCTCGCGCTCGACCACCTGATCGCCCACGCGCCGCAGGCCGCCAGCGCCCGGCCCGAGGCCATTGCGCTGCCGGCACCGGCCTCGCCCTTTGGTGCGGTCGCGCTCGACAAGGATCGCTGCACACTGTGCCTGAGCTGCGTCAGCGCCTGCCCCGCGGGGGCGTTGCAGGACAACCCGCAGCTGCCGCAACTGCGCTTCATCGAGAAGAACTGCGTGCAGTGCGGCCTGTGCGTGAGCACCTGTCCCGAAGGTGCGCTGGCGCTGCAGCCACGCCTGCTGCTGTCCGACGAGCGCAAGGCCGCCCGCGTGATCAACGAGACCCAGCCCTACGCCTGCGTGCGCTGCGGCAAGCCCTTCGGCACGCTGCTGGCCATCGAGGCCATGCTGGGCCGGCTGGCCGGGCACAGCATGTTCCAGGGCGCGGCGCTGGAACGCCTGAAGATGTGCGCCGACTGTCGCGTCATCGACATCTATTCCGCCGACAACGAAACCAGGATCACCGACCTATGAGTCTTCCGCTTGCTCCCCACGGCGCGGACACCTCCGCGCTGGACGAGGAAACCGCCCGCGCCGAGGTCTACGGGTTGCTGGCCGCGCTGTACTATGCCCCGCCGTCGTCCGAGCTGCTGGCCCAGCTTCGCGTGGCGGTCACCGAAGCGCCGACCGCCGGCGGCTTTCTCGAGGAGCCCTGGCGCGCGCTGGTCGGCGTCGCGCGCGAACTGGGCGATGCGGCGATCCAGACCGAGTACGACGATCTGTTCGGTGGCGTCGGCAAGCCCGAGGTCTTCCTGTACGGCTCCCACTACCTGAGCGGCTTCCTGAACGAGAAGCCCCTGGTGAAACTGCGCGACGACCTGGCCGGGCTGGGACTGGCCCGCGACGAGGCCATGTCCGAGACTGAGGATCACATCGCCTGCCTGTTCGAGGTGATGCGCTACCTGATTGCGGGCGACGACGCGGCGGTGTGCAACCTGGCCCGCCAGCAGGCGTTTTTTGCCCGCCACATCCAGCCCTGGGCGGAGCGACTGTGCAACACCCTGGCGACCCACCCCAGAGCGCGCTTCAACGCGGCCCTGGCCGGTTTCACCCGGGCGTTCCTCAGTGTGGAGGCGCAGGGGTTCGATCTGCTCGAAAACACTGATTGATGGGAAAGTCAGCCGGGTATAGTCTGGGCCTATGCACTCCGGTTCCTAAGTGCAACCCTCTTCAGGAGACAACGCATGAAACAAGCCTCCAACACGCCGTCCCGGCGTGCCGTTCTGGTCGGCGCCGGCACCGGTGGTGCGCTCGCAGCGGCGGCCAGCCTGTTGCCCGCCGCTCGGGAATCCGCGAGCGCGGTGCCCGCGCCACCCAAGGCGCCGGCCAACGGCGGGGGCTACACCTTGTCCGAACACGTCCGCCAGTATTACCAGACCGCCCGCGTCTAGGCCTCTTGACCAGGAGTTGCCCATGTTGTTGACGAAAAAGGCCGGTTCCGCACCGGGATCTTCCGCGCCCTCGCCCTTCCTGCACAGCCTGCGTCGCGGGCTGTCGACGGCGCTGCCGACCATGGACCGCCGCAGTTTCCTGCGCCGCTCCGGCCTCGGGGTCGGGGTGGGGCTGGCCGCCGGGCAGCTCACGCTGGTGCGCCGGGCGGATGCTGCCGGCGCCACCCCGGTGGGCTCCGGCAAGGTCGAGGTCCGGCGCACGGTCTGCACCCATTGTTCGGTCGGTTGTGCGGTCGACGCGGTGGTGGAGAACGGCGTCTGGGTGCGCCAGAACCCGGTGTTCGAGTCGCCGATCAACCTCGGTGGCCTGTGCGCCAAGGGCGCGTCCCTGCGCGAGCATGGCCATGGCGAGTACCGCCTGCGCTACCCGATGAAATTGGTCAATGGCAAGTACCAGCGCATCAGCTGGGACACCGCCCTGAACGAGATCACCGCCCGCATGCTGGAGCTGCGCAAGGCCAGCGGCCCCGACAGCGTGTATTTCATCGGCTCGTCCAAACACAGCAACGAGCAGGCCTACCTGCTGCGCAAGTTCGTCAGTTTCTGGGGCACCAACAACTGCGACCACCAGGCACGCATCTGCCACTCCACCACGGTGGCGGGCGTGGCCAATACCTGGGGCTACGGCGCGATGACCAATTCGTACAACGACATGCAGAACAGCAAGTGCGCGATGTACATCGGGTCGAACGCGGCTGAAGCGCATCCGGTGAGCATGTTGCACATGCTGCACGCCAAGGAAACCGGCTGCAAGATGATCGTGGTCGATCCTCGGCGCACCCGCACGGCGGCCAAGGCCGACGAATACGTCCGCATCCGCTCGGGCTCCGACATCCCGTTCCTGTTCGGTCTGGTCTATCACATCTTCAAGAACGGCTGGGAGGACAAGCAGTACATCCACGACCGGGTGTTCGGCATGGACAAGGTGCGCGAGGAGGTGATGGCCAAGTGGACGCCCGACAAGGTCGAGGAGGCCTGTGGCGTCAAGGAGGAGCAGGTGTTCAAGGTGGCGAAGATGCTGCACGAGAACAACCCCTCCACCATCGTCTGGTGCATGGGACAGACGCAGCACACCACTGGCAACGCGATCGTGCGGGCCTCCTGCATCCTGCAGCTGGTGCTGGGCAACGTCGGCAAGAGCGGGGGCGGCACCAACATCTTCCGAGGCCACGACAACGTGCAGGGCGCGACCGACGTCGGCCCCAACCCCGATTCGCTGCCCGGCTACTACGGCATTGTCGAAGGGTCGTGGAAACACTTCGCCAAGGCCTGGGGCGTGGATTTCGAATGGATCAAGGGCCGCTTCGCGTCGCCCGCGATGATGAGCAAGCCCGGCATCACGGTGTCGCGCTGGATCGATGGTGTACTCGAGAAGAACGACCTGATCGACCAGGATTCCAACCTGCGCGGCATCTTCTACTGGGGCCACGCGCCCAACTCGCAGACGCGCGGCCTGGAGATGAAGCGCGCGATGGACAAGCTGGACCTGCTGGTGGTGGTGGACCCCTATCCGTCGGCCACCGCGGCGATGGCGGCCATGCCGGGCAAGCCTGAAGACCTGAATCCCAACCGCGCCGTGTACCTGCTGCCGGCGGCGACGCAGTTCGAGACCTCGGGTTCCGCGACCGCGTCCAACCGCTCGATCCAGTGGCGCGAAAAGGTCATCGAGCCGCTGTGGGAGAGCCGCAGCGACCACATGATCATGTACCAGTTCGCCGAAAAACTCGGTTTCGGCAAGGAACTGATCAAGAACACCAAGCTGCAGAAGGTCAAGGGCATGGACGAGCCCGTGCCGGAGGACATCCTGCGCGAGATCAACCGCTCCTGCTGGACCATCGGCTACACCGGCCAGAGCCCGGAACGGCTGAAGGCGCACATGCGCAACATGAATGTCTTCGACGTGAAAACGCTCAAGGCCAAGGGCGGCAAGGACAAGGAAACCGGCTACGAATTCGGTGGCGACTATTTCGGCCTGCCCTGGCCTTGTTACGGTACGCCCGAACTCAAACACCCCGGCTCGCCCAACCTGTATGACACCTCCAAGCATGTGATGGACGGTGGCGGCAACTTCCGCGCCAACTTCGGGGTCGAACGCGACGGCGTCAGCCTGCTGGCCGAGGATGGCTCGCACTCCCTCGGCGCGGCGATCACCACCGGCTACCCCGAGTTCGACCACATCCTGCTCAAGAAACTGGGCTGGTGGGCCGACCTGACCGATGCCGAGAAGGCCGCCGCGGAAGGCAAGAACTGGAAGACCGACATGTCGGGCGGCATCCAGCGCGTCGTCATGCAGGTGTACGGATGCCACCCGTTCGGCAACGCCAAGGCGCGCGCCGTGGTCTGGAATTTCCCCGACCCGATCCCCCAGCACCGGGAGGCGCTGTACGGCACCCGGCCCGACCTGGCGGCCAAGTACCCGGCTGCCGCGGACAAGAAGGCGTTCTGGCGCCTGCCCACGCTCTTCAAGACCGTGCAGGACAAGAACCTGGCCGACAAGGTGTACGAAAAATACCCGCTGATCATGACCTCCGGCCGTCTCACGGAGTACGAAGGCGGCGGCGAAGAGACTCGTTCCAACCCCTGGCTGGCCGAGTTGCAGCAGGAAATGTTCGTCGAGCTCAACCCCAAGACGGCAGCCGACCGCGGCATCATCAATGGCGCGCGCGTCTGGGTTAGCACCCCCACCGGTGCGCGGCTGAACGTTCAGGCGATGGTGACCGAACGTGTCGGGCCCGACACCGTGTTCCTGCCTTTCCACTTCTCGGGACGCTGGCAGGGTGCCGATCTGCTGGCCTACTACCCGGCCGGTGCGCACCCCATCGTGCGGGGCGAGGCCGTCAACACCGGAACGACCTACGGGTATGACGCGGTGACGATGATGCAGGAAACCAAGACGACGATCTGCAACGTCGAGAAAGCTTGAGGGGAACACGATGGCTCGCATGAAATTCATCTGTGACTCGCAGCGCTGCATCGAATGCAATGGGTGCGTCACGGCCTGCAAGAACGAGAACGAGGTGCCCTGGGGCGTCAACCGGCGCCGCGTGGTGACGCTCAATGACGGCATCCCCGGTGAAAAATCCATCTCGGTGGCCTGCATGCACTGCTCCGATGCGCCATGCATGGCGGTCTGCCCCGTGCAGTGCTTCTACCGCACCGACGAGGGCGTGGTGCTGCACGACAAGGATGTCTGCATCGGCTGCGGCTACTGCTCGTACGCCTGTCCGTTCGGCGCACCCCAGTTCCCCTCGCAGGGCACCTTCGGCGTGCGCGGCAAGATGGACAAGTGCACCTTCTGCGCAGGCGGTCCGGAGGCCAATGGCAGCGAAGCGGAGTTCGAGAAATACGGACGCAACCGCCTGGCGGAGGGCAAACTGCCGATCTGCGCCGAGATGTGTTCCACCAAGGCGCTGCTGGCCGGTGATGGCGACGTGCTGGCCGACATCTTGCGCAACCGGGTTGTCCAGCGCGGCACGGGTGCCGAAGTCTGGGGCTGGGGCACCGCCTACGGTACCAAGGCGGGTGGCAAGGATGCTGGAGCCAAATCATGAACAAACTCGCGGTCGTACTCTTCACGGTGTTGCTTCTCGGTGCGTGCGGGGAGAAGCCGCAATCGGCGGGTGGTTCAAACCGGGACACGCCGCCGTACATGGGCACCGGCGTAGCCGCCTTCACCGAGCCGGGTTCGAAGGTCGGCGACAAGACCAGCTGGGAACTGGCCCTGCGTGCCCGCACGCAGTTCGGGCAGAACGAATTCAGCCGCGGCCAATGAGCAGGGGGGCCACATGTTTCGCCATCTGACCGCCGTCGCCCTGCTCGCACTGGGCCTGTGCAGTGTGAGCTGGTCCCAGGACAAGACGCAGGCCAGCGCCCCTGCCGGCGCAGCGGTGACACCGGCCCCGGCCGGTCAGGCGCCGGGCGTGCAAAGCGCCAACATCTTCCAGATCGCGCCGGATGCCAGCGCCGACCCCGCCTATGCCAGACAGAACGCTGGTGAACGCGCCCGGGTGCAGCCCGGCAACAGCGCGCCCACGTGGCGCCAGGTGGGCGCGGGCGTGACCGGCTTTACCAGCCTGCCCCGCAGCGAAGCGCCCGAGGCGGGCAACCTGATCCAGCCGTCGGTGCAGTACCCCGGCTCACGCTACACCACGGCGGGCGAGGCCTGGCGGCAGGTGCGCAACAACTGGATCATCCCCTATGGCGGCGCGCTGCTGCTCATCGTGGCCGGTGCGCTCGCGCTGGCCTACTGGCGCGCCGGCACCATCCGCCTCAAAGGCAAGCCGACCGGGCGCAAGCTGGAGCGGTTCACGCCGTTCGAGCGCGCGGCCCATTGGGCCAATGCCATCGCCTTCGTCCTGCTGGCCGTGTCCGGGCTGGTCATGGCTTTTGGCCAGCATGTGATCCTGCCGGTCATCGGCCAGACCCTGTTCGGCTGGCTGGCGTACGCGCTCAAGAATGTGCACAACTTCGCGGGCCCGGTGTTTGCGGTGTCACTGATCATCGTGATCATCACCTTCGTGCGCGACAACCTGCCGGCCAAAGGCGACCTGAACTGGTTGCTCAAGGGCGGCGGCATGTTGTCCGGACACGAAATCAAGTCCGGGCGCTTCAATGCCGGCGAGAAGGTGGTCTTCTGGGCCGGCGTGTTCGTGCTGGGGCTGGTGGTCGTGGCATCGGGTCTGGTGCTCGACAAGCTGATCCCCGGGCTGGTCTACGAGCGCCAGACGATGCAGATCGCGCACATGGTGCATGCGGTGTCCAACGTGCTGATGATGGCGCTGTTCATGGGCCACATCTACCTGGGCTGGATCACCGAAGGCGCGCTCGAAGGCATGAAGACCGGCTATGTGGACGAAACCTGGGCCAAGGAGCATCACGAAGGCTGGCTGGAAGACATCCAGGCCGGCCGGATTCCGGCGCAACGCTCGGCGCAGCCCGTCGCGCCTCCGCCCGTGCAGGTTTGAACCGAACTGGAGACTCCCATGAAATCCGTGATCACGCTGGGGCTTGCCGCCCTGCTGGCCCCGTTGGCGATGGCCAAGTTGCCGCCGCTGTCGGATGAAGCGAAGGCCAAGGCCGCCGAGGCTGCGGCCAAGACCGCCTGGACCGGCAAGGTGGACGCCTACCAGTTGTGCCGGGCCCAGGACCGGACCGCCACGTTCTTTTTCAAGAGCGCCAAGGCCGCCGGCAAGGACGTCAGGCCACCGGTGGAGACACCGGCCTGCGTCGATCCCGGCCCGTTTGTCTACACCCCGGTGGCTGCCGCAGCGCCAGTGGCAGCGCCGGCGTCCACGGTCCCGGCAGCCCCGGCAGCCCCGGCAGCCGCATCGGCCGGGAAATCCTGAACCCGCCCGCATCCCCTGCTGCCGCGACCTGGCGGGCCTCCGGCGGCCAGATCTGAGCGGTCGTCTCCCAGATCCCTCAGCGCGCTTACATGCCCGTTCCTTTTCTGACCCACGCCCGGGCCCCGTTGACACGCGCCATCGACGTGCTCGATGAATATGGCGAGACCCGGAGCGTCTCCATCCCGGCCGAGCGGGCGCTGACGGTCTACGTGGACAAACGCGAACTCGTCACGCTGATGACCCTGGGCGCCCAGCCGGAGCTGCTGGTGCTGGGCTGGCTGCGCAACCAGCGCTTGCTGGCCGCCGCCAGCGAGGTCGAGTCCATCACGGTGGACTGGGACGTGGACGCCGCTGCCGTCCGGACGAAACAGGGCGTCGACCGGATCGAGGAAAAGACAGCCCGGCGTGTGGTCACCACCGGCTGCGGGCAGGGCAGCGTCTTCGGTCAGGTCATGGAAGCGGTCGACGCCATCGAGCTGCCGGCCGCCACGCTGAGTCAGGAGCAGCTGTACGGCCTGGTCGATGTGATCCGGCGCCGTGACAGCCTCTACAAGGTGGCGGGCTCGGTGCACGGATGCGCGCTGTTTCGCGGCGACGAGCTGCTGTTCTTCGTGGAAGACGTGGGCCGCCACAACGCCATTGACACGATCGCGGGCTGGATGTGGATGCAGGATGAAGCCCCCGCCGGCATGTCGGGTGCCGACAAGGTGTTCTACACCACCGGCCGGCTGACCAGCGAGATGGTGATCAAGGCGGCGCAGATGGGTGTGCCGGTGGTGGTGTCGCGCAGCGGCATCACGCAGATGGGGCTGGAAGTGGCCCGGCGCCTGGGTTTGTGCGCCATCGGCCGCGCGACACACCGGCGCTTCCAGTGTTATGCCGGCGCCGAACGGCTGCGCTGGCAGCCCGAGCTGGCCGAGCGGCGACCCGTCGTCGCCGGTTGAGCCGGCCCGGGCGGCAGCGCCGCAGTGTCACGGTGCCGAGTGGGTGCTTGCCACTTGCGCTAAGGTTGGGCCCATGAACACCTTGCACCGGCCCTCGATCTGGGCCCTGAGTTGGCGCGGCCTGTGGCGCGACCTGCGCGCCGGCGACCTGCGCCTGCTGATCGTGGCGGTGGCGCTGGCCGTGGCCGCGTTGACGGCGGTGGGCTTCTTTGCCGACCGGATCAAGGGCGGCCTGCAACGCGACGCGCGCCAGCTGCTCGGCGGTGACGCGGTGATCTCCAGCGACAACCCGCCGCCCGCGCTGTTCCGGCAAAAGGCTGAAGCGCTGGGACTCGCGGTGGTCGAGACGATGGGATTTCCGACCATGGGGCGGGCACCCGACGCGCAAGGTGGCGCCAGCAAGCTGGTGGCGCTCAAGGCCGTGCCGGCGGGGTACCCGTTGCGCGGCCGGCTCACCGTGGCCCCGCGCGCCGGCGACCCCGGAGGGCCGACCCGCGACGTGCCCGCGCCCGGCGAAGCCTGGGTCGACGCGCCGCTGCTCGACGCGCTCGACCTGAAGATGGGCGATCCGCTGCTGCTCGGCGACGCGAGCCTGCGTATCACGCGCCTGATCGTCAACGAGCCCGACCGCGGCGCCGGCTTCATGAACTTCGCCCCGCGCGTGATGATCCACGCCGGCGATGTGGCCGCCACCGGACTGGTGCAGCCGGCCAGCCGCATCAGCTACCGCCTGGCCGTCGCGGGCCCGGACCGTCCGGTGCGCGAGTTCGTGGCCTGGGCCGGCGAACAGGTCAAACGCGGCGAGGTGCGTGGCGTGCGCGTCGAATCCCTGGAAAGCGGTCGCCCCGAGATGCGCCAGACGCTGGACCGCGCCGAGAAATTCCTCAACCTCGTGGCCCTGCTGGCGGCCTTGCTCAGCGCCGTGGCCGTGGCGCTGGCCGCGCGCGGCTTTGCCGCCGGCCACCTGGACGATTGCGCGATGCTGCGCGTGCTGGGCCAGAGCCAGCGCACGATCGCGTTGAGCTACACGCTGGAGTTCGCGCTGATCGGTGTGTTCGCCAGCGCCCTGGGCGTGGCCATCGGCTTTGGCGTGCATTTCGTCTTCGTGTTGCTGCTCGCCGGCCTGGTGGACGGGACGCTGCCGGCGCCCAGTGTCTGGCCGGCCGCGTTCGGCCTGGGCATGGGGCTGACGCTGCTGGGGGCGTTCGGCCTGCCGCCGGTGCTGCAGCTGGCCCAGGTGCCGCCGCTGCGCGTGATCCGGCGTGACCTGGGCGGGTTGAAGCCGGCCTCGGTGGCGGTGCTGGGGCTGGGCGTGGCGGGATTCGCGGCGCTGCTGCTGGCGGTCAGTTCCGACCTCACCCTGGGACTGATCGCGGTGGGCGGCTTTGCCGGCGCCGTGGCCGTGTTCGCGCTGCTGAGCTGGCTGGCGGTGAAGCTGCTGCGCGCCAGCGTCAGCGAGACCACGGCGCCGCGCTGGCTGGTGCTGGCCACGCGCCAGATCGCGGCGCGCCCCGGTTACGCCGTGGTGCAGGTCAGCGCGCTGGCCGTGGGGCTGCTGGCGCTGGTGCTGCTGGTGCTGCTGCGCACCGACCTGGTCAGCAGCTGGCGCCGCACCGCGCCACCCGATGCCTCAAACCGCTTCGTCATCAACGTCATGCCCGAGCAGGCCGATGCGTTTCGCAAGGCGCTGAGCGTGGCCGGCGTGCAGCGCTACGACTGGTACCCCATGATCCGCGGGCGCCTGGTGGCGGTCAACGACCGCCCGGTCACGCCCGACGACTT
>Ga0116141_10003285_pt1 | contig 13711 bp, 14 predicted proteins | sample AD_UKC097_MetaG_FD_89744 | JGI IMG/M metagenome (GOLD analysis project Ga0116141, IMG submission 89744) | Active sludge microbial communities of municipal wastewater-treating anaerobic digesters from USA - AD_UKC097_MetaG | ecosystem: Engineered > Bioreactor > Anaerobic > Digestate | place: USA... | reverse complement strand
TCCGCATGAGTTTTCGGGCGGCCAGCGGCAGCGCATCGGCATTGCGCGCGCCATCGTTCTGGAGCCTGACCTGATCATTGCTGATGAGCCGATTTCCGCGCTGGATGTATCCATCCAGGCGCAGATCATCAACCTGCTCAACGACCTGCGCAAACGCATGGGGCTGACCATCATGTTTATTGCGCACAACCTGTCGGTGGTAAAATACTTCTCCGACCGCATTGCCGTGATGTACTTTGGGCACATTGTGGAAATGGCCCCCTCAGAGGAGCTGTTCCTCCACCCGCTGCACCCGTACACCAAGTCTTTGCTGTCGGCCATCCCCTACCCCGACCCGCACTTCGAAAAGCAACGCAAGCGCATTGAGTACGAGCCCGTGCTGGCGCACGACTACAGCGTGGATAAACCCGAGATGCATGAAATCGCCCCCGGTCACTTCGTCCGCGCCAACCAGGCTGAGCTGGCCGCTTACCGCAGGGAACTGGGTCTGTGAGCAACAAAGGCCGCCGCAAGCAATACATCATCCCACTGCTGGCAGGTGTAGGCTTCGCGGCGGCCTTTTTGTGGCTGCGCGGCACGCTGGGAAAAACGGACGCGCAGGAACAGCTGCGCGATGTCAGCGACGCTTTCTTTGTGCCCGGTGTGCTGCTGGTATGCACAGGCGCATTGCTGTTTGTCGCGGGAAACGGCATTTTTGACATGCTCAATTTCGGCGTGATGAAGGTGTTGTCGCTGGTGCGCAGCGAAAAGTACCGCGCCCAGCAGCCGCGGACATACTATGACTATGTGTCGGCCAAAAATGACAGCCGCCGCAGCGGATATTCAGGGCTGCTGTGGGCAGGGCTGCTGTTTTTGTTGCTGGCAGGGGTGTTTGTCGCCCTGTACATGACAGCCTGAAGCAATCCAACCTGATGCAAGCGGATTGGTTTCTTTGATACCATCCGCTTTTTCAGGTTGATCTTTACATTCGATGCATAAGGTTAAAACCAGTATCACATGCGGTGGGGAACGATCTCAATCCAGTAGCCATCCGGATCCGCGATGAAATACAAGCCCATGCCCGGGTTCTCATAGCAGATCACGCCCATCTCCTTGTGCTTTTTGTAGGCGGCGTCAAAATCGTTGACGCGCAGGCACAGGTGGAACTCATTGTCGCCCAGGTCGTATTCGGGTTTGCCCCAGTCCCTGAGCCAGGTCAGCTCCAGCGCATGGCCGGTCTGCCCGTCGCCCAGGTACACCAGGGTAAAATGCTCCGTTTCCTTGCGGCCTGTTTCGACCAGGCCCAGCGCCTCCTGATAAAAAGCCAGGGACTTGGCCAGGTCAATCACGTTGAAGTTGTTGTGGGCAAAGGTAAACTGAAGGGGCTGGCGCAGCGTGCTCTCACTCATCTTTGCTCTCCTTTAAGCTTTGTTCTGTCCATTCACTTGACTCATCAGGCTCCTCATCCAGCTCGCTTTGGAAATCCTGCGCATCCGGGGGCAGAGCTGCCGTGCGTTCATATGCGTCCATGGACTCCACGGCGCGCAGGCGCCGGGTGATGCTGCGGGTGCGCCGGTTGGCCAGGTCGATGGACTCGCTGGCCTGGCGCAGGCGGTTCTGGGTTTTCTCCAGAATGTCGGAGAAGGCGGCAAAATCCCCCCTGACCTGGCTGAGCAGCCGCCAAACCTCGGCGCTGCGCTGCTGGATGGCCAGGGTACGGAACCCCATCTGAAGGCTGTTGAGCAAGGTCAGCAGCGTGGTGGGGCCAGCCAGGGATACCCGGTGCGTCCGCTGCAGGCGTTCCGCCAAGCCGCTGATCCGCAGCGCCTCGGCGTACAGGCCTTCCACCGGCAGATAGAGGATGGCGAAATCCGTGGTATAGGGCGGCTTGATGTACTTGCCGGCAATCCGCTCCGCCTCGCGGCTGATGGCGCGCTCCAAGGCGCTGAGCGTCGCGTCCACCAGGGCTTTGTCCGCACCGTCACGGGCGGACTGCAGACGCTCATAGTCCTCCAGGGGAAACTTGGCGTCGATGGGCAGATAGACCGGCTGGCCTTCCGAATGCCCGGGCAGGCGGACGGCAAACTCCACCCGCTCACCGCTGCCGGGAACCACGGCGCAGTTGACCTCGTACTGGGCGGGCGCCAGGGCTTCCTCCAGCAGCATAGCCAGCTGGGTCTCCCCCCAGGTGCCGCGGGTTTTGATGTTGGCAAGCACCTTTTTCAGATCACCCACGCCGCTGGCCAGGGTCTTCATCTCGCCCAGGCCCTTGTAGACCGCCTCCAGGCGCTCGTTGACCAGGGTAAAGCTCTCGCCCAGGCGGCGGCTCAACGTGGTGTGCAGGTGCTCATCCACAGTCTTGCGCATTTCATCCAGCTTGAGGGCATTGTCCTGGCGCATGTGGTTGAGGGAAGTGTACAGCGTCTCGCGCATCTGGGCAACCGTCTGGTCCTGCTGGCCCAGGCGCGTGTTGAGCACCTGGTCCAGGTGCTTCAGGCGGCTGTCCTGGTTGGTCAGGGCGCTGTCCAGGCGCTGGTCCAGCCGCTCATGCCAGGCGGAGAACCCGGTCTGCTGGGCGCCAAGCTGATGCTGCAGCGCCGATTGCTGCTGGCCGGTCTGCGCGCTCAGGCGCGCTTCGGTATCGCGCACAAGGTGCTCCATGTATTCAGCCAGGGTGTCCTCGCTTTGCCGGCTGAGCTGCCGTCCCTCCTTACGGGCGCGCCCCTGGCGCACCAGCAGGGCAATCAGCAGGACAAGCACGATCGCCAGCAGCAGCTCCAGGATCGCAGCGGCCGGCAGCCAGGACGGCGGCAGCTCCTCAGGCATGGCTGATACCCTGCCGCCAGTGGCGGTAGCACAGGCCGATGTAGCGGATATCCTGCTGGTTGTCGATCAGCAGCTGCTCCCCTGTTTTAATGACGCGGCCGTCCCTGTCAATGCGCGTGTTCATGGTGGCCTTGGCGCCGCACCAGCACAGGCCGCCGGGCACCTCCCTGATCTCCTCGGCCAGGCGCAGCAGCGCCGCTGAGCCGGGGAAGAAATTGCCCTGGAAATCGGTCTTGAGGCCATAGCAATAGATCTCCAGGCGGTCGGACATGTCCGCCAGCTCCTGCACCTGCTCGGGCGTTAAAAACTGCGCCTCGTCAATAAACACATGTTCAAACCCGCTGCTGGCGTTGCGCGCCGCCAGCCACAGCAGCTGCTCGCGCGCGGAATGGCCGCTTTCCAGCACCAGTTCGGCCTGCGCCTGCAGGCCCACGCGCGAATACACAATGCCCTCTCCGATGCGGGTGTCCACCGCGGGCTTGACCAGCGCGACGCGCAGCCCCAGCTGCTGGAGGTTGTAGCGCTGCATCAGCAGCTGGGCGGTTTTGCTGGATCCCATGACGCCGTAATAAAAGCGAAGCATTACAACTCCCGCCTGCCTTCCATGGCCTTGGACAGGGTGACCTCGTCCGTGTATTCCAGGTCGCTGCCCACCGGCACGCCATGCGCGATGCGCGTGACCCGGATGCCAAGCGGCTTGGCCAGGCGCGCGATATAGGCGGCGGTGGCCTCGCCCTCAATGTCCGGATTCGTGGCGAGAATCAATTCGCTGACCTCCTGGCCCTTCAAGCGGTCCATCAGCTCCCTGATGCGGATATCCTGCGGCCCGACGCCGTCCATGGGCGACAGGATCCCGTGAAGCACGTGATAAAGCCCGTGATAATTGTTGATGCGCTCCATCGCGGCCACGTCGCGCGGGTCACGCACGACGCACAGGATGTCCTGCCGCCGGCGGGGATCGGCGCACACAGCGCAAAGCTCGCCTGCGGTGTAGTTGCCGCAGCGCGTGCAAAGCCGGATGCTTTCCCTGCCTTCCGCCAGCGCGAACGCCAGGGCGCGCACCGCCTCCAGCGGCTGCGCGGCCAGGTGGTAGGCCAGGCGCTGGGCGGTTTTGCGCCCGATGCCGGGCAGCTTGGCCAGCTCCTCGGCCATGCGCTGGATGGGCTCTGCTTGCTGGCTCATTTACAGCAGGCCGCCCATGCCGCCGGTCACCGAGGCCATAGCCTGCTCGCGGGCTTGCTCGCCCAGGCGCAGCGCTTCGTTGACCGCCGCCATGACCAGGTCTTCCAGCATCTCCACATCCTCCGGATCCACCGCCTCCGGCTTGATGGTCAGGCTGACCAGCTCGCGCTTGCCGTTGATCTTGCAGGCGACCATACCGCCGCCGCTTTGGGCCTCGTATTCCTTCTCATCCAGCTCCTCCTGGGTTTTGGCCAGCTGCTCCTGCATCTTCTGGGCCTGCCGCATCAGCTGCTGCATATTGCCGCCGCCCATGCCGCCCATACCGCCGAATTTCCCTCTTGCCATCCTGTCCTCCATCCACAGCACAAGGTGCTTATTGTTCTGCCCGCTGCCGGGCTGCGCCCGGTATATCAAAGCGTATTCTACCATGTCTTGTGGTCAAATTCAATCTTCACCGCTAAGGCTTGGGTTTGGACCCGGCCTTGCCGCCTGTTTTGCGGACTGGGGCCGGCTTGTCCTTTTTGACATAGGCGATGGGCAGGCTGAGGGCCGGCCCGTCCGCCCCCTTGGGCGTAAAGCTCATTTAGCCCCCGCTGAGCGTCACTGTCCCGCTGCTGCCGCGCGCCTGGCCGTCTGTCAGCAGCAAGCGGATGATGGCCTCGTTGAGCAGGGGGCCTTTGACGCGGAGGAGCGCGTTCTTCCACAGCGTAAAGGCACAGCCGTCCTTCCAGGCGCTGCAGCCGAAGGCGCGGTCGCTTTCCTGCACCTGCTGCCCGCACAAAGGGCAGGCCAGGCCCTCCAAAACCTTTATATTGGCCACCGGGCGCACACGGCCGCGGGAGGAGCGCACCTCCCGGTCAAACGTCACTGCCTTGGGCTTGGTGAATGCCGATTCAACCAGGAAGACAGTCAGCTTGCGGATGCCGTCCATGAAGCGCTGCGGATCGCGCTGCTGACGGGCGATTTCATCCAGGGCCTGCTCCCATTTGCCGGTCATCACAGGGGAGGCGATCTCCTCCGGCACCACCTCGATCAGCTTCTCGCCCTTGGGGGTAGCGTAGATCACCTTTCCCCTGCGCGCGGCATACCCTACCTGGATCAGGCGCTCAATGATGGCCGCGCGCGTGGCCGGCGTGCCCAGACCGGCCTCCCTGAGGGCTTCCATGAGCTCCTCATCCTCTGTCTTGATGCCCGGGCGCTCCATGCGCTGCAGCAGGCTGGCGTCCGTATGCGGGGCAGGCGGCTTGGTCTTGTCCTGCTTGAGCGTGGCCTTTTCCACCCTGCGTTCATCGCCTTCCTTCAGCGGCGGCAGGCTGGCCTGCGACTCGTCCTCCTCCGCCTTCCCCTTTGCCCTGGGCGGTTCCCCTGTCACTGCCTTCCAGCCCTGGGCAGTCACCACGCGCCCGGCGGAGCGAAAGGCATGCCCCGCGCAATGGGTGATAACCGTGGTCTGCTCATATTCAAAGGCCGGATAAAAAGCGGCCAGGAAGCGCCGCACCACCAGGTCGTACAGCGCTTTCTCGTCCGGAGTGAACTTGTCCGGATCCACCTGCTGGCCGGTGGGGATGATGGCATGGTGGTCCGTGACCTTGGCATCATTAAAAACACGGGTCGAAAAAGGCAGCTTGCCGTTCTTGCGGGGCAGGCCGCTCACATAGGGCGCGTAGGCCGCCGGCAGGGTCTCCATGGCCTTGTAGACGCGGCCCACCATGTCCCGGGGCAGGTGACGGCTGTCCGTGCGCGGATAGGTCAGCGCCTTGCGCCCCTCATACAGAGCCTGGGCGGTCTTGAGCGTCTTGTCCGCGGTAAAGCCCAGCGCGCGGTTGGCTTCCCGCTGCAGGCTGGTCAGGTCAAACAGCTGCGGGGGCAGCTCCCGCTTGGGCTGTGTCTGCGCCCGGGTCACCCTGGCGGGCTGCCCTGATACCTGCTTGCGGATGGCCTGGGCGCGCGCCTTGTCCATGATGCGGTGGGCAGTGCGCTCATCGGGCGCGTGCTCATCAAACCAGCGCCCCTGATAATCCCCGAAATCCGCTGTGAGCACATAGAAATCCACAGGCACAAACTCGCGGATCTCCTTCTCGCGCTCCACCAGGATGGCCAGGGTAGGCGTCTGGACGCGCCCCACGGACAGCAGCGCATTGTATTGCAGGGTAAAAGCGCGGCTGGCGTTCATGCCGACCAGCCAGTCCGCCTGCGCGCGGCACAGCGCGCTGCGGTACAGGCCGTCATAATGCGCGGAGGGCACAAGCGCGTCAAAGCCCTCGCGGATCGCGGCATCGGTCAGGGAGCTGATCCACAGCCTCTCCACCGGCTTGGCACACCCGGTATGCTCATATATCAGGCGGAAGATCAGTTCGCCCTCCCGGCCGGCGTCCGTCGCGCACACCAGGGATTCCGTCTGCCGGTCCAGCATCAGTGTTTTCACGACGGCGTACTGGCTGCGGGTTTTGGGGATCACCTTGGTGCCGATCTCATCAGGCAGAATAGGCAAATCCTCCCTGCGCCATTTCTTGAAGCGCTCATTGATCTCATCGGGTTCCTTCAGGGTGACCAGATGGCCCAGCGCCCAGGTGACCCGGTAGGCCTCGGACTCGAACCATCCCTCTTTGCGGGAACACTTGAGCACACGGGCAATGTCCCGCGCAACGCTGGGCTTTTCCGCGACAATCAGCTTCATAAACCAACTCTCCTGATATACACAACAAAGAAACAAAAAAAGCGCTGCTTTCGCAGCGCGGCGGACCTTGCTTACTCCGCGGCGATAGCGTCTACAGGACAGACATCAGCGCAAGCACCACATTCAATGCAGATATCCGCATCGATTTCGAACTGGGTATCCCCCTCCGAAATCGCGTTGGTCGGGCACTCGGCTTCGCAAGAACCGCAGCTGATGCAAGCATCCGAAATCTTGTATGCCATGCACATCCCCTCCGTTTCAGTGCTTTCGCACTTTATTATGTGCCGATTGTAATGCAGACGGCATAAAAAATCAAGCACAAACTTAAGCGGATGCCGAGTCCCGCGCCAGGGCATCCCCCGCCTTGCTTGTCAAGGCGGCAAACGACGCCTATAATGTGCTCATGGCGCGCAGGCGCCAGAATGCACTGAACGGAAGTCAGATGAAGATAGAATTTTGCTCGCTCAACAGCGGTTCCAACGGAAATGCGACCTACATCGCCGCAGGCAACACCCGGGTACTGGTGGACGCCGGCCTGTCCGGGCAGGGCGTCAGCAAGCGCCTGGCCCAGCTTGAGGTGCTGCCGGAAACCATCAGCGCCATTGTGATCAGCCATGAGCATGCCGACCATGTCCGCGGGGCGGGCGTGCTCAGCCGGAAATACCGCATCCCGGTCTACGCAACGCAGGCCGCCTGGCAAACCGACGCCATGCGGCGGCTGGTGGGTCAGGTGCCGCCCGGTTTGATGCGCGTGTTCAACAGCGGTGAGGAGTTTTATATCGGCGACATCGGCATCCAAACCATCCCCATCCCCCATGACACGGTGGATCCGGTGGCTTTCCGTCTGTACGCCGGCAGCCGAAGCGTCGCGGTGGCGACCGATATGGGCAGGGTGCCCAGGAAGGTGCTCAGGGGGCTCAGCGGCGCGGACCTGATCCTGCTGGAGAGCAACCACGACCCGGACATGCTGCTGCACAACGCCCTGTATCCTGAACACCTCAAGCAGCGCATCCTGGGCGGCAACGGCCATCTGAGCAACCTGGACTGCGCCCGGACCCTGCTGGAACTGGTGGAAACCGGCGTACAGCACGCGGTGCTGGGGCATTTGAGCCATGACAATAACACCCCGGAACTGGCCCTGCAAACGGTCTCCGAGCAGCTGAGCTTGCGCGGGGTGCGCCCCGGGACCGACATCCGTCTGGACATGGCCTGGCGCGACCGCATCGGCGGCGTGTATACCCTTGAATAGGCGGAGCGTTCTCCTGCTGGGCGGCGCCCTCCTCAGCGCCGCCGCCGGGTGGTTCCTGCCACACTGGCTGTTGGTCAGCCAGCCCTCCTTTGTTATTGCCTGCCTGCTCGCCGCGGTACAGGAGGCGCTGCTGTTTGGCTTGCCCGCCCTGATGCTTCTGCGGCTGCGCGGATTCACCGCCGCACAGCTGAAGGAACGCCTGGGCAGGGCCGACCCTTACTACCTGGGGCTGACCATGGTGTCCGCGGTGTCCTATACCCTGGCCGGCTCGCTGATTGGCGCGCTGTTTTATATCCTGCTCACCAGCCTGGGGTTGAAGCTTTCCCTGCCAGATGTCATCATGCCGGCCAACCTGACAGAACTGGCTGTCGCGGCGCTGACCATCGGCGGCGTGACCGCTGTGTGCGAGGAAATGATGTTCCGTCTGGCGCTGCCGGAATTGCTGGGCGCCCGGCTTAACCGCCGCGCCGCAGCGCTTATCAGCAGCCTGCTGTTTGCACTGATGCACTTCAACCTGATCGGCATCCCGACGCTAATCATTTTCGCGCTGTTCGCGCACCGTCTGATGGCCAGGCACGGCAGCCTGCTGCTGCCCATCCTCTTTCACGCGATGTACAATTTTTCCATCCTGGTCATGAACCACAAAGAGGCGGCGCCCGGCTTTGGCATGATGCTGCTGTGTGCGGGCCTGTTTGTCCTCAGCGCAAGGCTGCTGCTCAAGGAGGAAAACAATGCGGCGGACCGCACCAGGCAATAAAAACCTCATCCCCGGCAATCCGTTCGGCCAGCGGCGGAACAGGCTGTGAACCCACGGGCCTTTTTCGCGCAGCGGCCCCTGGTCTGCCTGGCAGCCGCTTACGCGGCCGGCATCCCGCTGGGCGCCTGGCCCGCTGAGTTTACCCCCTGGCTCGCGCTTGCCGGTATTTTGCTGGGGGGAGCCGCTGCCCTGCTGCTGCGCGCCCGGCCGGCCCTGCGCGCTGTCTCCGGGATCCTGTGTTTCCTTTTCATGGGCGCGCTGCTGGGCGGTCTGGCAGCTCATCCGCCCTTGCCGGCGGAGGGTGATTACAGGGTCCATGCGCGGGTCATCGGCCAGAGCGCCTGGAGCGAGGATGGCCTGCGCATCAAAAGCCTGCTGGGCGATGTGCAGCTGGCCGATGAAAACGGGCAGACAGCTTTCCTGCCCAAGGCCTATTGGACCTATTACGCCCAGGCAGATGAGCCGCTGCCCCAGGACGGGCAGAGGCTGAGCTTTTCCGCGCGGCTGTATCATCCTCAAGGCCGCGTCAACCCCTATGGCTTTGATTTTAAGGACTACCTGTTGCAGCGGGGCATCCCGGCCGGCCTGTCCGGGGCGAAGGAATTGGTCTTTACCGATCCCGTCCTGACCCGGCCGCAAAGCTTCTGGCTGCGCGTGAGGACCTCGCTGGCTGAACGCCTGGACGCCCTGTTCGGCGCTGAGCACGGCGCGCTGGCCAAGGCCCTGCTGCTGGGCGTGCGCGACAGCCTGGCGGAGGAAATCACCACTGACTTCCGCACGGCCGGCATCGCCCATATTCTGGCGGTGTCAGGCCTGCACGTCGGTTTCCTGGCAGCGGGCGTGATGGCGGTCCTGCGGCGTTTCTCACCTTCGCCCAGGGCGCTGGCCATCCTCTTGGGCGGAATGCTGCTGGCTTACTGCCGGCTGCTGGACTTCAGCGCCTCCATCGTGCGCGCCTCCATCCTGACCATGCTGCTGCTCTCCGGCAAGGCGCTGCGGTGCAGGGTGGACCCGCTGACCAGCCTGGCCGCCGCCATGCTGCTGATCCTGCTGTTCCGACCGCTGGATCTGTTCAACCTGGGCTTTCAACTGTCCTTTTTGGCTGTTTTTGGCATCATTACGCTGGGCGACCGCCTTCAGTCCCGGGCTGCAGGCAAGGCCTGGTTCAAGCGCCTGCCCGCTCCGGCGCAAAAAGCGCTGCAAGCCTATTTTGTGACGCTGTCCGCCAGCTTGATGACGCTGGTGCCGCTGGCCAACGCCTTTCACCGGGTCTCCCTGATCGGGCTTGTCATCAGCCCGGTGGCCATCGCGGGCATCGGCCTGGTCATGGGCCTGTTTGCGGCCGGATTGCTTCTCTCCTATCTATGGCTGCCCCTGGCGCGCTGGCTGGCCCTGCCGACCGGTCTGATCTCCGGCGCCTACCAGACAGGCGTCTCCCTGGCGGCCGGTGCGCCGCTTGCGCAAGTGCGGTTGCGCGCCCTGCCTGCCGCCTGGTTTCTCCCCTATTACGCTCTGCTGTGGCTGCTGTCTCGCTACGGCGCCCTGCGCAGGAAGCCGCGACAGATTTTGTCCGGCCTGCTGGCCGCGGCGCTGGTGGCGCTTCCCGTCATCAAAACGCCCCAGCCGCTCACATACGTTCAGCTGAGCACCGGGGATTCCGACTGCGCGCTGCTGCTGGACGGGGAGTACACCTGGGTGATCGACGCGGGCAAGCACGGCGGCGACCTGGCCAGCTATCTGCTCAGCGAGGGGCGCGATGTTGACCGGCTGATCCTGACCCACCTGCACAATGACCATGCGGGCGGGCTCAGGCAGCTGCTGGAAGCCGGCATCAGGATCGGCGAGATCCTGATGCCGGACGGCGCCCGGGACACGGCAATCTCTGATGAAAGCCTGCAAACGGTGCTTCAGGCGCAGGCGGCCGGCATCCCCGTGAACACCCTGGCCCGGGGCCAGGCGCTTCAGGAGGGCCGCGTCACAGGCCGTGTGCTGTGGCCCTATGAGAACGGGCTGTATCCCGGGATGAACCCCAACCGCAGCTCATTGGTGATATACTGGGAATTGAATGGCACCAGCCTGCTGACCACGGGCGACCTGCATCCCGATTATGCGCCGTATGCCTATACCGGCGCCCAGGTGTTGAAAGTGCCCCATCACGGGTCACGGGATGACAACAGCCCGGCCGCGCTGGGGATGGTCTGTCCGCAGATCGCTCTGATCACCGCATCCGGCCTGCGCCCGCAGCGCTATCAGGCGGCAGCGCAGCGCCTGGAAGCGATGGGCGCCAGGGTCTTTTTGACCGGGCAGGCGGGCGCCATCACACTGGTCTTTGAACAGGCGGGCAGCCCGCGGCTGTCCACCTACTTGCCGGGGAGGGATTAAGTGGATTACCAGGAGTTCTATGACCAGCTTAAAACAGGCAAGTTCCAAAAACTCTACCTGTTTGAGGGCGAAGAGGAGTATGGCAAGGAAAGCGCGCTGCAGGCCCTGCGCCGGGGTCTGCTCAAAGGGCCCATGGCCCTGATGAATGAAAGCGTGCTGACCAACCCGCCTGACAGCGAGCTGATCGCGGTGTGTGAAACGCTGCCCATCATGGAGGAGCGCCGGCTGGTCATTGTGCGCGACAGCCAGCATCTTTTGGGCAAGGCCAAGGCCGGCGCTGACAGCCAGAGTGAGGAAGAGCCCGAGGATGAAGCGCCTGTACGCCGGGGGGATCAGCTGACCCCCTACATGGACCGCCTGCCGGACAGCGTCTGCCTGGTCTTCTTTGTGCGCGGCAAGGCCAACGGCGCGCGCAGGCTATATAAAAAAATCAGGGAAAAAGGCGGTATTGTCAGCTTTGACCAGCTTGACCAGGAGCGGCTGATCAAGTGGATCGCGCGGGAGTTCAAGGCCGAGGGCCTGCGAATCGAACGGCGCACCGCCGAACAGCTTGTCTTCGCCTGCGGCAGGGAGCTGATGTCCCTCAAACAGGAGGTGGCCAAGCTTGCCGCCTATGCGCAGGGACGCCAGACCGTCACTGCGCAGGACATTGATGCCATTGCCACAAAGAATATAGAGTACAGGGTGTTCGACCTGTCTGACAAGGTCGCTGCCGGCCAGGCCGGCCAGGCGCTGCCGCTGATGCATGAGATGCTCAAGGGCGGCGAGCAGCGCCTGATGCTGCTGGCCCTGCTGCAGCGGCATTACCGCCAGCTGCTGCTGACGCGCCTGATGACGCAGCAGCGGCTGCCCCAGGCTGACATCGCGTCCGGGCTGGGGGTACCGCCCTTTGTCGTGCGACGCCTGGCTCAATCCGCGCAGGCCTACCAGGTGCAGGAGCTTCAAAAAGCCTATCAGCTGTGCATCCGCCAGGAATACCTGGTCAAAAGCGGGCAGATTGCTGAGGAGGGCAGCCTGGAGCAATTGATCCTGGCGCTGCTGAACATCAGGATGGAAAAGGAGGCGCGCCGGCATGCTTGACCTGAGTGTGCTGGCCAGCCTGGGACTGACACTGGACGAGCAGCAGTCCGCCCGCCTGAGCGCCTTTCACCGGCTGCTGCTACAGCACAACAAGGCCATGGATCTGACCACGGTGCCGGAGGAGGAAATGACGCTGCGGCATTATGCCGACAGCCTGCTGGTGTTGCGCCGGGACCTGATTTCACCCAGCGCCTCCCTGGTGGATGTGGGCAGCGGCGCCGGCTTCCCCGGCCTGCCGCTGGCCATCGCGCGCCCCGACTTGCGGGTCACCCTGCTGGACAGCCGGCAAAAGCGCTGCGCCTTTTTGCAGACCGTGATTGACACGCTCAAGTTGCCCGGCGTCCGCATACTGTGCGGGCGGGCGGAGGAGCTGGCCCTGCCCCCCTGCCGGGAAGCCTTTGATTATGCGGTAGCGCGCGCGGTGGCGCCGCTGAACGTGCTGGCTGAATATCTTTTGCCCTTTGTGCGCCCGGGCGGGCAGGCGCTGTGCTGGAAAGGGCCCGCGGTGCATGGGGAACTGGAAGACGGGCGTCATGCGGCGTGGCTGCTGGGCGGCCGGATGGGCGCGCTGGTGGACCTGGGCATCCCGGGCAGAAGCCATTATGTCCAGATCATCCATAAAATCTCCGCGACACCAAAGCAATACCCGCGCAAGGCGGGCATGCCGGGCAAAGACCCCCTGCGCCTTAATTTGTCTTAAATGCATACATTCCGATCGCCGCGGCGATGGCCAGGTTGTAGGAATCGATTGCCGCGGATTGCTCAATCATGACCGGCTGACCCAGCCGCTCAAACTTCGCGGGCAGGCCGCTGCCCTCATTGCCAAAGACCAGGCTGTGGGGGCTTTTTTGCTGCCGCGCCGCCTCTGACAGGGGCCGGGCGTCCGCTGAAAGCAAAAAGGGATAGATCTGACGCTCTCCCTGCGCTCTTTGGTAGTCCGGAAAGGAATCGTATTCAACCACACGCAACTGGAACAGCGCGCCCATGCTGGCGCGCACCGCCTGGGGCTCATAGGGGTCCGCGCAGGGGCGCACCAGGGCAATATCCGTATAGCCCAGCCCCAGGGCGGCGCGCAGGATGGCGCCCAGGTTGCCCGCGTCCATGGGATTGACCAGCACCAGGTGGTTGCCGCGCGCATCAAGGTCGTTCGCCGCCTTGCGGAAGACCGCGGCCGCATAGCAGTTGTCCTTGCCGGACAGGCGGCGCAGCGCCCTGTCCGCCGTCTCCGTGCGGATGCCCAGGCGGCTGCAGGCGGCCAGCAGGGCATCGGCGCCTTCGCCCGCCAGCCTGCTGTGCACCAATACACGGCTGACCAGGCCCGGCTGATGCGTCAGCGCCTGCATCGCCGGGTACAGCCCCGGGGCATAGGAATAGTCCAGCTGCCGGGAATACGGCGCAAGCGGCGGCATGCCTAAGCCTCCTGCGTCCGGGCCAGCAGCGCTGTCAGTCCCTCCAGCAAGCGGATGGCTGTCGCCTTCCCCTGCGTGCCGATCTGGTTGACCGGCCCCGTACAGGAGGGGCAGCCTGCATCACATTTGCAGGCACGCGCCAGGTTCAGCGCGTGGCTCAGGAGCATCCT
>Ga0116141_10003279_pt1 | contig 13714 bp, 8 predicted proteins | sample AD_UKC097_MetaG_FD_89744 | JGI IMG/M metagenome (GOLD analysis project Ga0116141, IMG submission 89744) | Active sludge microbial communities of municipal wastewater-treating anaerobic digesters from USA - AD_UKC097_MetaG | ecosystem: Engineered > Bioreactor > Anaerobic > Digestate | place: USA... | reverse complement strand
GATCAGTTCGTATTCCCGGTCAAAGCCGCCTGCATCCACGAACAGGTCGCGCCGGATCAGCATCGCGCCCCCGCACGCAAACAGGAGATCCCGCTCCGCCTCGACATCGCAGTCCTCCTCGCTCCATTCGAATCCCTTCCCCAACAGGTTGATTTCACCGCCCGCGAATTGAGTGCGTGTCCCATCCCAGATCAGGATACGACTTGCGACACAGTCCACACGGTTCCGCTCGGCGCATTCCATCGCATCGACAAGCCATCGCGGATGTGCGCGCATATCGTTGTTGAGAAAGGCGATCCACTCGGTATGCGCCTGCACTGCGGCAAGGTTCAGCGCGTGCGCAAATCCGTAATTCGCATCCAGAGACAGAACGTCCACCTCCGGGAATTGCCCCGCGAGCATTTCCCGGCTCCCGTCCTGAGAGTCGTTATCCACAATCAGGGTCCGGTACGAGGGACTTTCGGGGACCAAAGCACGTAGAGAGAGAAGCAGCGTCTGAAGATGATGCCAACCGGCATGATGGGGTACGCAGATTATGACAGTCGATTCCATTCTATTCAGCCGGAGAAAGTCCGCTGGATTCGGCGCAGGATTCCTTTGGGATGTTCGCGTTCATCCAGCCATTGTGCAATCTCTCGGTCCAACTCATGAAGAGATCCCTGCGCCTCTCTTCTGGCGGTCGTATCCGGGGCTGGTTTTGGGTTTGTGACCCACTGGCGAAGTGGACGGGTTGTTGCTTCAAATGTGAAGTTCTCATCGCCATACAGGCGCGCCTGTCTGGCCATCTCACGGCATTCTTTCCGGTGATCGGCGGCGTGGAGAAGGGCCTGCCGGAACTCCTCCAAATTGCCCGGATCGATCCCGAAGCAAAGGCCTTCGCGATGAAGAATCTGGGAGATTTCACTAACCACCGTGGTTAAAATGGGCAATTCCGAACGAATCCAGGACAGAAAGCGGTTCCGGCTGCCGAGCAGCGTCTCGGCGATGCTCAGATCCACATTCACCCCCAGATCCGATTCCAGCATATAGGCATCCACATCCTCCGTCGGAACCCAACCGATGAGGTGATACCGCTCCTTATGAGACGATTCATTGACCAGGAAAGTGAACCGATCGAATCCTGCCTCATGATGCCCGGTAATCGCGCCGCCGGTCACAACAACATGGATGGCCGGATTCTCTGCCATGGCGGTGTCAAGCCCCAAAAACAGCGTGTCCACATCGGCCCATGTGTTAAAACCTCCGCTGCACAAGACCACAAAATCCTCCTCCGAGACTACGCTGCCTCGCAGGACCATTTGAGAATGTCCCGGATTTGTGGAACCGTCATAGGCACACGGGATATTCTGCACAAACGGATAGCCCAGGGTGTGATGATCGAGCCGTCCCAGGACGCCCAGCTGGCCGAGAGTGGCAAATCGTTGCGCATCGGAGACCGAGGAGAACATGTCCCCTCGCCGGAGGATCGGAAGATAGATCCGGTGGAAAATATTCAGCTGCTCGCTCCCCGCAAAAGCCGACTTCGCCTGTGCCTCCGCCAGAAGATCTCCGAACAGATCTGCCCAGATGGGCAGATCGGCGGAAAGACCGCACGCCATGGAGGAGGAGATCGTCGATCCCGCTGTGACAATGCAATCGGGGCGGTGTTCCTGGATGATCCCGCCCAGTCGCGCCAACAGATCGTTCCGATTCTCGGCATTCGGTTCCGGCAGCGGGACATGAATCACATCGCCTCGTGTGGTCGGATCTTCCAGATAATCCACCTGGACCGGATCTTTGGGCTGTCCGAATTCGAATGTGACCAGGATCACACGATGCCCATCCACCAGGAAAGGCAGAAGAAACTGCCAAGTCCGAATTCCGAATCCGTAAAGGGTCTTCGAACGGTAGCAGGGTAATGGACCGACACCGGCGAGAAGAATCGTGGACATGGTGCACTTTTGTCGCGGTTGTCTTGTGTCGATATCTTTCGGCCACGATAGAGACCTGTCTAAGCGTATCAGAACGGAGCCGGAAATTCCACGACTGCCGTTTTGTCTTTTCATCGCGGTCTGCTAACATGGAGTGTAAGACCCTCACCCCAAAGGGAGAGGGGAACGGATGGTCTCCCAGGGGGAGAGGGGGAAACAAGAGGGCACAGACTTCCGGGCGTAGGGGCACACAGCTGTGTGCCCTTCCTCCAAATTCAAGTCAGGATTGAAACACCATGGCAGAAGGACGCACACCGCCGACACGAGAGCAACTGGTCGCGTACATCCGCAAACTGGAGAAACGCGTGAAATTTCTTGAGACCGAACTGGCGGAACACAAACGTTCCGGCGAATCAACCAACGGGCTGAATGCCGTGCAAGCCGCCATTTCCGTCCCTACCGCAACAGGCCAAGCTCCCAAGATCATCATCCCACCCAAACCGGTCCCTGCCGCACAACCCGACAAGCCGCCCACGTTCGTGATCGGGAAAAAACCGCTTCTCACACCAACACCCGCGCCTGCACCCGTACCGAAGGCCGAAATCGAAGAGCCGAAACCCAGACTGGAAGGACCGGTCGATCTCGGCGTAGGACCAGCTGCGGCAGCGCCGGAAGTGCGCGACATTATGGATATCGACGAGGAAGCGCCCCCCGCACCCGTCTCGGAAGGCGCTGCATATCCCCACCCGCAAAACGAACCCGTCGTCATTCCAATCCCGGATATTCTTCCCCCCGCGTTCAAACCGGGCGAATTCACACGGCAGGTGCTCAACGGCGAGGATGAGGACATCGTCGATCCCATGCTCCGAAGCCTCGATCAACTGAAAACGTGCCCGCCGGAAGAGAGACGGAATGTCTTCAGCCGGATGACGAGCATTTTCTGGACGGCGGTGGATCGCATGGGCAAACGAACCGGCTCCGGGAAACTCTCCTGGCCCAAGCGGCTGTTTATGCGATTCGGGATCATCGATCCGGATCTGCTGAGCAATGAGATCTGGCGCACACTGTACAACGAAAACAGTTCCGTCGGCGACACGGGGATTTATTATGTGGATGAATGGCTTGAGGCGATCTATCGGCAGGAGATCAAATACAGCGCCATCGACGAGATGGCCCTGCAGGGCGGCAAAGCAAAGAAAGACGCTTCGGGGGAGGAATGTGTCGGTTACGAGCTGATCAATGTCCCCCAAATGCAGCGTATGGTTGTCGGTCCGCGCGCAAACCTGATCGCGATACTGACATCCGATTACTGCACCCCCAGTCGTGACAATCCGCTCTTGACGCGGGAATGGGTGTATCGAACCGTCAAGATGCTCGTTCCGTTCGACTACACGATGTTCCAGCGCAAATACAAGGGAGAGGATATCGAAGTCAAACCGCTCTGGCTGATTCTGCCGGGATATGGGACACGTGCCGCCTGCTGGGAACCCTGGAGTCCGGGCTTCAAACGAACCGGCCCCCGGCTGCTGATCTGCCTGTTCCCGCCGCGCGCATCCCTCAAGACGCTCATCGACGGCCTGTCCGATTTCCGTTGGACCTTCGCCAAAGAGGATGCCATGCACTATTGGCTGACCGAGGGTCTGACCGGCAAGTTTCTGGGCATGTTCAGCATGAAAGAGCAACGCCAGGATATGAAAGCCCTGTTCCGCAGCTACTATCGGGACTGGATGCTGAATGAACCTCGACGTGTACCGAAGCTCGACAAGAAGATACGCGAATTCTTCTACCACAACTGCCCTTATTCGGATGAGGTCAAGCAGACCCTTCGCAGCGGTGGCCTGTTTATGCGCATGATCGAACTGGAGATGGCCAAACGGGAGCGCGACGAAAAGGAAAAGGAAGAAATCGAGCGGATCAAGGCCATGCGCGAGGCGAAGAAGGCCATGCGGCAGGCGAAGCTGGAAGAGGGCGGTTGAGGGGGCGAATGATGGGACCAATGGGACGAATAGGACCGATGGGACAACTTGCCCTCTCCATCCTCATCCTGCCGATCCTGTTGACCGGCTGTCAGTCTTCGCTCACAAAGGAGAACGCACGGTTGAAATTCCGCGAGACAATCGACCTGAATGCGTTTGACTGGCTGTGTGAGGCCACACAAAAAGAGCTTCGAGGCTGCATCATCCCCGCGCACGATAGAACCTCGCTGTATACACCCGACGGGGTCGGGAATTACCACGCACTCTGGACGCGGGATTTCTGTTTCATGGTGGAATACGCCGGGGATCTCATGGACCCGGATGAAGTGCATCGAGCTGTCCGTTACCTGCTGGCGGGACAGCGCGCGGATGGCTGTATGCCGGATCGGGTCCGCGCCGATGGGGTTCCCATCTACAGCCCCGGCGGGGATTCCAGCCCGATCAACGATCACGCCAAGGATAACGGCCCATTCATGGCGAAATTGGTTGCACTCGATGTCAACCGGCGGGGCGATCTCGATTTCTTCCGCGAGACGGAACCGGCGCTACGCCGGGGACTCGATTTTCTGGAACGGTCCCCGAACGGCCTGGTCTGGAATGACCCGGATAATCCGCAATCCCCGTTCGGATTCACCGATACGATTGCGAAAACCGGCGATCTGCTGTTCAGTTCTCTCCTGTACTGGGAAGCCTGCAAATCGCTGGAAGATCTCTCCATACAATCGGGGGCCGGGGATGCCGACGAGTACGCTTTACGTGCAAAAGCCATCGAGGAAGGGCTTCAGACTTTGTGGGATGAAGAGAGCGGGATGTTCTTTGCCGCGAGCCGGGATTGTCATCAAATCGACCTGTGGGGCAGCGCGTATGCAGTCTACGTCGGAATCGCTACGCCCGAGCAGATAGAGTGCATTGCGAATTATCTCGATGCGAACTATAGCCGCATGGTCCAGCACGGGCAGGTATGCCATCTGCTCGACGGTGCATCCTGGGACCGGATGTTGGTTCCGGTCAAACCCGGCACGTACCAGAACGGTGCATACTGGGGAACGGCTTCCGGGTGGATTATCTGTGCGCTGCACAAGAGAAATCCCAGACGCGCCGCCGAGATGTTTAATGACATGGTAGCCTATTACCAGAAATACGGCATTTATGAATGTGTGAACGGTGAGGATCGAAAACTAACGCATTATGTAGCCAGCGCCACGAATCCGTATGGGGTAGTGAGGGATTTTCTGGATCTTGCGAAGTAAAAAACTCTGTGATATAATTTTCATGATTTTGTCTTCCGGAGGTGGAGTACAACGTTATCAGACTTCCGCAATGCTCTTCATCGTATCGCTTCCTTCCTCAATCGTCGGTTTTGGTTGGTGTATGTCCTGGTTACGTTGGGGAATGTGGTGTTTCTTTGGTGGATCTCGCAAGCGCTGTATCTCTGGAAGCGACCTGAGTGTATTTATGGGACTTTCGGAGGAGAATCACTTATCTTGGCTCTCATTCGGTTTTCGGGCGAGTATCGCCACTTGTCATATATCTGGATCTTCTCTACTCTCTTGGCTTTGATCCTATGGCTAATGTGGCCTGCGATTCTCCTGTGGGTGTATCGCTGGAAAGGAATGCGCTTGGTAACGACGCTCTGTCTATCCTTTGCGCTGGTGTTCTCGTTGCTTGAGGTCCACCAGCTCCACTGTGCGTTGCAGTATACAAGATTAACCGTGCATGATGGGGAGACCATGTCGGAGCAGGAGGCTTTGAGAGCATTCGGTCCACCATTGGCGATTCTCAAGAACGCAATCGGAAAAGAATGGATTTACACGGATGGCTTTGTACGTGGCTCGGTTTGGGTGGATTTGGAAGGAACCGGGCGTGTCAGGACATTGCCGGGATATTTGTTCTTGGACTGACATGACGGTCTGTTGGCGCGGGCGTCTCGCCCGTGATCTGGCCTGGATTTCGGCTTTCGCCGGAATGACGGCTTCTTCTCCCTCTCCCACCGGGAGAGGGTTGGGGTGAGGGTCTTCAGGGGAGCGTGTCGCCTGTTTTCTTGCGCCAGGCGTGAAGTTGTTTGGATAGTTTTCCCCTGATTTCGGCATGTTCGGCGGATTTTGCCAAGTTGTGCAGTTCCCCCGGATCGGACTCCAGGTTGTACAGTTCCTCCTCGCCACTGATGGAAAGGTTGTATTTCCATTGGAGGGTGCGAATTGTGCGGATGGGGCATTTCCATTGCTGCTTTCCATGATACTCGGCAAAAATCTCGGTTCGAACCTCCTGCGACGGTTCCTGCATCGCGGACGAAAGGTCTACACCGGAAAGTGGTCCGGGCCAGCGAACACCGGTCATGGCGCACAAGGTCGGCACAAGATCCAGAAGGCTGACAAGAGAATCTGTAACAACGGGATTCCCAAACTGTTTCGGATAGGAAATCACAAGGGGCACATTCAGTAGCTCGTCATACATGAACGGACCTTTCATCGGCAGGCCGTGGGAACCGCCCATGTCGCCGTGATCCGACGTGTAAACGATAATCGTATCCTCCTGCTCGCCCTTCTTGTGCAAGGCATCGAGAAGAACACCCAGATGCCCATCCACCTTTTCAATCAGGCCACAGTAATACGAACGATAGCGAATCCAATCCTCCGCGCTGTAAGTCAGAGAGAACTTGCCCTGGTTCTCGGTGAGGAATTTCTTCTGGTCGGGCGGCTTGTTCTCCAGGGAATCCTCGAAATTCGGCGGCAGGGAAACTCCCTCACGAATCGGCGCTTTGGGTTCGCTCGAATACTGGCAGATATCATGCGGATTCAGAAATGAGACCATCAGGAACCACGGTTCGGATTGCTGTTGTGTAATCCAGTCAGCGGCGGCCACGGCAAGGTCGTCATCTTTCATGCTGCGGTATCCGGGAAAACCGAACGCCTCCAGGCCCGTCTTGGTGTCGCCCAGATGCCATTTGCCGAGATACCCGGTTTGATACCCGGCTCCCTGAAAGACCGTGCCCAGGCAGGGAAGTTCGGAAGACAGCGGAACACCCATCGAGCCTGCATCCACATTCGCCACCACACCGGCCTCGTGCGGATAAAGCCCGGTGAGCAGTGTGGCCCGTGAGGCCGAACATTGCGGCGTGGTGCAGAACGCGCGGGTGAAATGCACGCCCCGGCGTTCGATCTTCTCGCGATTGGGCAGATGGAGACAGGATCGCGGAACATTCTCGCGTTCCTGGTCCGAAAAAACAAACAGGACATTTGGCTTGCGGTTGGCGGTCGCCGAGGAAACCACGGACGGCACAATGCCAGCGGCCAGAAGACCAAGTCCGTACTGAAGGAATTCACGTCGGTCTGGTGGGGAGAAGGTCATGGTTCGGCTCCATTTCTGGGTTTTATTTTGCGGTATCCGGGAAGTCCTTGAAAGGGGATCGGGAGAATTGCGGATTGGGGATTGCGGATTTCGGATTGAAGAAAGGAACGAGATGGGGAGACAGAGAGGAACATGGACAGACACGGACAGACATCGCATGATTCCTTTATTATCCGGGAGCAGGATTTGCAGGAACCGCGAGAACTATTTCAGGAGAGGCCCATGGCTCTAAATCGTCGAGAGGTACTCAAAATGTTCGGAGCATCACCCTTTATCGGAATGTTCGGCGAGACGCCGGTATCCGGGAAGGAATCGAAAAGTCGCGATTCCGGCTGGACCGGCGATGAGCAGACTTGGCGTGTGTTCGAGGAACCGTACTTGTCCGAGATCGCCTTTCCGCTGGGCGGGATCGGCACAGGCACGGTATCGCTGGGTGGGCGCGGGGATTTGCGCGATTGGGAAATCTGTAATCGCCCCGCGAAAGGCCGTGTATTGGAGAACACGGGATTCGCGCTCTGGTACCAGGAAGAAGGCGGGCCGCCGAAATCACATATCCTCGAATCCCAACTCCGCCCACCCTTCCGGGGCGGATTCGGCCTGGGCCGTGAGAGTATGCCGGGAATGCCGCGATTCGAGAATGCCCGGTTTTTCGGGGCATACCCGTTTTCGCGCCTGGAACTCTGGAAAGACTCCGTTCCGCTCGATGTCCGCCTGGAGGCATTCAACCCGCTTATCCCCGGAAACGCGGACGATTCGGGCATCCCTGTCGCGATTTTCTATTGGCATCTGCGGAACCGCTCGCGCAAGCCGCTCTCGGTAACGGTGCTGTTTTCCATGCTCAATATCGCCGGAATCGACCAGTTCGGCAAGAACCTCAACCGCTTCCGGGATGACAACGAGCTGTGCGGGATCTTTATGACAACCGAAAAATTCGGACCGGAGGATATTCATTTCGGAAATCTCGCCGTCCTTTCGCCGCACAAGGAGGTAACGTACCTGACGCGCTGGAGCCGTGGCGGCTGGTTCGACGACCAGACCCTGTTCTGGAAAGACTTCGCTGAGGACGGTCTCTTGGACCAACAATGGGAGGAGGGGCCATCCCCCGACGGCAGAACCGATATCGCGTCTCTGGGGCTTCGGGCGAAATTGGAACCCGGCGAATGCAGAACATTTCCGTTCATTCTGACCTGGTATTTTCCACTCCGAGAAAACTACTGGAACACCGAGCCGGAAGTCAAAGGAAAACCCCTGAAGAACTACTATGCGACCCGGTTCGGCGATGCCTGGGAAGTCGGCAAATATGTCTATTCGAACCTGGAGCGTCTGGAGAGCGAGACCCGGCTATTTCACGGGGCGCTGTTTCAGAGCACATTGGCGCCGGAAGTTCTCGATGCGGTATCCAGCCAGATGTCGATTATCCGAACGAATACCTGCCTCCGCACGGAGGATGGCTATTTCTACGGATTCGAAGGAACCGGCGATGCGGGCGGATGCTGCCCGATGAACTGCACCCATGTCTGGAATTACGAGCAGGCATTGGCGCACTTGTTCCCTGCCCTGGAACGGACGGTGCGCGTAGTCGATTTCTGCTACAGCACCGATGAGTCCGGGCACATGGCTTTTCGAACCCTGATCCCGCTGTCGGCGGGTGTGCGCCACAAATTCAAACCGGCGGCGGATGGGCAGATGGGGACGATAGTCAAATTGTACCGGGAATGGCTGCTTTCAGGAGACCTGGATTTTCTGAAACGAGTTTGGCCGGGAGCAAAGCGTGCGCTGGAATTCGCCTGGAAAGACTGGGACCCGGACCAGGACGGTGTGATGACCGGCGAACAGCATAATACATACGATATCGAGTTCCACGGCCCCAACCCGATGATGGGGGCAATCTACCTGGCTGCTCTCCTGGCGGGCGCGGAACTGGCGGAAGTCATGGGAGAGAACGAGTCCGCCGCCCGTTACCGCGAGGTCTATCGTTCCGGCAGGGAAAAATTAGACAACCAGGTCTGGAACGGGGAGTATTACGTACAGGTTTACGATCCGAAGGAACACCAGAGATATCAACTGGGCGATGGCTGCCTGTCGGATCAACTACTGGGCCAATGGATGGCGCATGTAGTCGGCTTGGGATATGTCCTGCCGGAAGAACATGTCAAATCCGCGATCAATGCAGTATTCAAGTACAATTTCCGTGAGACTATGTCGGAGCATGAGAATCCGCAGCGGATCTACGCATTGAGCGATGAATCCGGGCTGCTGTTGTGTACGTGGCCCAGAGGAAACAAGCCGGACCTTCCGTTTGTCTACTCGGACGAGGTCTGGACCGGGATCGAGTACCAGGTTGCGGCGCACTTGATCTACGAAGGAATGATCCAGGAAGGATTGCGGATTGTCGCGGGGGCGCGGAATCGGTATGACGGGCAGCGACGCAATCCCTGGAACGAGGTCGAATGCGGCCATCACTATGCGCGGGCCATGTCGAGCTGGTCGATCCTGCTGGCCCTGTCGGGATTTCATTACCACGCCGCACAGGGCCGAATCGCTTTTCACCCCGTTGTGCATGAGAAACGGTTCGATTGCTTCTGGTCGGTCGATAGTGCCTGGGGGGTGTATCGTCAGAAAACGGGAATGTTCGGACTCCATGCCGAAATTGAGGTGCTTCGGGGACAGTTGAAACTCTCAACAATCGACTTGCCTGCCACGGGCCGAAAAGAGAAAGGAGAGTCTCTGGCAATAGAGGTGCAGTGGGGGGAAAGACCAGTGGAAGGCCACGGTGCAATGAGCGGGAAATCATCTCGAATCGAGCTGCAGGAGCCGGTTGTGCTGACCGCCGGACAGATCCTCGCCGTGGAAGTCCACAAATGAACGAGCCGATTCGGTTGATCGTACTGGGCGGATTTCTGGGATCGGGAAAGACTACCTCGCTGCTTGCGCTGGCCCGATATTACGCGGGTTTGGGATACCGGACAGCGGCGATCACCAACGACCACGGCAGTATCGGATTCGATACGCAAACCATTCGGGCGCAGGCTATTGAGGCACGCGAAATCTCGGAAGGCTGTCTCTGCTGTCGATTTCGAGATTTTCTCTACGCCGCCGACGATCTTCTCAATTCCACCAAACCGGAAATCATTCTGGCGGAGCCGGTTGGAACCTGCCTGAATCTGCCTCGCGGGCTTCTGCTTCCCATTTCACGTTATACGGGAGAGCGATACACAACCGCCCCGCTCTCCGTGCTTGTGGACCCGCACCGCTATCGGGAAATGAAGAACGGAAATCGCGCGGAAGACTGTGTGCGTTACTTGTTTGAACAACAACTGCGCGAGGCGGATATCCTGGTTGTGAATAAATGCGACACACTTTCGGACAAGGAGCAGGATGAAGTATTGGCGGGAATCCGTGCCGATTTTCCCCTCGCTCAACTCAAACCGATTTCAGCATTTCGCGGGGACGGCATGGAATCCTGGGGGCGGTACCTTCTGGATGAGACATGGCAGGAGAATCCACAACGTTCCGCTGTGGACTATGACAGGTATATTGATGCGGAATCCTCCCTGGGATATCTCGATTGTGAGCTCGCATTTCGCAGTGAGGATGAGCTGGATTTGATTGCGCTCACTCGCGGTGGGATCGCTCTCTTGAAGGATCGCTTCGAGGAAATCGGCGCGCGCGTGGCGCACGTGAAAACCGCCGGTTCATCCGGCCGGGGATCGTTTCGAGTCCACTGGACCGGACTCGGAGAACCGGAATGGATCGCCGTAGAGAAAGCGCTTGAATCCGCTGACTGCCTGACCGTGACAGTGCGGGCGAAAGGCGATCCCGACCGAATAGCCGAGGTATTCCGGGCTACCTTTCAGGAAGTCGCCGCCGTGCAGCGCGCAGAGCCGATTTTCCGGTCATTGCGGGCTTTTCGGCCCAGGCCGCCGAGGGGGGAATGCAAAGCATGAGGGAACAGTCGCCGGAATTGCGTTATCTGATAGAATATGAAAGCGAGATTCGGGAATCGCGCCATTTCGCCGAAAGGAGGTGATACCTTATGCCAGTGAAGACCGCGCCAGCCAAAAAGACCGATGCCATAAAAAGCAAAAAAGGGATTAAACTCCGAAAGCTGCATATCGAGAATTTCAAAGCATTCGACAAGTTGGATCTGGAATTCCCGGAACCTCGAATGAAAGATGATCCCGACATTGTTGTGATGGGAAGCGAGAACGGGTTGGGCAAGACCACTGTGATGGAGGCATGTGCGCTGCTGTTTCTGGTTGCCTACTATGAGAATTACACTCATTATGATGCCCTGGACATAAGGCAATTGCAGGATCTTCCGATAGATCTTCGCGAGACATTTATACGGGCCGGGGCAAGCGAGGCCATAATCAATGGGTCTTTTGCTTTTCACAACGATTCTGAACGGTGGGGCGTGCAGTTATTCCAGCATGGCCGAATAAGACCGGATGATCCCGGAAGGATACTGCAACATCTCAGATTTGGTATTCCGCGCTCCACAGGACCCTCATTAAGCCCAAGCCGCTTTTTTGCCTCCCTCAGCGCGCTAACCTCGGAACCTCTACTACTTCCTCCGTTGCTCTATTTTCACAGCTACCGAAAAATCCAGGAAGGAAATCCTCAATTCGGCATGATGTTTAATACAGCCGATCGTCATTATCAAAAGTCACTCGATCCGAATCTAAGCGAAACTCCAGTCAGCGCCCTTAAGATTCAGCTTCTTCATTCCATGATGAGCCGCGCTGGACTATTTGAGGATCTTGACCCAAAGGAAGCAGATGATGTATTCGAAAAGATGAATAGCCTATTGGAAGAATATGCTCATGCACGAATCGAAAAATTGCGTTCTTCACCCAATAATCAAGTTGAATTGCATGTCAGCCAATTGGACGGTGGTCCGTCGTTTGCGTTCGATTGCCTGAGTTCCGGCCAGAAAGAAATCATTTCAACGCTCTTCCTAATTTGGCATTATACCCGTGAACAACCGGGGATCGTCTTGATTGACGAGCCGGAACTGCATCTTAATGCGGAATGGCACAGAAGGCTGCTTCGGAAGATTCACGAAATAGCCCCACAGAATCAGTATATTGTTGCCACTCACTCGGAGGATATATTCGGATCGGTGGATGAGAACCACCGCGTTTTGCTTGAACGGGGAGGATAAGAGATCCGATGGTAGAATTGCGTGTCAGACCACACCCGGGTGATATCCGTCAGAGCGCCCGTCACACCCTCTTTGTGGAGAGCGACACGGAATCCGGTTTTGATGTCAAAGTCCTCGACGAGCTGCTTGAGGGGAGAATCGACGTTAAACCCTTGGGACCGTCGTTCAACATTGCGGCAGCCGCCGAGGCGCTATTTCGTCACCATCCCAACTATTATTTCCTGATTGACCGCGATCACCAGGACGATGAAACCGTTGAGCGATCATGGAAGAATTTTCCGGATGCGGAGACAAAGAATCTCCTGATTTGGCGTCGTCGCCAGTTCGAGAATTACTTCCTGATCCCGGAGTATCTGGAGAAAAGCGAATGCGTTGCATGTTCACGTGAGGACCTGGAACGGCACATATTGAAATTCGCTTCCGAGAGAGTGTTCCTCGATATCGCCAACCTGGTGATTATTCAAATTCGAGAGCGAATGAAGAAGAATTGGATTCAGTTATTCGAGAACATCCGTGGATTTGAAACCAGAGAAAAGGCGTTGGAGGCGCTCCTGAATCGGAAGGAATTCGGCAGCAAGAAGCGAGACGTGTCGAAAAGTCTCCGCGAAGAGGCTATCGAGAAATCGTTCGAGGACACCTGTCACCAGTTCTTCGGCGAAGCGGATGAGCTGCAATTCGGATACGGAAGATGGCTGGAGATGATTTCCGGGAAGGATGTGTTGCGGCAAATCGCCGACAAGTGTTTTCGGATCAAAGACAATTCCGGCAAATGGCTTCAAGGGGATGAGCGCATCCTGGAGGTCGGCAAAGATCTCGTAAGGAAAGACCTGCTCGACCAACCTGAGGATTTTCAAGATCTGTATCGGATGATCCACGCGAGAATACAGGCCAAACGGTCTATCCGCTGAGCCGCGCTCTTTTTATCCCCCGCATTTGCTCCCAAGAAAATCCCTACCCCAATCCAGGATGATACAACCCGCCGTATAATTGCCGCCGAACTTGAAGATATTGCCCGAGGAACGGATGCCATTGGTCGGACTGTACCGATCCATATCAGTTCCGAAGGGGAAAGGGTCATGGCTGGAATTGTCGTCGACCATGTCGGGACCGTAGCTCATCAGGCTGTAAGCCTGTACTTTTTGCCCGCTGCCGTTGTCAGCGCCGGACCCCATTTCATAGTCCGGACGACCGTTGGCGGCATAGGCGTTTGAGTTCCCAAAGCCAAGTGTGCTCGCCAAGGTCTTTTCCACAAAGGGATCGACAGGCAGAGAGGCAACGTAGGCAATCGGGCTGGTGAGACGGAAAAGCCCGCG
>Ga0116141_10003278_pt1 | contig 13715 bp, 8 predicted proteins | sample AD_UKC097_MetaG_FD_89744 | JGI IMG/M metagenome (GOLD analysis project Ga0116141, IMG submission 89744) | Active sludge microbial communities of municipal wastewater-treating anaerobic digesters from USA - AD_UKC097_MetaG | ecosystem: Engineered > Bioreactor > Anaerobic > Digestate | place: USA... | reverse complement strand
CAAGTTATACTACAAACCAATTCAGAGAACAACCTTAATTTATCCAAAATTACACCTGTTTAAAACTCATTAATTTTAGTTAAAATTAATAAAAATTAACTTTTTTTCATTTTTTTTGTAATTTTATTCTTTAAAAGTCATTTTTGTAACAAAAAAGTATTATTTTTACCTTGAATTTCTAGAGCCATGCGGGAAAGTTATTTAAATCATTACAAAAATATGTAACCCTATGAAAAAGAACATTTTACTCCTTTTTATGCTCATTTGTACAACCACTCTTGCCCAAACAAACGAAGAGTCTGAGCAACCTCCAAAATGGAAAATGGTTGCCGATGTTCAATACGTAACCCAGCACTATTGGCGCGGATTGGGCGAAGGTCCATTATTTGGTAAAGCTCCGGCTTTTGAACCGACAGTTATGTTTCGCCATAAACACTGGAATATCGGTGTAATGGTTGCCGGTTCTTTCGATGGGGTTTACAAAGCTATTGTACCATGGATTTCCTTTTCGCCCGTAAAAAACTTGTGGATTGGTATTTGGGACATCTACTCTCCCGGAAGAAAACTGTGGACTGCGGAGGCAAAACCATTCGATTTTGGATTGAACACCTCTAACCACTATGTAGACGCTGTCATATCCTACCAACTACCATGGTTTCCGCTAACCATGAAGTGGACAAGCATTGTTGCAGGTTTTGACCCTGCACCTACCCCTGACACTGAACCCAATCCTAAAAAAAAGAGAAACTTTACAAGTTATGCTGAAATTTCATACAAACACACCTGGAATCAGTTCAGCCTTTGGGGGGGATTGGGAGTTACACCTTGGGGTGGACTATATCACAGAGATAAAGGCGGTATCAACAATTTAGAACTGAAAGCGCAATACGATTTCAGAATTTATAAACCCGTTACAGTACCGGTATTTGTGAGAGTTGCGTACAATCCGCTTGCGGAAAAATTTCATGTTGGTGGCGGTGTCAGTATAAGAATTCCATATTCATTTTAATAAATAAAAAGATAAAACAATGCAAACAACGACTTACAAAGGAACAGATAAAGTACTCATAGGCTTTATCCTTGCTGTTTTAACATTCTGGCTTTTTGCCAACTCAATGATGAACGTGTCGCCTGTGATGACAGATAAGTTAGGCATGAACGCCAACACAATGAATATCGCGGTGTCATTAGCTGCCCTATTTTCAGGTATTTTCATTGTTGTATTTGGTGGATTAGCCGATAGTGTTGGACGTACAAAAATTTTTAAAATTGGACTCTACCTAGCTATTATAGGTTCACTATTAGTCGGTTTATCTCCCAAAGGAAGTTTAGCCGTTCCTATGCTACTGATAGGACGGGCTTTGCAGGGACTTTCTGCCGCTTGTGTGATGCCCACCAGTTTGGGTATGATTAAAATCTTCTGGGAAGGCAAAGAGCGTCAACGTGCGATTAGTCTTTGGTCTATCGGAACATTTGGTGGTTCGGGATTAAGCTCACTCACCGGCGGTATTATCGCCTCCAGCTTAGGTTGGAGATGGATCTTCTTCTTTGCGGTAATAGTTGCTATTATTGCACTATACCTTACTAAAGAACTACCGGAAAATAAACGTGAAACAGCAGGTAAATACAAAGTTGACTGGAGCGGAATCTTTGCCTTTATGGTGGCTATGATTGGTTTGCAATTGTTGATAAGCAAAGGTTCAGATTTTGGATGGACAAGCTCGATAGGTCGTGATATTATTATTGTAACGCTAACATTTGGGTTCTTGTTCTTTGTAATTGAAAGTGGAAAAAAAGAAGCATTCTTTGACTTCAAATTGTTCAAAAATAAAATTTTTACTGGAGCTACATTAGCTAACTTTTTTATTAACGGAACAGCAGGATTATTGATTGTTTCTCTTACATTAATGCAAAGAGGAGCACAATTTTCTGCCATGAAGGCCGGCTTATTGACCTTAGGTTTCGCTATAGCTGTAATTTTGTTTATCCGCGTTGGGGAAAAATTGCTGCAAAGATATGGTGCCAAAAAACCGATTATCTGGGGTGCATTAATTATCTGTGCTGCCATTTTACTGTTAATGCAAACACAAATCATGACCGGACAATATGTTGTATTAGCTGTCATCGCTTACTCACTTTTCGGATTGGGCTTGGCATTCTTTGCCACTCCTGCTACCGATGCAGCTCTTTCTAACCTTCCTGAAAGTCAGGCCGGTAGCGGCGCCGGTATTTTCAAAATGGCTTCATCACTTGGAACAAGCTTTGGAGTAGCCATTGCAGCGGGAATCTACACTGCAGTGGTATCCAGAACCGAACCTATTGCCTGGCTTGGCAAATTGATCGGCTTTGTGGGCAGACAAGATAATTTGCTTGTTAGACAAGGGGCCATGTTAGGATTGGGTTTCTGTCTGCTGCTGGCGATTTTGGTCATTGTGTCGGTAGTAGCAACCATACCGGATAAGAAAAAAGTAGAAAAAGAATAAAATTATTAAGCTCACTAGCCCCCCTCGCCTGATTGTAAGGGGGGCTAGTAATTTAAAAAAAACTATTTTATGACAACACAATCAGTTCAGTACAAAGGAAACGACAAACTTTTGTTTGGTATCATTCTGGGGGTATTAGCCTTTTGGCTCTTTGCCCAAACTACGCTCAACATCAATGTGGACATGGCGAAAGATCTGGGCATCGAAAACTCGTTGATGAACATTGCCGTATCTATCACTTCTCTCTTTTCCGGAATTTTTATCGTGGTTTTTGGAGGCTTGGCTGATAAAATCGGTCGCGTAAAAATGGTAAAGTATGGATTTTGCTTTAGCATTATCGGTTCACTTTTGGTAGGTCTTACACCTGTTGGTGGTGGAGCCGGTGCCGTATTGATCTTAGGTCGTATTTTCCAAGGACTTTCCGGAGCAGCGATTATGCCCGCCAGTTTGGCGCTTGTAAAAGCTTATTGGGAAGGCAAAGAACGTCAACGTGCCATCAGTCTTTGGTCTATGGGTTCATGGGGAGGTTCCGGTTTCGCAGCTCTTTTCGGCGGATTAATGGTGGGTGTTGGCTGGCGCTACATTTTTTACGCTGCAGCAGCCATTTCGTTGATAGGATTATTGATGATCTGGAACACACCTGAAAGCAAAGCTGAAGTTTCTGACAATAAAAAGACAGACTTTGCCGGAATTATTACCTTTATGTTATCGATGATCGGTTTACAACTTTTGGTAAGCAAAGGCTCAGAGTTCGGTTGGACCAGTCCGCTTGGCATTACCTTAATCGTTGTAACTGTGATCTTTGCGATTCTATTCTTCAAAATTGAAAAAGGCAAAGAGGGTGCATTTATTGACTTTAAACTATTTAACAACTTAACCTTCACCGGTGCCACCATTTCCAATTTTATGATCAATGGAACTGCCGGAATGTTAATTGTTTCACTTGCATTGTTACAAGTAGGAGGAAACCTGACTGCTAAAGCCGCCGGGATACTCACGTTGGGTTATGCGATCTCCATCGTCTTGTTCATCCGTGTGGGAGAAAAATTATTGCAACGTTTCGGTGCCCGCAAACCGATGATCTGGGGTTCGTTAATCGTTGGAGTTTCCATTATTTTGCTTATGTTCACCAACGTGATGACCGACACATACAAAATTTTGTGCATCATTTCCTATACTTTGTTTGGTTTGGGATTGGCATTTTATGCGACCCCATCTACCGATGCGGCACTTTCAAACCTACCCGAAGCACAAGCCGGTTCAGGATCAGGAATTTACAAGATGGCATCATCATTGGGTGCAGCATTTGGTGTAGCCATTTCTGCAGGAGTTTTCTCTGCCCTCAGAGTGGGCGATAATATCACCTGGATGGAAGGGGTTCTCACTTTTGTTGGAAGACAAGATAACGTAGCAGTTCGTCAAGCAGCAACCATCGCCTTAGGAATCAACCTACTGATGGTTATTTTGGCTATTATCAGCATTATGATAACCATTCCAAAACAACCCAAAAAGGCAAAATAAAAATTCATGAAAGGTCTTCTTACGATCGGACTGCTTATTTGCTCCAACATTTTTATGACATTTGCGTGGTACGGACACCTCAAACTCGCTGAATATTCATGGTTTAACAAATTGTCACTGTTCGGCATCATTGTGTTCAGCTGGGCAATTGCCTTCTTTGAATATTGTTTCCAGGTGCCGGCAAACAGAATCGGGTTTATCAGCAATGGCGGCCCCTTTTCATTGGTGCAACTCAAAGTATTACAGGAAGTTATCACACTTATCGTGTTTGTAATTTTCTCTTACGTGGTATTTCAGGCGCAAATCAGACCCAACCATATCATCGGGTTTGCACTCCTGGTATTGGCAGTCTATTTCATATTCAAATGACGCAATATCAAGGAGTTAGAGCTCAAGAGTCCGTCCGAGATATGATGTAAGTGACTTATCAATTACGAATTACGAATTAAAAAAAGGCGGAAGGCGGAGGGCGGAAGGCGAAAGTATTGAAAATTGAGAATTATTTATCATATCTCGCTGATATTCAAATAAATGCAAATTCATTCTACCTTCTACCCTCTACCTTCTACCTTGTAAAAGCGTAATTCGTAATTGATCACATATATCCAAAAAGGTCAAACATTCCAGAGTGGGGAAAATAAATGACGAAAAAGCGAAAAATGATCTGCCCCCTGTTTTTTTTTATTCCAAAATAATATATATAATTAAATATCAATGGGTTATATTAAGAATAATTCGATGCCAACATTCCGAAATCCGAAATCCGAAATCCGAAATCCGAAATCAAAATCCCCCCTTTTATTTTTATTTCCAAATAAAAGAGAAGATAAACTACTCGGGAAACTGTGTCGTACTGACACTCTAATTTTAGAGATAAAATAGATAGTTGACTATCGGAAAATAATATTCCAAAAATATGTGTATTTTTGTCGGTTATAATTATGTGTAAACTATTGCATTATGCTCGATAAAATCATCAATTTTAGTTTGAAGAATAAGCTGATCATCATTCTTGCGACGCTGACTATTGTAGGATTTGGGATCTATGCTATTTTCAATATTCCGGTGGGTGCCGTGCCTGATATCACCAATAATCAGGTGCAGGTGATTACCACTTCAAACAACCTTTCTACGCAGGAGATTGAGCAGTTTATTACCGCGCCTGTGGAATTGGAAATGGCGAATTTGCCCGGTGTGGAAGAGATTCGTTCCGTATCTAAGTTTGGACTTTCAGTGGTGACCATCGTGTTCAAAGAGAGTATGGGAACTTACCTGCCCAGAACGCTGATTGCTGAAAAAATTAAGTCTGCATCGGAAAAATTCCTGAAGGATTTGGGACTCCTGAAATGGGTCCGATTACTACGGGACTGGGCGAAATCTACCAATACACACTGGATGTCAAACCCGGTTATGAGGATCGTTACAGTGCTATGGATTTGCGGACAATTCACGATTGGATTGTGCGGCGTCAACTTTCCGGAATTGATGGCGTGGTGGAAGTAAATAGCTGGGGCGGTTACCTGAAAGAGTACGAAGTGGCTGTGAATCCGATTCGTATGCAGGCGCTGAATGTAACGCTGATGGAAGTTTTTGATGCGCTGGAAAGTAATAACAGCATTTCCGGTGGCTCTTATATCGAGAAAAAGAGCGAAAGTTACTTTATTCGCGGCGATGGTCAGGTGAAGTCAATTGAGGATATCGAGAATATTGTAGTGCAAAATAAGAATGGTATTCCGGTGTTAATCAAGGATTTAGCTGAGGTACATTTCGGTTATGCGAATCGTTTTGGTTCCATTACGGCGAATGGCGAAGGAGAAAAGGTGCTCGGACAGATTATGATGCTCAAAGATGCGAACTCCAAAAAAGTGATCAATGAGGTGAAAGAGCGTGTGGAAGAGGTGCAGAAATCGCTTCCTGAAGGAGTGTATATTAACCCGATTCTGGAACGGAGTGAGCTGATTAGCAAGACTACAACCACCGTTTTGGAGAATCTGATTTTCGGTTGTCTCATCGTGTTTGTGGTGGTTTTACTGCTGCTTGGCAATATGCGTTCGGCACTCGTGATTGCTTCTATGATCCCTTTGTCGCTGTTGTTTACCCTTTCGATGATGTACTTGTTCGGGATTGATGCCAACCTGATGAGTTTGGGTGCGCTGGACTTCGGGATTATCATTGACGGGGCGGTGATTATCGTGGAATATGTTGTGGTGCGACTGACGGCCAATCACTTGCAGTTCCAGGGTGCCTCTCCGGAAGAAAAATGGAGGCTGAACAATGAGATTACCAGAGATAGTGCATCAACGATGATGAGATCCGCTATTTTTGGGCAATTTATCATTCTGATCGTGTTTATCCCGATTCTTTCATTGCAAGGCGTAGAAGGAAAAATGTTCCGTCCTATGGCAATGGCTTTCGGTTTTGCAATTATCGGAGCGATGATTTTCTGTCTGACCTGGCTGCCTGTGATCTCCTCTATTTTCTTGCGCCCTGTTGACCTCAACAAAAAGAACTTTTCAGATAAAATTATCGATTATACACAAAGAGCCTATCAGCCTGTTTTGAGATGGGCATTGAGAAAGAAAGCGCTTGTTTTTACCTTGGCGCTCCTCACATTGGTACTTTCCGGAGTTATTTTCAACCGTATGGGGGGAGAGTTTATTCCTACACTCGATGAGGGAGATTTTGTGATTCAGCCGGTATTGAAAACGGGAACTTCGCTCTCAAAAACAATCGAATTGACTACGCAGATGGAGAATATTCTGTTGGATAACTTCCCGGAAGTAGAAAAAGTAGTGTGTCGTATTGGAGCGGCGGAAGTACCGACCGACCCGATGTCGATGGAAGAGATTGATATGATTATCCGGCTGAAACCGAAAAAAACGTGGACAACAGCCAAAACTAAAGAGGGATTGGCTGACAAATTCAAAGAGGCACTGAGTGTCATTCCCGGAATTGACTACGAGTTTACACAACCTATCGAGATGCGTTTCAATGAGTTGATCACGGGGGTTCGTGCTGATATTGCAGTGAAAATCTTTGGTGATGATTTGGATTATTTGAGTAAAAAAGGGGAAGAGATCAAGGGATTGGTTGAAGGTATCGAAGGTGCCAGCGATGTAATTCTGGAAAAAACCACCGGATTGCCACAGATGAATGTTGCCTATAATCGTTCCAGAATTGCTTACTATGGGGTTGATATCCAAACATTGAATTCTTACCTCTCTGCTGCATTCGGCGGTGAAGTTGCCGGAACGGTTTTTGAGGGAGAACGTCGCTTTGACTTGGTACTTCGTTTACAGGAATCGCACAGAACCGATATCGAAAACATTCGTCGATTACCGGTGTTGCTCCCCAACAACTCACAAGTACCTTTGAGTGAATTGGCTGATATCCATTACACAACCGGTCCTGCCAAAATTAGTCGTGAAAATACACATCGTTGTGTGGTTGTGGGTGTCAATGTGCGTAACCGCGACTTGCAGTCCGTAGCAGATGATATTCAAAAGGTTGTGGGTGAAAAAGTGAAGCTCAATCCGGGCTACTACATCAACTATGGTGGTCAGTTTGAGAACCTGCAAAACGCTTCCAGACGATTGACTATTGCCGTGCCGATTGCTTTGGCACTGATATTTGTGTTCCTTCACTTTGCTTTTAAGTCGTTGAAAGATACCGTTATGATTTTTACTGCTGTACCTTTGGCTGTAGTGGGTGGAATTGTTTCTTTATGGATTCGCGGAATGCCGTTCAGTATTTCCGCAGGAATCGGATTTATTGCGCTGTTTGGGGTCGCCGTGCTGAATGGGATTGTGCTGATTGAACACCTGAAAGATTTGCAGAAAAGCGGCATGACCGACATGGACAAATTGGTCATGAAAGGAACCACCGACCGACTTCGTCCGGTGCTGCTTACCGCTTCGGCTGCTGCAATGGGTTTCTTGCCGATGGCAATCTCAACCGGTGCCGGTGCAGAAGTACAACGTCCACTGGCAACCGTAGTGATTGGCGGATTGATCACCTCTACCCTATTGACCATGATTGTAATTCCTTTACTCTTCAAAATTTTCCATGATGAGAAGGGTCTTAAATATCAATTTGTAAGAAAATCTAAAATGAAAAACCTTATTCTTCCATTTTTGTTAGTAATTTCAGGAACCGTAGCAGCACAGTCGCCTGCCTACACACTGGAACAGTGCATTGATGTGGCATTAAAGAACAATAAGGAGATCGGTGCCTATAATCTTAAAATTGAAGAACGAAAAGCGCTGGCAAAACCGTTTATGAGTGCGGACAAAGCCAATGTTTACTACAACTATGACGAGATGAATCCGGATGAGAACGGATATACTCTGCATGTAGTGGGCGTAGAACAGTCATTTTCTTTCCCAACGACCTATTACTACATGAATAAGATGGAAGATCTTGAGGTCAACATAGCTGAATATGAGCTTAAAAAGCAGCAATTCTTGCTGATGAAAAATGTAGCTTCTGCGTACTATTCCGTCCAATTCCTGGAGGGGAAAAAGCGCTATTTTACGCATATAGACAGTTTGTATGCCCGGTTGAATACCATGTCTGAAATTCAGTTGCAGTTAGGAGATATTTCTCAACTTGACAGACTGAACAGTAGGGCGAAGAGAGAGCAAATCGCGTTGGAAATCAACCAGATCAACATTGAGATTCAGAACGCGTACAGCAATTTGAAAGCGATGATGCAAAGCGATGAGCAGTTCCGCATTGCCGATGGTGAAATGGGCATAGTTATTGTGAATCAGCCTGATTTTCAGAGCAATCCGGAGATTCAGCAGTATCAACTTCGCTCTCAATATCTGAAATTGAATACAAAATCAGAACAGCACCAACTCCTTCCCGATATTACATTAGGCTATTTCTACGGAACCAACCGCTATGCTGATGCGCGTGGCTATCATGGATTTGAGGTGGGTATTGGAATTCCGCTTTTCTGGAATGACCAGCGTGCGAAAATCAAAGCGAGTAAGTTTGCTGCTCAAGCCAATGAACTGCTTTTGCAAAATAATCTGATTATTCTGGAGGCTAGGTACAACAGCTTACAGAGTGAGTTGGAAAAGTATCGTAAAGCAATTGATTTTTACAACCATACCGGAAAGCAGTTGAGCGAAGAGATTGCCCATACTGCCACCAAAAGTTACGAAGCAGGTGAGATCGGGTTTTACGAGTTTGCCATCAGCATGGAGAATGCCTTAAGTCTGACATTGGATTACTACGAAGCACTATTGGAGTACAATCGGATAGCATTGGATATCAACTATTTAACCATTGAATAACTTTTAAAAAGTGTAAAATAACATAGAAAATAAACGAAAAATATAGAATCCTATGAAAAAAATATTAATCTATACCCTTTCTGCCTTGTTTTTCTTCTCTTGTGGGAAGAAATCGGATAACGAAAATGAAACGGCGGAAGCAGCGGGAGCTAACCTCATCGAGATTACTTCCGAACAGTTTGAAACCAGCGGAATGATGTTGGGAGAAGTGAGTTTGCAAAGTTTCACTGACGAAATCACTTGTAAAGGATTTCTTACTGCTCCGGCTGATGGTACTGCCAAGATCAGTTCGCCCATTGCCGGAAAAGTGGAGAGTTTTCGGGTTAAAATCGGTGATTATGTGCGTCAGGGAGAGGTGGTTTGTACCATTTCAGGCAGTGACTTTTTAGATCTGCAACAGCAGTTTGCTGAAGCGGCTGCACATTATCAACAAGCCAGGTTGGATTACGAAAGAGTAAAAGCTTTGCGTGCAGAGAATATTGGCGCAGAAAAAGAGTTGAAAGCAACAGAAACTGTTTACAAAACTGCAATGGTTACTTATCATGCACTGAAAGCCCGTATTCAGGCGTTACGACTCAATCCATCGCAGATTGAGAGTGGAGAGATCTACTCCTCATTCCCTGTGGTAGCGCCCATCAGCGGACATATTACCGCCACCGGTGCAGTGATTGGGCAGTATGTGGAGATGCAAAATGAACTAGCTGAAGTGGTGAATGTCAACAGCTTACAGTTACAGCTCTCTGTTTTTGAAAGAAATCTGATGCGCTTGAAAGTAGGACAAAAAGTGCTGTTCAATGTCTGCGGAAGATGGTCACAAAGTGTTGAAGCCACATTGATTACTGTAGGCAAAACGATCAATCCTGAGACCCGGGCGATTGAATGTATCGCCAAAATCGGGGATGTTGACAAAAGTCGATTGGTCAATCACAGTTACGCCGAAGCCAAAATTATGGTGGACAATTTCGAAATCGAGGCCCTGCCTGTCAGCGCTTTCCAAAAAGAGGAGGATAAATACTTTGTATTTGTGTTAGAAAAGAAAGAGGACGACAAGTACTACCTCAGAAAGAGCAAAGTCGAAGTCGGCAATATGAACAACTCCTTTATTGAAGTTTTGGAGGGCTTACCCGAAGGCAAAGAGGTGGTAATCAGAGGGATTGAGATGTTGTAGGGTATTTACTGACTTGCCAGCTCTTTTGCAATCGATTCGGCTTGCTTTAATACGGTATCGGTTGCCAATTTTTGCATATCGGGCGGATAGCCATACCTTCTTAAAATTCTTTTTACAGATACTTTTAGTTTTGCTTTTACACTTTCCTTGATGGTCCAGTCAATCGTTGCATTCTTCCTGATCGATTCTGTGAGAACCACGGCAAGCTCTCTCAATTTCTCTTTGCCCATCAACTCTTTTGCACTATCATTATCGGCAACAGCAGTATAAAAAGCATATTCGAAGTCCGTCAGACCCATTTTTTCAGGCTCTTTGTCCATTTCAACGATGCCTTTGCTGAGGTTTATCAGTTCTTCAATCACCTCGGCAGCCGTAAGGATTTTGTTGTGATATTTTCTGATGGAATTTTCCAACATTTCCTTTAAGGTCTTACTTTGAACCAGGTTCTTTTTGGCCCTCAATTTAATTTCATCGTTGAGTAGCTTTTTCAACACTTCGAGAGCAATATTTTTATGTTTCATTCCTTTCAGTTCCATAAGAAACTCCTCTGAAAGTATGGAAATGTCAGGTTTTTTCAATCCTGCGGCATCAAAAACATCAATTACTTTTTCAGTTACCAATGCTTTGTCAATTACCTGGCGGATGGTGGTTTCAAACACCTCATCGCTTTTTCCTAAACTAACGCTATCAAATTTTGCCAAACGCGCTTTGACTGCCTGAAAGAAAGAGATTTCATCTTTAACATCCATAGCTTTGTCGTGAGGAACAGCTATAGCGAAGGCTTTTGACAATGCCATAACCTCATTGATATAGCGTTTCTTCCCGTCTTCCAAGCCTAAAATATGCTCTTCAGCGCCCAATATAATTGAGAGTTTTGTGGAAGTATCGGCGGTGAAGTACTCTTTGTAATTAAAACCACCCTGTCCGGAGGATTCCCGGAACATTTGTGAAACTACTTCCAGTTTTTCCAACATCATCTGAACAGCCTCTTCTTGTAAGATTGTAGGATCTCCTTTACCGCCGGCATCGGAATAGAAAGATAGTGCCTCTTTTAGATCGGCTGCGATACCCAAATAATCCACAATTAAACCGCCCTTTTTGTCTTTGTAAACACGATTAACCCTTGCAATTGCCTGCATCAGGTTATGTCCTTTCATAGGTTTATCTATGTACATGGTGTTTAAACATGGCACATCAAAACCGGTGAGCCACATATCCGAACAATAACCAATTTCAGTTCATCATTCGGATCTCTCATGCGCTCGGCTAATTTACGACGTTCTTCCTTATTTGTATGGTGTTTTGCAATCTTCGGACCATCGGAAGAGGCTGAAGTCATAACTACTTTGATCACACCTTTTGTCAATTCATCGGAATGCCATTCAGGTCGGAGCTTAATGATTGCATCGTACAGATCGGCTGCAATACGACGACTCATAGCGACAATCATCGCTTTGCCTTCCATCACCTTTTGGCGTTCCTCAAAGTGCATGATGATATCATTTGCAATCTGGTTAATTCGATTTTCACTCCCTACCAAAGCTTCCAACTGTGTCCACTTGGCTTTTGCTTTCTGAGTTTCCGTCAAGTCCTCCTGATCCAACTCATCATCAAATTCTTCAACCAATCTCTTACCCTCTTCGCTCAAATTTACTTTTGCCAGGCGACTTTCATAATAGATCGGAACAGTTGCTCCATCATCAACGGCTTGAGCAATATCGTAGATATCTACATAATTTCCAAATACTGCAGGAGTATTTACATCGGTACTTTCAATGGGTGTGCCCGTAAAGCCGAGATAGGTTGCATTGGGCAAAGCATCCCGCATATATTTTGCAAAACCATAGACTATCTTTTTACCGATTACATCGCCTTGTTCATCTTTATCATCAATGGTTTTGGCTTTGAATCCATACTGGGTACGGTGTGCTTCATCGGCAATTACTACAATATTCTCCCGATCGGATAACAACTCATACACATTACCTTCTTCGGGTTGAAATTTCTGAATGGTTGTAAAAACCACACCCCCCGAACCCACTTTTAAGAGTTCTTTAAGGTGGTTTCTATTTTCCGCTTGTACCGGATCTTGACGCAACAATTGTTTCGATGCTGCAAATGTATCGAAAAGCTGATCATCCAAATCGTTACGGTCGGTAATAACCACAACGGTAGGATTATTCATTGCCAACACGATTTTACCCGTATAAAAGACCATGGATAGCGACTTCCCACTTCCTTGTGTATGCCAAACCACACCCCCTTTACGGTCGCCCACAGGTTGTTGTTTCACTCCCGGTAAACCATAACTTTCGGGGGATTCTTCCGCGATTTTCTCCGGAGAAAGCGAATATACCACCCCGTCAGACTGCGTCTGACACCCCTCCACGGGAGGGGAACTAAAGCCCGAGGCACGGAGAGTGGATTCCACAGCACGATTGACAGCATAGTATTGATGGTATGCAGCCAGTTTCTTCACGGTAGTGATCGTTGTGATTTTCGTTTCGATGTCTTCTCGTTTTTGCTTTTCAAATACAATAAAATGGCGGATTAGGTCTATCAGCGTTTCTTTGTTGAGCATACCCAAAATGAGCGTCTCCAGCTGACTTACCAAGTGCGATGCCTCGACTTTTCCATCGATTGATTTCCAAGCCATGTAACGAGTAAAGCCCGCCGAAATGGAGCCTGCTTTGGCTTCCAGACCATCGGAGATAACAACAAAACCATTGTAAGTAGACAGATTCGGAATAATCGATTTATAGGTCTCTATCTGCTTAAATGCCGAGTGGATTGTAGCGTTTTCATCTACCGGATTTTTCAACTCCATGACTACCAATGGAATACCATTGACAAACAATACAATATCGGGACGTTTATTTTGATTGTTTTCAACTACCGTAAACTGATTGACAACCACAAACTCATTGTTATGCGGATTCTTAAAGTCGATTAACCAAACACGGTCGCCACGCTCTATTCCATCTACTCGTTTTGAAACGGGAATACCTTCGGTTAAAAGCCGATGAAAAGTCTCATTATTAGCCAATAGTTCAGGTGAGGAAATACGTTGGATTTCTTTAATGGCTTCAGCTTGTACATCAGCAGGGATGGATGAATTAATGCGATTTACAGCTTTTTGCAAACGACCAAGTAATAAAACCTGCTCAAAGTTTTCCCTTTCAGGTGTTTTGCTATCAGGAGCAATATTCGGTGCATAGATGTACTCGTAACCGAGGGTTT
>Ga0116141_10003273_pt1 | contig 13722 bp, 11 predicted proteins | sample AD_UKC097_MetaG_FD_89744 | JGI IMG/M metagenome (GOLD analysis project Ga0116141, IMG submission 89744) | Active sludge microbial communities of municipal wastewater-treating anaerobic digesters from USA - AD_UKC097_MetaG | ecosystem: Engineered > Bioreactor > Anaerobic > Digestate | place: USA... | reverse complement strand
TTTCTGGCACTTTTGGCACCTCCCCGTCAGGCCCTTTTCCAAAATCAGGGGTGCCCTCGGTGGTGGCCATTCCCCCTCGCCGGAGCCCGTGCCGCAATCGCTGTAGGAGGAATCCTGGCGGGTACAAAGCGAAAAATGAGGGCATCAAGGCCAAAGATAGGGGTATATTTGGGGGTATATTGTTTTTAAGGCGTTTTTTTATATTTATTTATCAGTCACTTGTCAGACCTATTCGTTAGACCTCGGCTCCACCATTTACGCCCAACCCTCATCGGTTGGGCGTTTTCATTTGTAGCGATGGCTCTCATCCAGATTCTGTATTCAACCCTCAGAGGCTGTGAAAAGGCCTAGCGTGTGGACCAAGGGATGATCAAGGCCTGAAAAACTTCTAACCAGACATCTGGCAAGCTTCACAAACAATGAGATAGCGAGCCTGAGGCTGAGGCTGAGGCTGAGAAGAAACGGATTTTTTGCAAACCCTCAGGCAAGAAAGATCCGCTCCAGGGAGCCGCGGGTCACATTGCCGCGCCGATCCTCCGCTTCGAGGTAGTAACGCACATCGCCCGCGCCCGCCGGCAATTCGGCGGTGAGGTAATCCGCCGTCACCCGGGCCCCGGTCTGGGACGGGTAAGGACCCAGGTTGTGCATAGGCAGGCGCTTTTCCCCTCCCGGCAGGCGCAGAATGAGGTCGACCCCTTTCAGTCCCGCGATGTCGGCGACAAAGGTATGCACGATGGCCCGGCCCGGGGCATCGTGCAGACAGCCCGGACCCCAGCACTTACCCCCCGGGTTCTCCGGCGTGACCCAGGGCGGGAAGATGGTCGGACCCTGGCGATCGCCGCCCGTCGCGATCAGGGCCTGAATCGCTGGCTGTAACAGGTCATGGCCCAGGTTGGCGGCATTGGTGACCTGCTGGTCCCAGGTCCGCTGGCCGGTCCAATACCAGTAGCAACTGGTCTCGGCGGTGAGCAGCAGGCGGATGGCCTCCGCCAGGGCGGGATGCTCGGGCTCCCGGCATTCCAGACTATGCACCTGACTCTGGAAGGCGGTGAGCACCGCCCAGGAATTCAGATCGGGTGAGTAGGGCTGATCGTACCGGCTGAACCACTTCATGAATTGGGGATCGCCATTGTTCGCCCCCGCCCAGGAACCGGGCTCGATATGGACCGTCTGGGCGGGGTCGGGGGGGAAGCGCCGCAGATAGTCCTCGACCGTGCTCAACTCAAAGCGCGGGTCCCGCTGCAGCCAGGCCACTAGCCGGCCGGTATTGTGCTTGTAATAACTGTCGGCGCCGCCGCCATGATTGTCACCGTCCGAGTGCAACAGAAAGAAGGGCGGATGGGCCGGATCGAGGCCACCGGTCGCCGCCAGCCGGTCGTAGACCTGGCCGAGGACGTCGGGATACTGGAGGGCGCCGAAACCGCCGCGGGCATCCTCGTTGCCGATATACCGCTCCGCCGGCACGGCGACGATCCGGTGAATCTGGCCATCCGGGTCCTCATAGCCCACATACTCGGGTTTCAGCAGGCGGGGGGAAATCCGCGAACCGGCCCAGATGTTGTGGAGTTGCAGCCAGTCATCCATCGCCGGATTGACCTGCTCGGCGGCATTGGGCGGCAACATCCCCTCACTGAGACCCGCATAGGGATAATCGCGGCAGGCCCGAAAGCGATGGATGGAGTCGTAGATCACCGCCTCGACGCCGGCCTCCACCAGGGCGGGGATCATGCGCACATGGAAGGCGGTCTCGGGGGGGAAGAGGACGCGGGAGGCCTCGACGTCAAAGGTGCGGCGAATAATCTCCCGATGCCAGCGGATCTGTCGGACCAGGTCCCGATGGGGAATCAGCGGCATGAGGGGATGAAAAAAGCCGAAGGCGGAAAAGGCCAGGCGCGGATGGCCCAGGGCTGTCCGCGCCCCGGCCATCGCCCGCAGGGCCTGATTCCAGCCGCTGAATCGTCCGCCACAGAGCCCTTCGTCGGCGCAGCGATCGAGTTGTTCGATCAGGGAGCCACTCCAACTGGTCGACAGCCCCGCGTGGGCCAGGCCGCCCTCCTGGTACTGGCGGACCGCGGCGGGGAGGAAGTCCGTATAGTTCCCGTGCCGGGAGCCAAAGATCTGCTCCTTTTCCCCATCCCACGCATTGCGATCCGTGGTGTTGTAGTAGGGCTGGTGCAGGTGCTTGTGGATACCGAAGTAGAGCTTGACCTCGACACCACCCGACAGCGCCACTTGCATCACGGGCTCAGATGCGGGCACCCGGACCAGCCGTACCTCCCGGAACGCCTTGATCCAATCCTCACCCTGGGCTTGGCCAATATCGGCCAGCCGGCAACCCTCGACCTGGATGGTGACTGGTGTGTCCGTGTGGATCTTCCCCTTCGGTACCCGAGTGCGATATTCCCAGGTTCCATCAGCCCTCCGCCGCTCCTGGATCGCCTCCTGCTTGAGCAGCAAGGGGTTACCCGGGAGGTGAACGATGACCTGGGGAAAGGGGATCCGACCATCAGCGATGAAGCGGACCTCGAACCCAGCGTAGTGGTCGTCGCGGTCGCCGTGCAACTCCCCTGGGCAGTCAATCCGAAGCAAATTCTTGAAAATAGACACGATTTATTCCTCACTCAACTGCCCTGGCAGGCACCGGGCAAAAGGCAGAAGCCATTTCCGATTATTTTACTCAGTTACTCTTGAAGCGGCTGGCACTGGCCCAACCTCTGACCTTAAGCCAGGATGGGATTCCTGTCCGGGCGAGTTTGATAACTCCTGTAAACAGCAGGTTACCCAATCCGCGCTAGTCGTAGCCAACGAGAGGTCACTGTCATGAACGAAGAACATCTCCAAGCCAAGACCAAGATGGCGCTGTGGGCCATAGTCGCCATGACCCTGGGTCCGCTGGTTCCCTATACCCTGTAATCTTCACTCGTCTGGAAACCGGGGGTGCGATGAGCCCCCCTTTCCTTTTCCTTTTCCTTTTCCCGTCTCCCCCACCCAACCGGCCCAGGCCTCTGCTAAAGGTCATGAACGAGGGCTAACCCAGGGCTCGGGCAACGGGGGCTGCTGCGCAACCTCCTCCCTGGGAGGATCGCCACCCCATTCCTCACCTCCTCCCCTCTTAACAGGGGCTTGGCGAGCTAGGTCCGCCGTCTCCATACCGTTAGCTCAGCCAGGCTGTGCTGGAACTTGCGCCGGGTTTCGCGGATGACGAAGGGCAACTCCCGCGGCCCCTCGACCAGATCGAAGTACGGACCGAGCAATTCCTTCAGGCCATCCAGGGTGGTGTAAGACTCCCCGTCCTTTTTGAAACCGCCGATCCATTCCTCGCGCTGGGTGTGCTCTTCCAGCCAGGTGTAGGGGGAGGCCAGGACGAGCAGGCCACCCGGGTTGAGGCGCTGGTAGACCGCGGTCAGGAACCGCTTGGGCGCATAGAGGCGGTCGATGAGATTGGCGGCGAGGATCAGGTCGTAACCGCTGAAGACCGCCTTGAGATTGCAGGCGTCGCCCTGCCAAAAGCTGACCCGGGACCCGACCGCCGCCAGGTCCAGGTCTTCCAGGCGGCGCTCGCGATAGACCACCAGGTCACCCTCCTCCGGCAGGGTATAGCGGATGACGCTGGTCTCGGCCAGTTGCACCCCTGCCTGGATGAAACGCGCCGAGAAGTCCAGGCCCTCGACCCGGGCAAAATGACGGGCCAGTTCAAAGGTCGAGCGCCCAGTGGCGCATCCCAGGTCCAGGGCCCGATCCGGCTGGCCATGGCCATGGCGCGCGAAGGCCGCCGCGGCGATCTCGGCCAGGGCCCGGGGGAAATTGGGCACGCCAAAGTACTCTTCCCCGTAGTGGAACTCGGCGTACTGGGCGAGCAGGGCATCGGTCTCGTACATGGAACCGGGCTGGCTGACGGGCGCGGAGCTGACGATGTAGCGAAAACCCGCGTGCTGAAAGAAGTGGCGGCGGAAGGCGTAGCGCGAGACGTGGCGGGCCTCGTTCCCCGCGGAGATCCAGGAGCCACCCTTGATCAGGTTGTGGCGCTGATCGAAAGTCGGGGTGGTGAAATCGTCGTAGAGGGGGTGGACGGCAAAGCCCGCGAAGGGATAGGTCGGCGTCTCGCACCACTGCCAGACATTGCCCACCACATCAAACAGTTCGCCGTGGGGAAAGAGGTTCACCGGGCAACTGGAGGCCCAGTGATCCAGGTGCAGATTGGCCGCGGCGGGGGCATCCGGGGGGACATCGGCCAGGCCGACATGGTCATAGAGCCGGTGCCACTCGTCCTCACTGGGCAGACGCACCGGCAGGCCCGTCTCCCGGGCCCGCCAGCGACAGAAGGCCCGCGCCTCGTGACAATTGACCTCCACCGGCCAGTCCCAGGGCATGGGCACCTCTTCGGCCACCAGGCGCAGCTTCCAGGTCCCGGTCCAATTGTCCTTACCAGCGCGAACGCCCGTTTCGGTGCCCAAAATTCCGCCCTGACCGCCGGGATCAGCCTCACGAACCCAGAAGGTGGGATGCTCGGCCTGGGCGAAGCGCCGCCAGCCCAGACCCTCCTCGTCCCACAGGTCGTCATCGGCATAGCCGCCAGCCTCGACGAAGGCCAGAAACTCTCCGTTACTGGTCAGGTAACGGGCCGCGCGAAAGGCGGGGACCTCGGCCTCGTGATGGCCGTACTCGTTGTCCCAGCCATACCAGGGATCGCCGAGGTCACGTCCCAACCGCACCCGCCCGGCGGGAATGTCCACCAGGCCATTCTCCGGCACCGGCCCGCTGAGGCGGCAGGGTTGCCAGTCGGAATGGGGCCGTACTCGCGCCAGCCGGTGCTGGCGGATCAACACCGAGGAGGTCTCAAGATGGATTCGCTCATGCTCAATCCCCATCAGCACCGCCAAGAAGGGGTTGTCCCACCCGATGGGCAGGCTCAGGGGGGTCTCGCGGATCACCCGATCCACCGTCTCCCGCACCTGCCGCCGGTACGCCCAGACGCTGGCCACCGACGGCCAGTCATAGTGGGCCTCGTCCAGGTCGTCCCAGCTCATCTCGTCCACACCCACGGCGAACATGGACTCCAGCCGGGGGTCGATACGCTGCGCCACCAGGCCCGCCAGGACGAACTTATTGATGAAGAAGGTCGCGGTGTGCCCCAGGTAGAAGATCAGGGGATGGCGCAGGCTGATCGGCTTGCGGGTATAGGCCTCCTCGTCGTTGGCCAGCAACTGGAAGAGTGCTTCATACCGATCGAAGGTGTCATGGAAGTAACGGCGGATCTCCGCACGTTTGGCTTCGGGGTCCGTGCCATCCAGGCGGGGGGTGCGGGCAAAGAGATGAGTGGGCATGATCCTGATCTTAAAAACGACGCAATTCAATATTCGGTGTCGACGGGGAGGATCAGGGCGTCTGTGGGGGTGTCGACCGCAAGGACCCGGTCGTCAAGCCCACAGGGACCCATTGACAGCCCCCCTCAGACGGCACCCAACCCGGGAAGAACGAAAATCGAGGTGAGACGACGATACCTCGCCAGGCGAACCCGGCTCAGGCCTGGAGGCAGAGTGGCCACCCCCCTTAGCGGAGATTCTTCTTGTACGGCGGGATGACCGCGTTCCTGGCCTTGGAAAAGTTAGCGAATTCCATGGTCACGCTCGCGAGTTCCACATCGGTGAAATCGGCATCGGCCACATTGGCGCGGTGGAGGATGGCCCCACCCAGCACGGCGCCGGTGAAATCGACCCCGCTGAGATCCGCGTTGCGCAGATTGGCATCCTGGGCCGAGATGTTGCGCAGGTTGGCGCCGGTCAGATCGGCACCCTCCAGATTGGCGAGGTTGATGACGCTGAACCCTTCCGCGTGGCGGCTGGAGAGATCGGCCCCCCGCAGCCGCGCCCGGATCAAGGTGGCGTCATTGAGATGCGAGTCGCGCAAATCCGCGCCGTCCAGATTGGCCTCCCGGAGATTGGCCTGGATGAAGAGGGCCTTGCGCGCCCTGACCCCGCTCAGGTCGGCACCGGGGAGATCGATGCCGCGCAGATCGGCGCCATCGAGACAGGCATCGCGCAAGATGGCCCCTCGCCCCTCCACCCGGCGCAGATCGGCCCCGGCCAGATGGGCCTGCGTCAGGTCCGCGCCACTCACGTCCGCCGCCCGGGAGGGGCTATCGGCGCCCAGCCGCACCCGGCTCAGGTCCGCGCCCCGGAGGATGGTTCCCGGCAAATGCGCGGCGGTCAGATTGGCGCCCGCAAGGCGGGCCCCGCCCAGATCGGCAGCGCTCAGATCGCTGTATTCCAGGTTGGCCCCGCTCAGGTCCAGGCCGGCCAGATCCGCGCCCGCCAGGTCCATATCACGCAGGTCCGCCCCCGCGAGACTCGGACCCTCGACGGTCGCAAGCAGGCTACCGGTTGCCTTGTGTCGGATCTCGATCACCTTCGTCCTCCTCGTTGTTATGAATCACCCCCCATAGTCTATACCCAAAGCCTCCCGGCTTCCGCCGATCACAGGGGAGCAGGGTAAAACCGCAAGTCGCCTGCCGAGGGCAAGTTACGAAAATAGCGAGTTAATTTCTGGTGTTCCCGGAACGGGTGGCGACCGCGGGGAGGCTGTCGTCAGGCTCCAGGGCGCTACTCGGCTTGTCCCCCACCAGACCCCACGCGACCCTTCTCATCGCTGCCGAACCTCTCAGCGGATGACCCTATCCTCCGGCACCAAGGAATGACCAGTCATGCTCCTGGGCGGGGTGAACCCGCGACCCCGCGACCGCGCCACCGTGCCTCACCCCTCCTGGCGCGGGGCCGCCAGCGGCTCACCAAAGACGGCGGCATAGTCCGCGGCATAGGGCCGGATGGCCTCGTAGACGTGATAGGGCACGATCCTGGCCTCCAGCGCGGGGAACTTGTCGCGCACATAGCGGTAGTTGCGCAACAACTTCATCTCGATGATGGCACGGGCGAATTCCAGGCCTTGGGGGCCACGCCGGCGTTGCAGGAAGGCGATGAGGGCGCGGACGGGCTTCGGTGGCCGGGCCGGGCGCCGGGCCAGCATCTGGATGAAGCGCGGCATGCCCCGGGTCCGGTCGCCCGCCGCGCCGGGGGGGCGCGCCTCCAGGTCTGGCCGCAGCAGGTCCAGGAGTTCCGCGCCGCGGGCGGTCCGGGCCAGGACCCACTGCCAGCCCAGGGGCGCGCCGAGATAGCCGATGGTGATATCGGCCAGGGCATTGGGGTAGTCGAAGCACGACAGGCAGGCGGAGGGGAAGATGCCCTGGAGCCGGTCCATGGGAAAGTCGATGTAGTTGACCCGCTCCCGGTGGCCATCCTCGTGGTGGAGCCAGAGGCTGAAGTCCTGCATGAATTCATAGTGGACCACCGTCTCCGGCGAACGGGAGATGGTCCGGAGAAAGAACTGCTGGTCCGGATAGGTGACGTTATCGCTGCACGGGATCCCGATTAGGTCCAGACGCTCCAGGCCCAGGAGGCTGGTCAGGGGCGGACCCGGGGTCTCTCCCCCACCCAGTGACTCGGCCTGACGCAGCATCTGGACCTGGCAACCCGTGCCGACCACCGCCAGGCGCCGAAGGCCCGCCGCCCGGGCCTCGTCGAGCACCCCCAGCAACGGGGACAGACTTGGCTTGTTGCCGGCACAGGCCCGCACCTCCGCCGGGGTACGGGCAAGGAGCGGGCGGGGCTGGAAGCGGGTCCCGGGCATGGTCCCGGTGAGGATCACCCCCTCCACCTCACCGCGCTCCAGCAGGCGGGCCGCCAGGGTCGTGACCATGCCGGTCCACTGGGCGCCGGCCACCGGGGCCTTCATGCGCAGGATGGCCTGTTCGCGAAAGATGCCAAAATGCATCTCGTCACCGTCCTGCCGCCTGCGGCCATGGAGGCGCAGTTCCTGTTCCGCCATCCGGTTGTGCACGAAGAGGCAGGTCTCCGCCATGCGCGGCCGCAAGAAACTGTCGCAGAGCCCGCAGTCGCTACACAGCCGCGGCCGGCCGCTCAGCCGGCGGTCGTGACTCATCAAGCTGACATCATGGAGACCTTTCGATGGCCCTGTTTCCATTTCCAACTCCTCTCGTACGCAAACCGGACGGTAGCCCGCTCAAGCCAGGTCCTCGCCATCTCCGCCAGCGAGCCTTTGCGCCGGCACCCGGGATTGGGGGCTGACGGCCTCGCGGCCCGGAATCCGGCTGACGTGACCTGGGGGATGCCGATGAGGGTACTCGCTGTCCTGGGGGACGACCTGGCCAGCGCTTCGATGCAGGGCCAGATGCGGCACCTCCAGCCCATGGCGATGCATGAGCGCGTCGTCGATCATGATAACGCCGGCGGGACCATCGGCCATCAGGCGGCCGCCATCGAGGACCAGGGCCCGGCCACACAGGGTCCAGGCCAAGTCCATGTCATGGGTCGCCACGATGAGGGTGGCATCCAGCCCGGCGAGCAGTTCGATCATCGCCCGCTTGGCCCGCGGGTCCAAATTGGAGGTCGGCTCATCGAGGACCAGTACCCTGGGCGCCATGGCCAGGACGGCGGCGAGGGCCGCCCGCTTCTTCTGGCCGAAAGAGAGATGCAGCCCCGGTTTGGCGGCCTGATCCCGGAGACCGACGTGGTCGAGGGCGCGCGCCACCCGCCGGCCGACCTCCTCCTCCCCGCAGCCCTGATTGCGGGGACCAAAGGCCACGTCATCGGCGAGATGGGTCATGAACAGCATGTTGTCGGGGTCCTGAAAGACGACCCCCACGGTCTGGCGCGCCTGCACCAGGGTCGCCGGCGTGATCGCCTGGCCCCCGATCAGGACCTGCCCCTGCTGGGCGGGGAGGATACCATTGAGGTGACCGATGAGGGTGGACTTGCCGGCGCCGTTGGGGCCCAGCAGCGCCACCCGCTCCCCCGGGGCCACGCGCAGGCTGATGCCGTCCAGGGCGAGGGTCCCATCGGGATAACGATAGGCGAGGTCCCGGACCTCGATGGCGCTGGTTTTCACACCGAAACTCCTTGGGGGATGGCGGGGGGTTTCCACGGGTCAGCAGTCGAGGGGTCAGCGATCGGTGATTTGGGATCAGGGATACAGAATGATCGCCAGGCCAAACGCCAGGCCCACCGCGAGGAAGCGGTTGTCGACGGGGCGCCAGTGCAGGTCCCCGGGAGCCGGCAGGGCGCCCCTATAGCCCCGGGCCAGCATCGCGGCATAGACCTGTTCGCCCCGCTCATAGGCGCGGATGAACAGATTACCGCCCAAGGCACCATAGAGCCGCACCCGTCGCCAGCCCCGCAGACGCGGCGCCCGACTGGCGATGGCTACCCGCATGGCGGCGACCTGTTCGCGGAAGAGCAAGGTGTAGCGCACGATGAAGGTCAAGAGGCCGAGCAGGATGTCTGGCACCCCGAGGGCGCGCAGCCCCCGCAGCAATTCCGGTAACGCCGTGGTCGCCGTCAGCGCGCTGACGGTGACGACCGAGATGTAGGCCTTGGACAGAATGGCCATGATCAGGGGCCAGCCCTGGGCGTAGGCCTCCATCACCGCCGCCTGGGACCAGGTCTCGACCCGCGCCAGGGGGGAGAAGAGGACGACGGGCCCGGCAAAGGGCAGCACCAGCAGGCTCCGCGTCAGGACCGTACCGACGGGGCGATCGAGCAAGGCCACCGTGGCGGCGATGAAGCTGACGATCAGGGCAAACTCTGCCATGCCCATGGGCGCGGTGAGGGTCACCGCCGCGATCAGGCCGAGGGCGGCGAGGATCTTGGCCCGCGGGTCGACCCCCAGGGACCGATCGCCCGGGCTAGGTGGGTTGAGGGTCATGGATCACCACCAGCGGGATGGGGGTCCATGACCCTCTCCTCGCCGGTGGTGGTTGTTACCAGCTTGCCATGCTTGACCCCCTTGGTCCCCAGGAGGGTGTCGGCAATGGCGCGGATACGGGCGCTGGCACCCCGCAGGACGATCACTTCCAGGCAATTACGGCTGTCCAGATGGACATGCACCGTGGACACGATCTCGTGAATGTAACGATGCTGAATGGCATTGAGCCGCTCGGAGAGCTCGGAGGCGTGATGGTCGTAGACCATGGTGATGGTCCCGGCGATCTCGGCGTGAGGGTCCTCCACCTGCTGCTCCACCAGGGCCTCCCGCACCAGGTCGCGCACCGCCTCGGAGCGATTGGCCCGGGTTCCGCGCCGGGCAACCAGGGCGTCGAAACGCCCCAGCAGCTCCGCCTCCATGGTGACGCTGAAGCGGACCAACTCCTCCATGTCAGGTCACCCCGTCAGGCCGCGGGGGCCGAGGTGCGGATCAGGTAATCGAAGGCCCCCAGGGAGGCCTTGGCCCCATCGCCCATGGCGATGATGATCTGCTTGTACGGCACCGTGGTGCAATCACCGGCGGCGAAGACCCCGGGCAGGGAGGTCCGACCGTGATCGTCGATCTCGATCTCGCCCCGCGGTGACAGGTCGAGGGTACCCTTGAGCCAGTCGGTATTCGGAAGCAGGCCGATCTGGACAAAGACGCCTTCCAGGTCCAGCCGATGCGCGGCCCCCGAGGACCGATCCTGGTAGATCAGGCCGTTGACCTTGTGACCATCGCCGGTGACCTCGGTGGTCAGGGCATGGGTGATGATGGCGACGTTGGGCAGGCTTCGCAGCTTGCTTTGCAGCACCGCGTCCGCCCGCAGGGCCGGATCGAACTCGATCAGGGTGACATGGGCAACGACCCCGGCCAGGTCGATGGCGGCCTCGACCCCCGAGTTACCCCCCCCGATCACCGCCACGCGCTTACCCTTGAACAGGGGCCCATCGCAGTGGGGGCAGTAGGCCACGCCATGGCCGCGATACTGTTGCTCGCCGGGGACGTTCATCTCCCGCCAGCGGGCCCCGGTGGAGAGGATGACCGTCTTGCTCTTCAGGCTGGCCCCATTGGCCATGCGTACCTCGGTGAGACCAGCGGCGCCGGGCACCAGGGCCTCGGCACGCTGCAAGTTCATGATGTCGACCGGGTATTCGCGAACATGCTGCTCCAGCCCGGCGGCCAGCTTGGGGCCATCGGTCTCCTTGACCGAGATAAAGTTCTCGATGGCCAGGGTGTCCAGCACCTGACCCCCGAAGCGTTCGGCGGCGATGCCCGTGCGCAGGCCCTTGCGCGCGGCATAAATGGCCGCCGCGGCGCCGGCGGGTCCGCCGCCAACCACCAGGACATCGAAGGGTTCCTTGGCGGCAATCTGCTCGGCCTCACGGGCCGCGGCGCCGGTATCGATCTTGGCGACGATCTCTTCCAGGGTCATGCGCCCCTGGCCGAAGGGTTCGCCGTTGAGGTAAACCGTGGGTACGGCCATGATCTCCCGCGCCTCGACCTCCTGCTGGAAGAGGGCGCCATCGATCATGGTATGACTGACGCCGGGGTTGAGTACGGCCATCAGATTCAGGGCCTGGACCACATCCGGACAGTTGTGGCAGGACAGAGAGATGAAGGTCTCGAAGCGGAAGGTCCCGGGGATGGCCTTGATCGCGGCAATGACCTCGGGTTCCACCTTGGGGGGGTGACCGCCGGTTTGCAGCAAGGCCAGCACCAGGGAGGTGAACTCGTGCCCCATGGGGATGCCAGCAAAATGGATACGCGCCATCTCCCCGGGACGACCGACCGCGAAGGAGGGGCGGCGGACATCCTCACCGTCGAAGCGGACGCTGACCTTGGCGGACAGGGGGGCGATCTCTTCGAGGAGTTGCCGGATGTCACGGGCCTTGGGGCTGTCATCGAGCGAGGCAACCAGTTCGATCGGCTGTTGGAGCCGTTCCAGGTAGGCCTTGAGTTGGGTTTGGATATTGGCGTCTAGCATCTACTTCTTCCCAGGTGAGCGAGTGGCGTTAGTCCCGGCCAGGGTGATTAGAAGGCTGGTCCCCGCCGGCGCCAGGTGAGCGACGCCGGGGGGAGAACCCTCCCTGAAACCCCTCCCCGGCCTGAGAGCTCGGAAAGGGGTGCCTCGTATCAGTCGAGGCAGGGACCTAAAAGACCTCAGACTTAGATCTTGCCGACCAGGTCCAGGGAGGGCGCCAGGTGGCATCACCCTCCTTCCACTTGGCCGGGCAGACCTCGCCCGGATGGGCGGCGACGTACTGGGCGGCCTTGATCTTGCGCAGCAGTTCCAGTGCATCACGACCGATACCACCGGCATTGATCTCGATAATCTGGATCTTACCCTCGGGATCGATGACGAAGGTACCGCGCTCGGCCAGACCGGCCTCCTCGATCATGACGCCGAAGTTGCGGGTGATGACCCCGGTGGGGTCGCCGATCATGGGGAATTGGATCTTACGGATGGTGTCGGAGGTGTCGTGCCAGGCCTTGTGGGTGAAGTGGGTGTCGGTGGAGACCCCATAGATCTCAACCCCCAGCCGCTGGAACTCGGCGTAGTTGTCCGCCAGGTCGCCCAACTCGGTGGGGCAGACGAAGGTGAAGTCGGCCGGATAAAAGAAGACGACGGACCACTTGCCACGCAGGTCGGCGTCGGAGACGGCGACAAACTTGCCGTTGTGGAAGGCGGTGGCGTTAAAGGGCATGACTTCGGAATTGATCAGGGTCTTCATTGGGTACTACCTCATGGATGGGGGATGGAAAGCGATTCAACGGGGAAATCTTAACCAGGCGATGATCATATGGCCAATTGATTATCACGATCCGGTGGATAGGCCACGACTATCGTCGTTCCATAGCGCCCGCCTCCACACAGCCTGGCGATCACGATGACGGCTCAGCCTGCCGCCGGGCTCAGGCCTTCATCGCGCCGATCTTCACCCGCCACTCCGCGGGCCCGGTCTGATGGACGGAGCCACCGCGGCTGTCGACGGCCACGGTGACCGGCATGTCGACCACGTCGAACTCGCGGATCGCCTCCATCCCCAGATCCTCGAAGGCGACCAGCCGTGACCCTTTGATGGCCTTGGCCACCAGGTAGGCCGCGCCGCCGACCGCCATCAGATAGACAGCGCCGTGCTTTTTGATGGCCTCGATGGCGACGGGGCCGCGCTCGGCCTTGCCGACCATGCCGATGAGACCGGTCTCGGTGAGCATCTGCTCGGTGAACTTGTCCATCCGGGTGGCGGTGGTAGGGCCAGCGGGACCCACCACCTCGTCGCGCACCGGATCGACGGGGCCGACGTAATAAATGAAGCGATTGGTGAGATCGACCCCCTCCGGCAGGGCCTCGCCGCGAGTGAGCAGGTCGGTAAGGCGCTTGTGGGCGGCGTCGCGGCCGGTAAGCAACTTGCCGGTGAGCAGCAGTCGGTCTCCGGGCTGCCACTGGGCGATGGTCTCCCGTGTCATCTCGTCCAGGTTGACGCGCAGTGCCTTGTCATCCGCCTGCCAGACGACATCCGGCCAGTCCTCCAGGCGCGGCGGGGTCAGTTCGGCAGGACCGCTGCCGTCCAGGGTGAACTCCACGTGGCGGGTGGCGGCGCAGTTGGGGATCATGGCCACTGGCAGGGAGGCAGCGTGGGTGGGGAAGTCCTTGATCTTGACATCCAGGACCGTGGTCAGGCCGCCCAGGCCCTGGGCGCCGATGCCGAGGGCGTTGACCTGGTCGTACAGCTCCAGGCGCAACTCCTCTAGGGCGGTGCGCGGACCACGGGCCTTGAGCTCGTGGATGTCGATCTCCTCCATCAGGGCCTCCTTGGCCAGGAGCATGGCCTTCTCCGCCGAACCGCCGATGCCGATACCGAGCATGCCCGGCGGGCACCAGCCCGCCCCCATGAGGGGCACGGT
>Ga0116141_10003270_pt1 | contig 13728 bp, 11 predicted proteins | sample AD_UKC097_MetaG_FD_89744 | JGI IMG/M metagenome (GOLD analysis project Ga0116141, IMG submission 89744) | Active sludge microbial communities of municipal wastewater-treating anaerobic digesters from USA - AD_UKC097_MetaG | ecosystem: Engineered > Bioreactor > Anaerobic > Digestate | place: USA... | reverse complement strand
GCGTCCATCCAGCAATTGGCGGATTCGGCTTTCCATCCGTCCGCACAGCGGGTATACTGGCTCGTAGTTATGGATGGCGCAGAGGGACACCGGATTTGGGGGCATTCTGGTTGATGCGTCTTGTCCTCGTTTGGATCCGGGTCAGTGGGGTGCAAGTCATGGGAAGATTGATCATAGCTGCGAATCGCCTTCCGGTCAGCATTTCGAAACGTGATGGGCAATTCCGTGCCAACCCCAGTCCCGGCGGTCTGGCTGCCGGGCTGGCGGCGCTGCCGGACTCGCTCAAACGCCTGTGGGTCGGCTGGCCCGGCGTGTCGGGCGAAGCCCTCAAGGCCGAAGGCAAGGAACATATCCGCGAACAACTGGCCATCGGGGACTGCGTGCCGGTCTTCCTGTCCCAACGACAGATGGATCAGTACTATCTGGGATTCTGCAACAAGACGATCTGGCCGCTGTTCCATTACTTCCCGGGGCGAACGGCCTTCGAGCAAGAATACTGGAGGTCGTACAAGCAGGTGAATTGCCAGTTCTGCGACGCACTGATGGAAGTGATCCAGCCCGGTGATTCCGTCTGGGTCCACGATTTCCAGTTGATGCTGCTGCCCCAACTGTTGCGGGAGCGAATCCCGGATATCGAAATCGGCTATTTTCTGCACATCCCGTGGCCGTCGTACGAACTGTTCCGGCTGCTTCCCTGGCGGGAGGAGATCCTCCACGGCCTGCTCGGAGCCGATCTGATCGGGTTTCACACGCACGATTATGCCCGCCATTTCCTCAGCAGCATCGCCCGAATCTGCGGCATCGAGCACGCGGTCGGCGAGATCACCGTGCATAACCGGATCGCGAAGATCGACGCCTTCCCTCTGGGCATCGATTACGACAAGTACGCCAACGCCGCACGCGACGAGGAAGTTCATGCGGAAATCGAGAACATCCGGGGCACGGTCGGAGACAGACGCGTCATCTTATCAATCGACCGGCTGGACTACACCAAGGGCATCGTCGAGCGTCTCGAGGCATTCGACTGGTTCCTGTCCACGTGGCCGCAGTACAAGGGGAGCGTCACATTGATCATCGTGGCGGTCCCTTCTCGCACAGGGATCGAGGACTACCAACAGATCCGCCAGCGACTCGAACAGCTTGTGAGCCGGATCAATGGGGATCACGGGGCCATCGGCTACATGCCCGTCTGGTATCTCTACCGGTCGATGCCATTCAAGAGATTGACGGCCCTCTACAGTGCCGCCGACGTGTGCCTGGTCACGCCGCTGCGAGATGGGATGAACCTCATCGCCAAGGAATTCGTAGCAACTAAGGCTGAGGGTCAGGGCGTCCTGGTCCTCAGCGAAATGACCGGCGCCGCCAGCGAGCTCGGCGAGGCCCTCGTGGTGAACTCCAACGACAAAGAGGCGGTGGGACGGGCCATCAAGCAGGCGCTGGAAATGCCGCAACTCGAGCAGCTCGAGCGCAATCGTGTCATGCAGGAACGACTGCGACGATACAACGTGGACCGCTGGTGCAGTGATTTTCTGCACGCACTGGCCGACGTCAAGGCCAAACAGCAGCGTATGGCGTCGCACAAGCTCTCGCCCGACAGCCTGGAGATGCTCTGCGAGGAATACGCAGAGGCCGAAACGAGATTGCTGTTGCTGGACTATGATGGCACGCTCGTCGGGTTCAAAGGGCGTCCGGACAAGGCCGGCCCCGATTCCGAGATCGTGGAATTGCTGAAGTCCCTCGCGGCGGATTCCGACAATCGAGTCGCCATCGTCAGCGGCAGGGACAAGGAGACGCTCGACAATTGGTTCGGCGAACTGAATGTCTCGATCGTGGGCGAACACGGCGGGTGGATTCGCGAGGAGGAACGCCACTGGCGGAACTCCCAGCCGCTGAACGAGCAATGGAAGCAAATGATTCGGCCGATCCTGGAACTGTATGCGGACCGCACGCCCGGATCACTGGTCGAGGAGAAGGACTTCTCGCTCGTCTGGCATTATCGGCGGTCTGACCCCAGCCTGGCCTCGGTGCGCGTGCAGGAACTCCGCGGCACCCTGGCGAGCCTGACAGAGAACATGGACGTGGGCGTTTTCGAGGGCAGTAAGATCCTGGAGATCCGCCGGTACGGCATCAGCAAGGGACACGCAGCCGAGCGCCTGACGGCGGGAAAAAATTGGGGTTTTCTGCTGGCCGCCGGTGACGATTATACCGATGAAGAAATGTTCGCCGCCCTGCCGGAGAACGCCTATTCCATCAAGGTGGGCCAGGGATTCTCCAAAGCCCGCTTCAGTGTGGATGCCGTTGGGGATATACGCACGTTACTCAGGAGATTGGCCGGATTATCCGATGCTACGACTCGACAACTTTCGCCACATCGTACCGGATGAAACACTTGCGGAGATCTACGCCAAGGCCAGGGGCCTGTATGGCAAACACATCATCCATTTGAACGCCACCTACCAGGGCGGCGGGGTCGCCGAGATCCTCTACTCCCTGGTGATGCTCATGAACGACGTGGGCATCGACGCGGGCTGGCGGATCCTGCACGGAAGCCAGGAGTTCTTCGAAATCACCAAGAGCTTCCACAATGCCCTGCAAGGGGCGAAGCTGAACCTTTCCGAGCGCAAGAGGCGGCTGTACACGCAGATCAACGAGAGTTTCGCCCGCTTCACGCACCTGAACCACGACTGCGTGATCGTTCACGATCCACAGCCGCTGGCCCTCATCCAGAAGTATCGCAAGCAGCAGCCCTGGATCTGGCGATGCCACATCGATCTGACCGACCCGCACAGGATCCTCTGGGACTTCCTCAAGGGCTTCATCCTCAAATACGACGAGGTGGTCGTCTCCAGCGAGAAGTACTTCAAGAAGGACCTGCCCGTCCCCCAGCGGCTGATCTACCCCGCCATCAACCCGCTGAGCGCGAAGAACACCGCGATCTCCGACCGCGTCATCCGGGACCAGCTCGCCCGCGCGGATGTACCGACCGATAAGCCGATCATCACGCAAGTCTCCCGGCTCGACCCATGGAAGGACCCGGAAGGCGTCATCGATGTGTTCAGGCTCGTGAAGGAGAAGGTCGATTGCCGCCTGATGCTGTGCTACAACGTCGCCAGCGACGATCCGGAGGGGCTCCAGATGTACAAGAAGGTGCAGCGCAAGGGCAACCGCCTGCTCCAAGACGGCGAGATCCTGCTCGTGGTCGGCAACAACGAAACGCTGGTCAACGCGATTCAGCGATTCTCAAACGTCATCATCCAGAAATCAACGAAGGAAGGGTTCTGCTTGGCCGTGACGGAGGCCCTGTGGAAAGGCACCCCCGTCGTCGCCTCGAACGTCGGCGGCATCCCCAGCCAGATCCAGGACGGCCGAAACGGCTTCCTCCTGGACCCAACCGACACCGAGGGATTCGCAGATCGAATCATCCATCTGCTCAAGAACCCGAAGGAGGGCCGGGAACTGGGTCGTGTGGGCAAAGAGACCGTCCGCGACAAGTTCCTCATCACCCGCCTGCTGGACGACTATCTCGACATGCTCAATGCCGTCATGCGAAAGTAGGCAACCGAATCAGTCCGTTGTCCAAGGCGCCTGCGAACAATCAACTCTGCTCCTTGCCTTTCAGCTTCTCCGCGAGATCGGCCAAGCGATACTCGATCTCCAGCAGTTTCTCCTGGCTCTTGTACTGCCCGCGATAGAGAACGCCGAGGATCGTGCACAGGCCGATCGTGTTGAGCAGGAAGAACCATATGAGGCCCAACTGGGTGCCAAGTTCTGTCCGACTCTCCAGGACGGAGACCGGCACCACAAACACGTACATCATCGCCACAAGATAACAAAACCCCATGACGAGAGTCGTTGCGACAATCCAGGGACGGTGTGTTCGACGAATCACACCCGATATGGCGGCCCAGCCGGTGAACCCCGTCCAGGCGACAGACGCAAACGACGCGAACATCATGAAGAGCTGATAGATGACCAGGTCCTCCCAATCGTTGGGGTCGCCGAATGCGTGGGAACCAAAGACGATCATCGTCCAGAAGCCAACGAAAGCCAGCAGAGCGAAACCAATCCTCTTGATCCCACTCAGTCTTGTGTCCAACATGGCTCGTATCTGTTCCCGCGAGATTTCCCCTCGTGCGGAGTTCAGCGTCTCCATATTCAGCAGCCTTTCGCGAAATGTCTTATTGAGTTCATTCATGGCTCGATTCCTCCTGCTTGAGGACGGCCTTCAATGCCCGCTTGGCGTGATGGAGTCTCGATTTCACGGTCCCCAGAGGAATCTCCAGCACGGAGGCGATTTCCTCGAGGGACAAGTCCTGCAGAAAGAACAGCGTCAGCACCTCCCGCTGGACCAATGAGATCCGGCTCAAGCCGTAGTGAATCTCCTCGACGCGATCCACGCTCAGATGCACGTCGCCATCCTCCGAGTCCCGGGTGGCTTGCTCCTCCCGGAACAGGGATCGCTCGGAATACCTGGCCCGCAGATGACTCAGGGCCGTCTTTCGGGCGATCCCGTAGAGCCAGGCCGGCAGCTTGCGGGGTTCCCGTAGCGTTCGGAGCCCTTGCAGAACACAAACCCAGGTCTGCTGGAGAACATGCAGCGCTTCGTCCTCGTCGTCGATCAGCCGGCGAATGTAGTAGAACAGCGGCCGTTCCCAGGTCCGGACCATCTCCTCCAGGGCCTCCTTGCGTCCCTGCCGACACCGAAGCACCAGGAGTTCACAGGCAATCGCCTCTTTCTCGGTCACGTATGGCGTCTCCACGGAATTCCGCCCATACAGTTGCGCGAGCACGCCGAAAGGTTCACTTGTCTCCGACAGATGCCACTTTCGCGCTGCGATGGCAGGTTCCCGAAGAAATGGGGCTCGACCCATCTGCCGGGTCGATGGGAGCGGATATTCAGACCGCTTGCGTCTGCGTGATCTTCTTGGTCAGCTCGGTGAGCAGCGCGTCCATCTTGGGGTCGGCCTGCTTTTCCTCGGCGATCTTGCTGCACGCGTGCATCACGGTCGTATGGTCTCGGCCGCCCAGGTGCCCGCCGATCTCCTCCAGGCTGTGCTTCGTCAGCGTACGGGCCAGGTACATGCAGATCTGCCGGGGAGTCGTTATGCTCTGGCTGCGCCGCTTGCTCTGGAGATCGGTCAGACGCACATCAAAGTGCTGCGTTACGACCTCGATGATGTCCGTGATGCTGATATGGCGAACCGCCAGCTTGATCTGGCCCTCCAGGGCCCGCTGTGCCAGATCGAGCGTCACTGGCTCGTTCGAGGTCACCGCCAGGGCGTAGATCGTGGTCAGGGCCCCCTCCAGCTCGCGGATGTTCGCCTGGACCTGCCGCGCGATGTACTCGGCGATCTCCTCGCCGATTGTCAGGCCGCGAAGCGATGCTTTCTTCTGCACGATCGCGACCCGCGTTTCGTAGCTCGGCGGGTCAATCCGGGCCACGAGACCCCAGTTGAACCGGCTGATGAGCCGGTCCTCCAGCGAGGGGATCTCGGCCGGCGGGCTGTCCGCCGTCAGGATGATCTGTCGCCCATTGTTGTAGAGCGCGTTGAACGTGTGGAAGAACTCCTCCTGGCTCTGCTCGCGCTCCCGGAGGAACTGGATGTCGTCGATAATCAGCGCCCCGACCGTGCGGAACTGACTATGGAAGCTCGTCAGATTGCCCTGCTCGATGGCTCGGATGAACCGATTGATGAAGTCCTCGCAACTGAGCAACTGGATCACCAAGCCGGGGGACCGCCGCCGGGCCTCGTGGCAGACCGCGTGCAACAGGTGCGTCTTGCCCAGGCCGGAGTTGCCGTACAGAAACAGCGGATTGTATGTGGTCCCAAGCGACTGGCTCACGGCGATACAACTGGCGTGGGCCAGCCGGTTGCTCGGGCCGACCACGAAGTTGTCGAAGGTGTAGTCGGGATGCAGAGCCGGACCGGGCTGAGCGACCACCGCGGCCTCCTGGGATTCCTCCAAACCGTTGACGCAGAAGTCCACGGTCACCAGATGCCCCGTGATCTGCTGGGCCGCACGCGTGAAGACAGACCGGCAGTTGTCCTCCAGGAACTGCACGCTCGCGTCGTCGGGACATCCAATGCCGATCGAGCCCCCGTCGAAGCGGAGGACCTTCAACTGCTCGAACCATTTGCGGGCATTTGCGGGATCGAGCGCCCGTGCCCGTTCAATGATATCGACGAAGATGTTCTCCACGTCCGGAGCGGGCAAATCGATCCTCCTTCCACTCATCGTCATCACAAGGAACCGCCCCACGAAGCCACTCATGCCATGCCAACGGGGCACGACCCAGGGCGATTATCTATCAGAATGCCACCGCGTTGTCAAAGGAATCCCCATCGCGGGATTTCCCCGCCGGCACCTTGCATTTTCGCAGAATCCCTGTACTATCGGCCTCAAAACTCCGTGCATAGGGAGCTCTCATGGGCATATTCTCCAAGACAGCGGAATACCTGAAGGAACGGCTGGGCAAGACGCGGGCCAAGATCAACAACTCGCTCGCCGCGGTCCTCAGCCTCGGCCGCAAGATCGACGACGACCTGCTCAACGAGCTTGAGGAAACACTCATCAGCGACGACATCGGCGTCGAGACCACGGACAAACTGATCTCGGAACTGCGAGATGCCTATAAGGCCCGCAAGATTTCCAGCTCCGAGGAGGTGATCCCGTTCCTCAAGGAGAGCATCAAGAACTACTGGCCGCACCAGGACAGGCAACTGCGCACGGCCGAGTCCGGGCCGACCGTGATCCTCGTAGCCGGCGTCAACGGCACCGGCAAGACCACCAGCATCGCTAAGCTCGCCTACATGTTCCATCGCAGCGGCAAGAAGGTCATCGTCGCGGCCTGTGACACGTTCCGCGCCGCCGCCGTCGAGCAGTTGACCATCTGGGCCGAGCGCATCGGCGTTCAAATCGTCAAGCACCAGGCCGGCAGCGACCCGGCGGCCGTTGCCTTCGACGCCTGCGAGGCGGCCACCGCCCGCAACGCGGACATCCTGATCCTCGACACCGCCGGCCGGCTGCATGTCAACAAGGACCTGATGCTCCAGCTCACCAAGATCCGCGACGTGGTCACCCGTAAGATCCCGGGGGCCCCGAACGAAGTCCTGCTGGTCCTCGACGCCACAACCGGCCAGAACGCGATTTCACAGGCCAAGCTGTTCACCGAGGCGGTTGACGTCAGCGGCATCTTCTTAGCCAAGCTCGACGGCACCGCCCGCGGCGGCATCGTCATCGCCATCAAGGACAAGCTCGACATCCCCGTGAAGTTCGTCGGCCTGGGCGAGAAGCCCGAGGATATCGCCGAGTTCGATCCGGCCACCTTCGTCGAAGCCCTCTTCGGCCCGAGCAAGAACGGGCAGTAACAGCGGCAAGGGACACAGGAACATGAAAACGGCAACTCGCGTGTGTTTGACAATAGGGATCATCGCATTCGTCGGTATCGAGGCTGCTTCCGGCGTCGAATACAAAGAGGGCCGGCATTTCGCGCCGTTCGTCTGGCCGTCGCAGCCGCCGGCGGATTGTCCGTTCGAGCCCTCCAAGGACATCGTGGGCATCGCCTTCCTGGGCGTGCACAGCGACTATCACGTCGCGGATACCTGGTATCCGAGCTGGGCGTCCGACGGGAACTTGTATTCACCCTGGACGGATGGCTCGGCGCCCCGTGAAGACGGCTCGCGCGAGAGTTCCAACAGCGGCGTAGGACCCGACGCGACGACGGGACAGGCGGTTTTGATCGGCGACGACCCGCTGAACCTCAAGATCGTCAGCCTGGGCCTGACCACAGGCAACGCCTCCCCCTACCGGGGTCGCTACCCGTGCGGCAGCCTCGTCCACAACGGCGTCTGGTACTACGGCACCTATTGCCTCGCCCCCGACGGCCTCGTCCGCTACGGCGACCAAGCCTTCAACTGGCCCTGGCTGGGCCCGTTCGTGGGCTTCCGCTATTCCACGGACTTCGGCAAGACCTGGACCGACACGCCGCACACACCCGCCAAGCCCCTCTTCGGCGAGACCGGCATGTGGGGCTATCCCGTCAAGATCGGCTCGCCCCACTTCGTGGATTTCGGCAAGAACGTGGAGCACTCCCCGGACGGCAAGGCCTACCTCGTCGCCCACGGCGCCCCCGAGCCCGACCCGAGGCCGCGATTCGGCAACTTGAGCTGGATCAGTGGCGATCAGATCTACCTGCTCCGCGTCACGCCGAGCGTCGCGAACATCAACGACGCGAGCAAGTACGAGTTCTTCGCGGGCCACGACGCCGCCGGAAAGCCCCTCTGGACCAGCGACTTCGCCAAGATCCAGCCGCTAATCGACTGGAACAACAACTGCGGCTGCGTCACGGTCACGTACAACGCCCCGCTCAAGCGATACCTCATGTGCGTCACGGACGGCTGGCCCACCTGTGCCAAAATGAACTCCTACATCCTCGAAGCCGACGAGATCACCGGTCCCTGGCGACTCGTGACCTACATGAAGGACTTCGGCGAGCAGGGCTATTTCCTGAATATCCCGACGAAGTTCATCAGCCCCGACGGCCGGACCGCATGGCTGTGCTACTCGGGCAATTTCGCCAGGGACTGGCGAGGCGAGGTCATGCAGGAGAAGCCCCCAGGCAGCCACTACGGCCTCGTCCTCCAGCAAATCCGCCTCCTCGACGAGACCACCCGCCGGAAATACGCCGAGTAACCACGACTGCTATCGAGCGGTGGAGGATCAAGGTATGGCTCGTTTCTGGACCTGTCATTGGCAGTTTCGTTATTGGCGACCCGAGATCAATCAAGAGGGCCGGCCGGTTTGTTCATCTGGCAGCAACAGCTTTCGCAAGAGGGGCGTATCTGTTGGAGACATCGTCTACATCATCTCTCTTAGCGAAGGCCATCTTTACCTTGGCGGCCGGATGCTGGTGAAGCGAATCGTCTCCAAGCCCGAGGCAGCTCGGCTCTGGAATAATGACAACCTCTACAATGCAGAGGAGTGGATTGTCGATCCCGAGCAAACGGGCACCTTGCTCCACCTTCACCGTCGTCTTTCCCCGACCCTGACGAGGCAGCTTCGGTTCGAATCGAAGGCCAGCCCGCGACCCCTATGCTTCATTTCGGACTCGGAGTTGGACAACCAGGCGACACGAGGGGTGCGTGAACTGACTGCGAAATCGGCCGCGTTGCTGGACCAGGTCATTGAAGTCACAGATCGTTTGCCCAAGTCAGAGCAACTACTTACGGTCACTGAAGAGTTGGTCCAAAAAGGGCAACTGTCAGCGGATGGGGATGAGTTCTGTCTTCCTGAGGAGATCGCCAGCGGGGCAATCAGCACCGAAGGAACCGTCCGGCGCATTCAGGTCAATCGTTATGAACGTGACCATCAGGCACGGCAAGCATGCCTTACGGCCTACGGCACGAAATGCTGCATTTGCGAGTTCAGCTTTGGGGCTTTCTACGGGGATGAGGCCAGCGATTACATTCATGTGCATCACATCCGACCATTATCAGAGATCGGCGGAGAGTACGTCATCGATCCGGTCAACGATTTGCGGCCCGTGTGCCCCAACTGCCATGCGGTCCTCCATCTGTCAGGCCGGTGCCGCAGCATTGAGGAGGTTAGAACCCTCGTGGAGCGGCAGAAACAAAAGAAGAGAGAGACAAGTTGATCTGAGGTCCGCCGCTGCGCGGCGGGAGTCTGTCGCGTTGGAACCACCAGCACGAGGGGAGCTTCGCACGCCCTGAAGCGAGCGTTTCGCTTGCGTACCATGCTGGAGGCCCCAATGCGCAAAACTTCCCGAGCAGGTCCGCTTCGGACCTGCCTGCATCCGACCCTGCCGATCTTCTGTGCGACTGCCGCACGCGATTGCAGCCACATTTGTTCTGTGATAGAGTGTGATGGCGACCGAAGTTGGTTCTGGTCGCAGAGATCAATGCTCGACAAGTGGGAGGATCGCGCATGCTCAGAAGGATGAGCAACAAACGGATGCTCACGATTACATTCTGCGTTTTGGCAGCCCCCGTCAGCGTGACGGCAGCACAGGATCTGCCCGAGCACAAGCCGGTGCCGCGGTTGCAGGTGGTGCCGCAGGCTTATGCGCAGGCTTCGTTTCAGCGGGATGGGGTGGAGATCGTGCGGTATCACTTCGGAGAAGGATTGAATCGGCCGTTCCTGTTTCCCGTCGTCGGGCCCTCCGGGCGCAGCCTTACACGGATGGGGCATCCGCATGATCCCGAGTCGCACAGCCACCACAATTCTGTCTGGATATCGCACTTCGATGTGAACGGCGTCGACTTTTGGAGCGACAAGCGGCTGGGGACCATCCGGCATAAACGCATCGTCTCTTACGAGGACGAGGGCGAGAAGTCGTCCATCACTGCGGAGAACGAGTGGGTGGACAAGGATGGGCGAATCCTGCTGAATGAGACGCGACGGATCAGCGTGGTGCTGCTTGATGGCAAGGAGTGGCTGCTGGTGATCGATTCGACCCTCGCGGCCAAGGACAAGCCCATCACGTTGGGCAAGACGCCTTTCGGCCTGCTCGGCGTGCGGATGGCCAAGACCATCGGCGTCAACGACGGCGGCGGACGGATTCGCAACTCCGAGGGCGGCGTCAATGAGAAGGAGATCCTCTGGAAGCAGGCCCGCTGGGTGGACTACTCCGGGCCAATTGAGGACGGCAGGATCGAGGGCATTACGCTGTTCGATCATCCGGAGAACCCGAATCACCCCTCCCACTTCCACGTCCGCAACGACGGCTGGATGGGCGCTTCGCTGACCTACGACGGCCCGCGAGAGGTCCCGCCGGACAAGCCACTTCGCGTCCGCTATGCTCTATACGTCCACAGCGGCATGAAGCCGCCGGCCGAGATCGAGGAGCAGTGGAAGCGCTTCGCCGACATGCGATGACACGGATTAGAAATAGCCTACGGGCAGATAGCCACCTGCCATTCTGAGGCAAGGCCGAAGGATCTGGGTGTCGGACAAGAAGTCTCTCTCTGTCGCAGGTCAGATCCTTCACTGCGCTGCGTTTCGTTCAGGATGACAGAACAGAGGCAGCGTGGAGTCTCAAGAACCGGCACAGTAAGTCTCTGCACTTCGAACATCCAACTCCACGCGATAACGCCTCCCGGCGTCGCTACAAACGAAAAAGGCCCCGCACATGCACTCGATTCCTGCATGCGCGGGGCCTGGATCAACTCTGAAACGCTCAGACTTTCGGGTAGCCGGCGAGATATTCGGTCTTGGGCAACTGGCCGGCCAGCGGCATCGCGTACTCGATGAAGGCCGGCGTGACGCCGTTTCCGTCGTTATTGAGGTACTCGGCGGGCATCGACTTGGTCTTCTCCGCCACGTTCTTGAGCTCGGTCCGGAACAGCTCGACGCCGTAGCTCTTGCCGTTACCGGTTCGCTTCATGGCTACCGAGCCGTTGTCTTCCACCATCGCGAGCTTGACGGCCTCGCGGCCGCAGCGACGGGCCTCGTCCACGTCCACCGCCGACTGGAGCCCGGCGAAGCTCCGCTGCAGGTAGCCGAAGGTATCCGCCCGGACGCGTTTGATCTTGAGGTTGTTCTTCACCTGGGCCGCCAGGAAGTCGGCGAGCGCCCCGGTGCCGGAAAGCTGGATGTTCCCGTGCGGGTCCTTCTCGGCGTCCTGGGCGATCTTCTTCGTCCAGGTCTCGCCGTCGGCGTCGCACATGCCCTCGCTGACCGCAATCACGCAGCGATTGAGTTTCTTGTACACGGCGTCCACCTCGCTGAGGAACTTGCCGATCGAGACCGGGCGCTCCGGGAAGTACAGCAAGTGCGGTCCGTCGTCGTCCCGCGTCTTGCCCAAGGCGGCCGCGGCGGTCAGGAAGCCCGCGTGCCGGCCCATGATCACGTCGATCTTCACACCCGGCAGAGCCCGGTTGTCGAGGTCGTCGCCCATCAGGGCGCAGGCGACGAACCGGGCGGCGGTGCCGTAGCCTGGGCAGTGATCCGTCACAAGCAGGTCGTTGTCCACGGTCTTGGGCACGTGAAAGGCCCGGATGTCGAAATTGCCCTCGTCGGCCACCGTGTTGAGGATGTGGGCCGTGTTGGCCGAGTCGTTGCCGCCGATGTAGAAGAAGTACCGAATATTGCGTTTCTTGAAGACCTCCAGGATGCGGCGGCAATACTCCGTGTCGGGCTTGTCGCGACTGGTCCCGAGAGCCGAGGACGGCGAGGCCGCCACGGTCTCCAGGGTCTCGGCCGACAGCTTGCTCAGATCGACAAACTGGTCCTTCACCATGCCGGCGACGGCGTGAATCGCCCCGTAGATCGTCTCGATCTCGGCGTGCTTCCTCGCCTCTTCGATGACGCCGACCAACGAGGCGTTGATGACCCCCGTCGGCCCGCCGGACTGCGCCACTACCGCATTTGCCTTCGGTGCACTTGCCATACTCGAATCTCCATACCAAAGTAGACGGGCGTCCGCACAGCCGGCCGCCCATCAGCCTAGAACCGTACTCGATAGCCACGGACGGGCCATTATACAGGCAATGCGAAGCGACTCAAGGGGCTACGGAAGAAACAATCGATTGGGCCTCCCTGACGGCGGCTCGTAGTTCCTCGATCCAGATCCGGTTTCCGTCGCTGTTGAGGTGCACACCGTCGCCGTCCTGGAGGGCAGGCAATAGATCACCCGACTCATCGACCAGCCGGGGAGTGGGGTTCACGTATACGCACCGCGAGTCGCTCGCACACAAGGCCCTCAGCGAAGCATTGAAATCGCGGATCCGGGCGTTGGCCGACTCATCCGGAGGCGAGGTGAGGTGCTCGTTCGCGGGCAGGATCGCACTGCACACGACCGGTACTGACCGCGGAATGGCCTCCAGAATCCGCCCGTAGTTCTCAAGAATCTGGGCGTTGTCCCGGCGATTCATGTCGTTGACGCCAACGACCAGAATCAGCGCCGAGGCGCAAAGGCAGACTGCCATAGCACAGACGCAATGAGCCCGTAGACAGGGACGGGATAAGCGGTGGAGACAACACGTCGCATGATTGACCTCCGGTAGCCGATACTGTTTCACTCACGGCGGGAATGGCAGCAGAACACGCCCATCCGTGCAACTTGTAGGGATTCGTGCTTTGAGGCTGCACGCGGGCAACGGATTTGTTATGCTGGCGCGCATGTTCGAAACGCTTTGTGCCCGGAGGATCACAGATGGCTCTGTATCGAGCGTGGGTAGTCGTGGGGATTGTGGTGACGGGCCTCGCAGCAAGCAGCCGGTCCCAATCGAACTTGAGACTGTGGTATGACACGCCGGCGACGGAATGGACGCAGGCCCTGCCCATCGGCAACGGCCGACTGGGGGCCATGGTCTTCGGCGGGACAGCCGAGGATCGATATCAACTCAACGAGGATTCGCTCTGGTGCGGCGAGCCCCGCGACTACTCGCACGAAGGCGCTGCCCAGTACCTGTCGCAGATCCGCCGGTTGCTCTTCCAGGGCAAGCAAAAAGAGGCCCAGGAACTGGCGATGGAGCACTTCATGTCGGTGCCGCTGGGTCAGATGCCCTACCAGCCGTTCGGGGACCTGCGACTGACCTTCCCAGGCCACGAGAAGGTGGAGGACTATCGGCGCGAGCTCGATCTCGACACAGCCATCACCACAACGACCTACCGCGTCGATGGCGTGACCTACACGCATCAGGCGTTCGCCAGTTGGCCGGACCAGGTGATCGTTGTGCGGATCGAATGCGACCGGCCGGGCGCAAT